>Ga0105092_10000003_pt1 | contig 114416 bp, 105 predicted proteins | sample PPLLak2March2015_FD_87021 | JGI IMG/M metagenome (GOLD analysis project Ga0105092, IMG submission 87021) | Freshwater sediment microbial communities from Prairie Pothole Lake near Jamestown, North Dakota, USA - PPLs Lake P7 Core (1) Depth... | ecosystem: Environmental > Aquatic > Freshwater >... | reverse complement strand
CGCCGACGTTGACTATACGTTGTTCCTTCCCGAGCTTTTTAAGATACACGTTGGCAATTTCTACCTTCAGCTTGCCAGCGAAAAAAACAAGGAAAAGATCCTGCAAACCATCAGGGCAAATATGAAGCCCGGCCAGATGGTTTATATCGGTGTAATCGATGTTAACAATCCCAAAATTGAAACCCCCGAAGAGGTTCAGAACATCATACTGGAGGCAGCACGGTACATTCCGGTAAACCAGCTGGGTACTACGGATGACTGTGGTTTTTCCCCATTCTGCGATGACAAATCCACGTCGCGTGAAACTGCATATTCCAAAATAAAATCCAGGATAAGAGGAACCAGGATGGCAGAGGAAAAGCTTTCATGAAATTTCCGGCTGACGATCAGTTCTGATAAGCCTCCTTGTTCCTTGCAACACGGATCATCATCATGATGTTTTCAGGCGGAGTCGTGGAAGGCAAAGCACATCCCGCATTCAGTATAAACCTGTTGATGCCGGAAAAGACACCGAGCAACGCAAGCGTCCTTTTTTTTACTTCCTCGGGAGAACCCAATGCCAATACTCCGCTTGGATCAATATTCCCGATAAAGGTAGTTTTTTGGTTCAGCAGGTCCCGCGCTTTTACAGCGTCGGTTTTATAATCAAGTTCAACGGCATCGGCACCTGAAAGCAGCATATCGGCCAATATGGATTCGGTATTTCCGCAAATATGAAGTGCATAAGGTTGTCCCAGGGAATGTGCTACATTGATTATTTTTTTCTCATAGGGTAATGCATATTTCACATACATATCCGGAGAAATCATGTCAGGGCCGCTTACACTGTCACCGTTAGAAACCATGTCCGCACCTGTCTGAGCCATCAGCCTGATAAACTGACAGGTAACATCTGTTGCGTATTCCAGGAGGTCTGAGACCAGGTTTTCCTCGGCGACCATCAGGTCCAGCATCCAATTCTGGGAGCCCCTTATCATGCTGGCTAATGAAAAGGAAGCCTGATCACAATTACCGCGGATGAAAATTTCATTTTTAAAATATTCCTTGAGCAGTCGGACCGATTCCAGCCAGACCTGTACATACCTGTAATTTTCGAGCCTGACCGGCTTAAGGCGATGGACTTCGTCCAGGCTTGCGAGACAACCCAAGTGACTCCGGGCAGGTTCATTAACCGGAAAATCCACCGGAACTCCTGTTGCCCCTGCCAATGTAACCGTATCAATGTCAACCAGAATTCCATCATATCCGTATTTTTCAACCGATTGAATGAATGAGGCAGCTATCACAGCCGGATTGTTGCGGTATTGTTCCATGGTCACACCATACTCGGAAGCTGCCATCATGAAATTATGGAGCATTACAGGAATGCTGTCGGCCTGCTGCCCGGCAAGGGCTGCCCTGATCCTCTGGTATCCGTTCATTATGTTTTGTTTGGCGGAAAAGTTTATTTTACTATTTGGGTTGTTCAATTACCACTTTTTCAAGTGCTTCCAGTGATTTCCATTTTGTCTCCACCAGGTACTTCCTGAAGTATACAAAGCTCAACAGGGTAGCCAGGGCGTAAAAGCAGAATATGTAACCTGTACCTGCACCATTATGGAAAGCACCGGAAATCACCGGGAAAAGGAATGACAAAAGACCATTGAAAAACCAATGTGAAAATGAACCGATTGAAGATCCGCGTGACCGGATGTTATTGGGAAACATCTCCGATAAGAGCACCCAGATCACTGCGCCCTGGGATGCCGCAAAGAAGGCAATAAATCCAATCAGGGCAAACAGGAGGATAAAACCTCCCACATTTCCAATGAAAAACGAAATTGCAAATATTCCCAGAAAAACGGACATTCCCAGGGATCCGCCAAGCAGCAGGGATTTCCTGCCGATCCGGTCAATAAGCTGCATTCCCACCAGGGTGAAAATAAGGTTGGTTATTCCGATTAGAACTGTCTGGCCAATGGCGGAATTTGTGGAGAATCCGGCTGATCGAAATATATCTGTGGCATAGTACATTACAATATTTATTCCTGTAAACTGGTTGAACATGCCGATCATGATCCCGATAAAGACGAGATGCAGATAAGGTTTCCTGAAAAGATAAATTCCCCTGTTTATTATTTCTGTATTGAGTGATTGCCTGATCTCCGATATTGTTTCCTCAACATCATTATCGGAATTTACGGCTCCTATTGTTTTTTTTGCCTCCTCAATACGCCCCACCTTTACAAGCCATCGCGGACTTTCTGCTACGAAAAACAGCAGGATCAGGAATACGGCAGCCGGTATTGCTCCTGCCATAAACATCCATCTCCAGTTGTTGATGCCGGTGTCGAGTAAAAGATAGTCTGAAAAGAAAGCCACCAGTATACCGATTACAATGGCCAGCTGAAAGGTGACGGTGAACCTGCCCCGGTACATGGGTGGAGCAATTTCGGAGATATACATGGGAGATAGTACTGATGCACCCCCTATGGCAAGTCCCCCGATAAAACGAAAAATGACGAACGAAGCAAGATTGCTGGCCATTCCCGATCCTATTGCCGAGATCAAAAAGAAGAGAGCCATCAGGCGCAGCATTTTCAACCGGCCGAAATAGTCTCCGGGCCTTCCAATAACTATGGCACCGATAATACAACCGAACAGTGCCGAACTCACCGCCCATCCCTTTAATGCTTCTGTCAATCCGAAGTATTCAGTGAAAAAAGGCAATGCACCATTGATCACCGCAGTGTCAAAACCGAAGAGAAGCCCACCCAGAGCCGCCACAAATGTGTAAAGGTAAATCTGTCGTTTCATCTATTTGGTTAAAAATGTTTCAATACTGTACGGTTCAATCTGAAAGGTCAGTTTCCCGTTGGAAACCGGAACCGGTATCCTGTTTTCTTCGATCAGGTTTGTCCGGTATGCGGTTTTCAATGAGTTAAAGCAATTCACGGTTGCTTCTGTCGGTTTCCCGGAAATGTCATATATCCTGATCACTGCAGCACTTTCATCTTCTGACTTTTTAATGGCAGAGATCACCAGATTTTCGTTTTCCACATTGAAAAAACTGATTTCCTCGGGAAGGGGGGCAGTTTTATATGGAGCACCGGCCGCCAATACGATGAGTTTTTCATTTGCCTGCCGGCCAAACCGGAAACCATTTTCCCAACCCGGCTTGTGGGATAAAACAGAAAAAGAAAAGAAGTGGCTCCCAGGTTGCAGGTATTCATTTCCTTCCCAATGGCAGCTCCTTCTGGATGCGAGGAGTATAGGCTGTAAAACAGGAAAATCTGAAGGATGGCCTGTGGGGTCGATATAATCTGCTACTGCAACGCTTGAACTCATCGTTACCCCAAATTCGGGGTTATTGATGCTGATGAAATTTTCTATACCCCTCGGGTGAATGTCAGTGCAGGGTGTTTTATAACGTTCTCCTGCATAGCCTTTTATCTCATCTTTCCCAATATTCACCACTCCATAGGGAACTTCATAGCTGATCATCCCGTTTTTCATATTGACCGGCAGAGCCATCCTGTATTCCCTGTAAAGAATGCCCTCATAATTCAGCAGGGCAATTTCAAAGTCGATCCTTTTTAACCTCTTATACAGGATTATTTTTTCTTCAATCACAGCATTGCGGATCGGCTGGCGGTTTTTAAAAGTCGTAAAGACTTCACCGTCCTCTGTCATCTTCCACCCTGCCTTATAGTTTGCGGCCCTGTCAAATCCGACCATATCGGGTTGCTGAATATCAGCAAATTCACCTGCCCCGGTTCCTTCACTATGAAGTGTAAAGACTTCACCTGCTTTCATTTTTTGTGTATTGACAATCTCACGGTTCAGCTCTTTATCAAATACAGATGCGAGGCCACCATCCGCAAATTCAATTTTATAGTAATCATTCTCAAAAGGAGCGCCCGGTTTTGTTTTTTGCGAAGGTACCGGGCTTGTTTTAAGATAATAGGTCTTATAACCCACCGAAGGTACACCCGAAGCTATAAAATAAACCGTGGCCGATTTTATGGATTCGTCATCATAATAAACGGGATCCGCCAGCTGGGTCGCTATTTTATTGCCTTTTGAATCGATGAGAATCACACCGGCTGCCTCAGACTTTTCAAAGGACAGGCTTTTGGATGCCACATCCGTTCGTTGCCAGCTAAGGCTGTTAAAAACAACCAGGGGAATACCTTTGTCAGGGTTGAGCGAAATTTTGGAGGATATTTCACGCAGGCTGCGGTCAATGATTTTTTCTGCTTCGTTTTTGGCAACCAGGTATTTTTCCATGAAAAACTGGTCCGTGATGTCACCGTGCTTTCCTCCCCATCCGTGATCCGGATAGATCTTGGCTTCCCAGGCTTCGGCCAGTTCCTTTTCGGGATAACCTGAAAAAGAACCACTGGCCAGTGCATTGGCCGTAGCAAATTTTTCTGCCACCGTAAGGAGAATGTCCCCTTCGCGGCTTGTCTTAATGGCCTTTTGATGCGTCGGACCGTGAATATACAGCCAAACAGCAGGTCTTTCTCCCATGATTGAGGGAATATTGCCGGCCTGACTTTCGAATGCCCGGATAAAATCAGGTGTCAGGGACAATTCAATGGCCGGCAGTTTCACCGGGGCCACAGATCCGTTTTTTAGCGGAACTGACCTGAGATTATTCCAGGTCTGTATCAGATTGCTATAGTCCTTTGCCGGGCTCATGTCCCAGTCAGAAAGCACCGGAATGGCTGCAGCATCGGATGAGGTAAAATACGGGTTCCAGGCCAGGGATGAATTTGCCAGGTAATCCGCAGCCCCGTAAAAACTTTTTTGCAATGCCTGGAATGATTCTGCATAATGCCCGGGAGAATAGGCTGTTATATAGGAATTATCCGGACTGTACCATTTATAAATTCCTTTTTCAAACCGACTGAAGAGCATATACTTAATTCCGGCTTTGTTGAGCAGCTGCGGCATTTGAAGCGTCCTGCCCGGAACGTCGGGATTCCAGTATGTGTCCGCATTGTATCCGAATTCCTTTTTCAGCCACCGGACCCCGAAATAGAACTGACGGGCAAGGGATTCACCGGAATACATTTCTTCATAAGGCTGATTAAAGGAACCTCCACAGGATAGCTGTCCGTTTTTCAATAGTTGTTTGATTCCTTCCTTTTTATCAGGATGCCTTTGTATGTATTCCTTCAGCATCAGGGCGTCTTCCACATCAAAGCGGTAGGACGGATCACTTATCGCCCTCTTATATAAAGGGGTAAGCAACATGGTATCCCTTTCAATGACGCATTTTTCGGGCGAATCCATCCATGCAATATCCTGGTGGCTGGAATTCATCAGATAGATCTTTCCCTTTGAGAGATTTGAATTACTTAAATCCAGGATGGCTTTAACGGTTTCCGGTCTTTTCAAAAGGCTATCCGTCGCAACCTGGCCTGATGCAGCATTGCAAATAAGAACAGCCAGAAGCGTAATTTGTACGGCTGATAGATTCTTCCTTTTCATGTAAGATTTTTTTGCAGGTTAATGATCTTGTCAATTCTGTATATCAGCTCCATCATGGCTCTTCCGTTATGATAAGGACATTTCCAGGGATCGATTTTCCAATCATTACGGTAGTAGGGTGACGGATCATCAGGCGGTTCGTAAAGGTAAGGAACACCCGCGCGGTTTACCTTGGTATACCATTCTCCACGTTCATGGTCGATGACATGTTCATAAATAAAATTCCACGAAAGTTCGACAATATTCCAGTATTTTATATTGCCTGTCAGTTGAAATGCGTTCATAAAGCCAACAAGGTTTTCCGCCTGAAGCCACCAGTGCTTATTGGTCCTTAGATGGCTGCCGTAACATGTAGATTCAAGAAACAGCCCTCCATCCTTATCGAGTCCGTTTTTCTCAACTGCATCAGCCATTCTGACCGACAAAGTTCTCATTCTATCCAGGATCACCGGATCGGCCAGGATTTCCGCAGCTTCATAAAGCAGCCAGGAAGCTTCTATATCGTGGCCGAAAGAGCATATGCCCTGAGAATATTTGGTTTCTGTGAAATCTGCCTCGAAAAAAATTCCCAAATGGCCGTTGCTGCGGATTATATTGTCCAGAAAAAGATTGATAATTTCAGTAAGCCTGATTTTAACCCTGTCATGTTTCCAAACCCTGTATAGGCCTGCATAGGCTTCCAGGATATGGAGGTGGGTGTTCATCGATTTCGGTTCATTGTTATCTGCCATCCGGTTTTCTTCGATTGGCTTCCAGCTTCCCGTGAAAGCCTCCAGGTATCCTTTGTTTTGGGTATCCCTGGTTTTTGCTTCAAGAAGGTCAAAGAATGCTTGCAGAATGTTAAGTACTTTACCTGATTTATTGTATTCATAATACCTGCAAAGGGAATACAATACGAACGCCTGGGCATAGGTATGCTTTATGGCGGAGGCAATGCTGAAATCCGGATTCAATTCCATGTAATAACCGCCAAACCGGGGGTCGGTGAAATATTTCTGAATGACCTCAAATGCCAGATCTGCCATATCACGGTATTCCGGAATGCCATACAGGTCAGAAGCCGCTGAAAAGGTCCAAAGAATGCGGGCATTCAGAACACAGGATTTGTTTGCCGTAAGGACAGGATCTCCGTTCAAATCAACCGCGCCGTAAAAACCACGCCGGTTTTTTTCCACACTGTGTTTCACCCAGTACGAAAGAATATTATTACGCAGTTCGTTCTCAAACAGCGATCTGTGATTTGTTAAGCGTTGAAGCTGAATGGTCATTTCCTCTTCATTTAATGGGTTCTGAGTCCCTGTTTAATCTGAATTCCACCGTTCTCCCTGAGGATTCTCCGGTAACGGGAATGATCAGGTATCCGGCTTTGCTGTTTTCCATGGGTAGTATTTCAAAGTTTTTACCTCCCGGAGAGAGGAGAATGCTATTCGTTGCAAGATTCTCAAGGTCCGGGATGAAAATAACCGTAGGAGCTTTTACCTGGTCTGATTCCTTCCATGAACAACTGAACAGGCCTGTTACCGGATCAAATCTATAAGAATCGAGCCTGCCCCCGATGCAGGGAGGATATGGCCTTACAAGGGCTGATCTGAAATACAGATCGTTCCCAATGCCTGGATAATAGCACCAGTATGTATTGCTGAATCCATACCGGTCGAATAATCCTTCTATGAAATTGGCCGATTCTGCAAGGGCCTGCGAATTTCCGGAAAACGCTCCCCATTCTCCCACCAGTACGGGTATATTCAGGCGCCGGGAGGTTTCATTGATGCGAGAGAATATCAATTCAACCCTTGAACTGCTTTGATTGTCATAATTTTTAGTATCTACGAGCAGATCATAACCATGGGCTGCGTATACAACAAGGGGATCGGCATTTCCATGCCTGTCCCTCACCGGTTCAATGCTGCTGGAGATCCCGGTATTACCGAAGTAGGAATGTTCCAGGAAAAAAATATGGACAGAATCGACTTCGCGAATGGCATTGCAGACACGCTGATACATAGGTTGCAGCGAGGATTTTTCAAACTGCCGGTTAAGTTCCCCGGCTGCATCCATTACCCGGGCGTACTTTTCCGGATCATTCAGCCTTGAAATTGCCTCAAACCGCCTTTCCCCGCCCGACCACATTTCCAGCACCTCCTTTTCGGAAAGAACTTTTCCGGTCTCTTCAGCATAGAGGGTGGCATACTCCTTCAGAATAAGGGGAAGTAAACGTATACCCTGTGTCCCGTTAAAAGGTTCATTCATAATGTCATAACCAATAATGGCTTTGTTTCCGGAAAACCGCCTGACGACATGCTGCCACATCTTTGCATAATGATCCTGAATACCGGTCCCGTCAATTGCCGGAGTATTCGCCCAGAAATTGTCAAAAGCCTTTTGCACCGCCGGACTTAGTAAATAGGAATCACTCCAGATATCGCCTGTAACATGAGGCTGATTTTCCGTAATGGTGGCCCATTCCGGAGCTCCGTCGCCCATACTGGTCCCGTGAAATGAAACGCCATACAGATCCTGGTGCATATCCAGCAATACATGGAGTCCGTTTTGAGCGGCCAGGTTCACCTGTTCCTCCACCTTATCAAGATAACTTTCATCATATTTTCCAGGATCAGGTTCAACGCCATCCCAGATTATCCCAAGTCGAATACAATTAAATCCCCAGTGGCTGAACCGGTCAAATACACCGGAGGTATCTTTGTCAATATAATTCTCTCCGGGATCCTTATTGACCCTGTTAAGCCCTTTTAAAATCACCTGCCGGCCATAGGAATCAATTAACCGGGTTCCTTCTGTGATTATATTACCCCCATCCAGGACCTGGAGGCCATAACGGGGTTTTTGATTACAGGCCTGACCCAGTAAAATCAACAGGGACAGGAAAAGAGTCGCGGGGTATTTCATAGGGTAGCGGTTAATATTTAATTTGTTAATGTTATGGAATGCCAGGATTAATGTTCGGTTTCTCGTGTTCGATGTTGAATTTGGTCTTGCGGTCTTGCGGTCTTGCGGTCATGCGGTCTTAAAGTTGCAGGTTGTAGGTTGAATGAAATGAAAAAGATAAATCGAACATTGAAATCCTGAAACCTTGAAACGGCGAAGCCCTGAAACGACGAAGTCCTGAAACGCAAAACCAATTGTAACTCGTACATTGTTTCCAGCGCTTCAAGGGTCTGAGGACCGCTTGAAGGCTATCTTTCTCCTCTCTCCCTACTCACTCTTTTCCTCTTCTCCCTGTTCCCCCATTGATGGCGGTGGCTTATTGATGCCCCATTGCTTATTGGGTACCGGGCCCATCTTCAGGGAAAGCTTACCTCCTTTCATTAGTTCATCGCGATAGAACCAGCAATTATCAAGCTTCTTTCCATTCAGCACTGCTGATTGAATAAATTGATTTTCATCCTCGTTATCAAGGGTTTCAATGATAATTTTGCTTCCCGGATAGTACCTTCGGTTCAACCTGATCTCGATCCTGTCGAATAGCGGGCTTCCGAGCTGAAAGGTCGGTTTTTCCGCCGTATTTCCCTGGACATCGAAAAGACCCATGGATGCCAGAACATACCATGCGCCGATTTGTCCTTGATCCTCATCCTGCCCGTAGCCATATCCGTCAATGGCTTCAATTCCGTAGAATTCATTGCAGATCGCACGGGTCCATTTCTGGGTCAGCCAGGGTTTTCCGGAGTAGTTAAAGAGCCAGGCATTATGCAGGCAGGGCTGGTTTCCATGATTATAAAGTTTCTCAACTCCGGAAAAGCTGGCAATTTCTCTGCCTCCCCCGAAGCCTGATTTTTGTGATTCCGTAAACATCATGTCCAGCCTGCTGTTGAACATATCCTTCCCCATCAGGTTAATCAGACCCGTGACATCATGCGGGACATACCAGGTGTACTGAAAAGCATTTCCCTCCTGGAATCCTTTCCATGCCACCATCTCGTCGAAACTTTCTATAAAAGATCCATCTGTAAGCCGGGGCTGCATAAAACCTGTAGCCGGATTGTACAGCAACCGGTAGTTTGCAGCCAAACCGGAAAGCTGACGGAAATCCTCTTCTTTACCCAAAGCTTTGGCAAACTGGCCCACGGCAAATGCATTAAAGCAATATTCAAGCGTATGAGACGCACCAAAAATAAATACCCAGCCGTTTGATAATTTATATTCATAATAGGGTACGTATCCTTGCTTAATAAAATACTCCAGGTCGTATTTTCCATTTCCAAGATTACGTCCTTCGTAAATCAGTTCATTTTTCAGGGCAGCTTCATATCCTTTCTTAACATCAAAATCCCGGATATCGCAATTGTAAGCGGCTGCCATCATCAGCCCCATAAAATTCGTCTGAACACCGTTTGTATAAACGCCCGCAGCTTCACCGTCATGCAGCCATCCGGTTTCGGAGTAGAAATCGATATTGGATTGAATATAGGCCGAGAAGTACTCGGGATAGGCCAACGCCCATAATGGACCCAAATTCCAGCATCCTCCCCAGATGCCGTCCGTGTTGTAATGATTTCTCAGGGGTCTGCCTGTTTTATCAAGAGGCAATTGCCCGATACCTCCTTTGTTCAGGGGATATTGACCGTTTATATCACTTGAAAGACCCCTACCCAGCAGGGCATGATACAAACCGGTATAAAATTTCAATTTATCGGATTCCTTGCCCCCTGTAACCTTAATGCGTCCAAGCATACTGTTCCATTCTTCCCTTGCCATCATCCTTGCTTTGTCAAAATCTACCGATTTTGTTTCTGATTCAAGGTTTCTCTTTGCATTTTCAATGGAGGTATAAGAAAGACCTACCTGTATTTCGATCACCTCACCCTCGTGTGTTGTATAATTCAGATAGATTCCGTTTCCCGTCCCTTTGGATTCCCCGTTTCCCGGGTATATTGTATCGTTTACAAATGATCCGGCAGAATCAGGAATTTTGCTGAGCTTTGCAAAAAAAAACATTTTTACCTTTTTCCCGGGATCGCAGAATTTGGCATACTCCGGAAGGGAAATAATGTAACCTTCGAGATGTTTCATATGATCCCAGCGCACCATTGCCTCTGTCACATCACCGCTCTCACCCTGCCGGTGCCCGATATCGATTATCAGATGGGATTCATCCGATGCAGGAAAGGTATACCTGTGAAAACCCGATCTGGCCATTGCCGTCAATTCCGCCCTGATATTGTAGTCCTTTAGCAATACCGAATAATATCCTGCCTCTGCATGCTCATCCTCCTTATCAAACCGCGAACGGTAGCCTTCATCAGGGTTTTCAAGTGAGCCCGGCACAGTCTGCAGTTTTCCGGTTGTGGGCATAAATACAAGTCCCCCGATCTGAAATTCATGAAAATGCCCAAATCCTTCGATGGAAGTCTGGCTATCACTGTATCCACAAGGAAACCAGCCTCCTGGACTTCCATAGGCATTGGTATGGGGCGCCAGTTTGGCCATCCCGAAAGGAACGGAAGCGGGAGTATAAAAGAACCAGCGTGCATGATAGGATCCAAGGTTTGGCCTGACATAATCAACCGGCTGTTTTTCCGGAAAATGTCGGCAGCCTGCCAGAAAAAGGCAGCCTGCAAGGCATAAAACAGATGTATATTTCATGGATATCGTTTTATCAGGCAGAATGCCAATTTAGCAAATACCTGAAAGTGAAAAACGTTTTATGTTGAATTTTCCCAAATAAATCAGTAACTTGTTGTATTGATCAGAGGGTAGACTGATCATGACATCCGACATATATGTCATATAATGTTCCCGGATAAATTTAAATTTATTACAACCATGGAATACTATATCAGTAAAGTTTTAAACCTCAGTTTCGAGGACAGCATCGCCAGAACAACGGAATCCTTGAAATCAGAAGGTTTTGGGGTGATCACCGAGATTGACATGCGTGCAAAGTTAAAGGAAAAACTGGGTGTGGAATTTAAAAAGTATACAATCCTCGGTGCCTGTAATCCGGCTTTTGCCTATAAAGCCCTTCAACTGGAAGATAAAATCGGAACAATGCTGCCCTGTAATGTAATTGTGATCGATAAAGGTAACGGGAGCACCGAGGTGGCGGCCATTCATCCTGTTGCATCCATGATGGCGGTGAGCAACGCAGCACTGGAACCCATGGCGCTTGAAGTAACGGAAAAACTCGAAAGGGTCATTGCCCTATTATAATAAATCATTCCTTCCCGGAGGGTTTGTGAAAAATAATCGTGCATCCGGAAAATCAACCGGCATTATTTTGCCGGATTCACGAAGTTTATTACTTTTGGTGATGGTAACACAAAAACAAATTATGTGTTACTATTACATAGATTAGCCCATGACCCCCGATATCGGTATTTTGGTTATAACTGCTGCATCCATAGGGTTCATCCATACCCTCACCGGTCCCGATCATTATTTGCCGTTTATTGTCATGAGCAAAGCCCGCCGGTGGAGCAATCTCAGGACACTCTGGATCACATTTCTCTGCGGGATGGGACATGTCGGAGGTTCCATTGTGATCGGCGCTGTGGGGATTGCGCTTGGCCTGGGAGTCAATAAACTGGAGGCGTTTGAGTCAATCAGGGGGAATTTAGCCGCGTGGGCTTTTATCCTGTTTGGTTTTGGTTATTTCCTGTGGGGTATGAGGAAAGCTTACAAGGGGAACTCCCATAAGCATTTTCACCTGCATACGAGCAATACGGAGCAATTGCACAGCCATCCGCACCGGCATTTACTTGTGGAAAATCATAATCATACCCATGTGGCCAAGGAGGTGGTTAACCTTACTCCCTGGATCCTGTTTACAGTTTTTGTCCTGGGGCCATGTGAACCGCTGATTCCTTTGCTGATGTATCCGGCAGCCAAAACGCATATAGGTGCCGTGGCCATGGTTACGCTTGTGTTTGGAATCTGTACAATTGCCACAATGCTTATTATCGTTCAGCTCACCCTGCGGGGCATAAATTTTATACCCCTTAAGACATTTGAAAAGTATATGCATGCCATTGCAGGAGCCACAATTTGTGTCAGCGGATGTGCAATAGTCTTTCTCGATTTGTGACAGCAGGTTGATGAATGCCCCGAATACCTGCAGGGCGGCAATCAATTAAAAAAGGGCAACACGAGAAGCGCTATGGACAGGACGGCAAGAACAAGGATAGCACTCCATCCGATAATATTATTCAGGGGTTTGTTGACATACCTGCCCATGATCTTTTTATTGTTAACCAACAGGATCATGCATACCAAAACGACAGGCAGGAAAAATCCGTTGATAACCTGGGACCATAACGATATAAATATAAGTGGGGCATTGGGAATCAGGATGATGATCATGGCCAAAACCAGAATTCCGGTATACAGAATATAGAATTCCTTTGCCTCATCCCATTTTTTATCAATTCCTGCTTCAAAACCAAAAGCTTCGCATACGTAAAATGCGGTGGCCAATGGCAGAATCGTGGCAGAAAATATGGAAGCAATAAAGAGGCCGAATGCAAAAACCTGGGAGGCCAGCACTCCTGCCATGGGTTTGAGTGCTACAGCCGCATCCCTGGCCTCATTGATCGTGATACCGTTAACGTGAAGAGTGGAAGCACATGCCACGATGATAAAAAAAGCAACTACAACAGTGGTCACGCATCCGATAAATATATCCGCGAGGGTATATTTATAGTTTTTCATCTTCAGTCCCTTTTCGATCACCGATGATTGCATATAAAACTGCATCCACGGGGCAATGGTTGTGCCAACGATTCCTATAACCATTGCCAGACTTTGCGTATTAACAGGAATACGGGGATGAATGATGGCCCTGCCTATTTCGCCCCAATGGGGTTTGCCCATGATGGCTGAAATCACATAGGACAGCAATGATATACTGAATATCAGGAATATACGTTCGGCCAGTTTGTAGGTTCCCTTCACTACCAAAATCCACACCAGGAAGCCGGCGATGGGTACTGAAATATATTTGCTTACGCCGAAAATTTCAAGACTTCCTGCAATCCCTGCAAACTCAGTGGTTGTATTACCAATGTCAGCAATAAGCAGTCCTATAAAAATAAAAAATGTGATCTTCACGCCGGCATTTTCCCGGATCAGGTCGGCCAGTCCCTTCCCTGTCACAATTCCCATTCTGGCATTCATTTCCTGGATGACCACCAGGACAATAAAGGATGGGATCAGGGTCCACAAAAGGTTATAGCCATAAACCGCACCGGCGACAGCGTATGTTGTAATGCCGCCTGCATCATTATCCACACTGCCGGTGATGATCCCTGGACCCAGGATGACCAGAAACAAACCCAGCCTCCGAAATATAAATCTGTTTCGTAGCATGAACGCGCCTATTTGTTGGTTCTGCGTTTGTTGATCAGATCTTCCACCACATCGTCAATTACCACCATACCCTGCAGAATGCTGTTCGAATCCACCACCGGTATAGCAAGCAGGCTGTATTTCGAAATGATCTCGGCTATATCATCGATCTTCTGATCATCAAATAAATAAACCGGTGATGGTTTCATTATCTGACCAATTCTGGCGTCCGGTTCGGAGATTACAAGGTCACGCAGGGAGAATGTGGCCACGAGTTCATCCCGATCATCCGTTACGAAAAGATTATACAATTCCTCAGCTTCGGGTTTTTTGATCCGGAGTTCATGAATTACTTCATCCACGGTATGATTTTCGCTGAAGGAGAGCACTTCAGTTGACATGATGCTGCCAACCGTATTGTGTGAATATTCGAGCAATTCCCTTACTTCTTCTGACGTGTCCACCTGCATTTCCTTAAGCAAAAGTTCAGCTTTATCTTCTTCCAGGGCATCCAATATGTCGGCCACCTCATCTGCGGGCATTTTTTCCAGCACATCAGCCACCTTTTCAACGGAAAGTGTTTCGATAATATGTACCTGGGTTTCGGTTTCAAGCTCCTCCATTACATCTGCAGCCTTTTCTTCATCCAGGGCAGAGAATACCTCCGTACTTGATTTTTTTCCGAGTTCCTCTATGATATCCGCTAAGTCGGATGGATGCAAAGTCTGGAGCTTGGAATAGCTTTTTGAAAGTTTGATGTTGAGATTTGAATAGTCTACCGCCTCAACATCATCCCAAAGAATAAATTTGGAAGGAATTTTGATCCTGAAAAACGAAAGCAGGAATTTAAGCTGTCTGGAAATGCCGATCCTCCTAAGGAGCCCCTCTATTCCAATATCAACAGCGATAACATGGGTGCTTTCTGAAACGGAGACCAGTCTTACATCATTTACCCGTACAAGTTTCCGCCCGTTAAGGTCAACAATCTGTTTATCAAGGATTACGTCGGCCAGAAACAGGCCTTCGTTAATGTTTTCGGCAGACACTTCTACCAGCTGACTGCAGTTTACCCTGATTTTACCGCGAGTTTTTTCAACCCGGAAATGTTCAAAGGAATAAGTGGCATATATCTTTCCTTTTTTGAGTTTGATACCGACAACATACGGTCGGCCAAAACTCTGACCGGACTGGTTCATTAAAATCAACAGATCCTTAACGACGCCCAGGGAACTTCCCCCGGAATCAAAAGCTTTTCTGCCGATAATCCGGCTTAAATAAAATGTTGTAAAAGATGTCATATGCACCCCCTTACTGTTTATGATACAGGAAGGAATGCTGCCGTGAGGAGACGATGCCTTTCTATATCATGATTAATAAATACATATTCCCGCCGGGCCGTCGTCCATTATATAGTTTTCTTGGTTTGCGCTGCAAAAATAAAAACTTTTTTTTACCAATCGGATCATGAAATGCATTTAGTGGATTGAAAGGTATATGAATCTGTACTTTGGAAATTAGTGATTAATAAGGTCTGTCTGTAATTTAACGGAATTAGTTGTATCTTTGCCGGTAATTAGGATTTGAGAATCTGCGCGTAAGCAGGGTAACTAAGACAAGGAAAAATTATGGCCAGATCACAGGAATCATACAATAAGAAGGAAGTCAGAAATAAAAAGGAGAAGAAAAGGAAAGAAAAAGTGCAAAAGAGACTGGACCGGAAGGCCAGCTCTAAGGATGGAAACAGCCTGGACGATATGTTGGCCTATGTGGATCAAAATGGAAAGATTACCTCTACACCCCCGGATCTTACCCATGTTAAAAAGGTAAAACTTGAAGATATCGAAATCAGTGTTCCGAGGCGCATTTCTGAAGCTCCGGAGAGCAATATCCGAAAAGGGATCGTTACTTTTTTCAATGAATCAAAGGGTTACGGATTTATCAGGGACCTCGAGAATCAGAAGAGTATTTTTGTTCACATAAATGATTTTTTGGAAGCCATTGGAGAGCAGAACAAGGTTTCCTTTGAGATCGAAATGGGTCATAAGGGGCCCAAAGCAGTTCGTGTAAAACTCGATAAGGTGTAAATTCCTCCGGAATCGTCAAACTGTATTCCGATCATTTATCCAAGCCATATTACTTTTTGTTCAGAATGATGGGGTTGTCCGATGATTTTGTCATATAATCCGGGACGCCGTGCCATAATATACCTGTATCCTCCTGCCTGACTCAATTTATCAGGTGTCAGCACCGCCGTCACAATGTCATCACCAAGGGTCCTGCATTCCGAAATTATATCACCGAAAGGATCGATGATCATGGAGCAGCCGTTTTTCAACTGGTCATCGTCCATGCCAATTGCATTGGAAAATATTGCATAGATACCATTATCATATGCCCGTGCCGGCAACCATTTCATCAGCCATTCGCGGCCCTTCATACCGTCGAATTCAAGCCGCAGGGAAGTCGGATCATTTTCACGGTTGTGCCAGAGTTTCGGATCAACAAAGCCCGCACCCGGACGTGTAGAAGGCGTACACATGGTAACATGGGGCATGAAGATGATCCGGGCTCCCAGAAAGGTCGTAGCCCTGACATTTTCAATAATATTATTGTCATAACAGATCAGGATACCGCATTTCCATCCATGCAGGTCGAAAACGCAATACTCGTTTCCTGGGGTAATATAGGGATTGATAAAGGGATGAAGCTTCCGGAATCTGGCCACAAGACCATTTTCACCGACACAAACGTAAGCCTTGTAGAGATTCTGATCAAGGTCTTTCTCAAATAAACCTGCCAGCACAGCAATACGATGCCTGGATGCAATTTTCACGAGCCGGGAAAGGCTCTTTCCTTCCGGGATAAATTCAGCCACTTCAAGCATCTGGTCTTTTGAAAGATGGCGGGCAAATGTATATCCGGAAACTGAACACTCATGAAATGCGACGGCTTTTGCCCCCTCCCGTGCGGCTTTCTCTGAAAGCCGGTCAATTACATCAAGGTTGTAATCCTTATCTCCGCTTTTGTGTTCAAACTGAGCGGTCGAAATTTTAATATTTTCCATCATTAAAATTACTGAATTTTCTTATAATGAAATGTTCTGTCAAAAGCATGCATCCAGGTTCAGCCAGAAAAATCCGGGATCTGCCAAAGGTATTCAGGAAGCCATTCAGCCGATCTCCTCCACATAATCCAGTTCCTTGCCATAGGTTTCTTCAGTAAGAAAAGCTGACCAGATGGCAATACCGATAAAAAACACTCCGACAATTACTCCGGATGTCCACAGGCCAACAATGGGTGTAAGGACCCCGAGCAGAAAGGTTATTAATATGGTGGCTCCCCTGACAAAATTGGGAGCTGTAGTGGTTACCGTAGCCCGGAGGTTTGTACCGAACTGTTCTGATGCGGCAGTCACAAATACAGCCCACAATCCGCCCATGGGTAAACCAAGGAGGAACATCACAGTGTAGAATGCGATATTTGAAGCTCCGGACAGGGAGAAATATACTGCAGTAAGCAATGCAATGATGGAGGATGCCAGAATAATGGATTTTTTTCTGGACTTGAATTTCATCGACAGATACCCGAAAAGAAAACTACCGATGGCAGCTCCGATATAATGAAGCATTACAGATGTAGATCCTTTTACATTTCCCGTGATATGTAACGCATCGTGTGCAAAGGATGGTGCATTGATGGCAAGCACACTGACGGTATACCATGTCGGCAGCGCCAGCAACGTGCCAAACAGGAATTTCCTGAATCTTCCCTTGTCAGTAAACAGGGCTATGAAATTGCCTTTGCTGACCTTCCGTGCTTTTGTTTTTTCGTACATCCCCGATTCGTAAACGGCAATCCGGAGAAAAAGCAATACAAGTCCCAGTCCCCCGCCAGTCCAATATGCCGTACGCCAGCTGAATCTCTCAGCCACCACAAAAGCCAGAACGGCACCTGCAATTCCAATGCCTGATACAATACTGGCGCCCATTCCTCTTTTTTCTTTTGACATTACCTCAGATACCAGTGTAATACCAATACCGAGTTCACCTGACAGACCAAAGCCGGCAATGAACCTGAGCCAGGCGTATTGTTCGAGATTTTGCACGAAGCCATTGGCAATATTGGCAATGGAATAAAGCAGGATCGTCATGAACAGGATCGAAAGGCGGCCTTTTTTATCACCCAATACACCCCATACTATCCCGCCTATTAGCATTCCCGCCATTTGCATGCTCAGGATAAAATTACCCTTGCTGAATAAGTCATCAGGATCGGTTATTCCCAAATCCATAAGACTGGGATTTTTAACAATGCCGAAAAGGATCAGGTCATAGATGTCGACAAAATATCCAAGGGCGGCTACTACAACTATTATATTAAAAAGCCTGGTTGACAGTATATTCTTCATTTTGAAGCTAGTGACGAAAAATCAAACGCTAAGGTAATTTTTTTTATGTGTTATGACTGTCAACAGGATGGCAAAAAATGCTTCTGCATATAATCAAAACCGGATATTGATTGTTATAATCAAACTAACCTAAAAATTAAGTTATGCCAACTAAAGCACCACAACCGGTACCGGAAGGAATGAACTCCGTCACCACCCAGCTGATATTCAACGGCAACTGCAAGGAGGCCATTGATTTTTATAAGAAAGCATTCAACGCCACCTTATTGGGTGATGTCGCATATGGTCCTGACGGGAAATCAATTATACATTCCATGATAAAAATTGGGGATACCAATCTGATGCTGATGGATGCCATGCCCGGTGGTGTTTCAACAGGTCCCAAAGGTCCTGTTACCGCCGGCCTGTATATGTATGTGAGTGATTGTGATAAAATATTCAACCAGGCTGTATCAGCAGGGTGCACAGTTGTACATCCCATGATGGATGCTTTCTGGGGCGACCGGTCAGGCATGGTCAGGGATCCTTTCGGGCACGTATGGTCCGTTTCAACTTTTAAATGGGTCATGACACCTGAGGAAATCGCAAAGGGTCAGGAAGAATGGATGAAGAGCATGCCGGCTGCAAAATAATAACACGCAAATTCCTGGTCCAGCCTTGTAATAATTGAAAAAGTTTTCCTTATTTTGTCGGGAACAGGCTCTCTTCAACCTAATATACTTGTTCCCATGGCCAATTTTGATTTTTCATCTCTCAAAGGAAAGGTTTGCGTAATTACCGGCGGTGCAGGAATAATCGGACATGCAATTTGCGAATCCCTTGCGGCAGCCGGGATCAGCACAGCCATTCTGGACAGGGACCGGGCTAAAGCGGTTCAACTGGCCGGGGAGCTCGGGGACATGTATAAAACTCCTATGATAGGAGTTGAAGCCGATGTGCTGGAGAAAGACACCCTGATCCGGGCAAGGGATATTATTCACAGCAAGCTGGGTAACATTGACTTTCTGATCAATGGGGCAGGTGGAAATTCTCCGGATGCCACCACACAGATCGAACAAATTGATCCCGATGTGCAGGGATCCCTGGACGATACATTTTTCGGACTGGGCATGGAGGGTTTCGATAAGGTATTTGCTCTCAATTTCAAGGGCACTTTACTTCCCACAATGGTATTTTCCCAGGAAATGATCCAAAGAAAAACGGGTGTTGTTTTGAATATTTCGTCGATGGCTTCATTCAGACCGCTGACCAAAATTCCTGCCTATTCTGCGGCCAAAGCCTCAATCAATAATTTTACCCAATGGCTGGCAGTTCACATGGCTAAAACCGGTGTGCGTGTTAATGCCATTGCACCGGGATTTCTTTTGACGAATCAGAACAGGTTCCTGCTGACGGATGAGAAATCAGGCGCCAGAACAGCGAGGGGAAATAAGATAATTCTGAATACTCCCATGGGAAAATATGGCCAACCTGAAGACATTCAGGGTTCAGTTTTGTTTCTCTTATCGGAAATGTCTGCCTTTATTACCGGTGTGGTCTTGCCGGTTGATGGAGGATACAGTGCGTTCGGGGGAGTATAATGTAATTTTGGGGAGATGATATATTTTCAGGCAGGTTCGGAAAAATCTTCACTTTCACCGGGTAAAATCAGGGAGGGTTTGTTTTCCGCATTGAGAAAGCTGGGAGAACGAAACAGGGTTTTGGTTGTACCTCCTGATTTCACGCGCTTTCATTCCCATGCCGGAGATCTTACCGCACTTGTATATGAATTTTACAAGGAGAAGCTGACCGATATTCTTCCCGCCCTCGGAACTCACTCCCCTATGACCCCGGAACAATTGGAAACAATGTTCCCGGGTGTTCCCCAAAGTTTGTTCAGGGTCCACGACTGGCGACGGGATGTAGTAACGATCGGCAGGGTCCCCGGGGATTATGTGGCCCGCATAACCGGGGGAGCCGTGTCATACGACTGGCCGGCGCAGTTAAACAAATTAATATGGCAGGGCGGACATGACCTTATATTATCCGTAGGACAGGTTGTTCCCCATGAAGTTATCGGCATGGCAAATTACAATAAGAATCTCTTTATCGGAACAGGTGGTACAGAGGGCATCAATAAAAGCCATTTTCTAGGCGCTGTATATGGAATGGAAAGAATGATGGGCAGGGCCGATAATCCTGTAAGACAGTTGCTGAATTATGCGTCGGAACATTTCATTTCACACCTGCCCGTTGTTTATATTCATACTGTAATCGACCGTGACGAAACAGGACGGCTTGTTATACGGGGTTTGTATATCGGGGATGACAGCCAGGTATTCCTCCGGGCTGCAGATCTGTCCCAAAAGGTAAATTTGAATATGCTTGACGAATCCCTAAAAAAAGTAGTGGTCTACCTCGATCCGGCTGAATATAAAAGCACATGGCTGGGAAACAAAAGTATTTACAGGACCCGCATGGCCCTGGCCGATAACGGAGAACTTATTGTGCTGGCCCCGGGAGTAAAGGAATTCGGCGAAGACAGAGAAATTGACATGCTGATCCGGAAGTTTGGCTACTATGGAACGCCCGCCACCTTAAAAGCCCTTGAAGCCAGCGAGGACCTGAGAAATAACCTCAGTGCAGCCGCGCATTTGATCCATGGAAGCTCGGAAGGCCGTTTTTCAATAACCTATTGTCCCGGCCACCTGGACAAGGCAGAAGTTGAATCGGTAAATTTTAAATATGCCTCGCTCGAAAAAATGCAAAAACAGTACGATCCGGTCAGGTTACAGGAGGGGATGAACATAACAGGGGACGGCGAGGAAATATTTTTTATTTCCAATCCTGCGCTGGGTCTGTGGGCTTCAAGGAAGAAATTTGGAAGCATTGAATAATGTTCCAGTTGTGCCATAAAAATAAGCAGGTCAGCAATTAATATTATCTCATAAATACCTAATAGCATCTCCATGACTACAGCATCCCAAACTATGGGCAGATACAGGTGGACAATCTGCGCGCTAATGTTTTTCGCCACAACGATCAATTACATTGACAGGCAGGTAATCGGTATTCTGAAACCATTTCTGGAATCAGACCTGGGAATCGGAGAAGCTGAATATGGTTATATTATCACATCGTTTACGATTGCCTATGCAATTGGCTTACTGGTTGCAGGCAGGCTCATCGACTGGTTTGGGACTAAAATAGGTTATGCATTTTCATTGTTGGGGTGGAGCTTAGCCGCCGCAGCACATGCTTTTGCAAAGGCCCCCTTCGGTTTTGGCGTAGCCCGGGCATTCCTTGGAGTTTTTGAAGCGGGAAATTTCCCTTCCGCAATTAAGACAACTGCCGAATGGTTCCCGAAGAAAGAGCGGGCGCTGGCTACCGGGATATTTAATTCCGGGGCAAATATCGGTGCAGTTTTTGCACCTCTCCTGGTACCGCTCATCGCTGAGAACATGGGTTGGCAGTGGGCGTTCATCCTTACCGGAGCGATCGGGTTGATTTGGCTTGTGTTCTGGTTTATTTACTATGAAATTCCCGAAAAGCAAAAACGGCTTTCAAAAGAGGAGTATAATTATATCCTGAGCGACAATGAAAAGGAGGACAAAACGCAGGTAGCCTGGGTCAGTCTTCTTAAATACAGGCAGACATGGGCTTTTTTTACCGGGAAATTCCTTACTGATCCCATTTGGTGGTTTTACCTGTATTGGATACCCAGCTGGCTTGCAAAGGTGCAGGGCGTCGACACAAGCCAGTTTAGCCGGTTCGGTTTGCCTCTTGCGGTGATCTACAGTGCCACCACCATAGGAAGTATATCAGGTGGCTGGTTATCATCCACCCTGATCCGGAGGGGCTGGCAGGTTTACAGGGCCCGGTCGGTTACCATGCTGTTATTTGCTTTTACGGTGGTACCCATTGTATTTATTCAATTCGGGGGAGTTGGCTTCTGGGGTGCTGTGGCACTCGTGAGCTTAGCCGCCTCTTCCCACCAGGCCTGGTCGGCCAATATTTTTACCACGGTGTCGGATATGTTTCCTAAAAAAGCAGTGGGTTCCGTTACAGGGATCGGCGGGATGGCCGGTGCGGCCGGTGGTGCACTATTTGCCGCATTCACAGGAAATCTGCTTTCCTTTTTTGAAAAACAGGGAAGTATTAAGACCGGTTATACCGTACTTTTTACAATTGCCGGTTCTGCTTATTTACTGGCCTGGATTCTGATGAAAATCATAATCCCCAAAATGAACAGAATTGAAAACCTCGATTAAACCTGAATAGAAATAAACACAGGTCATTTCTAATGAGTATTCTGTTCGGGGCTGCCAACGAGTTTCATGGTATTGGAAACCAGGTGAGTGATATCCCTGAATCTGCCCTCATTTACGAGTTCCAGGGGGACCATCCAGCTGCCGCCGCATGCAACTACTTTATTGAAGGACAGGTAATCGGTAACATTTTTTTCATTGATCCCCCCCGTTGGGATAAACCGGATCATCCCATAGGGGGCGCTTATGGCCTTAAGGGTTTTCAATCCTCCGAACGATTCCGCCGGCAAAAACTTGAAGACATCCAGACCGAATTCCATTCCGGCTTCTATTTCGGTAGGTGTGCAAATACCCGGGAAAACTGCAATTTTATGATCAACACAATACCCGACCACCTTGGGATTAAAACCGGGAGAAACAATAAAAATGGCACCCGAATCCACGGCTGATTTTACCTGGTCGACAGATAGTACAGTACCCGCACCCAGACAGATCTCTTTGAACTGGGCCAGCTTTTTGATGGTTTCCGATGCGGCAGCCGTTCTGAATGTAACTTCAGCACAGGGTAATCCGCCCTGAAGAAGTGATTCGGCCAGGGGTCCTGCATTTTCAACCTTGTCCATAACTATCACAGGCAGTATCCTGAGCGTTTTGATCCGGTCAATTGTTTTTTCCATACTGTTAATAAAAAAGATTAGATTTATCAGGTTGTATGCATAAAAATCGGGAATGATTCTGGAATCTCAATTATTTTCGCATAAGGATTGCGACACCTGCAATATTATATAATTTTATAATTTGATTTACAATGTATAAAAAATTAGTAATTCTGCCAGCGGTTGCCGGAATGATTGCCATACTTCTGACAGCCTGCAAGTCGGAAAAACAATCCTTTACGGATACCCTTGACATATCTGCAATCTATACCGGCAATTCCAGGATCAGATATTACTTCCCGGCCGCCTGGGAAAAGGAGCACAACGGCATACAATCCTCCGCTGATTTTAAGGATTACCTGGGAAGGACTGCATCAGGACTATCGGGTAATCCCGAGGTCAAATTGAAATGATTTTCCTCCCTGAAATAAAACTGATCATGGAATATATAAACTATGAAATCCGCAATGCTTCAAATCCGGCCGATGTAAAGGCTTATGATACCAGGCGTTTAAGAGAGGAATTCCTTATTCAGCAACTCTTTGAAAAAGACAGGATCAATCTTGTTTATTCTGATTTTGACAGATTTGTCATAGGAGGTGTATGCCCGGTGAATATTCCCCTGGAGCTAAAGTCGATTGAACCCCTCAAGGCTGACCATTTCCTTGACCGGAGAGAACTTGGAATTATCAATATAGGTGATAAGGCTATCATTACCATTGACGGCATACCTACGGAACTCGGAAACAAGGAAGCCCTGTATGTGGGCAGGAATCACCGGCTGATTGTTTTTGAATCGGTGAGCAAAGCCAACCCTGCCAGGCTTTATATCAATTCTGCACCGGCCCATAAGGAATTTCCCGATAAAAAGGTTTCCCTGAAGGAGGCCGAGACAGTGCAAGCCGGGGATCCCTCCACGGCAAATGCCAGAACTATTAATAAGCTGATTGTAAACAGTATAGTTGAAACTTGCCAGTTGCAGATGGGTCTTACCACTTTTACTGCAGGGAGCGTCTGGAATACCATGCCGGTCCATACGCATGGCCGGAGAATGGAGGCTTACTTTTATTTTGATATACCGGAGAAACAGGCTGTCTGCCACTTCATGGGAAAGCCGGATGAAACCCGGCATATTTGGGTACGCAATGAACAAGCGGTTATCTCGCCCAACTGGTCGCTTCATTCCGGCGTCGGAACTGCCCGGTATAGCTTTATCTGGGGCATGGCCGGTGAGAATCTCAATTATAACGATATGGATGTGGTTCAACCCCATGAATTAATGTAAAAACAATATGTCACTTCAATTATTTGATCTTACCGGTGAAACAGCCCTCGTGACCGGTGGAACACACGGCCTGGGAATGGCAATATCCAGGGGACTTGCCGGTGCAGGTGCCAGACTGGTTATCAACGACCTTAGCCGGGAAAAACTTGATTCTGCATTGGAAATTTACCGATCCGAAGGAATTGATGCTAAAGGTTACCTTTTTGATGTAACGGATGAAAAGAAAGTGGTTGAAATGATTCCAGTCATTGAAAAAGAGTCGGGTCCAATTGGCATTCTGGTAAACAATGCCGGCATTATAAGGCGAACTCCCCTCACGGAAATGACTGTTGAGGATTTCCGCCTTGTACTCGATATTGATCTTGTCGCCCCTTTCATTATGGCAAAGCATGTGGTAAAGGGAATGATCACCCGGGGAAAAGGAAAGATTATCAACATGTGTTCAATGATGAGCGAATTGGGCAGGAATACTGTTGGAGCATACGCTGCCGCAAAGGGAGGTTTGAAAATGCTCACCCGGAATATGGCTACCGAATGGGCACCCTATAACATCCAGGTTAACGGGATCGGGCCGGGATATTTTTCGACCACCCAGACAGCCCCTATCCGCGAAAAAGGCCATCCCATGAATGAATTCATCATTAGCCGGACCCCGGCGGGACGGTGGGGAGAACCGGAAGAACTGCAGGGTGCAGCCATATTTCTTGCTTCAAAGGCCTCGGATTTTGTGAACGGACATATCCTGTATGTCGACGGGGGTATGCTTGCCACCCTGGGTAAACCCTCTAATGAATGATCGCTTCAAATTAAAAAATTTCAACATGAATAAGATATTAACATTTGGTGAGGTTATGTTGCGGCTCGCCGCCCCGGGATATGAACGATTCGGGCAATCATCCCTGATGAGTGCCACATTTGGCGGCGGGGAGGCCAATGTAGCCGTTTCACTGGCAAACTTTGGCATGGATGTAAGTTTTGTCACCCGCCTTCCGGATAATGACATCGCCAGGGCCTGCATCCGTGAGCTGAGGGGCCTGGGGGTGGACACAAGCCATATTTTATCGGGCGGAAAAAGGATGGGTATTTATTTTCTTGAGGCAGGGTCGGTTAACCGGGCCAGCAAGGTTATTTACGACAGGGATTATTCTGCCATAGCTGAGATAAAGCCGGGCATGATTAACTGGGACAAGGTATTGGAAAGTTATACATGGTTTCATTGGACAGGGATTACTCCTGCCATTTCACAGGGCGCGGCTGATGTTTGCCAGGAGGCAATAAAAGCTGCAAATGCAAAGAAGATAATTGTTTCTACTGACCTGAATTTCAGGAAAAATCTATGGAAGTATGGCAAAACGGCACGGGAGATCATGCCAGCCCTGGTGAGCGGATGTGATATTATTCTCGGAAACGAAGAAGATGCTGAAATGGTATTGGGGATCAGACCCGAAGGCGTGGATGTGATCCAGGGAAATGTTGAGGCTGAAGCGTATCTGTCCGTTTCACAACAGATCATGAAACAATTTCCATTCTGCAAGAAGGTGATTACCACCCTCAGGGGTTCCGTGAACGCCAACCACAATAGCTGGTCGGGTGTATTGTATGACGGACGGCAACTGTTTGCTGCACCGGTTTACCAGATCACACATATCGTGGACAGGGTAGGCGGCGGGGATTCCTTCATGGGGGGTCTGATTTATGGCTTGCTGAATTACCCGGACAATGATCAGAAAGCACTCGATTTCGCTGTGGCTGCATCAAGCCTGAAGCATACCATTTATGGGGATTATAACCGGGTAACAGTGGCAGAGGTGGTGAAGGTAATGGAAGGTGATGTATCGGGGAGGGTAAGCCGGTGAGGGAAGAGGGAAGCCGGGAGTCCGAAGACCGGAGTCGGAAGCAGGAAGATGGAAGAAAAATTAATAGGATAGAATGAAAAAATTTCTGGATGAAAATTTCCTGCTTGAATGCAGGACCGCGGAATTCCTGTACCATGAGTATGCTGAGAAATTACCCATTATCGACTACCATTGCCATCTTTCTCCTAAGCAATTGGCGCTGAACGAGGGATTCGAAAACATTACCCGCGCATGGCTCTATGGAGATCACTATAAATGGAGGGCTATGCGCATTCATGGCGTGGATGAACAATTCTGCACAGGCAATGCCCCCGATCGCGAAAAATTTGAAAAATGGGCTGAAACGGTTCCTTTCACATTGAGAAATCCGCTGTATCACTGGACACACCTTGAATTACAAAGATATTTCGACATAACTGAGTTGCTGCATCCAGGAACATCCGATGTCATTTACGAAAAGTCCTCGGCCCTGCTTATCCGGGATGATTATCGTCCCCAGGGTCTGCTGAAGAAAATGAACGTTGAAGTGGTATGTACTACGGATGATCCGGCTGATTCACTGGAATTCCATCGCAAGTTAAGGGGGAATTACACCGTTTCAAAGGTATTGCCAACGTGGCGCCCCGACAAATTGCTTTCCGTTCACAATCCGGTGATTTTCAATGAATATGTAAACACTCTGGAGAAGATCTCCAATAAATCCATTGGAAATTATACCCAGCTGCTGGATGCCATCCTCCTTCGCCACGATTTCTTCCATCAGAACGGGTGCCGGTTGTCAGATCACGGACTGGAACATTTTTATGCAGAGGATTATACGGACGCCGATATCAATTTGATATTCAATTATATCCGGAACGGAAAACAATTGACAAACGATCAGATCGTGAAATTCCGGTCGGCCGTACTCTATGATCTGGCGATTATGGATCATCAGAAAGGGTGGACCCAGCAATTCCATATAGGCGCCATGCGCAACAACAATTTACGTATGTTTGAAACAAACGGTCCTGACATCGGATTTGATTCAATAGGTGACTATACTGTTGCTGAGAATATGGCCCGGTTTCTCGGCAGGCTTGACCGCGAACGTAAACTCGCAAAAACGATCGTATATAACCTGAATCCCGCCGATAATGAAGTATTGGCAACAATGGCCGGGAATTTTCAGGATGGTCCCTTTCCGGGTAAAATTCAATGGGGATCGGCATGGTGGTTCCTGGATCAGAAAGACGGAATAGAAAAACAACTGAATGCTGTTTCAAACCTTGCACTCCTGCGCCATTTCGTAGGAATGCTTACGGATTCAAGAAGCTTTCTTTCCTTTCCGCGGCATGAATATTTTCGGCGGATATTGTGCAATCTGATTGGAAATGATGTGGAAAAAGGTGAGATTCCTGATGAAAAAGAAATGCTTGGGAACCTGGTACAGGATATTTGCTATAACAATGCAAAGAATTTCTTTAGGTTCTAACTGACAACATATTCAATAACATATTATATGAATTATAATAGGGTATTACTTATGGCGGCCTTTATTGGCACGGCAGCTCATGGTCAGCAGGGTGAGTGGGAAAACCTGTTTAACGGGAAAAACCTTAAGGGATGGAATAGGCTTAATGGAAATGCCGGGTTTGTAATAGAGGACGGAGGCATATCCGGAATTTCCATAATGAATTCACCCAATACCTTTCTTGCAACAAGCAAGGTATATACCAATTTCATCCTGGAATATGAAATGAGAATGGATGTCGGGCTGAATTCAGGAGTCCAGATCCGGAGTCACAGCAATCCATCCTATGAAAACGGAAGGGTGCACGGATTACAGGTTGAATGCGATGATTCCAGACGGGCCTGGTCCGGGGGCTTGTATGACGAAGCCCGCAATGGCTGGAGGTATCCGCTTGAATATAATCCCGCAGCGAAAAAAGCCTTCAAAGCCGGTCAATGGAACCAGTACAGGGTTCTTGCATTTGAAAATCATATTATGACATGGATCAATGATATTCCATGTGCGAATCTGGTGGAAGAAAATTCCGAAACCGGTTTTATTGCCCTGCAGGTTCATGCCATTGAAAATCGCGACCTGGAGGGGGCAAAAATTCAATGGAGAAACATCAGGATAAAACAGGCTGTAGCGGATGATATTAAGCTGCTAGGCCAGAAAGTGGCCCCGGAGGTCAGCTATTTGAAAAACCAGCTTACCGAAGCGGAAAAACAGGCGGGATGGAAGCTTCTTTGGGATGGTTCAACCAACACCGGCTGGCGTGGGATCAAATCTGATAATTTTCCTGAAAAGGGCTGGCTGATCCGGGACGGGGAACTGTCGGTTGAGAACTCTGCCGGAGCAGAATCAGCAAACGGAGGTGACATTGTTACCCGAATGACCTATGGGAATTTCATCCTTGAATTGGATTTCAAAATGACGGAAGGTGCAAACAGCGGCATAAAATATTTTGTGGATACAGAACTCAACAAGGGAGAGGGTTCGGCCATCGGATGTGAATTCCAGATCCTGGATGATGCCAATCATCCCGATGCGGCAGAAGGCGTAAAGGGCAACCGGACCCTGGGTTCATTGTATGACCTGATACCTGCAAACGGGCAATTTTATAATCCTGATCTGCCTGTAGTGAAATATTTCAATGGAACAGGCAAATGGAACCGTGCCCGTATTGTTGTAAAGGGAGCGGCGGCGGAGCATTATCTTAACGGATGCAAAATTGTGGAATTTGTGAGAGGCACCCAGGAATGGAGGGCTTTGGTGGCTTACAGCAAATATAAGGATTGGCCGGCCTTTGGCGAGAATAAAAAAGGAAATATACTCCTCCAGGACCACGGTAATGAAGTTTCATTTTGTAACATAAAAATCATTGAATTACCCTGATATCATGCTAATAGAAAAATACTCATTCGGAACCGGTGATCGGTTTGGAAAAGAAGGAATTTCACAGCTTCAGTCCATTCAGGAAATCAACAGGCTCGGCATTCCTGTTGTTCCTGTATGGAATAAATCAAACCGGGAGCATGTCATTATTGATTCCTCACCTTCAGATGTTAAAGCCGAAGCCGCAGCGGCAATTGCGGCCTGCAGGTATTCCGGAAATCATTATATAGATGCGGATCACATCAACCTGGAGACTGTCGACAGGTTTATCCACCACAGCAATTTTTTTACAATCGATGTGGCCCATTTTATAGGCACCAGGCCCGGACCTGATGCTTCAAGGGATTTTATGTCCGGATTCGCGAAATACCTGGGTGATCTGACCATTCCGGGAATTGAAAAAAAATTCCGGGTTACCAGGGAATTTCTTTCAGGTTTGGCAGATAACTATTTGACAGCCATTGATGAAGTCAGTAAGATTTACGAACACATCTGCAAAGCAAAAGGTCGGTCAAATATCATCGCCGAAGTATCGGTGGATGAGGCCCAGCTTGTTCAGAGCCCTCTTGAGCTTTTTTTTATTTTAGCCCTGCTTAAGGAAAAGAATGTGGAAGTGCAAACAATTGCCCCAAAGTTTTCGGGATTGTTTGCAAAAGGAATTGATTACATCGGGGATGTAAGGAAATTTGCTTCAGAATTTGAACAGGATCTGGCGGTGATCCGGTATGCTGTAAATAAACTCGGATTATCCAAAAACCTGAAGTTAAGCGTTCACAGCGGAAGCGATAAATTTTCCATTTATCCGGCTATCAGGGAGGCAATACGAAAATTTGACGCCGGTATCCATATTAAGACTGCCGGTACAACCTGGCTGGAAGAGGTAATTGGATTATCTGAAGCGGGTAAGGAAGGACTTGAAATGGCAAAGAATATTTATGAACTGTCTTTGCAGCGGTATGATGAATTAACCGGTCCCTATGCTACTGTACTAAGTATAAACCGGAAAAATCTACCGCCTGCGGGTGAAGTAAATGCCTGGAATTCGCGGCAATTCAGTGAAGCGCTTACCCATGATCAGGAAAATAAAAAATACAACCCTCATTTCCGGCAGTTGATCCATGTCGGTTATAAAATTGCTGCAGAAATGGGCGGAGAGTTTATTTCAGCACTGGATATGCACCGCGATATCATCTCGCAAAAGGTCACCCACAATTTGCTGGAGAGACACTTGAAGCCTGTTTTTTTATAGACTACCCTGACTGGGTGGACTATAATTTTATAAACTTATGTACTTCAAGAACATTCTCATTCTCAATTATCATAAGGATAAAAACGCCGGGGGCCAGATCTGAAATGTCCAAACGGTTCTGATGATCGGGTATCTTTTGGATCCGCACCCTGCCCAGGGTATCCGTTATTTTGATCCGCAGTGGCGAATGGGATTCACCTGATAAATAAAGAAAATCAGTTGCCGGATTTGGATAAATATTAAATGAGCCGGAATTCAGAGAGCCACGATCAAACCTGGTAAACTGGGAATTTTCACGGACCGTTGCAGTATCCTGGTCGGTAATGTGAATATTGTCGAACCAAAGGTCCTGGCCCTCAAGACCCTGCTGTTCCGAAACTATTTCCATACGGTCAACTGCTTTCCAGTCGAATTCTCCTTCCGGGTTGAACCAGCCATTGTCCCATGCACCATGTTCTGTGAGGGTCCCCAAGGGAATATAAAGATGATGCCACCGGCTGTCAAAATCAGTAAAACCTGCATCCAGGGTTACCCGGATTCTCCATGGATGGTCGTCCGGATCACCTGTTTTCGTGTCGAGGAATCGTATATCAAAGGAAGTGGCAGCAGATTTACCCCGGATCATAAGATCGAGTGCATAACCCTCTTCCACGAGGACTGAAAGATCTTTATCCGGCAAAAAATCAAATCCTATCGCGTTATACTGGTCAGCATCCTTCCATGAAATGCAATATTCCCCGTTGTTTGGATTATCTGCGGCATAATATCTCAACAGGCCGCTTCCATAGCTGGCTTCAAAAATTCCATTGCCAATATAATCGGTATAGATCATGAAGCCAGTGCTATCCGGCTTTTGGATGAAGGGTGACTGATCAGGTATATTTAGTCCCAGGGCTTCTAATAAGTGAATATTCAGATCATGATCAAACAGCCCATTGCTCCCTTTTTTAAATATCCCAAATCCGCCATGATAATCCCATGTGGTCCAGGCGATGCCTTTTTCTTCAAGGTAATTTCGCACGGTTTCATACCAGAATGTTCTATGGTAATTGCTGCTGTTCGGAATGTTAACGCCAAATTCACCGCAGTAAACCGGCACATGCCTCTGGTTCCTAAATGTAACAGCCTGGTCAATCAATGTCTTCACATGGGCAACCGTTCCCGTGGAGGCATAATTGTTAAATTCCGATTCAATCCAGGTACTTTCAAGCGAAGCCGGAAAATCAGGCATACTATCGGCTTTATACGGGAAAGGTACACCTGTAAGAGGCTCCATGGACGGAGTCACCCAGCTTGCTCCCTGATGGGTAAACACGAAGGGATCATAAAAGTGGAAGGTATAGATCAGTTTTGAATCATTAAATTCCGGCATCTCATCAAGGTTGTTGTAACTGTTCCAGTTGGCCGGTCCGACTACAATATAGTGTGTTGTGTCCACCTCACGGATAGCGTCAATAACCTGCTGTTGGATTGTATTCCATTGAAAGTCACCTATGCCATGGGGTTCATTCAGAATTTCATAATAGATATATTCTGAGCTGTCCTTATAATGACGGGCCATTTGTGACCAGACTTTTTCAAGGATTATGCCCACACCGGGATCTGTGTCGGAAGTTACATCGAAGGTATGGTTGTCGAGGATCAGATGGATGCCGAGTTCCCCGGACCACCCGACCACCTCATCCAGGAATGTATAAAATAACGGATCAATTGTATAGTCGGGTTCACCATTGGTCATGTAATGCAGGTTGACAGGCAGCCGGACCACATCACAGCCCAGGCTTTTAATCCGCTCGAAATCGAGCCTCGTATAACGTGTAAACTGGATTTGTTCTGTGCCTGATGCCTGGAACCAGCCCGTTAGGTTCACGCCCCGGCTGAAAGGAGTATCCTGGGATAGTAAGGGTAAGGTATGAAAAAACAGGATCAGGATCAGGATCAAAACAGCCTTCTGTCCTGGTCTGTGCATATACTGTTCAGGATTATCAGGGCTCAGCATACATCTGAAGGATCTGCTATGCCGGTAAAAAATCATGCGGGACAGCCTTTAACCGTACAATATCAAGAATTTTGCTTCTGACATCAAATCCTGCGGTACATTCCACGGTACATTTGGAACAATCCGAGCAGGGTTCCGGTGGCAAATCCACTGTATCAAGAGCGTATCTTGCCTGGCGCAGATTATTATATCCGTAAGCATACATATAGCTTCTCATCAGGGTTGGAATATCGAGGTCGAGTGAACACTGTCCCGTGCATTTTTTACACTGATGGCAATAAAGTGAATTGCCGGGATCAAGACCGGCACGGAGATCTTTTAATTCCTGTTCTGACATTTTCAGATTGCGGATCATTGCCAGGTTATTCTGCATTTCTTCTATGTTTGACATGGCGGAAACGATGGAAGAAATATTTTCATTTTGCAGCACCCACTTCATAGCCGCGCTCGTATTTAACGGCTGTCCTGATTTTGCACTGACAACACCGGATGTGGTTTTCATAGCCACAATACCCATACCGTCACGGGTTGCATACCTCAATGCTTCATGCATGGCTTCCCTGTTCAGTGTTTTATAATTGTATGCCGGCATGGCCACGTCATAAATACCGGCATCAGCCGCCGCTTTAAGAGCTTCTTCCACATCGTTGTGCGTTGCAATCCCGGTGAAACGGGTTTTACCTTGTTTTTTCAGCATTGTAAGGGCTTTTAGTACACCTTCATCCATTACCATTTCACGTTTGCCGGCATAAGGCAACAACAGAAAATCAACATGCGAAAGTCCAAACCGTTTAAGGCTGGCTTCAGCGTTTTTGATGAATCCATCGGTATTAAATTTTTTTGTGAATTTGCCGGTCCGTTTATCCAGATCATCTGGCGGTATGGCAGTACCGATTATAAAGGATTCCCGTGGCAGACCTTTTAACCCCTCACCCACCAGTTTTTCGTTGTTCCCTTCTCCATAATACGTTGCAGAAAAGAACAGTCGGATTCCCGCATCATACGCTGCTCTGACGAATTTCGGACTTGTGGCACCACTGGTTCCCATGCTGATCAACGGAGTGCTCATGCCTGTTTTTCCAAGTTTACGGACAGGAAGTACTGTATCAGCGGATCCGGTTTGGTCCGCGAAGCGGATGGCTTCAGGTATCAGGGCAATTCCCGGAATTCCAAGAATGCTCTTCTTTATAAATTCCCTGCGGTGTTTGTTTTCCATAATTTAAAAATTAGGTTTTGCAGTCGGGGATCAAAAAAAGATTTCCCCGATATCAATTGAGAAATATAGTAAACATTTGGAAATGGAGGCCGGAGTTTTATAAAATAAATTGGGGTTGTAGGACTGCCTGCCTGGTTAGGGCTTTGCTTTGGCAGGCAGGTTGTAGATTACAGGATTTGATTTGATTTTTCACTAACTTTTCCTAATGAAAGCCTGGATTATTGATGATGTATATAAACTTGCGGAGGGAACCCTGCCATTAAAGCCAGCTGACCTGCCGGTGCCAGAACCTGAAAAAGGACAGTTGCTTCTTAAGATCCTGGCTTGCGGTATCTGTCATACAGAAATTGACGAAATAGAAGGAAGGACGCCTCCGCCTTTTTATCCTGTTGTTCCGGGACACCAGGTTATTGGTATTGTGGAACAGCACAATGGCAATCGAAGGGACATCCGTACTGGAGACAGAGTGGGTGTCGCCTGGATATTTTCTGCCTGCGGGGAATGCGGATTCTGTGCATCAGGACAGGAAAATCTGTGCCTGTCTTTTAAAGCGACGGGAAGGGACGCAAATGGCGGATATGCGGAATATATGGTTGCCAATGAGAACTTTGTTTATAGAATTCCTGAATTGTTTACGGATGCAGAGGCAGCTCCATTGCTGTGCGCAGGGGCTATCGGGTTTCGTTCCCTTTCGCTTTGCAGAATGGAAAATGTGAAAAGGCTGGGGTTGACCGGGTTTGGGGCTTCAGCTCATCTTGTTCTAAAACTTGTGCAACACCGATATCCTCAAACCAGGGTATATGTATTCGCCCGTAACCGGGAAGAAAGGGAATTTGCTGCATACCTTGGATGTACATGGACCGGGGATACCATGGAAAAGCCGCCTGATTTGCTGGATTGCATTATAGATACAACACCTGTTTGGACAACCGTGGTAGAAGCCTTGTCCTGCCTGAAACCAGGCGGAAGGCTGGTAATCAATGCGATCCGGAAAGAAGAATCCGACAAGGAATATTTGTTAAAATTAGATTATCCGCTTCATTTATGGATGGAGAAGGAGATCAAAAGTGTTGCCAATGTCACACGGAAGGATGTGGAAGAATTCATACGTCTTGCAACTGAAATATCATTCAAGCCTGAAACAGAACTATATAAATTCGACACCGCAAACAAAGCCATCGTGGATATGAAGCAACGCAGAATAAAGGGCGCTAAAGTCCTGATTATTTAGAATAATATCAAATTAGGACATAAACTATTTTAATATTTATATATATATTAATTTAGATTTTACTTCTGTACAACCCGATCAGACTTATTATGACACAGGATAGTGAAACCATTGTTGTTCAAAGTCCTTGCTATCATCTCGGACTGGATATCGGGTCTGTGTCCTTGAACACTGTGCTTACCGATCAATTGAATAATGTAATCGAGGAGCATTACGATTTTATAAAGGGAAAACCTTTTCATGTGTTGTTAGACCGTCTGACGGGACTGTTCCAAAAATATCCGGCCGAAAGGATCAGGATCACCGGCATAACAGGATCAGGCGGTAAAACAGCCACTGAAATTATCGGAGGTACCTATGTAAATGAGATCATTGCCCAGGCCACCGCTGTTTCACGTCTTTACCCGGAAACCAGGACTGTAATAGAAATCGGGGGAGAGGATTCCAAGCTTATTTTGCTTGACAAAAAGCCAGGACAAAAATACCCGCAACTTACCGATTTTGAAATGAACAGCATCTGTGCTGCAGGCACAGGTTCTTTTCTCGACCAGCAGGCCCGGCGCATCGGGCTATCGATAGAAAAGGAATTTGGGGACCTTGCACTAATAAGCAAGGATCCGCCAAGGATTGCAGGGCGGTGCAGCGTGTTTGCCAAAAGCGACATGATCCATCATCAGCAAATTGCCACACCATTACATGATATCATTGCAGGCCTTTGTTTCGCGATGGCCAGAAATTTCCGGAGCACCATTGCCAGGAGCAAGGAAATCAGGAAACCTGTCGTATTTTCAGGGGGTGTTGCCGGAAATGCAGGGATGGTGAGGGCATTCCGTGAAATACTTTCGCTGATTGACGGGGAACTCATTATCCCGGATTATCACGCTTCGATGGGCGCTATCGGCGCAATTTTACATGCACACTCCCTGTCGGGGAAGCCTGAAAATTTCAAAGGATTGGAAAACCTGAAGGAATACCTGAAGCGGGGAGGCAGTAAAACGACCGGCCTTCCCAGGTTGAAGGAATCAGAGGCCCTGATCCGGACAACAGCCAATTTCAGGTTAAACGGGGAAAGCAAGCTTCCGGTATATCTCGGACTCGATATTGGTTCCCTAAGCACCAACCTTGTTCTCCTTGCAGAAGACCACCAGGTGGTATCGCGGCGTTACCTGCCCACCGCGGGCAAGCCGCTTGAGGCAATCCAAAAAGGCCTATCGGAAATTTTTGAGGAGGTGGGCAACCGCGTGGATGTGAAGGGTGCCGGCACAACAGGTTCGGGCCGTTACCTGACCGGCGATTTTATCGGTGCCGACATAATAGTGAATGAGATCACTGCACAGGCAACGGCGGCCATAGACCATGACCCCACAGTAGATACAATTTTTGAGATCGGCGGACAGGATTCAAAATATATCAGCATAAATAAGGGGGTGGTGGTGGACTTTGAGATGAACAAAGTTTGTGCTGCCGGAACAGGTTCTTTCCTGGAGGAGCAGGCAGAAAAACTGAATATCAATATCAGGGATCAGTTCGGCGCCCTGGCACTCGGATGCGATTGTCCTGTAAAGCTGGGTGACAGGTGTACCGTTTTCATGGAATCGGATTTGAATTCATACCTGCAGAAAGGTGTAAAAGTTGATAAACTGGTGGGCGGTCTTGCCTATTCCATTGTCAGCAATTACCTTCAGAAAGTTGTGGGTGAGCGGAAGCCGGGAAAGAAAATTTTCTTCCAGGGGGGTGTGGCCAATAACAAAAGCGTAGTGGCGGCATTTGAACAGGTGATGGGTGTACCCATTACCATACCTCCGCATTTTGACGTGACAGGGGCCATCGGAGCTGCAATCCTGGCAAAAAAGAAGATGAACGGCACGGGAACAAGCCGTTTTAAGGGGTTCGACATGCGGAATGCGGAGTATAAGCTGGGTTGCTTCGTTTGCCAGGGATGTAACAACCATTGCGAAATCAGAAAAGTCACTGTTTCCGGAGAAACGAAGTCCCTGTTCTACGGTGGACGATGTGAGAAATATGAAACAAGTGACAGAAAGAAAACGTCCAAAAACATACCCAATCTTTTTTCCAGGAGATTGGAAATGTTAATGGAAGGATACACGGAACCGGGAAAGAAGGGTGGCATCACAATTGGCATTCCCCGGGCATTGATGGTATTTTACCAGCAGTTTCCCTTCTGGAGAACCTTTTTTGAAAAACTGGGCTTTTCGGTCGTCGTATCAGGGGAAACCGATAAAAGGATAGTAACCCGCTCGCTTGAAACGATCACTACGGAAACCTGCCTTCCTGTCGAGCTTATGCATGGACATGTCATGGATCTGTTTGACAAAGGGGCTGACTACCTGTTTTTACCCTTCATCGTGGACGCAAAGACAAAACCCGGCAATCCCACCAGCAATTGCAATTGTCCATGGGTGCAAAGCCATCCATTCATGGTGAAGGCAGCTTTGCGATCCATGGCGGGTACTGATAAAATACTTACCCCGGTCCTTCATTTCCGGTATTTCAAAACTGCTTTGAAAAAGGAACTAAGCAGGTTTATCCATGATAAGTTCGGGATTCCCGAAGGCAAAATATTGAAAGCCATCGAAGAAGCGGATAAAGTCCAACAGAAGTTCGAGGCTGGTCTTGTGGAATTCGGGAAAAAGGTGCTGGATCATGTACCCGCCGGATGCCGGCCGGTAGTCTTACTGGGAAGGCCTTATAATACGTCGGATCCTTTCCTGAACCTCGGACTGGTAGAAAAACTGATCGGGCATGATTTGATGCCAATACCTGTAGATTTTCTAGAATTGCCGGTGAATGAAATTTTTAAAAATTACCGGAGCATGTACTGGCCTAACGGTCAGAAAATGCTTGCAGCGGCACGCATGGTAGCGCGGGATAACAGGCTTCATGCTGTTTACCTGAGCAATTTCAGATGTGGTCCGGATTCCTTCCTCATGCATTATATTGATGAGGAGATGAAAGGAAAGCCCTGCCTTCACCTGGAGATCGATGAACATTCAGCTGACGCAGGAATGATAACACGGATTGAGGCATTCCTGGATAGCCTGCAGGGAGCGGAATCCAACAACCAGGAGCCGGAAAAAGTATACCGTCCGCGTTCCGGACCGGCATCGCCCCTGAAAGGGCGCATCCTCTATTTTCCGTATATGAATGATAATGCACATGCTGTCGCAGCGGCTGCAAGGAGTTGCGGGATACAATCAGAGGTATTGCCCATGCAGAACGAAAAGGATCTTGCTTTAGGCCGGCAGTATACCTCTTCACGCGAATGCTATCCGATGATATGTACAACGGGAAGCTTCCTTAAAAAACTGATGGATCCGGGAACCAACCCTGAACGGGTAAGCTTTTTCATGCCCGATCATAATGGGCCATGCAGGTTTGGTCAATATAACCATCTTCAACGGATTATTTTTGATAAGCTGGGGTATGAAAAGGCTGAGATTGTGTCCCCTTCCAATGAGTCATCCTATGCGGACATTGCCGGGAAAGACGCTCCCAGATTCAGGTTAAATGCCTGGAAAGGATTCATTGCCGTGGATTTCCTGCGCAAGCTGAAGCAGGAAACCAAACCCTATGAATTGAATGCCGGGGATACTGAAAAAATATATGATCAGTCATTGAGTAAAATAGTAGCCTGCATTGAAAAGGGAGCAAACGGCTTGCATGGAACCCTGAAGGGAATTGTATCGGATTTCAGGAACATCCCTGTTGATAAAAGAAACAGGAAACCTGTTGTGGCCGTGATAGGCGAGATATTCATGCGGGACAATGACTTTTGTAACGGCGGCCTTATCCGCAGGCTTGAGGAACAGGGAGTTGAAACCCTGCTTACGCCTTTTGCAGAATGGCTTACCTATTCCACTTACCGGTATACCCGTGACAGCAAATGGAAAAGGGATACCGGGGGCTACCTGAAATCAAAACTTCAGGGATTTGTCCAGCATTTATCAGAGGAATATTTATTAAGAAGCATCAGGCAGGCCACGGATCACTCCAAAAACGTACCCCTAAATGCCATGATGAATCTCTGCAATGCATATGTTCACCGGGATTATGACGGTGATCCTCCCATTGCAATGGGTACATCTGTTTACCTGGCTTCACAGGGAATTTCAGGGATTGCGGCTATCCTTCCCTTTACCTGCATGCCGGGTACTTTGATCGCATCCGTAAGTGATTCTTTCAGAAAGGATCATAATAACCTGCCCTGGATAAATATTGCCTATGACGGCCAGGATTCAGTATCCCTGGATATCCGGTTACAGGCCTTCCTGTTCCAGGTCAGGGAGTTTTCAGATAGCGATTCCCATAGCTGAGAATGGCATTTTCCAGATCAGCTTTATTTTCAATAAAGGGGACATGCCCTACTTCGCTCCCCCAGAGTATCATATTGGGGAAATCAACCCCTTTGTAATGACTGGGACCAACCATCCAATCGGTTTTGCCATAAAAGAACAGTACAGGCATGGCCATACCGGAAGTGAATTTCTTGAAATTGATCCCATAATCTTCCATGGATATGGGAATATTCTCAAGATCCTTATTCCAGTTGGAAATATCATTAAAGCTTGCACTCATGATCTCATAACTTTGATGGGATGCATACCCCATTTTCCAGAAAAGGTCCTTTTCCCTCAATTGCTTATATAAATTTCCGATCAGGGCAGTTCTTTCAGTACCTGAAAGGGTTGTATCCGTGTATGGGGTAATATCTATAATTCCCAGAAATTCACACGCTTTGGGAATAACTTCAGCCGGTGATTCATTCAGGTTCAATCCGCAATTCAGCATGATCATTCCACGTATGACGGATGGAAATTTCAATGAATACCCCATCTGGAGAATACCCCCGAATGAGTGACCCATTGTGATCCATTCTGCAAAACCGAGTGCCTGTCGTACTTCTTCAAAATCCTTCACCATGCGCTCCATAGAATAATTACCGTCTCTTGGACTGGAGGACCTGCAAACACCACGCTGGTCGAGGTAGATCATAAGGAAATGCCGTTCCAGAAATTCACCGGAAAACTTTTCAAGCCAGTGGCTCCCGCTCCCCGGCCCTCCATGAATATACAGACAGGGAACTCCTTTTCCCTTTATCCTGACAAATAAATTCACTCCATCCGAAGTCTTAATTATCTGGTCTTGAGCTGCTGACAAAAGACCTGTAAAAAGAAACAAAATCACCGCAGATTGTTTTCTCATGACTTTTTTTATATTTGATGCTTAATATACTGAAACGGTTACACATTATAAAGGATTCGCAATTTGGTTTCAATTTGAGAATTCCGGCTCATTGTCGATATATTTTCTAACTTTATGAACTGCCGGATTCAGGGTGTCTGAAAAGGCGATAAGATTGCTTTCGGGATATCAAAAAATATAAATTCTTAATTACACGCATGTTACGATACGGGCTTTTTTTTACGGTACTGTCGGGTATCGCACTATTAGGGGGATGTACAACTGAAATGCCAAAACCGGCAGTTACAGCCATCATTTTTGATACTGATTTCGGACCCGATTATGATGATGTCGGCGCCCTGACCTTCCTGCATGCAATGGCTGACAGCGGTAAAGTTGAAATCCTGGCGACCCTTTCATCAAACAAGCAGGAATTGGTTGGGCCCTCTATCAATGTGCTGAATACCTGGTTCGGAAGGCCTGATATTCCTATGGGAGCTCCAAAAGGTGAAGGAGCAAGCATGGCATCAGGTCAGCACTGGACCGATTCTCTTGTAGCAAAGTATCCACATCAAATAGGATCGACCAATGATCTTCCGGATGCCGTAATGGTTTACCGGAGAGTTTTAAGCGCACAACCCGACACCAGTGTTACAATTGTTACTGTGGGTTTTCTTACCAATCTGGCGGGACTTTTAAGATCAGGACCGGACACCATATCGACCCTTCCGGGGACTGACCTTGTGAGAAAAAAAGTTAAAAAACTGGTTTCCATGGCAGGCCGATTTCCGGAGGGCAAGGAATTCAATGTGTTCATAGATTCGACCTCTTCGAAACATGTCTTTGAAAACTGGCCCACGCCTGTCATTCTCACCGGATTCGAGATCGGTTGGGAAATACGGACGGGGTTACGTGTGATGAAAATGGAAATGCCGGATAACCCGGTGAGAGATGTATTCCGCATCAGCATTCCCATGTCGGAGGAAGACAAATCCGGCCGGATGAGCTGGGATGAAACAGCTGTACTTATTGCAGTTTACGGTACAGAAGGCTTTTTTGATACAGTAAGGGGCACCATAACTATCAACTTAGATGGCAGCAACGGGTGGGTGAATGATCCCGAAGGCAGATTTAACTATGTGGTTCAGAAAATGCCGGTTGGTGAAATGTCTGTGTTTATCGAGGACCGTATGATGCACATTCCGATAAATCAATCCATAAAAAAATAGTCAACATGAAAAGATTCCTGGTTGTAGTATTCGCATGGCTGATCGTATTCAGCTGGTCTTGCAATAAAACTCCGGAGGGATTCCGGAGCCTGACTCCCGAAGTTCTGAAAGATAAGATCGCCGGGGGATGGGCCGGTAAAATGATCGGGGTTACCTACGGCGGGCCGACCGAATTCAGCGCATTGGGTAAAACCTATGACGACAGCATCAAATGGGTGCCGGCGGATATAAAAGGAAGTCTCTGGCAGGACGATCTCTATGTGCAGCTCACCTTCCTGATGGCCATGGATAAATATGGCGTGAATGCCCCGGCGAAAAAATACCAGGAATTGTTTGCAAAGGCCGGTTATCAATTGTGGCATGCCAATGTGCAGGCACGTAAGAATTATTTCGACAGTATTTTTCCGCCGGAATCCGGCAGACCAGAATACAATCTGCATGCCGATGATATTGATTTCCAGATCGAATCGGATTATATTGGATTCATGTGCCCGGGAATGCCCCAAAAGGCCCTTCAATTGTGTGAAAAAACCGGCCATATAATGAATTACGGCGATGGCTACTTTGGAGGTATATTCATTGCTGCCCTATATGCAGATGCTTTCTTTGAAAACAGCATACCCGCCATTATCGAAACAGCCCTTAAGTCGATACCCGAGCAAAGCGATTATGCCCGGATCGTCCGCGACGTGATCAAACTGCATGGGCAGTTTCCCGGGGACTGGCAAAAATCATGGAGTGAACTGGAGGCAAAATGGGGGGATGTCGATATTTGTGGCGCAGGAACCCCCTTTAATATCGATGCCAAGTTGAACGGTGCGTATATTGTGATGGGATTGCTATACGGGGAAGGTGACCCCCTAAAAACACTTGAAATTACCACGCGGTGCGGTCAGGACTCGGATTGCAATCCGTCAAATGCCATGGCTGTCCTGGGTGTAATAAAGGGATTCAGCGGTTTTCCTGCTGAAATGAAGGATGGTGTATCCGCCATTGGGGATTCAATATTTATCAATACCAATTATTCGTTCAACAAAGCCGTGGAGAATACATATGCTTATGCTATTGATTTTATTAAGAACGACGGAGGAAAAGTAACGGATAAAAAAATAGAGATCAAATTGCAGCCTCCTGTGGCACCCCCTCTCGAAGTTTCCTTTCCGGGTGTCGTATTTGATCACCGGATCACGATTTTTGAACCCACGGACTGGAAGTTTAAAGGAAACTGGCAGACACATAAATTCACCCCCTGGGGACAGACCTCTCCGGTTCAGCAGGCCCGGTACGCAGATAAGAAAGGTGATGCTGTTGTACTGACCTTTGATGGTACGGGAATTGCACTGATGGGCAACTGGTTTAAAGACGGAGGCAGGGCGGATGTATACCTGGATGGCAAGTTACACCGGACTGTCGATACCTATTTTATGTGGAGCGATCAGCAGCATGATGACATCAATCTCTGGCAGGCTTTTGGTCTTGAGCCCGGAAAGCATACCCTGAAAGTGGAAGTAAAGGGCGAAAAACGTACGGAATCAACCGGAACAAAAGTTTATATATCCCAGGCCATCATTTTTAAAACAGCTCCAAAAAAGAATGAAAATTTCAGATTTTCATTTGAATAACAATTGACAGGAATTCATCCCCTGAATTTTCCGGGTAAAGGTTTAAGTCTGCTGGTGTGCGTATTCCGCTGCGGGTAAGGTAAAGGAAAATTTGCTTCCTATGCCTTCTTTGCTTTCTACCTCAAGAGTACCCTGGTTCATGGCAAGAAATTCCCTGCAAAGAATCAGTCCCAGTCCGGTTCCGGTTTCGCCCCCGGTGCCTTTACCCACATTCAGATTGTCAATATTGAAAAGATTTTCCAATTCCTTTATTTTCAAGCCAATCCCGTTATCAGTAATGGTGCATTTCACTTTATTGCTTGAATTTTCACATTGAATACTGATATGACCGCCATCGCCGGTAAATTTAACTGCATTGGAAACCAGATTCCGGACAATTGTGCTGACCATATTCCTGTCGGCATAAACCAGGTATTCATTTTCAAATTGAAATTCAATGGTAATTTTCTTCATGCTGATGCTTTCACTGCTTAATTCGAGACAATTCCGGATAATATTTTTCAGACCAACGGGTTCCGGGGTAAATTTGATAGACCTGGTCTGAAGCCTGGCCCAATTAAGTAAATTTTCAAGCAATAAATATGTTTTGGAGGCCGTCCTGTCAATTGCCGCGATAATATCCTTTTTCTTCTCTTCTGAAAGTTTTTTAGAGTCAGCGATCAGTATCTGGGTCGAAAGCTGAATGATGTTAAAAGGATTTTTCAGGTCGTGACCAATGACCGACATCAGCAAATCCTTGGAACGGTTAAGTTGTCCCAGTTCGCTGTTCCTTTTCAGGAGTTCATCAGATTGTTTATGGATCAGTTCACCTTGTTCCCGCTGGTCCCTGTTGACCTTTTCGAAAATTCCGACCAGATACCAGATCAGGCCGCAATAGGAAATAAATACAAAGCTCAGTAATACAAGGCTGTCTTTTAAAAAGGGCATATTGACAGAACGTGAGAAAAAAATGCAAATGATGATGAACAGGAATCCGATCAGAAGGGCATGTATCCTATGGATGGTAAAGGCAGCCAGGGTAATCAGCAACACCACAAATAGCGAATCACGCAGGAAGAAATTCAACCTCAGCGCATTGTCCATCAGGTCATCATAGACAAATTTACCGATAAACAGGTTGGAGAGAATTGCATAGATCACAATAATGAATCCGGTACTATATTCAATTTTCCCTGTATAATATAAAGTGAGTGAAACTGAAGAAACAATAATGGTAGCCAGGTTCAGGTAAAGGATATATGCATTTGTGTCAGCAAATGCGATGGCATCCATAATGCATCCTCCTATTATTATATAGGAAGCCAGCTGGAAAATGTTTTTTATCCCCTTTTGAAAAGAAGCATGAAAAGTCATATTTCTTTTTTCAAAACCAGACATAATGCACAGGATTATTTTTCTTTAACCTTAAGGCATATGTATGACAGAAGTTATTCCAGGAAGGCAGTGAATTTCCTGTAATATTCAGTTGGCGGCCAAATAACGGTTTTCAAAATTCAGGATATTTAAAGCAGGCCACAACCCGGACTTGGGATGACAACTTAATTAATTTTGATTACAACAATACCTTTTGGCTATTTTCATACGGATGCATTTTGATAAACAATAAACAATGCATATTGTTGACAGGTATTACTGTCACGATCGGATTGCATATGAACCGGAGGCTACCTGAGGAGGATAGACCCTCTGATCCTTTAAATTACTTTCATATTAACCGGATCCCAGGAAATTATTTTTTTCTGAAAATAGCTGTCATTGCATGCAAGTGTTGGTGCGGCAGCCCTGAAGGCAAATTCCGGACCTTCAACCAACGGTTTGTTATTCCGAACTCCGTCTATAAAATTGATGAAATGTTCAAGGTGTTCATCATAATCTTCAGGAGCCACGTAGTTTACCCCGGGAACAACGGGTCTTTTCTTATCCTCAGCAGAATACTTCTGGTTATATTTTTTCATCAATTCTTCCTGCATGGCCATCGGATACGTGTGAAATGCATCCCAACCCCCAATACCGGGCGCCTTGGACATAATACTGTGAGTAAGGTTGAAACCGTTATCAACCATTTCAATTACGCCTTCGCTTCCAATAAACCGGGTGAGGCCTTTGTCGCCGTTGCCGCTTACGAAATTTACCCTGAGCATGACCTGAAATGCAGGATGTTCATTTGATTCGGGATATTCCATAATGGCAGTCATTATATCCGGAACATCACGTCCGTCCTTCCAATAGCCAAGCTGGCCCGAAGCAAAGATTGTCCTGGGTCCCATGGAATCTGTAATTAAATGTATGCCCGACAAAAGGTGAACAAAGAGATCACCGGCAACTCCCGTTCCGAAATCACGGTAATTACGCCACCAGAAGAATTTTTTTGCATCATAGGGTACCTTTGTCATGCCCTCAATATAGCGGTCCCAATCCACGGTCTGGGGAGAACCATCCGTAGGCATTGTATATTCCCATGCACCCAGGGCATCCTGCCTGTCAAAAGATGCTTCCACACAGTTCAATTTTCCAATCGATCCCTTTTTGTATAATTCCTTGGCCTGGCGGTATACAATGCTGCTAACACGCTGACTGCCAACCTGCATCGCTTTCTGTGTTTTTTTCTGGGCTTGTATGACGGGTAATCCTTCACTGATCTTTTGCACAACAGGTTTTTCGCAATAAACAGCTTTCCCGTTGTTCATGGCCTCAATGGATATTCTTGCATGCCAGTGATCGCCTGTGGCTATGATGACGGCATCAATATCCTTGCGTAGAAGAAGCTCGCGGTAATCCTGCGTTGTATACAGGTTGTTTCCGTATTTTTCTTTTGCGCGTTCAAGCCTTCCCTTGTACAAATCACAAACTGCAGCCAGTTCGACCCCGGGAACTTTAAGGGCCGAATCGGTATCGGCATTTCCCATAATACCCATGCCAATGCAGGCAATCCGTATCTTGTCATTGGCACTGAATTTGCGATTGAATGATGCAATGCGTTCAGCGGTCTTTTCTTCATTGGCCAGGGTTCTGAAGGAACCGGCAGCCAGCAATAATGAAGACCCTCCCAGTTGTCGGAGGAAATTTCTGCGTGACGGATTGGCTTTCATTTCTGTTGCTTTTAGTAGAAGGTTAGTGTAATAATTGTTATCTTTAGATGTTCCGGATTGAATCATAAAATTAGAATAATTGTGTAAATATCAAGTGGAAATTTTAGGATAACCTGTTTCCATCCCCATATATTTTGAAAATCTGTCAAATTTAATGATCTGCAACATGGAGATATTCTTGTTATGGATACTGCTGGCTTTATTGGTTTTGGCAATCTTGCTCCAATTCCGGAAAGGCCGGAATGCTGTGCCGGATGAACTGAATCTGAAGCTTGATCTGCTTGAGAAAAACAGCAGTATGATAGAATCTGCAATCCGGGAGGAAGTGAAGACCAACAGGCAGGAGCTTTCCAATACACTTATCAGTTTTCAGTCTTCTTTCCTGGAAGCGCTGAATACAATATCCAAAACCCAGCTGGAACAATTGAAGATCATCAGCGATTCAAATCAGCAGATATTGTCGGGTTTGAATAAAACCATGGAAGACCGGATCAATGCCCTCATATCAAGGACCGATGAAAACAATAAGCTTGGGCGCGATGAGCTTAGCCATACCATGAAGGATTTCCAGGCGGCCTTTGATAAGAACGTGGAATCATTCAACAATTTACAAAGGGAAAAATTCGGTCAATTGGAGGTCAAGCAGACCGAGCTTATCCAGGACACATCCAAAAAGCTTGAGCAGATGCGGGAGATGGTGGATGAAAAGCTCCAGAAAACATTGAATGAACGTCTCGGACAATCGTTTGAACTGGTCAGCCGCCAGCTGGAAAGCGTGCAAAAGGGATTGGGAGAAATGCAGAATCTGGCTCAGGATGTGGGAGGACTGAAAAAAGTTTTAAGCAACGTAAAAATGCGCGGCGGTTTGGGTGAAGTCCGGCTTGAAATGCTGCTGGAGCAGATTCTGGCACCCCAGCAATATGAGGCCAATGTGAAGACCAAAGAGGGTTCTGCTGAACTGGTTGAATTTGCCATCAGGCTTCCCGGAAAGGATGATGATAACGGAGTAGTATATCTGCCCATTGATGCAAAATTCCCGCAGGAAGCCTATCACAGTCTTATGGACGCCTATGAACTGGGTGACCTGGAGGCCATTGAAAGCGCCACCCGGTATCTTGATTCAGTGATCAGGAAAATGGCACGTGATATCCAGGAAAAGTACATCGATCCTCCCAATACAACGGAATTCGGGATCATGTTCCTGCCTTTTGAAGGGTTGTTCGCCGAGGTGATCCGTCACACCGATCTGATAGAACAATTGCAGCGTGATTATCATATGATCATTACAGGTCCGACAACGCTGGCGGCGATCCTGAACAGTCTTCAGATGGGATTCAAAACCCTGGCAATCCAGAAGCGAAGCAGTGAGGTATGGAAAGTGCTTGGGGCCATTAAAACCGAATTCGGGAAATTTGGCGGCATGCTCGAAAAAGCCCAGAAAAATCTGCATACAGCTACAAATCAGCTTGATGAACTCGTCGGGAAGCGCACAAAAGCTATTCAGCGACGTCTCCGCGATGTGGAATCACTCCCCCAGGGCGAAACTTCCCAGTACCTTCCTGAAGTAACCGATGGGGAGTTGACCGGAGAGGACGAAGATGAGCCGCCTCTGGAATCATAAAACAGGAGTAATTTACGTTAATGAAAGCATCCGGTTTAAATAGGATTAATTCAAGGGAAATACGGAGGGAACTCGTAATTTTGTATGATTATATTAATTCCCGAAGATTATGCACCGATCCACTATAGTACTTGCAACTGTTTTGATGGTTTTTCTTTCGGTTTCCTGCATCGACAGGGATATCCTGACTATTTCGGACAGCCTGGACATACACTCCCGTTATTCTTTACCTGTGGGAATTTTCCCTTATGACATCAATGATTATCTTGAATCCCTGGCCGCGGTAAGTGTATCCACGCCTGACTCTTTGTACTTTGATGATGGCCTGTATCCCAATATCATGCGCAAAGTGGGCTTTTCCTCGTCAGATTCATTTGCCTTTAACATTGTCAGAGACCCTTCAGAGAAAGTCAGGTCAATTGAGCTAATTTTTCTCATTTCCAACGGTTATCCGACAGACATTTCAGCACAGGTATACTTTCTCACCGGTTCTTCAACGGATTCTCCGGATTCCGTATTTACGGGCGGACCCGTGACGATCGATGCGGCAGATCTGAACGATGACGGTGTGGTCACAGAACCCTCAATCAGCATTTTGAGTTTCTTTATGCCGCCTGAATTTATTCACAAATTATCCCTGATCAGCGGGATAATGATCCGGGGATATGTGAATACAACAAGAATGGATTTCCAAAAGGTTAAATTTTACGGAAATTATCAGATCACGATGCGTATCGGATCCCGGATTGAATTAAAGTATAATACCGATGAAATTTAACGGATCTGTTTGTTTTGATCTGATCTTTTTCTGGCTGTAATGGGGAATTTCAGGACGAAAGAATTTTTAAGTTACCTGGTATTGCTGAATCTGGTTGTTTGCACTGTGGATATCCGGGCTCAACAAAGCAATACCCTGTTTTTCATGCATTATTTGCCGGAGTCTAATTTCATTAATCCGGCCGTGCAGAGCGAATGTAAGCTGTTTATCGGTCTTCCCGTAATATCGTCGGTGCACCTGCATGTCTCAAACAGCGGTTTTACCCCTGCCCAGCTCCTGAATAAAAATCCTGACGGGAGTTACACGGTTGATGCAGACAATGTGCTGAATAAGTTGGCCCCCCGTAATCTGTTTACCACCGAGTTGCACACAACCATTCTGGCAGTGGGTTTGCAAAGGGAACAGTACTATTTCACCTTTACGATCATGGAGAAGGATAATACGGCAGCATTGTATTCGCGCGACCTGGTTGCTTTCTCCCTCAAGGGGAATACCCCATTCGAAGGACAATGGATCAATTTCAGGGGCACGGGAGTGCTGCTTAACCATGTGCGGGAATATGCGATAGGAATTTCAAAGGTGAAGAATTCAAACCTGACCATTGGAGCACGGGTCAAGCTGTTGTTTGGAAAGCTGAATCTAACTACAGGCACGACACAGATCGGCATGTATACCCAGGAGAACGCATTTGACCTGTTAATTCAGGCAAATGGGGGATTTAACAGTTCCCTGCCGTATTCCATGGGAATCAATAACCAGGGTACATACCGGTTTTACAAGCGGTATGATGCCGGATTTGGCAGCTATTTCTTTAACCGCCGGAATCCCGGGATAGCAATTGATCTCGGATTCATTTACAAGTATAATAACAGGCTGACCTTGTCAGGGAGCCTTCTGGACCTGGGGGCGATCTATTACCGGAGCAACCTGACGAACTATTCGGTCAGGGGGAATTACCTGTACCAGGGACCGGCAACGGATTCCATCGTGTCAGAGCGATATTTATGGGATATTTTTGACGGACTGAACGGCGTCTCCCGCGTGGATCTTGGATATGATCCCTATTTGTTCCTGCTGGACCCCAGGTTATACCTGGGAGCAACCTACAGGCTTAATGATAAATTCAACGGTAATCTGTTACTTTACAACCGTTTCTTTCCGGTGAAGGTCCAGACGTCAATAACCGCTTCGGTAACAACCCGGCCTCTAAGAAATATGGAAGCCAGTGTGAGCTGGTCCTATATGAACCGTAGTCTGGCTAACGTGGGCTTCGGACTTGGATACGGCAGATCACCACTGCAGATTTACCTGGTGAGTGACAATATTCTCGGGTTTTTTCTGCCCATGAATGCAAAAAACGTGAATTTAAGGTTTGGATTGAATTTGAATTTCGGCTGTCGCGGGAGACTGGATATCAGCGATTGCGGATGCGAATGGCTCAGGAATGCCGAAAAGCGTGAGTTAAGAAATGAAGGGTTAAGAAAACGCAAAAAAAGTAAAAGCAGGTAATATTTATGTTAATTGCTTCACAGCTGCTGATGCCTTATTTTAAACCCCGCAGGGAGCGGGGCCTTTATTGAAATTCTAAGCATTGCGTCATTCACAGCCGTTACAGGCCTAACGTTTTGGCTGGCCTGCGCGCAGTGGTATGTTGGGCAGTTGTCAGTTATAATCCTATCTGTATCCTCCTTCAATTTCTTTATTAAAGATAACAGGTATTACAAACTGCTGTATGACATTTTTACCCCCTTGCTTGGCAGGCTCCCACTTTGGCGAATTGCTTAAACAACGTATTACCTCTTGATCTAAAACAGGATCAACACCTCTAAGTATTCGAATATCCCCAACAAATCCTTTAGAATTAACAGCGAATCCAACTGTTACTCTACCCTGATTTTTGGCTAATTTGGTTTTATCAAAGCCATCAGGAATTGTAACATTTTGTTGCACCCAATATGTAAACTTAAAAATATCTCCACCTTGAAAAGAAGCATACACCTCAGTGTGAACATAAGGACCCTCGAAATATGCACTGTCAGGAATCGTAACCTCTGGTGCAGTATTTACCTTCTTAATTGTATCTTGTGCAGAGACAATTGTAGATAAATTCACAAAACAAAACACCAAAATAAAATTTTTCACATTGCAATGAATTAATTTTCAATTTGAAAAATTATAGACATCTACCCAAATTATTATTTGTGTATCACTGAAGCGAACCATTTAATACTGGATGCATAAAAGAAACAGAATCCATATTACAGCATGAATATTTTCTCTTTATTGTTGTAGTGTAATTTTGGAATTAAAAAATGTGAGAATATTTTCGGGTTACTTCAACCTCGATCCTCGAGGTTGATCCGTTTGATCCCCCCGGACTGGGTCATAACATATATTCCCGGTTTATTCTGCCCATGAATACAAAAAACGTGAGTTTAAGGTTTGGATTGAATTTGAATTTCGGCTGTCGCGAGAGGCTGGATATAAACGATTGCGGATGTGAATGGCTCAGGAATGCCGAAAAGCGTGAGTTAAGAAATGAAGGGTTAAGAAAACGCAAAATAGGTAAAAGGCAATTAGTATTTACTCCCAAACTTGCTAAAACATTTGGTTGGGCTGTTTAGGATTCTAGGAGTTCGTAATTTCTACATCTATTATTAAAACTCATTTCCTGTTAGTCAAAATTCACTTGACTTCGGCTTTATATTGTCGTAAATTATTTCATTTAATTTCTATTACCATTTACTATCTAAAGCCCCCAAATGAAAACAAGACTTTTGCTTTTATTATGCTTTTTGTCCTACTCTGCATTGAACGGACAAAACGAGACTCTGACAGGAACCTGGACCATGTTTGAATATTCCTGGACGAACGATCAGGGTAAGCAAACCACCTCCGAAGACCAAATAAAAGCTGACGGAGGTGTTACCGAGTATCTGTTCATGGATGACGGGAATTTCAAACTAACCAGCAACATGGCCGATGAATCGACCGGCATGGCTACCTATGAGGGAACCTGGAAATTTGAGGAAGGCAAATTAATGCTAAAGATGAAAATGGGTGAACAGCTTGTCGATTTGGACTGGAATGCCGAAATCAAAGACAAAATTCTTAATCTGAGCCGTTCAAGCCCTGACGGTTCGGTTACAATTGTCAACTTATTCAGGAGGAAATAATCCTGGTTTTTTATTTGACTGTCGAAGTGCTCGGATGATGCGATTCAATCCTGCAATTGCGTACCCAAAATAATAATATTCCCGGGTTTATTTTGCCCATGAATGCAAAAAACGTAAATTTAAGGTTTGAACTGAATTTGATTTCAGCGGTCGCGAAAGACCGGATATCAGCAATCGCGGATGTGTGTGGCTCAGAAATGCGAAAAAGTGCACGTTAAGAAATGAGGAGTTAAGAAAAGGCAAAAAAGGTAAAGGCAATTAATACTTACTCCCATGCTTGTTAAAACATTTGGTGGTGCCGTATACGGTGTCAATGCGGCTATTATTACTATTGAGGTAAACATAATCCAGGGTGCCAGTTTCTATCTGGTGGGCTTACCCGACAGTGCCGTTAAGGAAAGCCAGTTCCGTATCGAATCGACATTTAAGTCGAACAACTACAGGATGCCCGGACGACGCGTTATTGTGAACATGGCGCCGGCCGACCTGAAAAAGGAAGGATCGGCATATGATCTGCCCCTGGCTATCGGGATTCTTTCAGCCAGCAGCCAGATCGTGTGTCCTGATCTGGAAAAATACCTTATAATGGGGGAATTGTCTCTTGACGGGGGTGTAAAACCCTTCCGCGGTGCACTGCCCATTGCAATTGAAGCCCGCAAGTGCGGTTATAAGGGGTTTATCCTTCCCAGTCTTAATGCACGGGAAGCGGCCGTGGTAAACAACCTGGATGTGATAGGCGTGGAGCATATCAACCAGGCTGTGGATTTTCTTACCGGGCAGTTGGTGATTGAACCTACCGTAGTGGATACGCGGAACGAGTTTTTCAGTAATGTCAATGATTATGACGAGGATTTCTTTGATGTAAAGGGCCAGGAAGACGTGAAGCGCGCCCTGGAAATAGCTGCCAGCGGGGGTCACAACCTGCTGATGATTGGTCCACCCGGAAGCGGCAAGACAATGCTTGCAAAAAGAATACCCACCATTCTGCCACCCCTCTCCCTGAACGAAGCGCTTGAAACCACAAAGATCCATTCGGTGGCGGGCAAGATGGGTAAAGATGCTTCGCTGATGACCTGCAGGCCGTTTCGTTCACCGCATCATACCATTTCAGATGTGGCACTAGTCGGCGGGGGTTCATTCCCCCAGCCGGGAGAAATATCCCTGGCGCATAACGGGGTACTCTTTCTGGATGAACTGCCTGAATTTAAACGTGCGGTGCTTGAGGTGATGCGGCAACCCCTGGAAGACAGGCATATAACCATTTCAAGGTCTAAGTTCTCGATTCAGTACCCTGCAAGTTTTATGCTGGTGGCCTCAATGAATCCCTGTCCCTGCGGGTTTTACAATCACCCTGACAAAGACTGCGTATGTTCTTCGGGTGTGGTGCAAAAATACCTGAACCGGATTTCAGGTCCATTGCTGGATCGCATTGATATCCATATTGAGGTCGTTCCGGTGCCTTTCGAAAAACTGTCTGAATTGCGGCCTGCTGAATCCAGCGAGGCGGTGCGCTACCGGGTGATCAAAGCCCGGAAAACACAGATTGAACGGTTTACAGATCATGAGGGTATCCACTGCAATGCACAACTTACCCCTGCACTCATGCGGAAGCATTGTGCCATCAGCAGTGAAGGAAGCCAATTGCTAAAAAATGCTATGGAAAAGCTGGGACTTTCCGCAAGAGCTTATGACCGCATTATCAAAGTGTCAAGAACAGTTGCCGACCTGGATGACAGCGCCGATATCCAGCCCCATCACCTTGCAGAAGCGATTCAGTACCGCAGCCTGGACAGGGAAGGCTGGGCGGGGTAGGGACCGGTACTATCAGGATTGGGGTTTTTTGTGATCTGCCCTGCGTAATAAAGAACGCGCCTCGGCAGCGTAGAATTTACTGAGCAGGCTGGCCGCCGTTATATGTGTGAGGGGTTGTTCCTGGGACCTTGCAGTTTTCAATATCCTGATCTGCTTATGATAACCGATAAGGTAATTGATGATCACCATTTCCGGCGCACTGTTATTGTGCAGGAACAATTTCTCGTTTTCATAATCATACGATATTTCTTCCTTTCCGATCACAGCAATATCATACCCGATTTTTGTCTTTCCCTGCGGGGTGTCATAATATTTGGAATATACAATATAAACCTTGCTGTCGGGCATCCCGAAATAATATGCAGGAAAGGCGGTTGGCAGATGGGTACATGTTGCTTTGTAGATTAATTTTGCCTTCGTTTCCATTTTGCTGAAAATTATGGAGACAAGATAATGAAATTTGTGACTTCTGACAATTCCGGATTTTATTTGTTATGGCATTATACATGAATCATTTATAAATGCAAATGAAAATGAAATATTTTACCACAGTTGTTATTGTATTCCTGTTCGCGGATACAAGCGGATTGTATGGGCAAAAAGTGCAGGGACAACTTGACCAGATAGAGCTGATGAAGCAGTTTCTGGGCACATGGAGCACTGATATGATAAGAACAGATACCAGCAAACTTATTGTGGTGATCAATCCCTACGGTTCAGCCATGGAATGCAGCTTCAGGCTTATCTCCGGAGGTAAAAGCATGAATGAGGGGAAATGGTTGTGGGGGTATAATCCGGAATACGACAAATTTATCGCGGCCGAAATCATGAATTCTTCACCGGAATTAAATCTCTTTACCTACGAGTTCATTTCGAAAAACATAGCAGAAAAGGTTGAACTGGCTGATGTTGCGGATCCTGATCCTACGCTGCTGATCAGCCGGTTTGAATTCAAATCTCCCGATTTAATTGTGCAGACTGTTACCCGAAACAATAAATTAATGAACACATTTACAATTACCCGGGTAAAGAACTAGAAAGTACTGGCAATCGCTTTCACCGGATTCAGCCTGGAGGCGGAGTATGCAGGCATTAATCCGGCCAGCAGTCCAACCGTGGTGCTGATGAGTATGCCCAGAATTACATTTCCCCCGCTCAGAAAAATATCGAAATCCCTGGCACGTGCAATAATGGTTCCGATGAAAATAAGGATCAGTCCCAGTATCCCTCCCACAAGGGACAATAATACCGATTCATAGAGCACTTCCAGGATAATATAATAGCTTTTTGCACCCAGGGCTTTCTGGATGCCAATGATGTTCGTCCTCTCCTTTACCGAAACAAACATGATGTTGGCAATTCCGAATGCCCCGACGAGCACAGCAAAAATTCCGATAAACCAGCCTGCCACATTTACAACCTTAAATATCTGATCTATGCCCGCATTGAGTATGCTGGTTTCATTGAGTGCGAAGTTATCCTTATTACGGGGACTCAGCCGTCGTAAAGACCTCATGGATGACCGGATTTCATCCTTGAGTATACTGACCGGCATGCCCTCTGCTGCTTTTACCCATATCTGCGGTCTGCTCTGATCATTTTTCAGATCAGTCATGCCTGCCATGTATTTTACCGGGATCATCACAACTTTGTCCAGGCTGCCACCACCAAGTATTGATTTTCCTTCCCGGGAAAATACACCGGTTATTATGGCATTCTTTCCCTGCACCCTGATCGTTTTGCCAAGCGGGTCAATTCCCTTGAACAATTCATCCGCAATGCTGTATCCTATAACACAAAAATTCTTACCTGAATTGATTTCAAAACCGGATAAAAACCGTCCCCGGAAAATATTGAAACTTCGGACCTGTTCAAATTCTTCTGTAATGCCCCATAGCAAAAGGTTTTCTGCCTTATTGTCAAGATACTCCACATTGGTTGTGATGGCGGCTGAAAAGGATACCGTTTTTACATTTTTCATCCGGCTTTTCAATCTTGAATACTCACGGAGTGTTGCAGGGGGCCGGTTTACATATTCCCACCATGCAAATTCCTCACCTTTTTCGGGTGACCAGGGCCACTTTTCGACAAAGATCACATCATTTCCAAAGGAATCAACCGTAGCTTTCATATTCGACTTCATGGAATCCAGCACCGTAAAAACTGAAATGATCGAAAAGATACCAATTGTTACACCCACGAGGGAAAGAAATGTGCGGAGTTTATTAAGGACTATCGTCCGGTAGGCCGATTGCAGGCTTTCATTGAAGATGTATAACCACCGCATGCAGGTTCGGTTTTAACATAAAACAAAGATAAGAAAGCGCTACCTATTTTATTAAAAAATTAATACCTTGCCGTGAATCTTTCATGCAGGAGATTTATTCCCTGAAACCTTTACCGTACGCCAATTATACAAAACCAATCTGAACTTTTATGGAAGCCAAAAAAATCAAAACAGCCCTTGTTTCCGTTTATTCCAAAGATCATCTTGAAGATATCGTAAGGTTGCTGGATTCGTTGCACATAGCCATAATTTCCACGGGAGGAACAAAGGATTTTATAGAAAAGCTGGGCATTCAGGTTACGGCCGTGGAATCCCTTACCGGGTACCCTTCCATCCTGGGCGGCAGGGTTAAAACCCTTCATCCCAAGATTTTCGGGGGCATCCTGGCACGAAGCGGTATGGATTCCGACGGCAGGGAACTAGCTCAATATGATATACATCCCATTGACCTTGTGGTTGTGGACCTGTATCCGTTCGAGGAAACGGTAGCGTCGGGCGCTGAAATGGAAGAAATCATAGAAAAGATAGATATCGGGGGTATATCGCTGATCAGGGCCGCTGCCAAGAATTATGACGATGTTGTAATAATTCCGTCAAAAGAACAATATCCCCTGCTGATCGAAATACTCCGGGACCATCAGGGTTCCGTAACTCCTGAACTGAGACTGAGCCTTGCCATGGAGGCTTTCAATGTAACTTCACATTACGATACGGTTATATTCAGGTATTTTAACCTCAATCAGGGGAAGCGGGTCTTTAAACAGAGCTTTAATAATGCAAAGTTGCTTCGTTATGGTGAAAATCCGCACCAGCGGGGTACATTTTTCGGCAATTTCAACCAGATTTTCGATCAGCTGCAGGGGAAAGAAATTTCTTACAATAATCTACTCGATATTGAAGCCGCCGTTTATCTCATCGACGAATTTTCCGAGACCACATTTGCCATCCTGAAGCACAACAATGCCTGTGGTATAGCTTCAAGAACGGTTCTTTGCGATGCCTGGAAAGACGCCCTGGCAGGAGATCCTGTTTCGGCATTCGGCGGAATCCTCATTACGAACACAAGGTTGGACAAGAATACTGCCAATGAAGTGGATAAACTGTTTTTCGAGGTAATTATGGCACCGTCATACGATGAGGATGCCCTGGAGATTCTGAAAAGGAAAAAGAACAGAATTATCCTTATCCGAAAGGATGTTATGCTTCCGGTGGTTCAGTTCCGGTCACTGTTGAACGGAGTGATAGAGCAGGACCGGGACACAAAGATTGAATCCAGGGAGGACATGAAACCCGTAACAAACAAAATACCCACCGATAATGAATATGATGACCTTGTATTCGCAAACAAGGTTGTAAAGCACACAAAATCAAATACAATTGTACTTGCCAGGGACAAACAGCTGATTGCCAGCGGTGTGGGTCAAACCAGCCGTGTGGATGCCCTGAAGCAGGCAATCGTTAAAGCCGGCAACTTTGGATTTGAAACAGCCGGTGCCGTTATGGCTTCAGACGCTTTCTTCCCTTTCTCTGATTGTGTTGAAATAGCCAACGAAGCTGGTATAAAGGTAGTTATACAACCGGGAGGATCCGTGAGAGACCAGGATTCCATTAATTTCTGTGACAAAAACGGCATTGCGATGGTATTTTCAGGTGTGCGTCATTTTAAACATTAAACTTACGTAACCCTCTGCCCATTTATACGTTATTAAGGGTAGTTTTTTGACAATTAAATTCTCAAAATATTACCTTTACCAATATTTGATACAGCAATTTATGGGTATTTTTTCTTTATTCACCCAGGAACTCGCAATTGACCTGGGCACTGCGAATACGATTATCATTGAGAATGATAAAATAGTTGTAGATGAACCTTCGATAGTTGCAATTGACCAGACAACAAAAAAACTCATAGCCATTGGCGAAACGGCCAGGCAAATGCACGGCAAGACGCATCAGAACATCAGAACCATAAGGCCTTTAAGAGACGGGGTTATCGCGGATTTTAACGCGGCAGAACAAATGATCCGCGGCATGATCCGCATGATCAATCCGCGTAACCGGTTCTTCACGCCATCCCTCCGGATGGTGGTCAGCATACCTTCGGGAAGCACGGAAGTAGAAATCAGGGCGGTGCGTGACTCGTCGGAACATGCAGGAGGAAGGGATGTTTATATGGTGTATGAACCCATGGCGGCTGCCATTGGGATTGGCCTTAATGTTGTGGCACCCGAAGGAAATATGGTAGTAGATATCGGTGGCGGGACAACGGAAATTGCCGTCATTGCACTTGGAGGCATTGTATGCAACGAATCCATTCGTATCGCGGGAGATGGTTTCACAGCTGATATACAGGCATATATGCGCCATCAACATAATATTAAAGTTGGTGAACGTACAGCCGAAGATATTAAGATTAATGTAGGTGCAGCTTTGCCCGACATTGACAATTCACCGGCCGATTATTCGGTCAGGGGACCCAACATGATGACTGCCCTTCCGATCGAAGTTCCGGTATCATACCAGGAGATTGCCCATTGCCTCGACAAATCATTAACCAAGATTGAATCCGCCGTGCTGGCAGTATTGGAACAAACGCCGCCTGAATTGTATGCTGAAATAGTTCAGAAAGGTATTTTCCTGGCAGGTGGTGGAGCTTTGCTGCGTGGTTTGGCAAAGCGTTTGTCTGATAAAATAAGTATTACTTTTCATGTGGCCGAGAACCCGCTTCACGCTGTAGCAAGGGGAACAGGTATAATACTTAAAAACCTGGATAAATATCAGTCACTCCTTATCAGATAAATGTATTCTGCAAATTTTGGTGTAAAGGATGAGAAACTTATTGCGATTTATAGTTCAGTATCATTTTCTGATCCTGTTTTTGCTGATTGAGACCTTTTCTCTTTTTCTGCTTTTCAGTGCAAACCCTTATCAGAAAGTTCGTTTTTATAACTATTCCCATGATATATCGGGACGGATGTCCACGAGAATTGAAAATATTAAGGATTATCTTTCTCTCCGTGATGAGAACCGGATACTGGCAGAAGAAAATGCCCGCCTGTATAACAGGCTTGGTTCCTCCTTCGCCAGAGTGGCTGCGGATTCAGTTTATATGGGCGACTCCATTCAGCCCAGAAAGTTCCTTTATCTGACTGCAAGGGTCGTCAATAATACCGTGAACAAGCAATTTAATTATTTGACACTCGACAAAGGCAGTCTGAGTGGAATAAAGCCTGAAATGGCCGTAATCGGTAGTGAAGGGATTGTGGGAATTGTGAAGTCGGTGTCAGACAATTATGCATCCGTGCTTTCCGCTTTGAACCGGGATTTTATAGTGAGTGCCAAAATACAGAAGAACGGTTATTTCGGTCCCCTCAAATGGAACGGTAACAGCGCTGATTATGCCACTCTGGTGGATATTCCCCACCATGTAAAAATTGAAACAGGGGACACCATTGTCACCAGCGGATTCGGCGGTGTGTTCCCGGAAGGCTATCACATAGGAACGATTTCGGATTTCCGCCTGAAAGGAGGAAATTATTATGAAATCAGGGTGAAGCTCAGCACGGATTTCAGGAAACTGAACTATGTGCAGGTTATAAAGAACTATGCATTAAATGAAATTGATTCACTTGAAAAGGCCAATAAACCATGATCAAGGATTTGTTAAATTATTTGTTTCAGTTTGCAGTCCTTATTCTGGCTCAATTATTGGTATTCAATAACATCGAGTTGTCAGGGTTCATCAATCCTTATGTTTACGTACTTTTTATTTTGCTGATCCCTTTTGAAATTCCGAAACTTGTGCTCCTTGTCAGTGCTTTTTTACTCGGACTGTCCGTCGATCTGTTCCTGGGCACACCTGGGGTACATTCCAGCGCATGTGTTTTTATGGCCTTTGCCCGGCCCCGTGTCCTGGCTTTGTTTTCCCCGCGCGAAGGTTACCAGACCGGTACACTGCCGAGGATATCTTATTTTGGACTGGAATGGTTTGTTAAATATACCATGATGCTGGTATTGCTGCATCATTTTATACTTTTTTACCTTGAAGTCTTAACCCTGCACCATTTTTTTGCCACTTTTTTCAGAGCTTTGCTGAGTTCTCTTTTAACATCTTTGATCATAGTCATCAGTCAGTATTTTATTTTTCGAAAATAGCGAATGGATCAGTTTGCTGCTCGCAGGAATATTATCGCCGGCATTATATTGCTGGCTGCCCTGGCACTCATAATCAGGATGTTTTATCTACAGGTTGTTGACAGCAGTTATAAATTATCGGCTGAAAACAATTCAAAACGCATTGAAGTTCTGTATCCCTCGCGTGGATTGATTTATGACCGGAATAAAAAACTACTGGTATACAATCAGCCTACCTATGACCTCATGATTGCACCCTTTGAATTGAAACCTTTTGACACAACCGAACTATCCAGGGTAATCAATGTAGATAAATTGAAAATTAAACAGGGCATTATCCGCGCATTTAATCCGAAAACAAGGCGGGAACCCTTTATTAAGCAATTATCCCCGGAAACCTATGCGAAACTGCAGGAAAAACTTTATAAATTTCCGGGTTTTTATGTTAAGTCCAGGACCCTGCGGAAATACGACAGGCATATTGCTTCCCATTTATTCGGTTATGTTGGAGAGGTGGATGAAAAAATCATGGCAGCCAAAAGTGATTATGTTTTAGGCGATTATATTGGCATTAGTGGAATAGAAGGATACTATGAGAATGTTCTCAGGGGAAAAAAAGGCCAGGAAGTATTGCTTGTTGATGTCAAAGGCCGTGTCAAGGGCCCATATCAGGGAGGACGTTTTGATGAGGATGCCATCGTAGGGAAAAACCTGGTTTGTTCCATTGATGGCGATCTACAGGCTTACGGGGAAAAGCTGATGAGGAATTACAAGGGAAGTATTGTCGCCATTGAGCCTGCTACCGGAGAAATCCTGGCACTCATATCGGCTCCATCCTATGATCCCTCGCTCCTGGTGGGTCGTCAGCGTACGCTCAACTATTCCCGGCTCGAAAGTGACATTCATGAACCTCTGTTCAACAGGGCGCTTATGGCCAACTATCCGCCGGGTTCCACCTTTAAACCGGTACAGGCCCTTATCGGGTTACAGGAGGGTGTGATCAGTGCAGGCTCTTCCTTCTCCTGCTCTATGGGTTACCATGCACGCGGAATCAGTGTCGGATGCCATGATCACAGCAGTCCACTTGACCTTATTCACGGGCTTCAGAATTCGTGCAACTCTTATTTCTGCAATGTTTTCAGAAAGATCATTGAAAACCCGAAATATAAAAATGCCGAACAGTCGTACAATATCTGGCGTGACTACGTATTGTCATTTGGTTTCGGAAGTCGTCTGAATTCTGATTTTACAAATGAATTAAAAGGATTTATTGCCCCTTCGACGTATTATGATAAGTACTACGGACAGAATCACTGGTATGCACTTACGCTGATCTCCTTGTCGATCGGACAGGGCGAGCTGATGATGACTCCGCTGCAAATGGCAAATATGGCCGCCTGCATCGGGAACAAAGGCTATTATATCGTTCCGCATGTACTAAAACAGATTGAAGGTGTCGATACCATTGAAAACCGGTTTTACACTAAGCATACCATACCGGTGGACACTGCCAATTTCGGCCTGGTGATAAGGGGTATGGAGCTGGCTGTTAATGGCGGGGCCGGGAGTACTGCCGGAATTGCACGGTTACCGGAAATTGTGGTTTGCGGAAAAACCGGTACTGCGCAGAATCCACATGGCTTGAGCCATTCCGTATTTGTTGCTTTTGCCCCAAAAGACAATCCGAAAATTGCAATTTCGGTATATGTGGAGCATGGTAGATGGGGTGCCACTTATGCTGCACCGATTGCCAGTCTGATGATTGAAAAATATATGAACGATACCATATCACCAAAGCGTAAATGGATCGAGGACCGAATGCTGAACGGAAATTTGCTGAATATAAATGATCGATAAACTCAATATAAGTGAAGAAATCGACTGGACGACAGTTGGTTTGTATCTGCTGCTCGTTGTTTTCGGCTGGATGAATATTTTTGCCTCTTCCTTTAATGACCAGTTCAGATCCATATTGGATGTCAGGCAAAATTACGGAGAACAGTTGCTCTGGATCCTGGTTTCCTTCATCATGATCGTACTTCTTTTCGCCATCGATCACAGGTTCTACCATTATTTCGCCTATGCCATATTCGGTTTCGCGGTTATTATGCTGATGCTCGTTCTTGTTGTTGGTGTGGAAGTCAATAGTTCCCGTTCCTGGATCCGGATATTGGGTTTCAACTTTCAACCTTCTGAATTTGTCAAAATTGCAACTGCCCTGGGAATTGCAAGGTATCTCAGCGGCTACAACATAAAATTATGGACCTGGAAATCAATGATGGTCATGGCTTTACTGATCGGATTGCCTGTCGGCCTGATCAGTATACAACCGGATTGGGGAACTGCATTGGTGTTCAGTTGTTTTATCCTCCTTATGTACAGGGAAGGAATGCCCGGATGGATTCTCGCCTCCAGCATGTTCATCACCCTGTTATTCCTGATGACCTTATTAATGAGCAATGTCACGGTTGTCATAATCCTGATTTCATTTGCCCTGATTGGCATCAGCATAATAAACCGTTCCCTGATACAGCCCCTGGCTGCAGCCGTCATCCTGGTGATTACCTTTGCAATTCTGAAATATAATATAGAAAGGTTACCTTTTATGGCAGACAATTACCTGCTGATCCTGATTTCCCTTGCCATATCATCCCTGATCTGTTTGGTTTTATCAGTGACAAGGAAGATAAAGCATGTAATGCTGGTGCTTGTCTTTCTGTACGGATTCATTGGATTCACATTTACAGTGGATTATGTGTTTCACAATTTTCTGAAACCCCACCAGCAGACACGCGTGAATATTTTGCTTGGAAAAGAAACCGATATAAGAAATGTCGGATATAACCTGAATCAATCCAAGATCGCAATCGGATCGGGCGGTTTTCTAGGAAAAGGATATTTGAAAGGCACGCAAACAAAACTTGATTTTGTACCCGAACAGAGTACGGATTTTATTTTTTGTACCGTAGGGGAGGAATGGGGTTTTCTGGGTACAACTGTGATAATTCTGGTTTATGCCGGGTTGCTGATCCGCATTCTACTGCTGGCTGAAAGGCAACGATCGCAGTTCGCGCGTATATATGGTTATGGAGTGATTTCCATTTTACTCTTTCATTTTGCCGTCAACATCGGCATGACAATCGGATTATTCCCTGTAATCGGAATACCCCTGCCGTTTTTTAGCTATGGCGGATCTTCCATGCTTGCATTTACTCTCCTGTTGTTTATACTGGTCAGGCTCGACTCTGTAAGAAAAAAATACAACAAGTAGATTGCATTTATCCGGTTTTCACATCCATCCCAGGATATTCATTCTGATCAAGTTCAATGTCAAATGATTTTGAAACATAGCTGATCAGGGCCGGAAAAAAAGCCGAGAATTCGGAATCAAACTTATCATATTCTTCACGTAAAATGCGGATCGCGAATTCAGTTTCCTCCGGCAATGTGGTTCGGGCAGACATGCGATGCAGGACATCCTCTATTCCTTCAATGGTGGAATATTTCTGGATCCAGTTGTTCTTTATAAACGAGGGTAAAAAGAGCTTCACCCCTTCGGGAAGCGAATCAATATACCGATTAAGAACGCCATGAACTTTCAGCACGAATTCATCCAATGATACCAGGGAATAGGAGTGCCAGTTGGCGACCAGGAAATGATCATAGAAAATATCAATAATAATTCCCGAATATTTATGGTACTTTTCGATGATCCTCGTTTTGCTGCGTTTAACAATTATATTGGTATCCGTAAAAGAGTCTATATGGCGGTGAAGCATAATTCCTTTTCTGATCAATTCTGTGTAACGTCCAAGTTCGAAACCCTTCACATAATCGCCAATAAAATTCCCAACCAGGATTTCATCCCGTGTACCGGACAAATATATATGGGCCAGATAATTCAAAATTAAGGGATTATGACTATAGAATAGTTATTAAAGATATTAATTCAAAATATCTCCTACAATAATTGTGCAAATTACTTATTAAAAAGTAATTAACCCGAATAATAATATTTACGGCGGAATTTATACCCGGTTTTTTATCTTTTTGGTTTCTTCTTCGAAACCGGGTTTTTCAAGCAGGGCAAACATGTTTTTCTTATAAGCTTCCACACCGGGCTGATCAAAAGGATTGACTCCCAGAAGATAACCACTTATACCACAGGCCTTTTCAAAAAAATATATCAACTGGCCCAGATAATATTCATTGAGTTCAGGAAGGTCTATGCGGATATTTGGTATTCCACCGTCCACATGGGCAAGCATTGTACCGAGCTCAGCCATTTTGTTAACTGAATCCATTCTCTTTCCTCCGAGGTAATTCAGTCCGTCAAGATCATCCTTTTCACCGGGTATTGTAAGCCGGGATAAGGTGTTTTGCACCGATATCACGGTTTCAAACAAACTGCGTTCTCCTTCCTGGATATATTGTCCCATGGAATGCAGGTCGGCGGTGAAGTCCACGCTTGCCGGGTAAATACCTTTGCCCTCCTTGCCTTCGCTTTCACCAAAAAGCTGTTTCCACCATTCAGCAAGAAAGTGCAGTTTGTTCTCAAAATTGGCAAGAATTTCGATCTTTTTCCCTTTTTGATAAAGAGCATACCGGGTGGCAGCATAAAGGGCTGCCGGATTCTGGCGGAAAGGAGAACCGGAATGTGTGATCTTCTCCATATCCGCACCACCTCTTATCAGTGAACGAATATCGAATCCGGCGATTGCCAGGGGTACCAGTCCAACCGGTGTGAGAACCGAGTAACGGCCGCCCACATCATCGGGGATCACATAGGTTTTGTATCCTTCACGTTTGGCCGTGGTAAGCAACGCACCTTTCCGGGCATCCGTAATAGCAATGATCAGTTTTTTAGCGGCTGCCTTTCCGGCTTTCTTTTCAAGGTGATTCTTCAAAATGCGGAATGCAATTGCAGGTTCAGTTGTGGTACCTGATTTTGAAATTACAACAATGGCGTATAAAAGATGATCAAGTACTTCAAGCAATTCGTTCAGATAATCCTCTCCTAAATTCTGGCCGGCATAAAGGATAACGGGATTTTTCTTGTCGTTTTTAAGGTGCAGGAAGGAATGTGAGAGGGCTTCGGCGACTGCCCTGGTTCCCAGGTAAGAGCCTCCGATACCAACCACCACCACAGCCTCCACCTGTTTACGGATTGCCGCAGAAGCGTTCTCGATCCCGGAAAGCCAGGCATCGTCGAGTGAGGATGGCAGGTTTACCCAACCCAGAAAATCCTTTCCTTTTCCGGTCTTCCCTTCCAACGCCAAAGATGCCTTAATGGCTTCTTTATCAAAATTATAGATATCTTTTTCAGGCACAAACCCAAATGTTTTGCTGATGTCAATTTTCAGTGATTCCATACATCCGGTTATTTTAAGTTTTCAGTGAGGAGCTTAATTTCAAGCGCGGGAGACACTTTATCATAAAGAATATGATATACAGCATCCGTAATGGGCATCTTTACCTGATAGGTTTTATTCAGTTCGCGAATGCAGGCAACGGCATAATAGCCTTCTGCTATCATATTCATTTCAAGTTGTGCCGATTTGACGGAATAGCCCTTACCGATCATCATTCCAAATGTGCGGTTTCGGCTGAACTGGGAATACGCTGTAACCATCACATCCCCCAGGTAGGGAGAACTGAGCAGTTTACGCCTGCTTTTATAGGTTTTTGCCAGGAATCGCTTGATTTCAATCATGGCATTGGAGATCAGTACCGCCTGGAAATTATCCCCGTATCCCAATCCATGGCATATACCTGCTGCAATGGCAATAATATTCTTCAATACGGCAGAATATTCAGTGCCATAAATATCCTCTGAACACTTTACCTTCACATGGTGACAGCGTAAAAGGGGAGCGAGTTCTTCAGCCTGTTCTTTTGTGGCCGATGCAATCGTAAGATATGAAAGCCGTTCAAGTGCAATTTCTTCTGCGTGGCAGGGTCCGCTTATGATGCTTATGTTTTTAAAGGGAACATTATAAATACGGTTAAAAAACTCAGCAACAGTAAGATTTTCAAAAGGCACAATCCCCTTTATTCCTGAAACAATGACTCGGTTACCAAAATCCCCGCTGAAACTGGCAAGCGATTCTTTAAGAAAAGGGGCCGGAATGGCAAAAATAAGGATATCAGAAGCCTCAATTGTATCCGTGATCGAACTGAAGAAACGGATACGAGATGTATCAAATTGTATATCACTGATATATTTGGGATTGTGCTTAAATTTCAGGAAATATCCGATATCTTCCTCAGAACGGATGAACCAATTTATAGCTTTTTGATTGTTTAATAACAGCTTGGCCAATGCAGTTGCCCAACTGCCGCTTCCCAGTATCGCAACTGTGCGCTGATCCGACATAATTCAGGGTCTGTTTTTTAATAAACAGCAAAAATAGCATTAAATGTAATACCTGACATGAGGAAGCCAATATTTACCACTGACAATACCTGCTGAAGTAACAATTCCATTTGCAGGCCAATTAATTTGCGGGTCACAGGCTGTATGCCAGCAAAATTGAAGGACTGTATCCAAGGACCTGGTGATGAGCGGCAGTCAACTGTATTCGAAGATGATCTTTCCGGAATCCCAGGCCGAATGCATATTGATGAAGGCAGGAGGATGAAAGGCCAAATCTCAGGGTGAGAATATCACTGCAGGTGTATTCCATTCCTCCGCAATAAACGGGCCTGCAACCTGACTCTTTTTCATATTCAAAACAGATCAGGATTTCCTTCCCTGCTGAAAAGCCTGTACCTGCCCTGAAAACAACAGGGATCAATTTAAATCCACCCGGAAAATAGCCCTGCCCGGCCGGATTGCTGATTTGAAATCCAAAGGTAAGATGGGGGGCTGGCAACAGTTGAATTCCGATGGCCGGAATAAATGCATGCAGATTCCCAAAATCGGAATACTGCTTTACACGCCGGTACTCCATTCTGATTCCAGCCCTGATTCTCTTTCCAACGGACTTTCCAAATGAGAAGCAGGTTTGTGTTTCACGGTAAGCCTGATTGCCAAATGTGCTGAATGAAAAGCCAAATGTCCCGGTTTTTGAAGGCAGGTAGGAGAAAACCAAACCTTCCGTTAATTCCCGGATAAGAAAGGGGCTGACAGCCACAATGCCCTGGCAGGCATTGTGTAGCGCTGCCAGCGCTGCCGGGTTTGACAGGAAATACATTTCTTCAGACAGCATGACCCCGGCGCCTCCCAATCCCGATGATCCTGAATCACCGGAACCCGTTGCCCCCGTTGCCGGGCAGTTGATATAAAGTATCAACAGCAATAAAACATACCAAAGGGATTTCACCAGGGTCAGATATATTACTGATAACAAATTCTCTTCTTTCCCAAAACAAGAACCCAAAATGACACAAAAAATGAATAGCTAACCTATTTTATGCGTGAACTTGATTTTTGCCAATTCCTCATTTGCCTGAACAATTTTCCTTTTTAATCCGGCCTTATGCTTTTTCAGGGCCTCCGCAGTTTTTTCATCGTAAAGTGCGATCATTTGAGCCGCAAGTATACCCGCATTTTGTGCGGCATTAATTCCTACCGTTGCCACCGGAATACCCGGAGGCATCTGAACAATGGCGAACAGAGCATCCAGCCCTTCCAGGGAGGCTTTTATTGGTACCCCGATAACAGGGAGACTGGTCATAGAAGCAATAACACCCGGAAGATGCGCTGCCATTCCGGCCGCAGCAATAATAACTTTAAGGCCGCGTGATTCAGCCTCCTTCGCGAATTTTTCAACTTCTTCGGGTGTGCGGTGGGCAGACAGGGCATTTATCTCAAAAGGGATCTGCAATTCATCCAATATCTTTGCCGCCGGTTCCATTACCGGGAAGTCAGAGGTACTTCCCATTATTATACTCACGAGGGGTTTCATGCAGGTCTGGAAAATTCAAAGTCTAATTTAAACCAAATATTCGTATCTTGCGAAAGTAATCTAAATTAATAATTTACTCATCATGCTGAATATTGTTTTGTTTGGTCCTCCCGGCGCAGGGAAAGGAACACAGGCTTTAAACCTGATTGAAAAGTATAAGCTTGTGCATCTTTCAACCGGGGATATTCTGAGGGGGGAGCTGGCTGCCAGGTCTCCGCTTGGTGTTGAGGCCAAAAAGTATATGGATAAGGGAGAACTGGTACCGGATGAAGTGGTGATCGGTATGATCGGTTTGAAACTCGACCAGCATGCAGATGCAAAGGGTTTCATTTTTGACGGGTTTCCCAGGACAAAGGCACAGGCAGGGGCACTCGATAGTCTGTTGTTCGGAAAGAAAACCGCCATCAGCATTATGGTTGCCCTGGAGGTTGAAAAGCAGGAGTTGATAAACAGGCTGTTGGGACGAGGAAAGGTTTCCGGAAGAGCGGATGACCAGGATATGGCGGTTATTGAAAACAGGATCATAGTCTACAACCGCGAAACGGCACCGGTAATTGAATATTATAGCAGCCAGGGAAAGTTCAAGTCGGTTGATGGCATGGGTTCCATCCGGGATATTTTTGTGAGGTTATGTAAATCAATTGATCAGGTAATGTAAAATATTGCAATCCGGTTAAATCAAAAATGTGGCTCAAAGCCTGTGAGTATCGTGCTTTACCCGTCACATGTCACTACTCTAACCATGGCAGAAACCAGTTTTATTGATTATATAAAAATATTCTGCCGATCCGGCAGGGGAGGCAAAGGCTCAGCGCATTTACGGAGAGAAAAGTTTATCCCCAAGGGAGGTCCTGACGGGGGTGACGGAGGACAGGGCGGACATATCATTCTTAAGGGAAACGGACAGCTTTGGACGTTGCTGCACCTGCGCTATCAGAAGCATATATTTGCCGGGCATGCGGAAGATGGTGGCAAGTCAAACAGTACTGGTGCCAATGGGCAGAATGTCATTATCGAAGTGCCCCTTGGAACAGTTGCCCGTATGGCTGATTCGGAGGCAGTTCTTTTTGAGATTACCCGGGAAGGAGAGGAACATATCCTGGTTCGGGGAGGTAGGGGTGGATTGGGTAATACCCATTTCAAATCCGCGACCAATCAAACACCACGCTATGCCCAGCCAGGAGAGCCAGCTATTGAAGGATGGTACAGCCTGGAGCTGAAATTACTTGCGGATGTGGGACTGGTTGGTTTCCCAAATGCCGGTAAGTCAACCTTGCTGTCGGTTATTTCAGCTGCAAAACCAAAAATTGCGGATTATCCTTTTACTACCCTTGTACCGAACCTCGGGATTGTCGGTTATCATGATGCACTGTCCTTTGTAATGGCTGATATTCCGGGTATAATTGAAGGGGCTCATGAGGGTAAGGGACTGGGACTGAGATTTCTGCGCCATATTGAGCGGAATTCAATCCTGCTGTTTATGATACCGGCCGACAGCAATAGCATTACCAGGGAATTCAATATATTGCTGAATGAACTAAGGGAATTCAATCCTGATCTGCTCGACAAGAAAAGGGTACTCGCCATTACCAAAAGTGACCTGGCAGATGATGAACTAATGCAGGAAATGGAGAAAGAACTGCCTGCCATACCGTATGTTTTCATATCATCGCTTAAGAACCGGAATCTTGAGAAGTTAAAGGAGATGCTCTGGAAAATCCTTAATTCCTGATCACATGCAGGATGACCTGATTCGAATCGACCGCCAATGGCTTCTATGGGTGAATGGCCATAACTCGCCCTTCATTGACAATGTAATGTATGCCATATCCGGACGAACGGAATGGATTCCGCTTTATATTTTACTGATAGCCTGTATAATCTGGAAATTTAAATGGAAAACAATCTGGATCATTCTGGCTGTCATTATCATGATCACATTATCTGACCAGATTGCCAACCTGCTTAAATCCGGCGTTCGCAGACTTCGACCCTGTAAAGATCCGGAAATAGGACATCTGGTTCACCTCGTGAACAATTATTGCGGCGGTGCTTTCGGATTTGTCTCAGGACATGCAGCCAATTCGTTCTCCCTGGCCGTATTTACTTCCCTGCTGTTCCGCAGAAATTGGATTACAATGGGAATGCTGGGCTGGGCTAGTCTCGTGTCCTACAGCCGAATATACCTTGGAGTTCATTATCCGGGGGATATCATCGGGGGAGCCTTACTGGGAGCAATGCTGGCATGGATGATTTATGCCGTGTTGTTCCGGTTCACGGCCCGATATAACCCGTGATCATTTCAGTCAGCTTGCCATTGGAACACGACGGGAAAGATCTTTCAGCTGATCAAGGTTTTCAACGCCGATTGTGAAACAATCCATATATTCCTGAGCGAGTGCATATTTCAGGCATTCATCCACCTGGTTGGAAAGCTGTCCAGCACCGAATATTTTCATACCCATGATGATCTTGCCGGATTGCTTCATCCCTTTCAAAACGTTTACAACTGTAGGTACATCGGCATCCATCACGGCTCCACGCGGATTAATGCGGGCCAGGTCAATCTGGACCCAGGGAGAAGCGGCTGCGGATTTCAGGGCATCAAGCGAATGACAAGATACACCATGCGCCCTGATTACCTTATTTTCAACAGCCCTGGATAATACATCCATGGCTCCCTTTTTTTCTGTTGGCCAGTTTTTGCTGATCATGCAATGCAGCAACACAATGTCGATATAATCGGTACCCAATTCCTTCCTGAACCGGTCGAGATCCGCATTCATCTCCTTTTCCGAAGAAGCATGGGTTTTGGATAAAATCACAATCTTTTCCCGGGGTACGCTTTTCAGGGCTTCCTTCAAATGGGGATGTGTTCCATACTGGTCTGCAGAGTCCCAGAAATTTACTCCCATATCAAAGCCGGCTTTCAAAAGGGCTGCAAGACCGGCAATTCCCAACTGCCTTGTCTGATTGGAGTTTTTTCCCCAGCCATTGGTGCCGGTACCTATAGCCATCCTGGATACTTCTATCCCCGTTTTACCCAGGGGAATCCGGTCGGAAATAGTCTTTTTATGGCTACCGGAATTTGCGGCAAAACCAAATGGTCTCATAGCTATCAGGCCTGCCACAGCAGAAGCACGAATTACAAAATTCCTTCGGTCCATATCTTCAGGTATTAAGTTTGATGCGTCTTAATTTTTACTATAACAAACTACTTCTATATTTTGTTAAAGCAATCAGGGATTAATAGCATGACCAAAACTCATTATCCGTTATCCATTTACGGAACCATTTTTATACTTTTATCTGCTATCATCTCCTGAAGCTGGTTTAGCAGGGCTTTTTCCTGATTATCAATTCCACCTTCCATAGCGTGATGGATAATCATGTCATATTCACTTCTGGTTAACTCGTGATCCTCAATGGCCCTTTCAATCATTTGTCTGAGACTGCTGGCACTGCTGCTTAATTTCATATATCCTGATTTTAATGCTAAGATAAAAACAATTATTGCACAATGCAATCGGCTTCAATTTCTACCAGCCAGTCAGCTTTAATAAGTTTGCTGATTTCAACAAAGGTAGAGGCCGGGCGTATTTCGGAGAAAAACTCACCATGGGCACGGGCAGCTTCTTCCCATCGGGAAATATCTGTAAGGAATATCCTTGTTCTGCATATATCTTCAAGTTTTCCGCCTGCCTGAATTATGGCCTTTTCAATAATGCCAATGCAATGGCGCGTCTGGTTATACAGGTCATCCGGAAATGCCGTGGAACCATCTGTTGCCACAGGTGCAGTTCCCGATACCGAGATCATATTGCCGATACGTACAGCCCTCGAAAAACCGATCGGTTTCTCGTAAGGTGATCCTGATGAAATATTCTGCCTTGTCATGACTGATCTGAATTTGGTTTCAACTGCAAAATTAATGACATTTCAGACCCGGGATCAGTCTGATGACAATTAGGAAAAAAAGCATATTTTTGACAGGGGTGAGCAAAAGGGTATGAAACTGCTGAGATTATTGTTGATTGCCGGTACCGGCAGGAATGCGGGGAAAACCACGCTGGCCTGTAAAATTATTCAGAAATTCAGTGCCATGAGACCCATAGTTGCCCTGAAGATCTCCCAGCACAAGCATAATACTGAACCGGGTGGTAAAATCATTGCAAATAGCAAGGGACTTTATATTGAGGAGGAAACTAATGCCGGAACAGGCAAGGATAGTTCAAGGATGCTGGCAGCGGGTGCGGAACGTTCCTTCTTTATCATATCCTCAGTTGAAAAACATTTGCATGCAATACATCAAATCATGGAAATTACGGAAAAGGATTCAATGCTGATCTGTGAATCGGGAGGATTAAGAAAGTGGGTTGAACCGGGACTGCTCATCTTGGTTTCCAGTATCGGGCAAACCGGTGAGAAACAGGCGTTTCCGGAAATGATAAAATATGAGCATATCCTGTTCCGGTTTGATGGTATTGGTTTCGGTTCAGAGTTTAGCAGGATAGCAATCGGGGATAGCAGCTGGAAAATTCTGAATGATCATGATCCCCTTTGAAGATGCACGCAGGATGCTGGAATCCGTAATATATATTCCGGATTCTGAGGCAGTACCCCTGCCGGAGGCCCTGTACAGGGTACTGGCGGAGGAGGTGACTTCGGATACCGACATGCCTCCGTTTGACAAAGCGGCCATGGATGGTTATGCATGCCGCAGGTCTGACCTTGGGCGTGAACTTTCAGTGATCGAGGAAATCCCTGCGGGAAAGGTACCCGCAAAAAGCATTGGAGTTGATCAATGTGCCCGTATCATGACAGGGGCAATGATGCCTCCGGGGGCGGATCATGTTTTTATGCAGGAATTCGCTGAGCTGAGGGCGCCAGACCGTGTATACTGCATATTGCCGGGCAACCAGTCTAATATTTGTTACAGGGGGGAGGACGTCAGATCCGGGGATTTGGTCCTTAAAAGGGGAACCACGCTGCTGGCGCCCCAGATGGCCATATTGGCCGCAGCAGGATGTACCACGCCCCGGGTATATAAGAAACCCGCCGTAGCCGTTTTGTCGACAGGGGATGAGCTTATGGAACCGGAAAATTTCCCGGAACAGGGTAAAATCAGGAACAGTAACGGGCAACAACTTGTATCACAGGTTATGCAATGCGGATTACATGCCGATTACCTCGGTATCATCCCTGATAACCGCCAGGCCCTGATTAAAATTCTTGCTGATGCGCTTGAAAAATACGGGCTGATCCTGGTCTCCGGGGGAGTATCTGTAGGAAGCTATGATTTTGTGCCGGTTGCGGCAAGTGACTTACAAATGGAACTCCTGATCCATGGAATGAATGTAAAGCCGGGGAGACATCTGCTTTTTGGCAGAAAAGGCAATCATTTTATTGCAGGTATGCCGGGTAACCCTGTATCTTCGTTTGTATTGTTTGAAATGCTTGTCAAACCATTTCTGAAAAGACTCATGGGAAGCACGGAGCAACCGCTTTCGCTTTCTATTCCCCTGGGCATGGATTATGTGCGGAAAAGCAGCGAAATGATGTTTTTTATTCCTGTCCGTATTACGGGGGAAGGAACTGCATTGCTGCCGGAATACCACGGATCGGCCCATATTAATGCCTATGCAGAGGCAAATGGCATAATGGAAGTTCCGGCAGGGATAAATAAACTGGAAAAAGGAGAGATCGTCCATGTTAGACCCATTTAACCGTCATATCAATTACCTGAGAATTTCGGTTACCGACCGTTGTAATTTGCGTTGCAGGTATTGCATGCCGGAGGAAGGGATAAAATTATTTCCGCATAAAAGCATTCTTTCCTATGAAGAAATTGTTGAAGTGGTAGATGTTGCCGTGAATATGGGTATCACCAAAATACGGCTCACAGGAGGAGAGCCCCTTGTCAGGAGGGGAATCGAAACACTTGTCACCGGAATTGCCGGGGTAAGGGGAATAACCGATCTCGCGATGACGACCAATGGTATTCTATTGAAAAAATATGCAGCCTTATTAAAATCAGCCGGTCTTGACAGAATAAATATCAGCCTGGATACCCTCGATCCTGAACGGTTCAGATATCTTACCCGGGGAGGCGACATCAACATGGTGCTTGAGGGCATTCATGCTGCCCGCACTGCCGGTCTGAACCCGGTTAAGATCAATTGTGTGGTTTTCAAATCATCAGATGAAGAGGATGCATCACAGGTGAAAAAATACGCCCTGCGCGAGGGACTGGAGGTCCGTTTCATAAGGCAAATGGACCTTGAAACAGGCGAATTTTCAGTTGTGGAAGGGGGTGCGGGTGGCAATTGCAGCTTGTGCAACCGGTTACGGTTAACGGCAAACGGAATGGTAAAGCCCTGCCTGTTCAATGAACAGGAATATTCAGTGAGGGAGATGGGAGCCCGGCAAGCCCTGATCAGTGCATTGAATGGCAAGCCTTTGCAGGGATGCTATAACCGGACCGGGAGTTTTTATGGAATCGGGGGGTAGGAGGAAGAGAGTGAGCAGGGAGTAGAAAGAAATCAGTAATCGGTAATCAGTAGTCAGTAATCAGTAATCAGTAAAAAGAGTAAACACATAATCACATAATCACAAAAATCGTAAAATGGACAAATTTAGCCATACCGATCCGGAAGGAAAGGCCCGGATGGTTGATATCGGATCCAAAATACCACAACACAGGATAGCAAGGGCTTCGGGTTTTATAAAAATGTCAGCCGGAACACTTGACCTGATACGGGAGAATTCAATCAAAAAAGGGGACGTGCTCGCCGTGGCCGAAATTGCGGGTGTGCAGGCAGCCAAACAAACCGCCGTGCTTATTCCCCTGTGTCATAACATTATACTTGAGAAAGTTAAGGTAACAGCCCGGGAAGCGAAAAACGGTATTTTCGTGAAATCGGAAGTCGAATGCACAGGTAAAACGGGGGTTGAAATGGAAGCTCTTACTGCTGTCAGCATTGCCCTGCTTACTGTTTACGATATGTGCAAGGCGGTTGATAAAGAAATGATCCTGGGTGAAATCAGGCTGGACGAAAAGATCAAAAATGACATCTGAAAGAACGTGGATAAAATAAACATTGTATCGGTAAACATATCGGAAAAAAAGGGCACGATAAAGAAGCCCGTGAATGGTATTACCCTTACCCGCCAGGGGATTGATGGAGATGCGCATCGTGGCGACTGGCACCGGCAAGTTAGCTTGCTGGGCGTCGAAAGTTTTGCCAAAATGGAGGAAACCGCCCAACGGAAATTGTTATATGGCGAATTTGCGGAAAACATTACCACAGAAGGATTTACTTTAAGCAATATGCGGCCGCTTGATATCCTTTCCGCTGAAGGAATTATATTGGAAGTCACACAGATAGGAAAAAAATGCCACGGGCAGAATTGTGCTATTTTCAGGGAAACGGGGGATTGTGCAATGCCCAGGGAAGGCATATTTTGCAGGGTTTTACAGGGAGGTACCCTCAAACCGGGCGACAGGCTCGAGTACCATCCCAGGGTTTTTTCGGTTAAAATAATCACCCTCAGTGACAGGGCCAGCCGTGGTGAATATGAAGACCGCAGCGGACCGCTTTTGAAACAGTTAACCGAAGATTTCTTCCACCAGGCCGGGCGGCATTGTGTGGCCGAGGTTCTGGTTATGCCGGATGAACCTGAATTGCTCGATAGGCAAATCAGGAAATTTGTTCGGGAAAAAACAGACATAATAATCACAAACGGGGGAACCGGGATCGGACCCCGTGATAACACGCCTGATGTTATCAGGCCTTTGCTCACAAGGGAAATCCCTGGAATTATGGAAATGATCCGGGTAAAGTACGGATTGCAGTTTCCCAATGCGCTGATAAGCCGGAGCATTGCCGGCGTAATTTCCGGGACACTTGTTTATGCACTGCCGGGGAGCCCTAAAGCTGCCGGGGAATATGCCGAAGAGATCTTTAAGACCATTGACCATTCGCTGAGGATGTTACACCAGATCGATTTGCATTGATACAACGTGAGGATATTACCGGGATTGTGCTGTCCGGCGGCAGCAGTACCCGAATGGGCGAAAATAAATCACTCATGCTTTTCAAGGGTAAACCCCTGATCCGTCATGCTATTGATATCCTTCTACCGGTTTGCAGGAAGGTGGTTATAAGTTCAAATCATAGTGATTACGAATTTACCGGATGTGAGGTCTGGCCGGATGAACTAACCTTTCATGCCCCGCTTGCCGGAATATATTCCTGTCTGAAAAGATCACAATCTGACTGGAATATAGTATTTTCGTGTGACATGCCCCTGGTTGCCACAGGTTTGTTTTTCTATATGATGGACCAAACGGGGAAATTTGAGGCCGCCATTCCCGTACATGATGAAAAGCGCATTGAACCACTGTGCGGCTTTTACAAAAGCAGTGTGATCAATCAGCTTGAAAAAAGGATTCACATGCAAAAGTATGGTGTGCAGGATTTTCTCGGTTCCATAAATTGCAGGTTTGTCGGCATCAGCAGCAAACAGGAATTTTACCATGAAAAAATGTTTCTGAATGTGAACACACCCGCCGATCTTGAAGTACTGAAAAAGGGATAGCATCATATTATCCATTACACTCTTAATTCACGATTTATCAAGATGACTGTTCTGAAAGATATCGTGGTAATCTTTGCTTTATCCACCCTGGTGAATTACCTTTTTACCCGGATCAGGATACCTACCATTATCGGTTATCTCCTGACTGGAATTATTGCCGGCCCGCATCTGTTCGGAATTATAAGCTCCCCTCATGAAATAGAGCTGATGGCTGAAATAGGAGTTGTTTTGCTGATGTTTACCATTGGCCTGGAATTTTCTATAGAACATTTATTTAAAATCAGGAAAATTGTATTCCTTGGCGGATTCCTTCAGCTATCCTTTACAGTGCTTGTAACCTTATTCATTGCCCGGGTTTATCAAATGAGTTGGATGGGGTCCCTGTTTATCGGTTTTTTAACGGCACTGAGCAGTACGGCGGTCGTGCTGAAAATTTTGCAGGAACGATCGGAATTGTCGTCAAACTATGGAAGAACAGTCCTCGGAATTTTGATCTTTCAGGATTTGATCCTGGTTCCGATGTTATTGTTTACGCCGCTGTTGGCGGGTCAAAACGTTGGAGAAGAAATACAATATCTGATCCAGCTTGGCAAAGCCGTCCTTATTATCGGGGTTGTATTCCTGGGTAACCGCTGGCTTATGCCCCGGTTATTACGCGCAATTGCCATGACGAAAAACCAGGAATTGTTCATCATGAGCATCCTCCTGATCTGCCTTTCAGTAGCCCTCCTGACTTCAAAACTAGGTCTGTCACTTGCCTTTGGCGCTTTCCTGGCGGGCCTCATGGTCTCAGAATCGGAATACAGCCACAATGCTTTCGGACACCTAATCCCTTTTAAAGATACCTTCGCCAGCTTTTTCTTTGTTTCGATCGGGATATTGCTGGACCTGCAATTTGTTCAGGATAATGCCCTGCTGGTGATCCTGACCGTAGTGGTGGTGATAATGACCAAAGCGATTATTGCAGGTGCCACGGCATTTTTTCTGGGACATACGTTCAGGGGGGTTGTAATGGTAGGCATCGCTTTAAGCCAGGTGGGGGAGTTTTCATTTATTCTGGCCAAAATGGGCCTTGATTATACAATTATTTCAACCTTTTATTATGAACTTTTTCTGGCCGTTGCCGTAATTACCATGTCAATTACCCCTCTCCTCATGCTTGTTTCCAGACGGTTTGCCGGTGCTTTGCTCAGGCTTCCGCTGCCACGGTTTCTGGTCGAAGGATTGTTCCCCCTTCCCGAGGTTGAAATTCCCCAATTGAAAAACCACATGGTATTTATAGGGAAGGATTCCAGGGCTTTGAGCCTGTCCGTCATGGTAAGGGCTATTAACATGGCTTATGTATCTATTGTGTTCGATCCTGTTATTGCAAGAAAAAGGCAGCAGAAAGGAGAAATCGTGATTTACGGGGATGCCGTTAATGAACCGATATTGTTAAAAGCCCACGCGGATAAAGCAAGAATTATTGTTGTTTCGGTCGGGAATCTGATTACTTCCATGGCCATCATTGAACGGTTGAGACAGATTAATTCCACCGCATACATACTGGTGAGGACCAAACAGGTAGAAGATATTGAAGAATTGTACAGACTGGGCGCTGACCAAGTGATCCCGGAGGAATTTGAAACTGCCATAGAATTGTTTGATGTGGTAATGACGAAACTGCAGGTTCCAAAAGAAGATATTAACCGGATCATCACCCGGACCCGGGATCATCATTATGGAATTTTCTATGAAAAGGAAGAACCGAAGGAGAAATTGCCTTATAAAGGGGAAATTGGAGCAAATCCGGCAGATGTCGGTCAAAACAGGTAACTTTGCATTCAAAATGAAATCATTATGAAGGTTACAGTATGCAGGAAAGTACATTTTAATGCAGCCCACCGGATTTTTAACCCGGCCTGGGATGACCGCAGGAATCAAGAAGTTTTTGGATTATGCAGCCTTCCCAATTATCACGGTCATAACTATGATCTGGTTGTAAAATTAACAGGAGAGATCAATCCCGATACCGGCTATGTATTTGACATGAAAATCCTGAAAGACATTGTCGAAGAGAATATTGTAAAGCGATACGATCACCGTAACCTTAATCTGGATGTCTCCGATTTCGCAAACCTTATACCGTCGGCTGAAAATATAGCAGTTACGATCTGGAAAATTCTCCGTGAAAAAGTTGATCCGGCTTACACCATTCAGGTTGTTCTCTACGAAACCGAGCGTAATTTTGTGGAATATTCCGGAAGCTGAACTGAGATGAAAACATTCCAATTCCTTGAAAGGGGTATCATCTGGCTAATGATACTCCCGATAAAATTTTACAGGTATTCAATTTCACCGCTTTTGCCAAATAGTTGCAGGCATGTTCCCACCTGTTCCGAATATGCCATTGAATCCCTCCGGGTTCATGGAATTTTCAGGGGAGGTCTTCTGGCCATCTGGCGTATTTTACGCTGCAATCCCTGGGGCACGCACGGATATGATCCGGTACCACCCCGGAAACAAAAGTGAAAAAACACAGAGAAACTTTAATTTTTCCTCATCTGGCAACCCTGGTGGGCAAGGACGCATAATATACCCATCAGCAGGATGCTGTTGGTCGCATGAAAATAATTCACCACTCGTCTCACGCCGAACAGTGTACTGTCTGAGATCAGGGAGATTGCGGCTGTTATCATGATCAGGGCTGCCACGATTCCACATGTCCAGGCTATCAGTACAAAAAATTTCATAATTTTTGGTTTTTTAAAGATTAATAGGATGTTTACAAGGATATAAACCGGATATCCGGTGCATAAGATATGAACATTTTTATCCAAAATCAAATTTCAGGCGTTTTAAAGAATTGATCGGGGGAAAACCGGATACAAGGAGCTGCATAATTAATTAGCTTCGCTGAGGTCCCGTCATCGCCGGGCAAAATTAACAAGAGCGCATTGATGTACAGTACGATAAAGAGGATTGTAAAAGCCCTGATTCCCGGGAAGGTCTTATACAAGGTTGAACCAATCTTGCGGAAAGCTCTTTATCAATTCTACAAAGGGGACCGTTTTCAATGCAATATCTGCAACAGGGAAATCCGGCAGTTCATTTTGTCGGCGGACGGAGACCAACTTTGTCCATCCTGCGGCAGTCTGTCCCGGACAAGGAGATTATGGGATATCCTCTCTTCCGGATTTCTCCGGAATAACATAAAAATACTGGATTTTTCCCCTTCCAGAAGCCTATACAGGGTACTCAAGAAAAATCGGTACATCCATTATGACAGCACGGATATTTCGGGTGATTTTCTGTCAGATTTTCATTATGATATAACAGCCATTGATTCCAATAAAGATGAATATGATATAATCATCTGCTATCATGTGCTCGAGCATGTTGAAAATGATATCAGGGCGATGGCTGAACTGTACAGGGTAACCGGGAAAGGCGGACACTGTATAATACAGTCTCCTTTCAGGGAAGGCGAAATCTACGAGGATTTGTCTGTAAAGACTGATAAGGAAAGGAAAAAGCATTTTGGACAGGCAGATCATGTCAGGATTTACTCTGTAGGGGGTTTAACGGAAAGATTGACGAGTTGTGGTTTTCAGGTTTCCGTAAAGCGGTATGCCGAATTGCCGGGTAACAGGTCAGGCTTCAAGACCAGGGAAGAAGTATTGATTTGCACGAAGTGAAGGCAGAGATGAATTGAATATTGCGAGATGCATTCAATATCGCGGGATGCATTCAATACATCTCTACATAAATTCCATGCGGACAATGTCTTTAAGTTTGTGAATAATGATTTCAAGGTCATCAATGCTGAGGCGGGGCCTGAGGAGGCTGTCAATTATTTCGGGATCATTCCGGTGTATCAGGGGATACCAGTGGCCGGGATGAACCAGGTCATTCCTTATGCGGGGCACGATATGCAGGTGAAGGTGCTCGATTGTTTGTCCGGCTTCCATCTTTTCCTGCAGGGACCAGTCGAATGCATTGGTTTCAAAAGCTTTCATCAGGATAAGCTGGGCCATTTTCGCAGTTCTGAAAAAGGCCCCCAGGGCCTCATCAGAAAGGCTTAAAATACTGGTATGGTGCTCACGGGGTATAACGAGGCTATGGCCCGGGAGTATAGGCGCAAGATTATACAGGGCGATATAATCTTTGTTTTCGTAAAATACCGAAGATTTTATGGCATCATTGCAAAAGGGACAATCCGGTTGTTTGTAAACGGTTGGCATAGCCCAGAATTATAATTAATACCCTAAGGTATATCAAAAAAGGTAAACAGCCAACCGCCGGCATTACCCTGCCGGACCTTTACGGGCGGGCCGGCAGGGAACAGCGGGGAGGACTATGCTGTTTCTGCGGATTTATTGCGCAACATCACCATGTCAGTGAGGACCACTTCGGTAAAATAGTGCTTTTTACCCTCTTTTTCGAAGGTACGATGCGTCAGCTTTCCTTCAACGGCCACTTCGCTGCCCTTAATCAGGTATTTTTGAATTACTTTGGCCAGGTTACCCCAGGCGACAAGATTATGCCACTGTGTCTCCGTGACTTTTTTGCCTTCGGCATCACGGTAAGAATCCGTTGTTGCCAATGAAAAGCGTGCGAATGATTTACCATTTTCAAATGTTCGGACTTCCGGGTCCTGCCCGAGGTTTCCAATCAACTGAACCTTGTTTCGTAATGAGTTCATGGCATTAAAATTTAAAAGTTTAAAAAAAAACCGGTTGATTTAATTGTTCAAATTCACGATTCAAAGTAACTTACACCGGGATTCGTTATTCGGTTAATAATCAGTTACTGTCATTTGTAAACGACAATAAGCATTTATAAGCGACTACAAACGGTTATAATTAAGTAATACAGTTAGGTTATGGAAAAACGTTGTCTTGAATGCAATGATGTATTGCACGGGAGGACGGATAAAAAATTTTGTTCAGACGCCTGCCGCAATACCTACAACAACAAAAAGAAAAGTTTAGCGGGTAACAGCTATGTAAGAAAGGTAAACGGGATCCTTGGCAGGAACCGCAATATTATGCTGGGTCTGAATCCTGATGGAAAAAACAGGGTGCACAAGGCAAAACTGATCAGAAAGGGATTCGATTTTGGCTTTATAACCAATCTTTACACAACGAAAACCGGAACTGTCTATTATTTTTGCTATGACCAGGGTTATCTTCCGCTGGACAATGAATTTTACATGCTGGTAAGCCGGAAAATGGATGGGGAATCCTGAGATTCACGTCACTCCATATCTTTCCGGTTTGCAATTTCATCAATGGTGAAAGAAGAATTAGGCAGGATCATCCGGGGTACCTGTCGGCCCAATATCATGCATGCCTGATATCTTTTACATGTTTTATATTTTTTGTTCCCCTGCAAACAATACAGACTGCGGTAAGTCAAACCTACCATTTCATTATGATTTACCTCATTGAGGTATACAGAGCAATCTTCAAGCAAAGGGCAATCGTGGTTCGTTTCCATACATTCCTCCGGTTAAATTGTTAAATCAGGTAATTCCGCATATTCGACATAGCAGAATTTCGCCTTTCGTAACCTTTCTTCAAAAATCTGTCCTATCTCTAAAATGTCTTCGTCATCTGTTTCAAAATGCCAAAATACATTAAAATCTTTTATATTGTTATTTGCGTCGATTATTTTTAATAATTCCAGGATTTTTTTTGAAGAGGCGCTGTTGAAGTAATCCATCTTAAGATTAAACCTGACCGAAGAAACATCAAGCTGACCCAGCCAGATACACAATGGCTGGTAAAAACGGTCCACGTCAAGGATAATTGACCTTCCTTTCAGATTGAGATTGCCGTCTGTTTCAAAATTTACCTCGGGTGTGCTGCTTGTAGGGGCTATAGTGATATTTTGCATGTACTGAAAGGTTCTTTCAATGCAAGTATACGAAAATCACTGCCCTTTGAAGCGTAATTCTGATGAACCCTGATTTTTCATTGACTATCCTGGCTGTTGTGTTGAGGAATGAACACATTCAGATCTAAGATCTGTAAATCAGCAAAATACGACATTTCTATCCCTGACTGAAGGGCTGCACGAAGCGGGAAGCAGCTGACACAAAACATGTTAACCTATTTCTTCAGCAGATCCCGGATCTCTGTAAGTAAAACTTCTTCCCTGCCAGGTGCAGGAGGAGCGGAGGGAACAGCTTCCTGCTGTTTTCTTTTCATAGTGTTCATGGTTTTGATCAGCATAAAAATCACAAAAGCCACGATCAGGAAATCCAAAGTGGTCTGAATAAATGAACCATAATTGAGCGATACGGCCGACACCGCATTTCCCGCCTGATCAATACTTCCCTCTTTGAGATTGATTTTCAGATCCGTAAAATCCACGCCTCCAATCAAAAGGCCAAGTGGCGGCATAATAACATCGTTGACAAACGATGTTACAATTTTTCCGAACGCTGCACCGATAATGATACCGACCGCCATGTCGACCACATTGCCTTTCATAGCAAATTCCCTGAATTCGTGTAGCATTTTCATGATTAATGGGTTTTGAGTTAAAATTTATAAGAGATACCGATCGCAAGAACTTCCTTAAACTGAACTCGTGGGCCTGCTTCCTCAATGATTCCATCCTCATTCTTATCGATTGAAATAACAATATCATCGTCATAGATAAGATGGGTTGTAAGGGTTGCTGAAAAAAACTTATTCACCTTCATGGTCAGAAGGGTTTCCCAGCTTACGTCAATATTCTGCGGATTGTGGAGGTAATTGGAGAAAAGATCAAGCTTGGTCTGGAAAGTTATATTCTCCATCAGGTCAATCTTGAAAAATGCCCTGATATAACTGCCGAACTCAGCATAAACATTTTCACCGGGATCCACTCCGAATGCACCTTCGGCTGAAAGTGAATCATCCGTTACAAAAGTAAATTTGCCTGCGATGGGAGCAAAAAACAGGGTGAAATTTTCGCCGGGTATATAATCCAGGCCGATAGCGCCCAATAAATATCCGGGTGACATGAAACGTGAAATCCTGATACTGTCATTCGGATAATTATATCCATCTGCAAATTGGGTTTTGAAATTGAGCAACCCGGCTATGTACATATTTTTTGTCGTATTGTATCCGAATTTGGAAGTGAAGTCAATTTTATCATCAGTTTTCCACCAATCCCTTTTGCCCTGTTTTAAAGAACCATAGCCAAGATCAAGAAAGTTTTCCCACAGGCCTTTGTCCATTTTGTTGTGTGCAAAAAGATTCAGCAGTCCGCTCACTGCCATGGAACTCTGTCCTCCCGAAGCCCAGTTGGTCAAAGATGTCTGGGTGGCACTCAGATTGATCAAACCTCCTTTTTTCCATCCGGCGACTGAATCATCCGCATGTGATTTCAATTGCTTTTCAGCATCCGTTATTTGTGCGTGCAGCCAGTACGCGGGTAACATGACAACCAGGCATAATAGAAGTTTTTTCATAACATGAGGTTAAAGTTGAATTTTCAAAAAAATGAGATACAGGTAGCCCTATCCTTTATAAGCAAAAATATTAAAAGCTAAATATTTATATATATCTCTGCCCGGATTTCTTAAACCCCGTTTTGTTCAGCAACCATCCTGACAAGGCGGATGAAATCGTCAACTGAAAGTTGTTCCGGCCTTTTCCTGAATATTTCATCCTGCTGGTCGCGCGAGAAAAAATCATGCAGGGAATTCCGCAATACTTTCCGGCGCTGGTTAAAAGCTGATTTTACTATTTTAAGGAATAATCTTTCGTCGCAAGGCAAAGACTTCCTTTCATTGCGGCGTAGTCGGATTACTGCGGACTGAACCCTGGGCGGCGGGTAAAACACCTGGGGGGGAACAGTGAAAAGATATTCGATGTTATAGAAAGCCTGTAAAAACACGCTCAGGATGCCATAATCCCTTGATCCGGGCGGAGAAGCAATCCGCTCTGCAACCTCTTTCTGGAGCATGCAAACCACTTCAATGACCTGCTGCCTGATCTCCAGTATCTTGAAAAACAACTGGCTTGAAATATTGTAGGGGAAATTCCCGATGATCGCGAATGGCCCGTTAAAAATCCGTGAAAGGTCAATTTGCAAGGCATCCCCGGTCAGGACCTTGTCCCTGATCCCGGGAAAATTTTCATTCAGGTAATCAACAGAAGTTTTATCAATCTCAACAAATTTTATTTCGTGTCCCTTTAAAGCCAGGAGGTTTTCACTGAGCACACCCGTTCCGGGACCTATTTCAAGGATCTGATCATAGTGTTCCAGGGTGAGGCTGCCTACGATTTTCAGGGCAATGTTTTTATCAGTCAGAAAATGCTGGCCGAGGCTTTTCCTGGGTTTTACATAGATCACCGGATATGCGATTTTGTGTAAAAATACCTATTTTCGGACTTTAATTCGATTGTACATGCACTATAATTTCGATGAGGTCATTAACCGGGAAAACACATCAAGCTATAAATTCGATCTCAGGAAAAAATTATTCGGTAATGATAAAGTAATACCCATGTGGGTGGCCGATATGGATTTTAAAACACCACCCTTCATCATTGATGCTATTCAGGAACGACTTGAACACGAGATCCTGGGGTATACCTTTATTTCTCGTTCTGTGATTGATTCGGTGGTGCACTGGAATCTTTCCCGCCATAACTGGGAAATAAAGCCTGAATGGATATCATTTTCACCCGGTGTGGTACCGGCTTTAAATCTACTGGTACTAGCTTTTACCAGGCCAGGGGAAAAAATCATCGTACAACCCCCTGTATATTTTCCATTTTTCAGTGCGGTATTAAATCATGGCAGGGAATTGCTGTATAATCCCCTGCGATTTGAAAACGGCGGATATGTTATGGATTTTGAGGATCTGGAATCTAAAATTGATGCGAGAACCCGGATGATGTTCCTGTGCAACCCTCATAATCCAACAGGAAATGTTTGGTCACATGAAGTTTTAAAGAAGATCGCAGATTTATGCCTGGCAAAAAACATTCTGCTGATATCTGATGAGATACACTCCGACCTTGTATTCAAGGGCAACCGTCATTTACCCGCAGCAAAAATATCAGGTGATATAGCGCAGAATACGATTACCTGCATGTCGCCAAGCAAAACCTTCAACCTGGCCGGATTGTCCACTTCCTACCTGGTTATTCCCGACCGGAAACTCAGATTGCAATATGAAAAAACCCTTGACCACATACATGTAGGGGCCGGAAATATTTTCGGTTTTACAGCGATGGAGGCAGCGTATAGACATGGGCAGGAGTGGCTTGATCAGCTCATAGATTACATTGAAGGCAATTTATCACTTTTACAGGAGTTTACAGAAAAGAATATTCCGGGGATCAGGGTTATCCGGCCACAGGCAACCTACCTGATCTGGCTCGACTGCCGGGAACTGGGCATGACACCGGCAGACCTGAAATCGTTCATGATTGACAGGGCAGGCCTGGGACTCAGCGATGGTCCCATATTCGGCACCGGGGGGGAGGGATTTCAAAGGATCAATATTGCATGTCCCAGGTCCGTTTTATATGAAGCACTGTTGAAATTGCAGGCTGCCATTGAAAAGTATTTAGGTAAATAGGTAACCCTTTTTGATGAAATCGAGTAGAAATAGGTTGATATTTTACTGTAAAATTTATCTAATTTAGATTTCGGTGTCCGGAAAAACCAACATTTAACATGAGACTTAAAATAGCCGCCAAAATTGGTATGGGATTCGGCATTATAACCATTGCCGTGATCATCAATGCCTGGATAACCAGCAACGCCCTTGAACGAAGCCGTAATATAAACGAAAGGATTACCAGCATTTATACACCATCCCAGGCCTTTATAGCCGATCTGTACTCGAGGATAAATGATTCCCGTATGCTCGTAAAATCCTGGGTATTTATCGATAAGATATCCGATACCCCCGATAAAATAAAGCTTATTTCTTTACACAACACCGATTACAAAGCCGTAATGGATACGTTGAAGGAGCTGAGTAAACTATGGGACAGCACAAGTTTCAGGACATCTCTTTTTCATATTGATTCCATGATCGTGGATTCCCTGTTCCCGAAGCACAAATACATTATGGAACAGCTGAATTCATTTGAAAAGTATGATGATCCTTTTGTTATTTTTGAAGTTACACCGATGACGGAGGAAGGCGGTGATGTAATGACCATGACGGGCAGGATACTTTCACATATCGATGACCTGAGGAAACGTCAGGAAGCCGTTGTTGACAGGGGGCGGATGGAGATGATCGCTACCTTTAACCGGTTTCAGAACTGGATCTTTATAATGGGCTTTGTCCTGGTTATCGGTGCCATAGTGATCGGCCTGCTCACAATAAACTCATTGGCCATTCCGATAAACCGGACAAAAAACATACTGCTGTCGATGGGCAAAGGTGTCCTTCCCAAGGAAAAACTGACGGAAGGGAATGACGAACTTGGGCAAATGGCAAAAGCACTGAATATGCTTGTTAAGGGACTCACCAATATATTCAGCTTTTCCGTGGAGATCGGGAAAGGAAATTTTGATACGCATTTCAGCCCTCTGAGCGATGAGGATGTTCTTGGACATTCGCTGCTTGACATGCGGAACGAATTGAAAAAGGCAGCTGAGGAAGAAGCAAGGCGGAAAGACGAGGATGAACAGCGCAACTGGGCAGCACAGGGCGTTGCCAAATTCAGTGACATATTGCGGAAAAACACGAACGAACTGGATGAACTTTCCTACAACATCATAAGCAATCTGGTAAAATATACAAATTCAAACCAGGGTGGGATTTATATTGTCAACGATAATGAACGGGAGCATCTCTTTATTGAAATGAAAGCCAGCTATGCTTATGACCGGCGAAAATTCATTACTAAACGCATTGAGATCGGGGAAGGATTGATCGGCAGATGTTACCAGGAAAAGGAAAAAATCTACCTCACGGAAATTCCGCATGATTATATAAAAATCACCTCCGGACTTGGCGAGGATAGTCCACGCGCCTTGCTCATCCTGCCCTTGATTTACAATGATGTCATATATGGCCTAGTTGAGATCGCATCTTTTAATGATTATCCGCCTTATGTGGTGGAATTCCTGGAAAGAATCGGTGAAAGTATTGCTGCCACCATTTCATCAAGCAAGGCTCATATCCAGACTGCACTTTTACTTGAACAATCGCAACAGCAGGCTGAAGAAATGTCATCACAGGAGGAGGAGATGAGGCAGAATATGGAAGAGCTCAGGGCAACGCAGGAACAATCTGCCCGGCGTGAAGAGGACCTGCAGCATGAAGTTAATGAATTACGCAAAAGGATCAAAGAAATTACATTGCCATAAATATGCAGCCTACATTGTTAATCCTGGCAGCCGGCATGGGAAGCCGTTACGGAAGCCTTAAACAGATTGACCGCTTCGGACCCGCCGGTGAAACCATAGTTGAATATTCAATGTACGACGCATTGCGGGCTGGTTTTGGAAAAATAGTCCTGGTTGTCAGGGAGTATTTCGCTGAGGACTTCCGGGAAATTGTATTGAAAAGGGCTATGAAAAGGGCGGATATTTCCTTTGTATTCCAGGAACTTGACAGTCTTCCGGAAGGATTCACCCTTCCTGAAAACCGGGTAAAGCCATGGGGCACGGGTCATGCTGTACTGATGGCCAGTGGTGTCATCGATACACCCTTTGCGGTGATCAACGCAGATGATTTTTACGGCTCCGGGTCCTATGCAATCATGGCTGAATTCCTTTCCAGACCTGCATATGGTGATATTGAAGAATATTGCCTTGTGGATTACAGTCTTGAAAATACTTTGTCGGAATCCGGCTACGTTTCAAGGGGAGTATGCAGGGTGGATGAAAACGGTTATCTGATAGATATTACTGAACACAAGAAAATCAGCAGGTCCGGCAAACGGATCATAAGCATGACGGAAGCAGGCGAAATAATATTCACCGGTAAAGAAAGAGTATCCATGAACCTGATGGGATTCATGCCATCGATGTTTGGCCATCTGAAGCGGCAGTTCACCGGCTTCCTGGAAAATAATTCAGACAAGCCGGAAAAGGAATTCTTTCTTCCTTCTGCAATGAATGATGTGATCCATACCGGGGAAGCCCGTGTAAAAGTATTACCTACCCCTGAAAAATGGTTTGGCGTTACCTACCGTGAAGATCGTGGCAGGGTGATGGGCAGCCTGAAAAAACTCGTGGATAAAGGTATATACCCCGACGATCTTTGGTCATAAACCTATAAGACGAAGGATATGAGTGTTGTACGATTTGGAGTATCCCTTGACAAGGAAATAATGGACGACCTGGATCAGTTTGTAAAAGCAAACAATTTTCCGAATCGTTCCCAGGCAATCCGTAACCTTATAGAGAAGTATGCAGTGGAACAAAAATGGCAATGCGATAATGAAGTAGCAGGAGCAATTGTTATCGTATATGACCACCACAGGCGTAATATCGATCAGGAAATCAACGAAGTGCAGCACGATTACCATCACCTTATACTCTCAACCCAGCATGTTCATCTGAATCATGAAACATGCCTGGAAACAATTGTCGTAAAAGGCAAGGCAAATGAATTAACCACACTTGCTGACCGCATTATTACACTTAAGGGAATTCATCACGGAAAACTGATCATGACCCGGTCCTGATGTGTTGCGATTGGTCCCGGTTTCGATTTTGGGTATGATGTTCAGGGAGTTATATTGCTTTGAACCTTATTGGGAAAGAATACTGCCATTATGGCAGGATTCCCGGTACCCCGGAAGATCGCGGGGAATTTTAATTAAGATCTCCGTGGGTACGGACTTATTCCATAAGAATTAAATAGCCATCCCTTTAAATACCTTGGATTCATGGAGTGGAATCAGGGAACCGTGATAGTTGAGTTTCCCGGACCAGGTTCCTCCAATGGTTGCGTCGGCATTTCCATTGGGTGAGATCGTGAAATGAATATCATAGCTCCCCACATGGGTCATGGTGTAGATCTGGATGGTATATGTGTTACCGGATTTCCCGGTTTTTTTGATATCAAATTTTGTTATGGTACCATCCGCCGTGACGCCTCCCATGCCATTGGATCCCCCAATGCCTGAAACCGATGCCAGCTGGATCGTAATTTTGTTCGAATCCACGGCAATATAGTTTATCCGGTTGCTCACCACAACCCGGTATCCGGTCTGGTTGCTCAGATAATCAGCTTCCAGTACGAATTGGCGGTGATTAACCATCCAGTCAACTACCTTTGCGGTTTCTTCCTCCTCTAATTTCCTTTGTTCCATTCTCTGCTCACGCGTCAATTTTTTGGTTGTTTTGTTGTCCACGGAACTATTTTCCTGGGCAAATGCACCGAGTACAACCAAACTCATCCAAAAAAGCATTATATATTTTTTCATGGCGATTAACTTTTTAACAATTATAATTTATTTATTTTACAGTATGCAAATTATGTGCCAGCTAAAATTGACCGGAGGCGTTCATGACATCCGGATAATCTTTAACTTTGTTCTTTATGTTGTGAAAATCGCTGTATATGCCTGATGTCATTCATTTGTTGCCGGATTCAGTTGCAAATCAGATAGCTGCAGGCGAAGTTATACAGCGTCCGGCTTCCGTTATCAAGGAGCTGGTTGAAAATTCAATTGATGCCGGCAGCTCTTCGGTGAGGGTAATTGTAAAAGAAGGAGGAAAAACATCCATACAGATTATTGATAACGGTTGCGGAATGTCCGTTACAGATGCCCGGATGTGTTTTGAAAGGCACGCTACCTCCAAAATCCGTGAAGCCGCCGATCTGTTTGCAATCCGTACACTGGGGTTCCGGGGAGAGGCCATGGCTTCTGTTGCTTCGGTTGCCCATGTGGATCTGTTAACGCGCAGGCATGACCAGGAACTTGGATCAGCCCTGACCATTAACGGATCAATGGTTGAGAGCCAGGAGACTGTCCATTGTAACCCCGGTACAAGTATTACAGTCAGGAACCTGTTTTTCAACGTACCGGCACGCAGGAAATTTTTAAAAACCAACAATGCAGAGCTGAAACATATCATTTATGAGTTTCAGCGAATTGCACTTGGAAATCCGGATGTTGAATTTATCCTGGAAAGCAATGATTCTGAATTATACAATCTCCCACCTTCAAACCTGAAGCAGCGGATTGTGCATCTTTTTGGCAAACCGATGAATTCAAACCTCACCAATATTGACACCAATACAAGTATTATTCAGATCAGCGGATTTATAGGAAAACCTGAAAATGCACGACGTACGCCAGGAGAACAGTTCTTTTTTATCAACGGCCGTTTTATGAAACACCCGTATTTTCACAGGGCAGTTTTGTCGGCCTATGAAAAGATATTACCACCTGAAACAATCCCTTCCTATTTTATTTATCTGGAAGCTGATCCGGATACAATTGATATTAATATTCATCCTACAAAAACGGAAATCAAATTTGAAAACGAACTGGCCGTTTTTCAAATTCTGATGGCGTCAACCCGTGAGGCATTAGGGCGTTTTAACCTCATCCCTTCAATTGATTTTGATTCGGAAAAATCCATAGAATTCCCTGTTACAAAAAGGGACGACCCGTTACGGATGCCTGAAATATCCTATAACCACAATTACAATCCGTTTGATGAGGAGCTGAAATATTCCGAAAAGTTTCATCATAACGGGGATATTAATTTGCAGCATTGGGAAAAGATGTATACCACAGAAGGTTTGCCTGTGGCTTCCGGTTCTCCGATACCCGAAAATCCTGAACAACAGAAGATTTCTTTGGGACAACCAAACCATACGGAAACTTTTGTCCAGTTAAAAAATAAGTACATCCTTACTCCTGTAAAATCAGGACTGATGCTGGTTGATCAGCATCGTGCGCATGAAAGAATTCTGTTTGAAAAGTTCATCAGATCATTTGCCATGAACTATCCGCTTGCCCAGCATACCCTGTTTCCCGAAACAATCGAACTGGATCAGGCTGATTATCTGATGCTTCGAGAAATCCTGGATGACCTGCACACAATAGGTTTTGACATACGCGATTTTGGAAGCAACTCGATTGTAATTGGTGGCTATCCGGGGGACACCCACAATGAAAATCCCAGGGAACTGCTGGAAAAATTTCTTGAAATTTATAAAAGCACACAGGGTGACATAAAGATCGGAGTTCGCGAAAAAATTGCACGATCACTGGCGTCCGCAAGTGCTGTAAGGTACGGAGAAACGCTTTCCCCGGCAGCCATGCAGGACCTGGTGGATAATCTTTTTGCCTGCGAAAGCCCGGGTTATTCCCCGTCAGGGAAACTGGTAATTACAATAATGGAGATTGAGGAGCTGGAGAGAAAATTCAAATAATAGAGACGGCATTCGGGAGATTTATTTCGCATTTAATTCCACGATCCTGACAATCACTTCCACTGCTTTTTCCATTGACCGGATGGGAATGAATTCGTAACGACTGTGGAAATTATGACCCCCCGTGAAAATATTGGGACACGGTAATCCCATGTAAGAAAGTTTTGATCCGTCCGTTCCACCCCGTACGGGCCTGACTTTCGGTGTGAGACCACTGGCCGTGATGGCTTTCATAGCCAGCTCCACAATATGAAACACAGGTTCTATCTTGGCTTTCATGTTGTAATATTGATCCACCATAATGAGCGTAACCGTACGCGGACCATACTTCATGTTAAGGTGGTCAACGATTTTAATAAGCATGTCTTTTTTCCGGTTAAAGGCAACGGCATCATGATCACGGATTATATAATTTATAACAGTGCTGTCAACATTGCCCGAAAAATCAGTGAGATGGTAATATCCTTCGTAGTCATCAGTATGTTCGGGAACTTCCGAAGCCGGTAACATGCTGTTCAATTCCATGGCTATCCGCATGGAATTTTTCATTTTGTTCTTCGCTGCCCCCGGGTGCACATTTAATCCCTGGATAACAATTTTGGCCCTGGCGGCATTGAAATTTTCATATTCAATTTCCGCAATTCCTCCACCGTCGATGGTGTAGGCAAACTGTGCACCAAATTTTTTCACATCAAATTTATCCGCCCCGCGTCCAATTTCCTCATCCGGGGTAAATCCGATTCTCACTGGTCCGTGTTTGATTTCAGGATGGGTTACCAGGTAATCCATTGCAGTTATAATCTCGGCAATGCCGGCCTTGTTGTCAGCCCCAAGCAGCGTGGTCCCGTCCGTGGTGATAAGTTTCTGACCTAAATAGTCGTTGATCACCGGAAATTCAAACGGAGAAAGTATAATATTTTCCTTTTCGTTCAGGACAATATTCCTGCCTACATGGTCCACAATCTGCGGGTTTACCCGGTCAGCCTTAAAATCGGGTGAAGTGTCCATATGGGCAATAAATCCGATGACGGGTACGCTACGGTTTGTATTGGCAGGCAAGCTGGCCATGATGTACCCGTTTTTGTCAAGCGACACATCCGTCAATCCAATGTCCTGCAATTCGTTTACCAGGATCCGGCCCAGCTGAAGCTGACCATTTGTGGAAGGAGAAGAGGTGGAGTTTTCATCCGACTGCGTATTGACCCTGGCATAGCGGATAAATCGTTCGACAAGTTTTTCCATATTGCAGGGTTTCAATTATACTGTTAAAATACGATTTTTTTTTAATTCTGCCACCGGAGATAAATGCCGGGAGGTTTTGGGGAATCAGGTTGTTGCGCTACCTTTAGTTCATGAATTGCATGGTAAGCAGGAGCGCTGATCCTTACTTTAATCTTGCCCTGGAGGAATACTTTCTCAGGCAAGGGGACAAGGAATTTTTTATCCTATGGCAAAGTGACCCCGCAGTTGTTGTAGGTAAGCACCAAAATGCCCTGGCAGAGGTAAATTACCGTTTTCTCCGGGAAAAAAACATACACTTGGCCAGAAGACTGAGTGGGGGCGGAACTGTTTTTCATGGTCCGGGAAATTTGAACTTCAGTTTTATCATGAATGGAGAGACCGGAAAACTGGTCGATTTCAATCGTTTTATTTCACCCGTAATACAATATCTTCACACTTTGGGCATTAAGGCATATCATGGACCTGCGAACGGGATCATGGTCAATGGGAGTAAAATTTCAGGCAATGCCGAACATGTGCATAAAAACCGGATTTTACATCACGGAACCCTCTTGTTTAATGCCGATCTAAGCATACTGCGTGAAGCAATCAGGGTTACACCGGGAAAATATGTGGATAAAGCAGTACAATCTAACCGCACCGGTGTGATAAACCTTGCTGATATTCTGTCCGGTCCGCCCGATCCGGTAGCTTTCCGTAATTCATTTATGGAGTACATCAGGGATAACTTTAACGGAAGCCATTTTCAACCCGATGAAAAGGATCTGGTTGCCATCCGGGAGCTTGCAATTTCCAAATACCATGCCCGGGAATGGATACTGGGATGGTCACCTGACTATGCATTCCGGGGACAGGCTGACTTTCCCGCCGGATCCCTTGAAATCAGCCTGAAAACACACAGGGGTATCATAAGGGAATGCACATTGGTTTCGGACCAGGTACCCGCTGATTCCATGATCCGGTTACGCAACCGGTTGATGGGAATTTCGCATGATGCAGACAGCCTGATTTCCGTGATAAGGGAATCCGGCATTACAGAATGCAGCAGTGAGGAATGCCTGCAGGATGCAGTTTATGGCTTTTTCTGATTCAGGGAACCGGAAATTACATGCCGGCATCCTTGACCTGCGTACCCCCGGTTTCCCCCGATGATGCAGGGGCAGGAGGTTCGGGGCCATAGGCAATTCCCTTTATATAGTATCCGGGATACTCGCCGTAGCCTCCTGTAGCTTCTTTCCGGGTGACCAGGATAAGGGTGCCCTTCAGATTTACAGCCTTCTTTTTAAGCTTAATGATGGCTCCTTTTTTTGCTGCGGAAGGACTTCGGGCACTTGAAGGAGAACGTGCATCGATTTCACCCAGCATATACAGGTCCCCGACCTCCTTTTTATCCTCAGTGATCCATACAGCTTCCCACATGCTGTCATCAAGCATTTCAAAGGCAACCTTGTTGAGTATCTCAAATTTACCGGTCTTATATACTATTTTATGAACTTCTTTCCGTTCAATTGTATATTCATCCGGTTTGCCCGGCAAAACGAAACTTATATAGGAAGGTGTCACTGTGGTAATATCGACCGGGATGACAGTTCCATCCAGTTTAAAAATAGTATCATTTGGTGCCGTCTTGTTCTGTGCAAGGGAATTACCTGCAACCAATGCAAGCAAAAAAGCAATTAAAAATCCTTTGTTCATTTCTGATCAAATCTTATCAAGCTTTAAAATTGCAAAGAATGTGCCACAATACCAAATTTATGAATTTTCAAGGTTCATATCCGCATCGGCAGGCAGTAGTTAATTGTCATTCCCAGATGTAAAAAAATAAAACCCTATGGATACCGGTAAAAGATAAAGCATAACAACTTTCAGGGGTTCAGCCGGAAAATCGCGGATGAGCTGAATTACCGGAAGAACAAAGAGAATGAGTCCGGAAATGACAGTAAGGGTGGATTTCTGCAGAAATCCGCCAATCAGCAAAAGTACCGCGAAAAGGATGTAAGCCGCATAGATATAAAACCTAAAGTTTTTCAGGTCGAAGGCGGGAAAACTGTCAAAATAATGCTCATACACAAACCAGAGAAGGGTAAGCCGTAATAACCATGCGGCAATTGCTGATCCTGATTTGAATGGTTTCATGGTTTTCAGAATTATTGTGCGACCGAAATTAAGAAAATTAATCGCAAACACACAAACCCACAATCGCTTATTGCCCTAAATAAACCTGACAATCTCCTCCTGCCTTTTACGTTTCTTATCCCCGGTTTTGACGAACCCCGGGTGGGGATATCCCAGGGGTGTAATGCCATAAACGGCATAATTTTCATCCAGTGCCAGGGCTTGTCTCAGGATTGCAGGATCATAGGCTTCAATCCAGCAAGTGGCAACGCCTTCATTTTCCGCAGCAAGGATAATATAGGTAAGAGCAATGGCCACATCCGTTTCCAGGGAATTGTAGCCATCAAATCCGCGTACCCAGGCTTTATCTTTCAGTCCGGCCACCACAAGGACCTGGGGGGCATCCCTGAACCATTGGCGGTGATAGGCAGCCCTGATCCTTTCAAGCATTCCGGGTGACTGAATCACCAGGAATAACCAGGGCTGATTGTTGCATGCCGAGGGGGCCATACGACCGGCATCCAGGATCCTGTTTAATATTTCCTCTGAAACAGGTTTTTCCGGGTCATAATTCCGGATGCTTTCACGACTGCGTATCAATGTGTTGAATTCCATAGGATTTGGGATAAATTTTAAGACCGGTCATCATTTAATCATTCATTGGTCCGGAGATGCCTGAAAGGATTGGGCGTCACCCTTCACTTTTCACCCGTCAATTTTTCATTCCTGACAAACTCTTCCAAAACCATTTGCAGGTTTGGGGTTCCGATTTCCTGCAGTTCATATGTGACCCGTACCGTGGGTTTGTTTATTTTTACGATACGGTTCAGGTCAATGGGCGTTCCAATCACCACCACATCGCAGGGAGTGGCATTAATTGTCTTCTCCAGGTCAGCCACCTGTTGTTTTCCATAGCCCATTGCCGGTAACAGGGTGCCAATCCCCGGATAAGTAATAAAAGTTTCCCTGATCCGGCCGACGGCATATTCCCTGGGATCAACCAATTTGCCGGCACCCCATTTCAGGGCAGCTACCATACCTGCTCCGATCTTCATCTCACCATGGGTAAGGGTCGGGCCATCCTCGATTGCCAGGCATGCCTTTCCCCGGATGAGGCCAGGCTTGTCAACCGTTATGGGAGAGGCAGCATCAATTACGATTGCCTTTGGATTCACACTGGTAATATTTTCACGGACAATTTGAATATTTTCAGGGGATGATGTATCTATTTTATTGATAACCACTACATCAGCCAATCGGAGCGTGACTTCACCCGGATAATATGAAAGTTCATGACCGGCCCGGTGCGGATCGGTAACTGTAATCGTCAGATCGGGCTTAAAGAAAGAAAAATCATTATTGCCTCCATCCCAGAGTATTACATCACAGCCATCGGGGTCTTTTTCTGCAGCTTCCAGGATGGCCTGGTAATCAACGCCGGCATATATTACATTGCCCCGGGATACATGGGGTTCATATTCTTCCATTTCTTCAATGGTACACTTATGTTTAACCAGATCGCCGAGTGTGGCATACCGCTGAACTTTCTGTTCCGCGATATTGCCATAGGGCATGGGATGCCGTACGGCAACCACTTTCAATCCCATATTCATGAGAATATCAATAACCCGGCGTGATGTCTGGGACTTACCGCACCCGGTACGCACAGCTCCAACTGCTATAATGGGCTTATTGCTCTTCAGCATGTTCTTACCGGCGCCAAGAAATGTAAAATCGGCCCCTGCCGCATTCACCCTTGCCCCTATGTGCATCACCCTGTTATATGGTATATCACTGTAAGAAAATACGCATTCATCCACATGCAGTTCTCTGATCAGCTTTTCAAGATCCGCTTCGTTATGAATCGGAATCCCATCGGGATACAGTTTTCCGGCCAGTTCTGACGGATATTTCCGCCCTGCAATATCCGGAATCTGAGCGGCTGTAAATGCAACTACCCTGTATTCTGGATTATTTCTGAAACAGGTATTGAAGTTATGAAAATCTCGACCGGCGGCACCAATGATAATAATATTCTTCGTTGGCATAAAATTATTAGTTAATTGCTTTAAAGGCAATATGACCTGAAAAGATTGGAAAAGTTAGTTAATTTGACCTATCCGGAATATGATATTTGACAGTGTGAATTGCAGGTGAAAAATCATACTTCCGGATGCAAAATGTAATTACCTTGCTTGCGTTTCAGTGCACTATTTTCTGAGTACTTTTATTAAATTTACTAAAACGGGTTATGGCAACTTTCCGGTATGGAATTGACAGACTGACCCCCGGACTGGTATTGGACATATGCAGGGGAAAGGTGAAAGCGGTGATATCACCGGAGGCTTCAGAGAAGGTACGTAAGAACCGGCTTGACATTGAACAGATAGTTGGTGAAAAAAAAATAGTGTACGGCATAAATACAGGATTTGGCCCGTTATGCACCACCCTGATTTCCGATGAGGATACCCGCAGGCTCCAGCATAATCTTTTGTTGAGTCATGCCGTGGGCGTGGGAGAAACCATACCCGGGGAGATCAGCCGCATAATGCTGATCCTGAAGGTACATTCGCTGGCGATGGGCTATTCAGGGATTTCGCTTTCAACACTTGACAGGATTTGCTGGCACATTGAGCATGATGTGATTCCCTGTGTACCATCCCAGGGTTCGGTAGGCGCATCCGGAGACCTCGCACCCCTTGCACATTTATTTCTGCCTCTTATTGGCTTTGGTAAGGTATGCAAAGAGGGCAGGGTAATGCCTGCCGGAGCATTTCTGGCTTCCGAAGGATTATCCCCCCTGAAAATGGGCCCAAAGGAAGGACTCGCCCTGATCAATGGCACACAGTTTATTGCCGCTCATGCGGTTCAATTCGCCGAACGGTTTCAAAACTGCCTCGACCATGCAGATATCATAGCTGCCATGAATCTTGAAGCCATGCTGGGTTCGATGAAGGCGTTCGATCCCGCGCTTCATGCACTGAGGCCTTATGAAGGTACCCGGTATGTCGCACAGCGCATGCTTACTCTGGTCGGGGAATCTGAAATCGTTGAATCACACCGTAATTGCAGCCGCGTACAGGACCCCTATTCCATTCGTTGCATCCCACAGGTTCATGGAGCTTCCAGGAATGCCTTCCTGCATTTAAAACAATTGCTTATCACTGAACTTAATTCAGTTACGGATAATCCTATAGTCTTCAGCAAAGACAAAGCCATCAGCGGCGGAAATTTTCATGGCCAGCCCCTTGCGTTGCCTATTGATTATGCTTCGCTTGCTGCAGCTGAGCTGGGTAATATTGCAGACCGCCGCATATACCTGTCGCTCATGGATACCATCGAAGGACTTCCCAAATTGCTGATGAAGGAAACCGGCCTGAATTCAGGTTTTATGATCCCGCAGTATACAACGGCTGCCCTGGTAAGCGAGAACAAATCTTTATGCTTCCCGGCCAGTGCTGACAGTATACCCACCTCGCTCGGTCAGGAGGACCATGTGAGCATGGGTTCGATCAGCGCCCGCAAAGCACTCCGGATTGTTGAGAATCTTGAAAAAATCCTGGGTATTGAGCTTTTCTGCGCAGCTCAGGGTTTTGATTTCCGGAAGCCCCTGAGGTCAGGCCCCCTGGTTAATGCCTGTCACGCACATGTGCGGAAAGCCATTCCGCATATCGACCAGGATGTTTTCCTGGGTGATTTTATCAATTCAGCTATCGAAATGATACAAAAGCATGAACTCACAGGGGTCACTTCTGCGATGGCTATGGATATGAAAATGGACTTTAAGAACGACACCCATGAAATTTTCGGCATTTATTAAAAGTCATGCCAATCATCCGCATTACAGTGCACCAGTTGGCAAAACCCTGAATGCATTAAGCTGGCAGACTGAAGCACCGCTGCGGATGCTGCTCAACAATCTGAATCCGGGTGTTGCCGAAAATCCGGAGGAACTGATCGTTTATGGAGGCACAGGACAGGCTGCACGCAATCCGGAGTCACTTCTTGAAATTGTGAGGTGTCTGCTTGTGTTGAAAGAAGATCAGAGCCTGCTTATTCAGTCAGGAAAACCGGTGGGAATTATCCGCTCCCATCGCGAAGCACCGCGGGTACTCATTGCCAACAGCAATCTGGTACCTGCCTGGGCCAACTGGGATTATTTTGAACAGCTTAAAGCACGGGGCCTCATCATGTTTGGCCAGATGACAGCCGGCAGCTGGATTTACATCGGTTCGCAGGGTATTCTTCAGGGAACATATGAAACCTTTGCCGAATGCGGCCGGAAGAACTTCAACGGAGAAACCCGGGGCAAGCTTCTGGTTTCAGGCGGCTTGGGCGGAATGGGTGGCGCTCAGCCCCTGGCAGCCACCATGGCCGGATATACTTTCTTAGGCGTGGATATTGATCCGGGAAGGATCAGGAAAAGACTGCTTTCCAGGTTCATCGATAAAATGACCGATAATTATGACGAGGCCAAACACCTTGTCAGGCAATCACAGGATGCACAGAAACCCATTTCTGTCGGCCTCACAGGTAACATTGGTGATGTTCTCGGGGCTATGCTGGCCGATGGATTCATCCCGGATGTACTTACAGATCAGACCTCGGCGCATGATCCGCTGAACGGATACGTTCCGGCCGGAATTTCTTTCTCAGAGGCATTAAACCTGAGGAAAACCGATCCGGCGACATACCGGTCGAAGTCGCTGAAAAGTATGGCGAGACATGTCGGATACATGCTTGAAATGAAACGAAGGGGCAGTATTGTGTTCGACTATGGCAACAACCTGAGAGAATTTGCCCGCCAGGGAGGTGAATCAAATGCCTATGATTACCCGGGATTTATTCCTGAATTCATCCGGCCGCTTTTTTGCTCGGGCAAAGGTCCCTTCCGCTGGGTTGCACTGTCAGGTGATCCGCAGGATATACTGGTCACCGACGACGCCCTGATCGAAGCTTTCCCTGAAAATTACCATCTCATAAGCTGGCTGAAGGAAGCCGAAAAAAAAATATCATGCCAGGGACTGCCTGCGAGAATTTGCTGGATGGGTATGGGGGAACGTGAAAAAGCAGGATATATCTTCAATGAACTTGTGAGAAACGGACGGGTGAAAGCCCCCATTGTCATAGGCCGGGATCATCTCGATTGCGGTTCCGTGGCCTCACCCTACCGCGAGACCGAAGGTATGAAGGATGGCAGCGATGCCATATCAGACTGGCCATTGCTGAATCTTATGGCCAACACATGCGGAGGGGCCACCTGGGTGTCTTTCCATCATGGCGGTGGTGTCGGCATTGGTTATTCTCAGCATGCCGGCATGGTTGTGGTGGCAGATGGGACAAGAAGGGCTGCTTCATGTCTGAAAAGGGTATTATACAATGATCCAGCGATGGGAATCTTCAGGCATGCCGATGCCGGCTATCCGGAAGCCATTCAAAACATGGAAAAATACAACCTCAGTTTCTGATATGAATGATTCATTGAAATTGACAGGCCCTTTCAGGCAGGCAATCACCCTGGATAATCTCCCCGGAAAGGGTTACCTGTCCGACGATCAGCTCACTATTATAGAGGATGCAGGTATCCTGATCAATGGTGATGTCATAGAAGCGGTAGGGAGTTTCAGGGAACTGAAAAGTATGGCACGGTATACTGAGCATATAGATAGGCCTATGGTGGTCATGCCGGGACTTGTGGATGTCCATACGCATATTTGCTGGGCTGGGTCACGGGCGCCCGACTTTGCACTGAGACTTCAGGGTGCGTCCTACACTGAGATTGCCCGGCGGGGAGGAGGCATCCGTAGCACCGTTGCCATTACCCGGGAAACAGGGATACAGGATCTGACAGAGATTACATTAATGCGGGCTGAGAGGTTGCTCATGCAAGGCGTAACGACAGTCGAAGTCAAAAGCGGTTACGGGTTGGATGTTCTTTCCGAATTGAAGATCCTTGAAGCCATCCGCAATGCAGATAATTCTTCAGTGTGTGATCTGGTCCCGACCTGCCTGGCAGCACACATAAAGCCAACGGATTTTAAGGGTACACCAAGGGAATACCTTGAATACACGGTACGGGAATTATTGCCGGAAGTTAAATCCGGAAAATTAAGCCGGAGGGTGGACATATATGTGGATGAAGGTGCATTCAGCGTTGATGATGCCCGTTATTACCTAAGAGAGGCCGGCAAGCTGGGCTTTGACCTGGTGGTGCACGCAGACCAGTTCAGTACAGGGGGTGTTATGATAGCCGTGGAACTCGGAGCTAAAAGTGCTGACCACCTGGAAGCCAGTACTGAAAAAGACATTGAACTGATTGCAAAAAGCGATGTGGTAGCGGTCGTATTGCCCGGAGCTTCCTTGGGTCTGGGTTGCAGCTTCGCACCGGCACGCAGGCTTCTTGATGCGGGGGCCGGATTGGCAATAGCTTCCGACTGGAATCCGGGATCGGCACCCATGGGTAACCTGTTGCTGCAGGCAGCCATTTTAGGAGTTTATGAAAAGCTCTCCATGGCGGAAACCCTGGCCGCAATTTCTGTGAGGGCGACAAAAGCACTTGGCCTGAATGACAGGGGAATATTGAAACCTGGTTTCCTGGCGGATTTTATCGCTTTTCCATGCGGTGATTACCGTGAGATATTATACAACCAGGGCGGAATGATGCCGGAAAGGGTGTGGAAGAGGGGGAGAAGAGTGGGGAGGTGAGAGGGAGAAGAGAAGAGAGAGGGAGAAGTGAACCTAATGGCACCGGGAATGTTCTATTTGAAATTTTGAATATGAAAATTTCTATAATCGGTTCCGGGCATATAGGCGGCAGCCTTGCACGGTTATTGGTTGAAGCGGGACATGAGGTGGGGTTGGCCAATTCCAGGGGGCAGGCTTCCCTGAAAGATTTCGCAGATGAACTGGGTGAAAAATTGCATCCTGCAGATGTTGAGAAGGCCGTAAATTTCAGTGATATTATTATACTTTCCATCCAGTGGAGAAAAATTAATTCTCTTCCCATATTCAACGGCACAGGCAAAATTGTGGTGGATACCACCAATCCCTATAAGGAAGATGGTTCCTATTATCAATTTGAAGATGGGATTTCAAGCATCAAGGTTTTGGAACATTTTCCGGGTGCCTTTGTTATAAAGGCCTTCAATACGATCTGGTATAAACATCTTGCCGAAAATGGCAATACCGCGTTGCCTCCGGAATTACGAAGGGTTATACCCCTGGCTGGTGATGACAGCAAAGCCAAGGCCATAATCAGCAAATTGATCGAAGAAATCGGATTTGGTCCGCTGGATACCGGCAATCTCAGGGAAGGAAGCCGGATACAGGGTATTCAGGGTGTTTTATATAATAAGGATCTTACTGTAAAAGAAGCGGTTGCTTCATTGCAGGCCATCAGGTCCTGATGGCTTTACCGGATCTTCTCATTTACTATTTTCAGTATCTCTTCCTCACATTTGATGGCGGCGGATTCAACATCCCGTCCTTCCGCAAGGATTGCGGCTGCATATTTTTTATCTTCCAGCGCTGCCGCATTGATCTTTACATTGAGGTATGCCCCCATAATGGCGCCGCGAATGCACAAGGCACCTACCCCCGCGTCGGATACGGAAGCGGGATTGCCGGATTCTGCCATTATCCTGATCAGGTCAAAAGCATCGAAAGCACGTTTCATAACCTTCAACGGCACTTCCATGGCATACCGGGTGGCATCCTGAATGGCCCTGCTTCGGGATGCTTTTTCGGTATCGGAATTTTTTGGCAGGCACAAAGCTTCCATAACCAGGTTAAATGCCTGTGTATCCTCATCGACTAGGACAAGGAGATCCTTTTGAATTTCCATGCCTTTCCCGGCGTGATCTGAAAATTCTTTCCACCGGTCATCCCAACCTGCCTTGTGGGCTGAAAGATTGGCCACCATTGTGGCCAGCGATACACCAAGAACACCCATATATGCCGAAACGGATCCACCCCCCGGGGCAGGTGATTCCGAGGCTGTCTCCCCGGCGAAAGATATTAAATCGAGATTCACCAGTTTTTTACCGGACAGGTCCCTGAGCATATATTCTATGATCTTCTTTTCGGGATCAAAGGGAGAGAGGTCATCAAGGCCCAGGGATTTCACCGCAATCCGGATGATTTCCTTTTCGGTAATTCCTGTTGAGCGGTTCTGTTTTTCCAAAAAATATTTCCCCGCCTCGAGCATTGCTTTCAGGGGAATGACACCTATAAGCTCAGAGCCGGTAACCCTGAGTCCCCTTGATGCAGCACATTCACATGCCGTATCAAAAACTTTATGAAGGGGTGAGACGGAAAGGTCTGTCAGGTTTATGGATATCTGGGCTATACCATATTCTTCAATATACCACCCGATTGCTTTAACTGCTTTGAGCAATCCGGGTTCATATACAGGTTCCCCTGCGTCATCACGGAGAATCTTACCCGTAAAGGGGTTCCCTACCCTTTTGATCCGCCCTTTTTCCCGGATATCATAAGCCACTGCGTTGGCCCGTCGTGTTGATGTGGTATTCAGGTTTATATTGTATGCGATCAGGAAATTTCGGGCTCCGACCGCAGTAGCCCCAGACCGGGCAATTCGTGCATCCCATTCCGAAGGGCCAAAATCAGGCTTCCATTCAGGTGAAATCAGTTTTTTAGAAAGTCCCTCATATTCTCCCTTTCTGCAATTGGCCAGATTGCGTCTCTTTTCCTCATAGGCAGCGTTTTCATAACAGTATACCGGAATGTGCAGTTCGTTCCCAATCCGTGCGGCAAGTGATCGGGCAAGGATTGCCACCTCTTCCATGGAAATATTGGCCACGGGAACAAGGGGACATACATCGGTGGAACCAAACCGGGGATGGGCACCATGGTGTCTGCTCATATCGATGAGCTCCGACGCCAGCTTAACTGCCCTGAAAGCCGCTTCGCAAACTAGTTCCGGAGCGCCGACAAATGTAACAACGGTACGGTTGGTGGCTTTGCCGGGATCAACATCCAGAAGCCTTACTCCTTCCACTTTTTCTATTTCAGCGGTGATCCTGCCGATAAGCTGCATATCGCGTCCCTCACTAAAGTTGGGGACACATTCAATAATCTGGTCCATGTGGGTTGGTTCACAAAATAAATTGCTCAATAAAATTAGCGTTTTATTTAGTCTGCAGGAATGAGTTTAGTAATACTTTTGACATGATATATGACCGATAACAATAATAATTAGCCAAACCATGCACAAAATTATTTTATTCGGAGTACTGAGCGTACCGATCATTGCAGTTTCCTGGAGGGCATTGTTCACGGTCAGCAGTCACGGTTTTTACCGGTTTTTCGGCTGGGAAGGTATTCTATGGCTCATTGTCAGCAACTACAAATACTGGTTTGAGGATCCGTTCAGTACAAATCAGATTATTTCCTGGATTTTTCTGTCTGGCGCGGGTTACCTTGTAATAACCGGTATCCTGGTATTCAGGCGATTCGGTAAAATCGATCCCCGTAGGGAAGAGAAGACCCTGTTCGGATTTGAAAAAACGACCGGATTAATTGACAGGGGAATCTACAAATATATCAGGCATCCCTTATACGGATCTTTGATCTGCCTGACCTGGGGAATTTATTTCAAGAATCCTGAAAACGGCCTTTTAATTGTGTCCGCCCTTTCATCAATTCTGTTTTACCTTACCTCGAAATTTGATGAAAAGGAATGCATTGCCTATTTCGGGAACCAATACCGTGAATATATGACACGGACCCGTATGTTTTTACCTTTTATATTTTAAAGGGCTCGCGGAACAAAAAAATCCCCCGCCCTGAGATTGCACTTTTTTGCTATCGCCTTGCAGTATGTCAGCCTCCCTGCATTCATGTTCCTCGAATCCGATCCGAATGTAAATTTTAAACCCTGTTCCTTTGCCATCAGGATGAACTTCTCATGGGGTGTATGGGACATGTCGTTGATCTCAATAGCGATGTTTTTTGCCTTCGCTGCCGTAAGGATCAGTTGCATCCGCTCATCTGTCCATAACGTATAGTAATCCCTGGCTATGCATACAGGCAGGAACAGGGGCCATCCGAAAACATGAATGGGCTCATTGTGCAGGATATTCAGGCAGTGGTCCATATATTGATTCATGAAAACCTCTGTATCTTCAACATAGGTGTCAAAATTCCAAATCCTCATATATTCTCCATTGCCAACCGGTATGGTCTGGGGGTCCATCAAAACATAATCCAGGCGGGACAGGAGTTCAGCTGAAAAATCCCTGCTCCATCCGGTCGTCATAGGCTGCAACCCAATGTAAACCGGATATTTTTTAAGACTGTCGATGTATGCCGACAGGTCAGCATCACTCTTTATAGCCCAGACAGCAGGATGTTCCACAATACCAAATTTCACCTTTCTCTCTTTTGAAAGTTTCATGATCTGGTCTATACCAAAATTTTCAGCCCGATGGACATGAAGGTCAGTCAAAGGAAAATCATAGTCTTCCTTGTCTTTACAGTTTGCGAGCAAGGGCGCTGTAACGATCATTCCGGCAGCCAGACCGGCATGCTGTAAAAATGTGCGTCTTTTCATTTTTGAGGTATAAGAGTGTGAAATAGGATGATTTACCGAAATGTACAAATTTTCCATGAATCAGACCTTTTACATCATAAGCAGATTTACAATATATTTCGTCCCACACGTGACTTCAGATTTTTATTTATCGGTTTTCAAGCAATATATTGTCCTTACGGGATGTGTTGCAGGTAAAAAAATTAATCAATGCTGTGCTGGTGAGGATAACCTTATCGTCCAAACATCCTTGGCCGGCTCCGATAGCTCCGTCAACACGTATCGTCCGGTTGACGCAGGTCCCGGGTTAACAATGGCAGTTTTGCCAATGTGATCGATGCCTATGCCTTCATGGATGTGTCCTGTAAAACATATCAAAGGCTGCATCTTTTCGATATAGTTCCGGATAACTTTACTGCCGACATGAAATCCAGAACTTACTTCATCATTCAGCGTACCGTACGGGGGTTGATGTGAGACCATCAGCAGCGGTGTTTCTCGCGGGATCACCAGGTTGTCCAGTATAGCTTCATATTCCTCTTCTTCATATTCGTTCGGCGTTTTACCCGGGCAGGGCAGGGAACCGCTCAATCCGAACAGGGTATATCCCCGGAAGGCACAAGTGACAGCATTAAGGGAAATCCCCGATTTTTCCAGGTAAATTTCCGAATCAGGATAATCACAATTTCCGGATACGGCAAAAACGGAAGAATTGATCTTCAGAACAAGCTGAAGGATGTCTTCCATTTCCCTTTTGTGTCCAAAATGAGTAATGTCACCGCATAAAAGCACCAGATCAGCCGATCGCAACGGACCGGCGAGGCTTTCCAGTGCATTTATCCCACCATGAAGATCAGTGAGGGCTATAATTTTCATTGCCAGGACAAATTTAATAAGGATCCACGTCAATAACAGGGATCACGGACCGAAACATCGGGTGTTCGGATAATTCCGCAATATGAAAGGCAATGCCTTTCTTTATACCGGGCAGGGAACTCCCCTTGCTGATCTTGATCAGGAGCCTTTTCAGGTTCAGATTTTGTATGCGGCTGACCAGCGGATATTCAGGTCCGAGTATCCTTTCCCTGGTTGCCAGTCTGAGTCGCTGAAGAAGAAAGTCCGCAGCTTTGTCAAGCACTTCCCGGTCCCGGTGCTTAAGTGTTATTTCAATCAGCCTGTAAAAAGGGGGATAAAGGAACCTTTTGCGTTCTTCAAGCTGTGTCCGGTACATTCCCTCGAAATCATTCCGCACCACCTGGTCAATAACCGGATGCTTTTCATCGGAGGTCTGAATAATTACGATCCCGCGTTTGTTCTTTCGCCCGGACCGGCCGCTCACCTGGGCCATGAGCTGATAACCCCTTTCCTGGGCCCTGAAATCGGGGTAATTCAGCATGGTATCAGCGTTAACAATGCCAACAAGGCGCACGTTACCAAAATCAAGGCCTTTTGAAACCATCTGAGTACCCACCAAAATGTCGGATTCCCGGAGTTCAAACCGGGAAATGAGCTGATCAAAAGATCTGCGTTTACGGGTAGTATCGAGATCCATCCTTGCAACGCGGGCCGAGGGAAAAAAAAGGGCAATTTCCTCCTCGATCTTTTCCGTTCCGAATCCCTGCATTTTCAGATCCGGATTGCCGCATGAGGAGCACACCTTGGGAACAGCCATGCCAAAGCCACAGTAATGGCAGGTGATCCTGTTGCTGAGTTTATGATAGGTAAGGCTCACATCACAATGACGGCATCGCGGTATATCCCCGCATTGTTTGCATTCGAGATAAAGTGAAAATCCCCGTCTGTTCTGAAAAAGGATTACCTGTTCCTTATTTTGCAGGGCTTCTGTCACACTATCAAGGAGCATGGGTGAGAAATGCGACTGCATTCTTTTTTTTCGTTTCAATTCACGTGTATTTACCACACGGATTTCAGGTAATTCCATGTCGCCAAACCGGTCAGGAAGGTTCACCAGGGAGTATTTACCCGAATTGCAGTTATAATATGTTTCAATCGATGGGGTAGCCGTACCCAGCAGCACCTTCGCTCCGTGAATGCGGGCAAGCATTATGGCAGTATCCCGCGCATGATATCTTGGCGCGGGATCAAACTGTTTGAAAGTGTTTTCATGCTCCTCATCCACAATGATCAGTCCGGCCTTTCTGAAGGGCAGGAAGACTGAGGACCTTGCACCCAGCACAACCTGTATTTTATTGTCATCCCCCGCCTTCAGCAAGCGGTTCCATGTATCCATCTTTTCCCTTTTATTCAGTTTTGAATGATAGGCAGCGACTGTCTTTCCAAATGCCGATTGCAGGCGGGCAATGATCTGTGTAGTTAGTGCGATTTCAGGAAGGAGGTATAATACCTGTTTTCCCTGCCTGAGGGTTTCCTCTATCAGCCTGATATAGATCTCCGTTTTTCCGCTTGAAGTAACTCCATGAAGCAATACCACTTCAGTTTCCCCGAAGGCATTCCTGATTTCTTCAAGGGCCTTGTTTTGCGGAGGATTCAATTGTGCGGGTTCTGATTTCTTCCACACTGCCATATCCTTCCCGGGTGTCTTCTTCAACCTTCGCTTTCTTCCGGCCTTTTCTTCCGGCGGTTCCTGACTTTCCACTTTCAGGGCGGAAGGCATGGCAGCCTTGAAGACCTCACCCAGGGAGCACATGTAATACTCACTGATCCATTCCCAGAGCAGGAACTGGTTTTCATCAACAACGGGCACATCATCAGGGAGTGACAGAATATCCTTTACTGCATAAGTATCTGAAATATGGTTGTGCACTTTACGGATCACTCCTGTATACATCCTTTTCCTGCCGAACTGAACTGTCACCCTCATCCCGGGTATTGCCCCCGATGCGTTTTCCCCGGGAATGCGGTAGGTGAACATACCTGAAACAGGGAGAGGGAGGATGACTTCGGCATAGCAGGTCATCAGATCAGGATCTCAGTCAATTCAAGTAGCTTACTATTTACGTCCTTATGAAGTTTAATGGTTTTGCTGAGCGGGACATTTACTATTTCATCATTAACAATCCCGATCATAATGCTTTTCTGGTCATCGATAAGTGCCTCTATTGCAGCCACACCCATACGACTTGCCGTTACGCGGTCAAAGGCCGAGGGTGACCCTCCGCGCTGAATATGGCCAAGAATGGTTGTACGGATATCGAATTCCGGAAACTCCTCCCTGAACTTCTTTGCAATGGCGATGGCCCCTCCGTCTTCGTCTCCTTCTGCAACCATGATTATGCTGGATTTATGCATCCTGCCCCTGACGGCTATGTATTCTTTCAGTTTTTCAAGCTGCCCCTGCCTTTCGGGTACAAGGATACCTTCAGCGCCACAGGCAACACCACTCAGGAGCGCAACAAAACCTGCCTCCTTTCCCATTACTTCGACAAAAAAGATCCGCCCGTGTGAACTGGCCGTATCCCTGATCTTATCTACTGCATCCACAACCGTATTTACGGCTGTGTCATAACCGATTGTATAATCGGTACCAAAAAGATCATTATCAATTGTACCCGGAATGCCAATAAAAGGAATATCGAATTCCTTCGACATGATGCAGGCACCTGTAAAAGTTCCGTCTCCTCCAATCACTATAACAGCATTGATCCCGTTTGCCACCAGGTTATCATTGGCCTTTCTACGGCCTTCATAGGTCATAAATTCCTTGCAGCGGGCTGTCTGAAGGATGGTTCCGCCGTTATGGATGATCCCGCTTACCGATTGTGAGGTCATCGGGATGATATCTCCTTCGATCATTCCCTGGTATCCCCTCCGGATCCCAAAAACCTGGAATCCGTAATGAATTCCTGCCCGAACAACTGCCCTGATGGCTGCGTTCATTCCCGGTGCGTCACCACCTGAAGTCAATACTCCGACTTTATTGATTTCTTCCATGCTGTTTTTACATTGAGATGCTTTCAAAATTAACCAATTCTCCCAAGTTTGGAAATGTGGACTTTAAATTCCTCCAGAAGCCAACGGGGTGTGGATGTGGCACCTGTAATTCCCACATGCCTGACATTGGTAAGCCATTCTGACCTGACATCCCCGACGGATGAAACAAAATAGGATTTTTCATTCACCGATTTGCATTGGGCAAACAACAATTTGCCGTTTGAACTTTGCACATAGCTTACAAAAAGAATAAGATCGTGGCTGGTGCAAAATTCCTTAAGCCTGGGGACTCTGCCTGACACCTGCCCGCAAATCGACTGGTTACATTTTACCAATGGGGCATCACCTTTCATTTTATTGATTATTTGCTCCTTCAGCAGGTTATACCTGTCGGGGCTCATAGTGGTCTGGGCATACAGGTGAACAGGCCTGGTGAAATCAATTTTTTCAAGATCATCCTCAGATTCAATAATAACGGTCATGTATTTTGTCTGTCCGGCCAGCCCCCTCACCTCGGCGTGGTCCTTTTTGCCAAAGATCACGATTTGTGCGCCATTCCCGTCTTGTTCCAAAAAATCCCTTTTAATGCGGCTTTGTAAACGAAGCACGATCGGACATGTACCGTCTATCAGTTCAATGTTGTTTCTGAAGGCATATTCGTAGATTTCAGGCGGTTCTCCGTGCGCACGGATCAGGACCCGGCAGTCTGAAAGTGTATAAAAAACGTCATAAGTTATTGTTTTCAACCCCATATCCTCCAGACGTTCAATCTCTTTCCGGTTATGCACGATCTCACCCAGGCAATACAGCAGGCCATATTGCCGGATAATTTCCTCTGCCTTGCTTACAACCCGGGTAACGCCAAAACAAAAGCCGGCATAGGGATCTATTTCAATATCCATTTTATTCATTCAGGCTTTTCCACTTCCTCCGGAACCAATCCATCTGTTCCGGTACTGTCATATGGCTGTTATCCAGCACAAGCGCGTCTGCTGCTTTCCGCAGCGGGCTGACAGCCCTGTTTTCATCCTCCTTATCCCGCATTCGTATATTATCTGCAATTTCCCGGAGTTCCACTGCAATTCCTTTTTGGATAAGTTCATTGTATCTGCGCTTTGCCCTGACATCAGGATCGGCAGTCATGAATATCTTCATTTTTGCATCCGGAAAGACAACGGTTCCGATATCACGTCCATCCATAACCACATTGCCTTTCTCACCAATTTCGCGTTGCATTGAAACCATTTTATTGCGGACTTCCCTTATCTGGCTTATCGTGCTCACCACCGCAGACACCTCAATACCCCTGATCTTCTCTTCCACATTTGTATCATTGAGCCATGTTTCCTGCAATCCGGATTTGGAATTCAGCCTGAACCGGATTCTGATATTGCCAAGCTCTGATTGCAGTCTGGAAATACCGGCTTTGTCAGCAGGAAATATTCCGTTTTCCAGGCAATACAGGGCAACGGAACGATACATCGCCCCGCTGTCGATATATACATATCCCAATTCCGCGGCAATCAGCCTGGCAAAAGTGCTCTTCCCGCATGATGAATATCCGTCAATTGCAATAACGGAATGATTATTGCCTGTCATGGGATCAGAATTTTTTGCCGAATTCATCCAGGTTCATGCTGAAGGAAAAATAGTTGCCACCCCCCGCCAGGTGATAGGCTGGCCGGCCGTAACTGATGCGGAATCTGGAAAGCTTAACTCCGATTCCCCATGAAAAGCCCACCATTCCCGGCTTTGTATCAATCTTCATTTCCTGGCGTCTCCTGTAATTATAGCCGCCCCGCAAAACAATATGTTCACCCAGACTAATTTCAGTTCCCACGATAATATGCCGCATAAACCCGTCGATAAAAGCATCAAAACTGCTTTCCGAAGTGAGCTCTCCTGTGAACGGATCTGTTTGGTCTTCCTTATCCGCTTCAGTTTCATATTTCAGGTCCCATTTCTCCAGATGGTCTGCGACCACAAAAAACGAAAGCGGGGCATGAGCAAGACTCTGTGAGATGCCAAGTGCGATCTGAAAAGGAAGAGGTTCATGTGCACCGTCAGCATAATAGGTGCTTACCTGCCAGCCTGCATTCCTTATAACAAGGCCTGCAGTGAAGCGCGAGGATGGGTTGTGATAGGTAATTCCGGCATCCACTGCTATGGCTGTCGAATTATAGGATTCAAGATCCGAAAAAATGGATTTCACGGTGAAACCCACATTCCAAAGAGAATCCAGGGGCCTGGAATACATCACATTGACCGAATAATCCGCGGCCCTGAAGGTGCCTGTAAGCATTCCGTTTTCATCAGCACCCTGGAAACGCCCGTAATTGAGGTAATGTATCCCCCCTGCAAGGGTCCCTTTTCTAAAATTGGCTGCCGCTGAGGCATAACCATAGTTAATCCCCGCAAAATAGTTGACATAGTTTAACACCAGGTTATGATGCATGTCATGATTCAACAAGGCCGGATTATGATAGGGGAGATCCAGATCATTGTCGTGCAGGGCAACAACATCTCCTCCAAGTGCCGCCACCCTGGCTGAATTTGTTACTTCGAGAAACTGAAATGCTTTTCCTCCGGGCTGACCTTTTAATGTGAATGACATAAAAAGAAGGCAGAATATTAAAAGGGTACAATTCACTTTTCCGCAATGCATGGCATTCTGCATATTTCGATTTTACAGGTTGACAAATTTAACAGATATTCTCCATTCATACCTGAGCTTTGTTTCTATTTCAGGATTTAAGGGTCTGTTTATTCCGCCGGGAATTGAAATTCGAAGAGGTTCCCCGGGTTTTAATGATCAGGAAAATGAAATAATTCATGTGTATATAACGGAAAATTAATATATTTCATTTGTTTATTCTCATATTTAATTCATTGCAGCAATGCAGCCAGACGGCAAAATTATTTTCATCATTAATCCCAAAGCAGGAACCCGGCAGAAGGATTTCATTCTTGATAATATCAGTCGTTTTTTATCAGCCGAGCTGTATGAAGCCATTTTTACCGAATACCCGGGTCATGGGTATGAAATCGCCGTGGAAAAGATCAAGCAGGGATTAAAGTGGATTGTGGCAGTCGGAGGCGACGGAACGGTAAATGAGGTGGCATCGGCAATGGTAAATACCCGGTGCCGGCTTGGGATCATACCCGCAGGTTCCGGAAATGGGCTGGCCCGGCATTTGGGAATACCACTACAGGTTCCGGATGCTCTTGCTATTATCCAGCAGCATAAAATCCAGAACATTGATGCGGGAATGGTGAATGGAAAATATTTTTTTTGTACCTGCGGAACCGGCTTCGATGCTTCGGTGGGTAAAAAATTCTCACGCGAAACCAGGCGTGGTTGGATGAGTTACGTGAGGGCGACCATTCATCAATATATCACCTATTCTCCTAAAACTTATGTTCTGAAAACCAGCAATAAGAAAGTCAAACTGAGGGCGTTTCTTGTAACTTTTGCCAATTCGGGTCAATATGGGAACAATGCCTATATCGCACCCAATGCCTTAATCAATGATGGTTTTCTTGATTTGTGCATATTAAGGCCGTTCCCCAGAACATCCACATTAAGTCTTGGTTTGCGGCTTTTTTTCAAGAATATTGATCAGAGTCCTTACCTCGAAGTAATGAAGGTTAAAAAGGCATCCTTAAGAAGGAAGGGAAAAAAGAAACTCACGATACACCTGGATGGTGAACCCATGTCAATGAAAGGTCCCCTGAAATTCAAGGTTGTCCCGGAAGCCCTGCAGGTGATGGTCCCGCTGTCAAAATCCAGGGTGAGAAAGCTGCTGAATCACAAAAGCTGAAATCCGAATTGTTCTTTAAGGTGGAACAGGAGCCTTTTTTTAACGGATTGCATGTTCTGTTTAATTCCCAATTCCTTTTGCATGGAGGTGACTCCTTTGTCTGTTATGCCACATGGGTTGATATGGCTGAAATACGACAGGTCGGTGTTCACATTCAACGCAAATCCGTGCATGGTGACACTGCGGCTTACTTTCACACCGATGGCGCATATTTTACGGGTATGCGATGAACTTTCCCCGCCAAGCCATACACCGGTTGCATTTTCGAGTCGGGTAGCGATGATCCCTGCCTCCTTCAGGGTAAGAATAATGGCCTCTTCCAGTTTATCTATATATTTTTTTACCCCCAATCCAAACTCATCCAGGTCAAATACCGGGTAGCCCACGATCTGCCCGGGTCCATGGTATGTGATATCACCTCCGCGGTCAATGCGGTAATAGGTTGCCCCGATTGAAGAAAGGAATGCGGGCCGGATGAGGAGGTTGTTTTCATGGCCGCTCTTTCCCAGCGTATATACATGGGGATGTTCTACGAAAAACAGCCAGGGTACTGGTTTTTCATCTGCCTGGCCGGTTTTGGCCCGGATCAATTCCTCATGAACCTTTTTCTGCAAATTCCAGGTTTCATTGAAATCCAGGAGACCAAGGTCCTTATATTTTACTGTTTGCATGGGTTCTCCACAAATTATACAAAAGAAAAAGAGGCAGATAAGAAGTTACCCTGCTTACCGGCCTCTTTATCAAAATTCTCTGAAAATATTACATATTCTTGATTTTGATATTCCTGTACCAAACATCATTGCCATGATCCTGGAGGCTAATAAATCCGGGAAGGTATTTACCGAATTCCGGAAATTCCTTGAATTTGCTTTCCTTGATCATTTTTGTCCAGTCCGGCGTCCCGATATGGTATTCCAGTACTTTTACGCCATTCTGAAAATGAACCACCGTTCCCTGGTATACCAGTATTTCAGCCTGGTTCCATTCTCCAACCGGTTTTGCATTCTGGGGAACAGCCGGGATAAGATCATATAACGATCCGGCCTGGCGGTTTCCGTCTTTTCCAAGGCGGGCGTCGGGATGGGCTATGTTATCCAGCACCTGCATTTCGCAGGCTGACTTCCAGACAGGTTCGTTCG
>Ga0105092_10000002_pt1 | contig 115174 bp, 70 predicted proteins | sample PPLLak2March2015_FD_87021 | JGI IMG/M metagenome (GOLD analysis project Ga0105092, IMG submission 87021) | Freshwater sediment microbial communities from Prairie Pothole Lake near Jamestown, North Dakota, USA - PPLs Lake P7 Core (1) Depth... | ecosystem: Environmental > Aquatic > Freshwater >... | reverse complement strand
ATCTTGTAACCAATCAGTAATTATTTTTTCAAATTTATTATCCCTTAGTGCATACAAACCTTCCGAAGTTGCAGCAATAATCCCCATTGTTGTATTTGAAAGAGAATGAAGGAGGAGGTTATCTGGAAAATTACCGTGTAAGGAGTATTGGGTGCTATAGAATTTTGTTAAATCGTGATTATGTATAGAATGTAAATAATTAAAACTGTATGTGTAAATTGTATCATTTCTCATGACAATACCATACGGCGCAAGATATTCCGTATTATTGATATTATATTTTTCAATTATATTATTCCTAAACTTGAAAATACCTTTATCGGAAGTTACGAAATATATTGAGCTGTCTGAACCAAGAGCTACATTAATAATGTCATTTGAGATTAACCCGTTATTTGAGTTATAGCTTTCAAACGAATGCGCATCAAATTTACTTACGCCTGCTTTCGTTGCAAACCATATATAACCGGTCTTATCCTGAACCATTGAAAATACATTCGAGCTAGAAAGCCCGTCTTTGGAATCGTAGTGATGAAATGGAATAGTTTGTGTATAAATAACTGATGGATTTATAATAGCAAGTACAGTAAATAAAAATATAATACGGTTCATTATTTAGCTGCTGTAAATGCTTTTATCTTTTCAAGGAAGTCATTAAGGCGTCTTCTCGATATTTCCAGTTTTGTATTATCACACATTATGGCATAACCGCCATCCAGATTAGTATATTCCTTCAGATAATTCAGGTTAATAATGTGTGATTTATGAATACGTAAGAACGCATTTCTATCTAACTGAAATTCAAAATCTTTAAGAGTTTTTGATGCAATTATTAATGGGTTACGACAAACATAAATTTTAGTATAATTATTATCAGCTTCCAATCTTACTATATCTGCCTGGTCAAGTAAAGTGAATCCTTGAAATTGAGGAACCTTTAATTTCCTTGTTTCATCACTATAAGATTTAATATCATCTTTTTTATAAAGATATGTATCAACAAGCTTTTTAACTGCAAGCTGAAGTTCTTTAACACATATTGGTTTTAGAATATAGTCAACTGCACCTGCTTTAAGTGCCTGAATACCATAGTCAGAATGTGCAGTTACAAAAACGACCGAGAAATCACGCTTTGAAATAGTCTCCAGCATGTCAAAACCGTTTATTATAGGCATATTAATATCTGTGAAGACAGCTTTCGGTTTGAGAGAATTTATCAGTTTCATTCCTTCTACAGCTGAAGATGCTTCACCAACAAGTTCAATATCGGGGCAATAATCATTGAGCATGATTTTTAAGTTTTCACGCCCCGGAGCTTCATCGTCTATTATAATTGTTCTTATTTTTGTCATAAAGTAAATTGGCTGCTAATTTAATAATAAATAAGGATATATCATAATTACTTTGATGTCATATTGAAAATTTGAATCAAAAAAGCTATTTCTAAAAACAATGTGGGTATATTTTTAATAGAAAGTAAACAAAATAATTGAATGAATAACCTGCAGATTGTTTAAAAACGAACAAAAAACTAAGTATTTTGATTAGATTTTGAGATTTCATCACACCTCCTGCTTAACTACAGGAGGAAATTAGCATAATACTTTCAATTTTGAAAAAAAATAATTCGATTAGTTACAATTTGGTTACCTTTTAAGATCAATGTAGTATCGAGTACTGTATAATCATTTCCTTTATCGGACCTTAGATAGTTTTCCCTGACAATAGCTGAGATATCAATCGAAAAAATCAGTACGCATAGTACCTGTATTAAAAAAGAATATTTGTTTTCATTTTTATTTTTATATAATTATTGATGATTTATAACTCTACCACCCGGCTGACAATGTAGTCCTGAATATAAATTCTTTATAATTATTCAAATTATATGACCAATCCGTATAAACATTATGCTCCGCCCTCATATCAAATGTCAGGAATTTCCAAAGCTGTGTGTTAGTGTTCAATGACAAACTTATCTTCTTATTATTATCCTTGTCAACTGTTACATTTAATCCTCCGCTGATATTCCACATTTCCTTAAACGTGTAGTTTGGTGCAAGGTCAAATGTTATTACCCTGGTATAATTTACATCTCTTTCAAGCACCTGTATTAATCCTATGCTTGCTGCTACTGATAATGGAAATTTAAACATTATATTCTCAGTCAGTGAAGTTGTTTTAGTCCAGTAGTCATATGTACCAAACAATGTTTTATTTGTATTGTATGATACCAAAGCTGTGGTCTGTAAAGTCACATTACCGAGCTTCGCACTGTAAGTGCTGACAATATTATACAGCCACGTCTTATTATCCATCTTTGAGCTGTCGGTTGTTGTTATCTGCTTGTCATTGCTCTGGAAGTTTGGCATTACCATTATGTTCAGCGTTGGAAGGTTCTTAAAGTTCAATCCAAGCTTCATAAGTATGCTTGTGCTTGATGTGGTAGCGGTTTTTGTGTTAATCAAATTATCACGGTAATTTCTAAAGCTTAATCCTATTATAACTTTTCTATCTAAGAATTTCTGGTCTATTTTGGCTTCAAATCCAAGCTTATCATTTCTGAGTGATGGATTGCCAAGTGTAATAAATCCCGGTCCTATCATCTTCATCTCTGCTGAGATTACTGTATTGGACTGCTCATTAGTAAATGCACCCTTAAACCTGTACATATAATCTGCTGAACTGCTTCCTTTAGGTTTAAACATATTCTTCACCCACTGTGGTATTGCATCACTAATTATATCAGGGTCTCTTACATCTCTTGTAAGCATTGAAAGAACTCCTTCAGCTTCAAGCGATAGCTTATCTTTGAACAGGTTCAGCTTTCCATCCATGCCTACTAACCAGTTCTCTTTAGGTGTTAAAGTAAGATTAGCTGAATCTACTGTAATGGAATTCTCATCATCAAAGGCGTGCATTAAAGTCATAATGAAATGGCTTTTATCCTTCTTTCCTACTCCGAGCCGTCCGGAAAATAGATTCCGTTTAAAAGTATTATTATCTATTGGTGCCTGGTTTTTAAAACCTGTAAAGGCAGTATAAATAATACCCGGATTGAACTCTACATTAGCTCCTGTTACAGGAACACCGCTTATGGTATTTGTTGTGTAAACAGGATAAGTTGTGCCAAGTCCAAGGGACTGGAAATAAGAAAAGAATTTCAGAATACCCGGGAGTTTTTTCATTGCATTATCTTCTGCCTGTTTTTCAATCTCGTCTCTGAACTTTTCTCCCTTATCTTTTATTTTCTGCTCTATATCATCTTTGTATTTTTCCAGCTCAGATTCAACTTTATTTTGAACAATATCCTTAAGAGAAGAAGGATCAAACTGAAATGCCACGCTGTTCATATTCTGCATACTATCCTGGTTCTGTGTGGATAAAAGTATTGGAAGAGAAAATGGCACACCATGAATAGATAATGTAGGGGTAAGCTCAAAGTTCATATAACGCTGCGGTATATCGGAGCCAATTCCTTCCATATTTGAATTCTCACCATAAATTCTGCCTTCACCTCCAAACTTGAACAAACTAACTTTCTTTTTTAGCTGCAGCGTATTTGAACCCGCTATTAAAGAATTTGGATTGTAGCCCAAGTCCCAATCCCAATCCACTTTTATAGGTCTGGGTTTTTTACCGTCAGAGTATTCAAATTCATTTACTTCACTCTCTGTCATCTTTACTCCATTAAGGTAAGCCGTTACTTTCCATGCATATTTTCTTCCATTCTTGAATCCTCTTGACATAAAAGGATATTGGTATATTGTGGAAGAAAGATTGGCTGATTTGTAGAACTCCGGATTAGACTGAAGCGCATCATAAGCCGATTGATTCAAAAGCATTTCAGTAATAGTAAGATTGTATGTTATCTTTCCACCTCTGGGTGCCGGAGACGGTGCAAGCCAGGAAAAGGTAATGTATAAACCATTTACATAAAGATTATCATTGTATTCAATGGCTCTATTCTTACCAACTTTCTTATACGAGTCAAGATCTTCATCCTCCTCTTCTTTCCAGTCTCTGTTCTTGCCGACGTCTTGATCCCAGTCTTCTTTCCCACGTGGAGGTTTTATAACACTGACCTTATTTTCCGGCATTAGTAGTTCAATACCCGAAATTATTTCTACACTATGAGATATACACTCATAGCCAAGTATTTCATTATTATCAGCATTATAAACTGTCAGGCAAATATCATAATCACCTGTTGGTAATCCTCCTGTCACAGATAATGCATCCTCATATTTTTTATTCTTCTCAATTATTTTAATAGGACTGACAACCGAACCGGTAACAACAGTCATCCCGGGCTTGAGAGAGAATATTTTAGTGTTAGCATCCACAATCTTCCCGTCAACTGTGCTTGTAGCAATACCATAGAGATATACATTATTTGTCTCCTGTGAAGTATTGTTAAGCGTCACCTTCCAGAAATCCTCCACCTTGAACTGATACTGCGGCGGCTGACGCAAAGCTACAGTGACTTGTGCTTTTGATATAAAAGCTGTAAATATTATTGTAATTATTAATATATATTTCAGTATTTGCATAATAGATTTATTTATTAATTATTGTTTTTATCATAAGAATACTTTCTTCCCACGTTTTGCCAATACAATTAAATTTTTGAAAATCCTTGATTCAGCTTCAGCGGAATCAAGGATATAATTATACCTGCATATTTATTTTTTTTGTGTATTAAGACAGTAACATAATCCATCAAAATAAAAATAATAATCACAGGTATCAGAGATTTTACAGTCTACCTGTTTTATTTGCAGTGCTTTTTCCGAACCGGCTATAAAGAATCCTGCTGATAATATTGATACATCCGGATTTTCCTTATCAGAACTATTTTCATCCGCATTATAAAGTATCCATATATACCGGTTACCGGCAGTTAACCCGCTCTTTTCTCCGGTAGATGAATAAGATAATGTATTTGTTTCCGAAACAGGGACTTCAAACACAGTTTGACCTTCTGCAAGTATTTTCTCCATATCAATCTTATTACCGTCGGGTTTAGATTTTATTTCAATAAGTCTAAGCATTCCCGATTTTACATATTCAAATTTAAAATCAGGTTTTAACGAAGAAGTTGGATTTGAAAATGTGGGTGATAAAGTTGGTCTTAGTTGTCTTATCCAGTCAAATATTCCTCCGGTATATTTCCCTGGTCTCACGATTATTGAACTTACTATTCTAAAATTAACTTTGCATGAATCGCAGAGAACACCATTGCAATAAGCAAAGAATTTAATCGTATCTGCTATTGATAGATTTGAACTACTGGGACCTGTGAAAAAATGACTAAAATTTTGTCCGGTACCATTAGTAACTGTACCAGAATTTCCACTGATTATTTTATAGCTGTATGTAGTTTGGCATTGAGAACCACCACTGCAGGTGTAATTCGGTCCTGATACATTATAATTTCCAGGTACAAATGTTGAGCCGGAATTACTTCCACATTTAAATTGCCGGTTTAATGTTCCGTTACTAACTATTATATTGCCATCGTATTTAATTCCGCAACCGCATAAACTGTCAGGCTTTGGGATAAATGTAATAGGAACATGTGTGGTGCAATCACCTCGCCATACTTCGAAATCATAAGTACATGTATTTGTTATGGTTTGGTTCAGTATTAAATTAAACGGTCCACTTCCTGCCATGCTTCCAGATGCTCCTGGGCAGCTCGTTGGATTGAATGGATTAGAAATCAATTTCCAATTATATGATCCTGTTCCCGGAAAACTGTTAAGTGTTATACCATTTACTACAGGATATTGACCTGGTGTATAGAATACCTGCGAAGGCGCGTCAATTGTGCCTTCACACTTGGAGCTATCGCAGCACTTAATATAAAATACAGGACCATAACTCCAACAATGACGTGGAGAATCTTCTATGTAAAACTGCCATTTTCTTACTGAATCACATAAGATATTATCAGGTATATTCCAATAATAACTTCCTGTGTTAAGTATTGGTCCTGCTATAAATTGGTATACAGTCCAATGGGTAACATCTATCAGGCTAAGATTTACCATTCCAGATGAGGTATAACCTGTCCAGTTGATTGTAACTGGTTTACCTTTGCAAAGAGTATCTCCCTGATTTGGTGCTCCAATTATTTGAAGTGTGCATGAATCTTTCACACATGCCGGCATCGTTAAACAAGTATCTCTATTACAGCACCAAGTGAACCACATTTGCTGTGTCTGGACATAAATGCTATCATATAAAGTTGTCCTGAAACAAACTTGCTGACCTGAATTTACACCGGAAATATTAGTCGATACCTGACCTGACCAGTTAGAGACAGGTATATTTAATCCCCAAAATACACTTGGATTAAAAACAGCAGATGATGGGGTTTGTGCTGATAAAATGAAACCTTCCATTGTTACAGGTGAGCCATTGTATGCGCTGAACTCATATCCAAAAGACCCGTCAGAATTACACCATAGTGAATCATTTCTTAATGTAATGCAGCCACTGCCCGGAGGTGTTGTACAATTCAAAGATAAGGTGTCTTTGCAAACAACAGAATCTCCTTTCATCCAGTTTAATAAGATTACCTGGGGAGATGTATTATAACCTGTCAGACAAAACTGAATTGGTGTAGTTGCACCAAGTGGTATAAAGCTGGTCTGCCAGTTTATATAATTTACGGTGGCAAAACTATTTGAATAATTAAATGCCCATCCTGTAGCTGCTGAGTTACTTAAATAAGTTACACCCGGTGTAATTATATCCATTCTTACACCAGTAAAGTAATTTGCTAAATAATTATTATTAAGCGTCACATTCCAGCAGCAGTTGCCTGTATTGGAGTAATTTATGCTTACGTTTTCACATACGCAGGGTTTAACAGGGACGCATATTGTATCAATACAGAAACAGCAATTATCAGGAGCTATTGCTTTGACAATCATACAAAATTGGGTTGCACCTGATACATTACCAATCTGAACTGTAAGATTACCCGAGTTACTGCCGTTCAATATAACAGGACTTAATACTAAACTCTGAGGATTAACTGTAGAACCATTGGGTAAAATTGGAGTAAATTCCAATGTTTTTATATCATAACCGGATTGGTTCAAAAATGAAAATGATAGAGTATTATTACTTCCAGTGCAATAAACACTATCAATATTAAACTGCATACATTCTTTTTTGCAATTTAATTTAAGAGTATCTTTGCAGACTATTGAGTCGTTTATAAGCCAGTTAACATATATAATCTGGGGATCGGTTACAAAGTTATCGAGACAGAATCTTGTAAATTGATTAATGCTGCCCTGAAAGCCACCAGGTTTTACAAAAGTAATGTTGTTAGAACTGTTGTTTCCAAAAAACCAACCCATCGGAGGAGACGAAACATTTGAAAATGTAACCGGGTATTCCGTCAGTAACTGTATTCCATTTACCTGAAGAGAGTTTTGGTTATTAAACAAATTGATATTCCAGCAGCAGTTACCGGATGTGTCTTTTGCAGCAAAAATATTTAATGAATCACATGGGTTATTTGTATGAATTGAATCACATCTGTTTCCAAAGTTAATATTGTTAATCGTTTCGTTATACCCGAGAACTATAGAATGCGAACCGCCTGAAGGGAATGTTTGCGTGCATCCGGTTTGATTCGTTTCCGAAACCGTATATATACCTGCAGGCAAACTACTAAAAAAGTAATAACCCCAATTATCTGTTTGAACAGACTGTCCGTTGGAAAGATTTATAGTCCAGTTAGGAAGCATTGGTTCGCTCGTTTGATAAATACCGTCACCGTTAATGTCATTCCATTTATAGCCGTTTATTGAACCTGTGGGACCAGTGCATGGGCAGCATTCAGCTGAGATTTTTCTTAATCCTTTTGTTGCTTTTACAGTTCCTACAATAATTACACCCGTTTGAACACCATGAACATTCCTTACTCTTATTATTATTTCATTGCATCCTGCATGGAATAAGCTTTGGTTATTAATAAAAAACGATCTTACATTTGCATGGTTACAGTCTCCGCATGGAAAAGGCTGTGCAGGCGTTGATGCATCCATAGTTCCATTTATAAGAATATCAGCTTCATCATCAACGAGCATTTTCATATTAATTTGCACGTTCTCAAAATTCGAGTCCAGACAGAACCGGTATCTTAAATCATAGCTGACATCATCTCCATTAGTAGCAACTGGATGGTAATTAATCCAGTTAGCAGCACTATTTAAAGAATTATTCCATCCGCTGATCCATCCTGTAACATTTGCTGTGCGTGGTTCTAATGTGCTGCCATCTGGATCTGCTGTAACTATCCAGTAATTATCATAGCTTCCGCCGGGATAAATTGTACCATTATTATGATTATATCCTGTGTTAATTATTATACTGTCAGCATGGCAGGAATCAGTCGGACATGGAGGGGAACATTGCAATGTAATTTGATCCGCAGGTCCCATAAAGACAACCCCGCTGTTTGTTGACCATTCAACAGATACCGGAAATGGATTATTTGATTGTGTAAAACAAATTGTTCCAACCAAAATACCCGAAGTAAAAGGAGTATTGTTCTGCTTTATTATTATACTGTTTGATGTCTGATTAACAATACTCATACCGGGAGATAAATTAACAGATGTAATCGGGTCAAAATTAGATGTAAGCCTGAAAGAGTTGATGGATGAATTTGTAAAATTTCCTGTTACAGTTGTCTGAAAACAGCAAGGCTGGCAGGGAACAGGAGTTAAAGTAAGAATAATATTTTGCCCGCCATATAAAATCAAAAAAGGTCTTACATCACTTTCAATAGAATTGCTGCTTACCTTCCATGCATATTTTTTCCCAATTTCAAATTTCTTTTCTGATGAAGGATACTGGAATGATGTTGTTTTAATATCTATCTTCTCAAAAAATTTACTGTTTTCTCTCATTGCCTGTTCATTTGTCTGTCCGCTTCTCACTTCTTTAATTGTTAGGGTATAAGGTCCTTTTAATCCTGTTGCAGTCCATAAAAAATTTACTCCAGCCTCTTGTCTTATTTCCTCACCATCACCCGGATTTATTAAAGATATTTGCTGGTCTGATAATATTTCTATTTTTTGTTCAATGCAGCTTTCGATATCAGCAATATTTCCATCTTCATAAAATGCAGTTACACAGATTGTATAACTGCCGCTTTTAACATTACCGGTTCGGATTATTGCTTCCTCGTAAGTTTTATTCTTCCAGTTTACCCTGCCGGATTTAAAATCATTGTATCCATAAGTTTTTTTACCCGGTTTTACAGTAAATACTTTTGACTGCCCTTCAACTATCAAGCCGTCTTTTTCTTCTGCTGCAGTTCCTGTAAGGTAAATAATAACGTCTTCATTTGTAGTATTGGTAATATCAAGCTTCCACAGGTTTGCTGCACTTAATTTATTAGGCGGCGGCTGAATAAGCTTCATCTTTATCTTATCACCTGCAAGAAGTGTATTGTATTGCAATCCGGTAAACAGCAGTAATGCAATTAAGAATTGTAGAAAAAATTTGTACATGGCAGTATTTCCCTCTCTATAAGAATATGTTTGTTGTAAGTTTATTCTTATTAATGATTTAATTTATTAAATTACCGTTTTTAATTTTAATTCTGCGTTTATTTTTCAGCATTTCAATACTTTCCTTCAATTTTTCAATCTTTTCTTTTGATATATCCGGATCAGATTCTAATTCCTTCACAGCTTCATCGATGGATAAAAATTCTTTTGTATCAGAACTTTTTGTTAAAATAACAATCGGAGAATCCCGGACTGACAAACTTTTACAAAAGAAAAATCTTAACTTTGAAAATATTTTCATTAAAATATTATTGAAGTATAATTGAAGAGTAGTATTACATTCTATTCAAACTAAATACTAAGCTAATGAAAAGACAAGACTTAATAAGCAAACGGTAGGTATTATTAAGGAAACGGTAGGTTTGGATAAGGCAATGGTAATAAATTTTTCAATGTGTGTTAATAAGTAATGGTAATTTGATGCTTTATCAAATATAACCTGATTGTTAAAATGATATATTGATTATGTAGAATTGCAATAGAATAGTGTCTAGTTAGCAATATATTTATAGAGCGCTGGTGGTAAAGTTAATATAACTTCTGTACCGCAGCTACCGGAGATTCTCTCTCCTAAATCGGTTATGATTATAGGATTCGGCAGATTTAATTCTCTGCTGAGCAGAATAAGACGCTCTTTAATAATATTAATGGCTCTTGATGTATGTCCGGGTCTTCGGAATTTACTTGACTTAGCAACTCCTACACCATTATCAGTTATTCTAATAACAAGACATTTATATTCAGAATGATTAATTTCAAAATTTTCAAGATCAAATGCAATATTTACATAACCTGAACCACTTTTTGGCAGTATTCCATGAATTACAGCATTTTCAACAAATGGCTGAATTATCATATTTGGTATTAAAATTTTAGATGAGTCGATTTGTTCACAAACTAAAAAATCATACGAAAATTTTTCACCGAATCTTAATTTTTCTATATCCAAATACAACTTTAACCTCTCTATTTCCTCATCGAGTTTGATAAATCTCTCAGTTGCCAAATCCAGATTTTTTCTGAACAGCTTAGCCATTAATGAAATATAATCATTTGCTTCTTTCCTTTTATTCAAGTTCACAAGATACTGTATCGAGCTTAGCGCATTAAATATAAAATGCGGATTCATTAAAGCAGATATAGCCCTGTGTTCAAGTTCGTTAAACCGGTTTGTAATTTGCAGTTTCTCAAGATTTTTCTTCTTGGTTGCTTTAATTTTGAGAAACGAACCAAATAATATTATGACGGTTAGAAAAGATATGCTTATAATCTGAAACCAGATAGTCTCTGCAAATTTTGGCTTTACGGTAAATGGTAAAAAAACAGGCCGACACCAATCACTATTTTGTGTTTTAGCTCTTATGTAAAGGTTATATGTACCTTCCTTCATTGACCCAAAATCAAGAAAATCATTTTCATTATCTATCCATTTTTCTCCAAGTCGATATTGGTAAGCCATCGTAGACGGAGAAGAAAAATTCATAGCGCTAAAGCTAACATAAATATTATTATTATTCTGTTCAAATACAAGATTATCATAAGATGTATAAGTAGAATCTCCCGATTTGATGTAGTTGACTGCAATAATAAGCGGGAGTTGCTTATAATTATCGAAGATGTTTAAGTCAAAAGAACTAAATCCATAGTTTGTCCCTACCCACATAATATTTTTTTCTTTGTCATAGAATAAAGATAAAATATCATTGGAGGGTAACCCTGTTAATTTGTTAAAATATTTAACTGAATTATTATCAAGAACATACAGACCTTTTGTGTTCCCTACCCAGATACGGTTATATTTATCAAATTCAATTGAAGTTGAAGTTGAAAAGTCATATTTATTGTTATCGGGTAAACTTGTGACCTCTGATGTTTTAAGATCATAATAAGCAACTCCTTTTTCCCCGGCAAACCAGACTTTGTTGTTAATATCTTCTTTAATCGAATTAATAGCAGAATTCAAGATTTCATTATCATAGAAATATTCTTTCATGCCATTTTTTATTTTGCATAACCCAAGTGCAGTTCCGAACCACAGGTTTCCTTTTGAATCTTCAAATATTTTATTCACACGATTATTTTTAGGCACTTCACCCATTACGTAATAATAATTTTCATATATTCTTGAAAATTCATTGCTTTTGAAATAATTATTGCCCCACGCGCCTGATAAATAAACCGAGTCCTTTGTTATACAAAAACTTGGAGTACTAAGAAAAACAAACTCAACCTTATTAATGAAATATTTTTTATTGATATTTAAATTTTCAGAACTAACACAGGTATAAATTTTATTATTTAGATAATTAAATTCATATACATAATCAGTCATATTCTTTACTCCAAAATTATAAACATAAAATTTTCCATTTTCGAGGATATTTATACCGTTGAATGTACCAATTATTAATCTTCCAAATCTATCTTTTTCAAATGCCTGAACGTTATTATTGCTAAGACCGTCATCTTCATTATAATTTTTTATATACATATTATTTAAACAAAAAACACCTTTACCAAAAGTGCTGACCCATATATTGCCTTCATTATCCTCCATTATCTTATTAACCACTGCTTTTGGAATTTTCAGTTTTATCCCAATATCAATTGATTTATCTGAACCGGCATATATTATGCGAAACCCTTTATTTAAAACAGAATACCAGATATTTCCCTGGCTGTCATAAAATATTCTAAATATTTTATCGTCAAAATTACCGGTTTTTATAGTTTTTATAAGCTTATAATCCTTTATGATATAAATACTTCCTACTCCTCCTACAAATAAGCTGCCATTTTTATCTTCAGTAACACTGTAAACATCAGGATCAGAAAAATTATTAATATCTATTTTACGAAAGTTATTATCTATAAATTCATAAATACCATCTGTTGTTAATGCCCAAAATCTACCGTTGGAAATTTTTTCTATTCTATTGGTTATTGTTGTATAAATTCCGGAGTATTCACCATAACTCAATGCTGCCGTATCTTCAATGTTCCTATTCCTGTAATAGAATAAAAATCCATTTGAGCTTTGTGAATATAATTTATTATTTTCAAGAAACAGGTCACCATAAAGATGCAAATCTATTTCGGGAGGAACTAAAGCAGTAATATTTCCTTCCTTATATAAATTAATTCCTTTATCATAGTTACCTATATAAATTTCATTATTTTCACCTTCTAAAATACTTACTATATGTCTTGAGTTTAAACCATCTTTTAAACCAAGTCTATTGAATCGGTTACCATCAAATCTACATAAACCGTTATTTGTAGCAATCCAAATGTATCCATTTTTATCCTGTAATATATCATAAGCCGTTAAGGAAGGAAGGCCATCATCGGAAGTGTAATGATAATAAGGAAATGTTTGCGAAAAGACAGCTTGAGATATTAAAAACAAGAGAGTTAAGATTTTCATTTAGAATGCAGATATTTTACTTTTTCGATGAATTCTTTCTGTCTTCTTCTTGAAATTTCAAGTTTTGTGCCATCGGTCAGTACGGCATAACCGCCATCACTGTAATAAAACTCTTTAAAGTATTTAAGATTAATTATGTGTGATTTGTGGTTCCTGAAAAACATATCATTTACAAGTATATTCTCAAATTCTTTTAGAGTTTTTGAAACAGTGACTTTTTTGCTGTTTGATAAATAAATATGAGTATAGCAATCCTCACCTTCAACCCTTATTATTTCATCTTCTTCGATAACTATAAAGCCATTTGTTTGAGGAATAATTACTTTTGTTGTAGGTTTAAAATTATTTCTGGAAATTTTCTCATTTTTTAATTCAACTAATTTCATAACGCAATTTTTCAATTCGGTAACATTAATTGGTTTGATAAGGTAATCTATTGCATTAGCTCTTATAGCATCAATAGCAAATTCTTCATAAGCTGTAACAAATACCAGCATAAAGTTACGGCATGGCAGCATTTCCAGAAGATCAAATCCATTTAACTCTGGCATGTCTATATCCAGAAAAACAATGTCAGGTGAAAATAATTCGATAAGATTCTTTGCAGTAACTGCATTTTCAGCAGTTCTTAGACATTTAATTTCAGGACAATATTGCTCAATTACCAGTTTTAGATTTTCTCTTGGAGCAAGTTCATCATCTACAATAATTGAAGTAAGTTGATTCATTTGTTAAAAAAATATTTTTTATTATTTAACTTGAAGAAGACAATAATTTTTAGAAATATTTAACCTTTATAACGCAAAAATTAAAATAAATCATAAACGAGAATAATAATATTTTTTAAAACTCAGATTATAAACTCAGGTAATTTAAGTACATATATAGATACAATTTAATTGGTGGGTGCTATAATGTGTAAAATAACAACATATCCTTCAAATTATCTGCCGTTAAATATAGTAAAAAACCAGCTTTATTCCAATCATTCTTTGCTCCATCGTGAAAAAAGAAATAGGAAAGCAATTGCAACCTCCTGCTTCTTCCACTCACAAAGATTGGAAAATTTGCGATTTTCGAAGTGTATTTGATAATTCTTAATTGGCTAATGCGTGATTTGATTTCTCATAAGTCAAGCATTTGAAGATTTGCTAAGTCGGGATGGCAGGATTCGAACCTGCGACCTCCTGCTCCCAAAGCAGGCGCGATGAACCGGGCTACGCTACACCCCGAAATATCTTATTTTATCTTAATTAATACGCAATTACAAATTTACTCATTTTTTTATTACCTTTCAACCGGGTATTTTGTATTGAAATTTGAGTTATTTATTATTCAATTTGTATTACGCCTCGACAAATAAACTCTATCATAAATGAAGAAAGCTCTTGTTATTTATAACAGTAAAACAGGAAAGACAAAATCATTTGCTGAAAACATCAGCAATTTCTTAAATGAAAATAATATTGATGCTAAAGCTGTATCAATAATTGAATCCAAAAATGATGATGTACTTAATGCAGATTACATCTTTCTCGGCTGCTGGACAAGCGGCTTATTCTTGATTTTGCAGCACCCTGAAAAAGTTTGGATTGAGTTTGCTAATACATTACCGGATTTGAAAAATAAAAAAGTAGGACTCTTCACTACATACAAGCTTGCTACCGGAAGTATGTTCAGAAATATGAAAAAACATCTCAATGGCAAAATCGATGATGTACTTATTGAAATAAAATCAAGAAACAATAAATTGGATACAAGAAATTCAGAAAAAATTTTAGAGTTTATTAAGTAATTCAGCTATACATTTCTTTATTGACAAAATAATATAGATTGACCTTCCGCATTTTCATTTTATCCGAACTTTTCTTTTCATAATTTTGTAGATTGCATACATATTATGAACAATAATACTGAGAACGGTTCCAAAACCTCTATTCTGATTATTGCAACTGTTACTGCCTTTATGACTGCATTCATGGGTTCATCCATTAATGTCGCACTTCCAGCCATTGGAAAAGAATTTAATGTGAGTGCCGTTTTATTAAGCTGGTTTGCAACTTCTTACTTATTAACAAGTGCTGTTTTCCTTGTTCCGGTCGGTAAGCTTTCCGATATGTACGGAAGAGTGAAATTCTTTAAAATTGGAATAATAATATTCACTTTTGGCTCATTTCTTTGCGGTATAGCAAATTCAGGTGAGTTGCTGCTTATCTTCAGGGGTTTGCAGGGTGTTGGCTCTTCAATGATATTTACAACTTCCACTGCAATTCTTGTCTCTGCTTTTCCGCCGAATCAGAGGGGTAAAGTTATCGGCATTAATGTTGCCTCTGTTTACATTGGCCTTTCAACCGGTCCTTTTATCGGAGGATTTATAACACAAACAATCGGATGGCGTTATATATTCTATATCACTCTGATTTTGGGAATCGTTTTAATATTCTTTACATGGTTAAAGCTGAAGTTTGAATGGAAAGAAGATGTACGCGAACGATTCGATACAGCAGGCTCATTAATATACGTATTATCATTGATTTCATTAATGCTTGGTTTCACTTTTTTACCTAAAGTAAATGGTTATATTCTTCTTATAATAGGTTTAGCCGGTTTATTTTATTTTTTCAGGTACGAGAAAGAAAAATCAAATGCTGTTTTTAATGCAAGATTGTTTTTATCAAACAAAATATTTACATTTTCCAATATAGCTGCATTAATAAATTACAGTGCAACTTCCGCAATCAGTTTTTTAATGAGTTTATATTTACAGCATGTAAAGTTGTTATCACCACAGGATGCCGGGTTAATTCTTGTCACACAGCCATTAATGATGGCATTGTTCTCCCCTCTTACAGGACGTTTATCCGATAAATATGAGCCGCAGCATGTTGCTTCAACCGGTATGGGACTTATAACTATATGCCTTCTGGTTTTTGTTTTTCTGACCGCAAACTTCCCATATTATATTATAGTTATAAACCTTGCTGTGCTTGGAATTGGCTTTGCACTCTTTTCTTCACCAAATATGAATGCAATAATGGGTTCGGTCGATAAAAGGTATTATGGTGTAGCCTCATCCACTCTTGCATCTATGAGATTGATAGGACAGATGTTCAGCATGGGAATTGTTATTGTAATCTTCTCTGTATTAATAGGCAAAGCAGAGATTTCTCCGCAAATAAGTGAAACGTTTATATCAAGTGCCAGGATAGCCTTTGGTTTGTTTAGCTTTTTATGCTTTATTGGGATTTTTGCATCAATTTCAAGAGGGAAGATGCACTGAGCACGATAGTGCACTTTTCAGTACATATTTTTTTGAACCTTTCAAAATCTAACCAAATCCGTTAGAAGCATTTAACAGCAATGTTACGACAAGCTTTAACTAATAACGATATTAACAAAGAACGGTTGCTTTAGCTTATACTGCTATATAAGCACCATCAATATAATTTAATATAGTGATTATTCATTGTCAAGTTTTATATAAAAATAGTTTGGATATTAAGCACAATTGCGAGCGAAGCGTGGCAATCCCGTCAATTTTAGCAGGATTTACAATTATAAGAAGTTAGATGTCAGAGGTTAGAAGTAAGAAAAATCAATATGTGATTAGACCGGAATGCGGAAAAAATAAACCGGAAATACCTTTAAGTATCACTTTAACTCTCCAACAATAGCGACAAAATATTCAATATTATAAATTCATATAGCTATTTTAGTTAATGATATAGTGAAGTTTTATTTTGATGAAAAATTAGCGATTCCGGCTCAAAATCGCCATTTTATTCATAGCATCCCGGTGAATTTGACAGAGCTAACTTCTTATACTGCAATAAGTTAACCCCTGTTTTTGGAAAACGATGACCCAACTTGATGCCAACTTGACCCCAACTCCGACACAACTTGAACCCAACTTAGCTCTGTTTTGACCCCAACTTTGATTTTTTCCGGTGTACAACCACGCAAAGCTGTGAAGACCGCAAAGAATTAAGAATGAGAAGTTATAGATAATCTTTATTTTCCCCTTCACAAATAACCCGGGAATTGCGTACTGTCAGTGTCACTCAAGATGCTCTAGATAAAGATAACTGATTTATTTCCGATAAGAAATATTTTATAAGTAAGAAAAAAGAGGACACTGAGAGAAAAAGGAGATTTATAATTAGCCCATTGTTTTTAATCTTCAATTACCGAAGAGCTATAGTACTGCAAGAGTTCTTTGACCATTTATATTAAGAATTCTTGTAATTTCAATTAGTGGTTTAGAAGTATAAACATCTTTGGCGTAAAGAAAATTAAACCATAGTGTTAATGGAGATCTTTCTTATTCTGTCAGTGTCCTCTATCTTCTTATTAATGAAACTTTTACCTTTAAGTTTTGTATATCATTACCTATGTAAATCTTCTTGAGTGACACTGACAGTACAGAACACTTTTATTACTATTTTACTATCTCACCATTTCACTATTTGATAAGCATCATCTTCTTTGTCTGAGTAAACTCCGGTGTTGAAAGTTTATAAAAATATACTCCGCTAGCCCAACTGCCTGCATCAACCTCTGCATTATATGAACCTGCTTTCATGAATCCGTCAAAATATACGGCAACTACGTTTCCAAGCATGTCATATATCTTCAAGCTTCCTTTTGTATCTTGCGGCAATGAGAATTTGATATTAGTTGTTGGGTTAAATGGATTGGGATAATTTTGTGAAAGTGAAAACTCTTCCGGAATATATTTTTCATTTGAAATCCCCAATGGTTGTGTAATCAACTGCTTAACTGCCTGCTGAACAACAGATGCAAATATTCCTTCGGAAGAATCTTTATAAACTATAGCTAAAAATTTACAATTATTAGCATTCCAAGTGCTGCCCAGTATGTAAGACATATTTTTTGTGAAAGTCTGATTTTGATTCCACACTCCCCCGCTGTTCAGTATTTCTCCTGCTACTCCGTTTGTTATAGCTCTTGGAATCCACTTATGAACATAGTTACTGTCATAACCGTTGTAACCGCATTCAGGGTAGTGGTTTTGAACATATACTACATTATCTTCAGTAATAATGTAATGTATCTTATACTGCCCTGTCAAAGTTTGTGATGCAGTTGCATTTAATGTAACCGATAATTCCCTTGTTGTAGAATTATAATTTTTAGCTGTCAAAACAATATCAACAGATGAGGTTGGCATAGTAGTATATAGTTCTGTCACACGTGCTTTCCACAACCCTCTTGACATATAAGGATGAGTAGAATTACCGGGATGATTCATTCTATTGATACAGGCAGTAGGAGAAGCAGTATAGCCCATCATTCCGAAAATTTGGGTACCGGGGAAATTTACAAACGGGTCATTTCCGCCGCTGTGATATCCGATAACAACTGTATTCGGATATGTAACAAGTATGCTGTCTGCAATTCTTTCTCCGCACGGACAGAACCCGCACCATGTGCCGGTGGAAAATTCTATCGTAATGTTTCTTGGTCCTGAAAATGTATTAAAGCTGAATAAAAATATTAAAGAAATAAAGATGGTTATAACAAGTAGTTTTGTTTTCATAAACTTTGCTGAAAATTTTTTGGTATTTGAATAATATTACAAATATTTTAAATTATATCAATCTAATTTTACAGTATATTAGGATAAAAAATCATGAGGAGCATCCTATGAATGAAGATATTACATTAAATAAAGAATTTCCAATTCTCGAATTTGATGATTCAATTCCTGCTGTTATTGAGCCATCCGGGAAGATTAAGAAAATCAATATACCAGAACATGCTGTAATATGTTTTTTCAGAGAAGTATTTGAAAAGCTTGATAATTCAGGTAAGTTGAAATTGATAATAAATATTTATTCTGAAATAGGACCGCATCCTGTTTACGAACTTGAATTCCAGGGTAAAAAGATTACCGTTTTTCACCCGGGTATTGGAGCTCCTCTTGCAGCCGGCATAACTGAAGAAGTAATAGCTTTGGGATGCACTAAGTTCATTGCATGTGGTGGTGCAGGAGTTTTAAATAAAGATATTGCAGTCGGACATGTTATAATACCTGTTTCGGCAGTCAGGGATGAAGGCACTTCATATCATTATATGCCCCCTGGAAGAGAGGCATGTGCAAACAAGGAAGCAGTTGATGCTTTAATCAGAACTCTTGATAAACACAGTTGTAAATATATAACAGGGAAAACATGGACAACAGATGCTTATTACAGAGAAACACCAAAGAAAGTAATATTGAGAAGAAATGAGGGCTGCATTACAGTAGAAATGGAGACAGCGGCATTTTTTGCTGTTGCTCAATTCAGAAAAATAAAATTTGCACAATTACTTTACGGAGGAGATGATGTGAGCTGCGATGAATGGGATTCAAGACAATATACAACCAGAACAGATGTTAGAGAAAATTTGTTTTGGTTTGCAGTTGAAGCTTGTTTGGAATTATAAAACTCAAGTATGGAAATTGTAATTAAAGATATACCTGCAGATAAAATTAATGATGCTATCAGTATATTCGCTGAAGCATTTTTCGATGACCCTTTATTTGTATTCGCTTTTTCTGAAGATGAAATAAGAAAAAGGCAAACCCGGATAATGTATGAATTTGTTGTTAATGATATGGTTCCTAAGCTCAACTTAACTCTTAAAGGTGCCTTTGCTAACAATGAACTTGCCGGAGTAACTATATACACAACTCCCGATAGCTACGAATGGGGCGAACAAATGATTGAATCCATAACTAAAATGAGAGAGAAAGCAAATGATTCAAGGATGAATTACATTGGCGAGTTTGCACGACTCGGCGGCTATGAACCTGACGGAGAATATCTTTATGGAAATGAACTGGCTGTAAGCAAAAATTTCAGAAAACACGGAATTGGCAGGACATTAAATAAATTCTTAATCAATGAGTGTAATAAATTTCCTGAGGCACAAGGAATTTTAATTGATACTGCAAATGAGAATAACGTAAAGCTCTATGAAAAATGGGGATGGGAATTAAAAGCAGCAGTGGATTTCTATCAGATTAAAAAATATTTTTTATGGAAAGATAAAATATAGATTATATAATATAAAGAACCGGGAACATTTCCCGGTTCTTTACAGAATCTACTTTATCAGCATCATCTTTTTTGTTTCACTAAAACTGCCTGATTCAATTCTATAGAAATACACACCGCTCGGATAGTCAGAAGCATTCCATTCAATATTATACTGTCCTGCATTTTGTACTTCATTAACTAATTGCTTTACTTCTCTTCCAAGTATGTCATATATCTTTATTGACACTAATCCGTTAACTGCTAACGAATAGTTAATCTTTGTTGCAGGATTAAACGGATTGGGATAATTCTGTGAAAGAGAATACTTTTGCGGATTACCATTATTATCTGATGTAAACGGAGCTTGTCCTCCATAATTGTAGCCGGTCATTACGATATCATCCACATACCAGCCATCGGCATTTGTGCTGGCATCGGCAGTTAATCTGAACCTGATTTTTAAGCTTGAGGAGTGGTTTGCATATCTTGTTATATCAATTCTACACTCATGTAATGTACTCACTGTACCAGAATAGCTTACTGCCTGTTGCCATGTTGTACCATTATTTGATGAGACTTCAACTCTGCAAAAATCCCTGTCTGTTTGTGTAGCATATTTATGCCAGAAACTCAAAATAACTGCATCGTAAGAAGATACATTGATTGAATTTTTCAGAGTTAATGAATTATCTGCACCATTTTTATAATTACCCTTTGGGCTTTCCGTAAAGGAGTAAACAGGTGAATGTGCATTGCTTTTAATTACATTCCATCCCTGGTTTGTAACCCATTTACCAAATCCACCCTCTGCATTATCTGTTAGCAACGTTGTTCCTGTACCCGAAAAAAGATTTAACCAAGTAACGGCAGCTTCAACAACATCATCTCTTCCCTGGGCAACCCCGTCTTTTGTCAGCCAAACATTCTGGTCAACAGTAGATTCCAGATGAGTGAGGTATTTATTAGCAGCCATGTCAAAGGCATCAACCGGAGAATAAGTGCATTGCCAGTCAGCATGTAGGTTAAGTGATACAGGGCTGTTAAAAGCTCCGTTTGTAGGTTTGCCGAAAAATTTCACACGCGGGTGAAATTTCATTCTGAATGCAACCTGGTCACCTGAGCTTCCGGCTCCGGGTCCGGTTAGTACTGCTATCGGTTTTAAATATCCCGGAGGTGTACCTTTAATTTTATAATTTGAGGAAACATTATTAAGCGTCATTTGTAAATGATTGGATGGACTTGTCCGTCTTCCCCAGTCAATTGTTAGCATTGACGATGTAAAAAGTACTTTCAATGCTGAATCACTAAGAAACATATTACCGCCGAAGTTTGACCTGAAATCTATAATTAAACCGTCGGTTTGCATTAATGCCTGTACAGCATTATAAAATTGCTGACCTGCATTGCCTGTCCATTGCAAGCCGTAAATGTAGCCGATGTTTGTTCCCTGCATTATTCCATATGATACATACTGTCCTGCATTATAATCGGGTTTTGGAACTCCGGCAATATCCATCTGTTCATCACAGAATAAGGAAGGTAAGCCATAAAGTGAAGCCGTGGATAAATGAACAGTATCACCTGTTGAATACTTTATAATATCAATATTATTGAAGAGGTGTCTGTTTCTTCCTGCAGCCGATAACAAATTGTGTGTAAAAGCGCTTGGGCTGCTGCCTATAGGTCCACCAAAAGGCAGTTGATAATCCAGCAACTGATAAACAAGGATTTTCCATGGAATCCCATCGTATCCCAGCACTATATCACCGGGTTGTATGCCTAGAGGATGGTTTGGAATTACTTTATATACCAGTAAAGAACTATCAGGCATAGGTGTTAAACCGAAGCCAATATGAGTAATTGTACCTGATCCTCCAATATAGAGAAATGGCATTCCCGGAGTAACCGGCAAAGTTGCAAACAATGTCTTATCATACGGGTTAGTATGAAGATCCTTTAACGAAAGAGCAAGTACATTCATAATAGCAGCAAACCTGCCTTTGCTTACCCCGGCTGCAACTTCAGACCTGTACTGGTTTTTTAATGCAAGCCAGTTATCTGGAATATCATGAAAACAGGCAAACGAAGAATCTATCTTATTCCAGAAAGCATCGAATATCTGAAGCTTAGTTGTAGTTGGTAAACCGGGTCCCCATATGGAATCCACTTTTGCCCTCCACTGCTCAGCTGTAAATTGAAAGAAGCTTATAGGCTGTTTAATTTGCTGTATTGTGGTGTTACTATAAAATATCTCCGATATTGGTGCTGTATTTCCGGGTATAGGCACATCCTGCTGTGAAAATAAGTTTGCTGAAATAATAATGGTCAAACATAAAATTGACAGGTTACTGAAGATTTTACTCATATTTATTTCTCCATTTTAAGAAAGTTTATATAAAATATTGTTTTACGATTTATTTATCTAATTATTACTTGATTTATTATGATAATTTACAAATCTAAGCTTTTGGTTATTATTAAGTCAAAGAGAAATTTTCTTAAAATCCGATTAAATAAGACTAGTATTTACTTATATTAAGTTTCAAAGAAATGTTTTCTCAAATGTTTAGCTCAATAAAGTTGTCATAAAAAAAATCCATAATTTCTTGAGCTAATCTTAGTATTAATATTGTAAATAGGTAAAGAAAGGTCGTAATATTAGAAATTAATGAAATACCATTTGTAATTGCTCTAACTTCTTAATTTATATTATCAGTTAATAATAGATATCACTAATTTTTAAAAGATGAATGACTTAATTCCAGAGGCAAAAGGCATTATGATAGATACTGCAAATGAAAATAATGTAAAGCTCTATGAAAAATGGGGGTGGGAATTAAAAGCAGAAGTAAAGTTCTATGAATTAAAGAAGTACTTCTTGTGGAAGGATAAATAATAACTTCATAAAATTCCAATATAACTATCTGGAAAATTCCTCAAAATTGTTACAGCACTCCCCTTTTTATGTAAGAGCTTTAATTGAAAATCTCTCTCTTAACTTTTCTGCCTTAATTGACAGACCTTGTTTTTCATAAATAAATATTATTTCATTCAAAATATCAGCATCGTAATCTGTAATATTTTTTTTAATTAATTCGTCCGGCAGTTCAATGTAAGAATCACATAAAGGAAGTGCTTTCTCATACTTACCTGTTTCTTTATATGATATTATTTTTAAAAACAATAATTCCGAATACACATCTTTATTATGTTCCTTAATACTATTTTCATCAATCTCGAAGCAAACTGAAAGGCATTTATCATACTGTTTTAAGCGGTAATAAACTGCAGCAATATCCCTGGTAGTGAAAATGTATTTCCAATGCTTTGTACCAAAATATTTTAGTTCTATTTCTTTTTCTTTTTCAAGATAGAATAATGCTTTTTCGTAATTTCCAATAAAATAATTTGTTACTCCTAAATTGCCTAATATCTCTCCGTAATTTGGGTGCTGATCGCCATATATATTTTTTTTTATTTCAGCCACTTTATCAAATAAGCTTAATGCAATATCATTCTGTTTTCTCTGGCTGAAAATTATTGCTTTATTATTTATAATAGATGCATACAAGGGATGTTCTTCACCCAACGCAGATTTGCAGATATTTAAAGCTTTGTCATAAAAATCTAATGCCTTATCAAAATCATTTAGCAGGTAATATAAAATTCCAAGACTATTCATTGACATCGCAATAGAAGTATGGTTTTCACCATAACATATCCTTCTTATATCCAAAGCTTCTTCATTCAATTTTATAGCTTCCTTAAACCTACCCGTACTGCCAAGGATTTTTCCAATATTGCCAAGAATATCTGCATATCCCGGGCTTACTTTCATGTCATTTTTTTCCAATATTTCACCGGATTTTTTGTAAAGCTTAATAGCTTCTTCAAATTTTGCTGATTCAGATAAAATAAATGCTAATTCCCTTAGAATTATTATCACTTTCGGAGTGTTATCAAGCTTCTTTTGCCTGAATATATTAAGTGCTTCTATTAGCAGTTTTTCCGATTTAGCATATTGTCCAATTATATTGTAAAGTAAACAAATTTTTTCTAAAGCATTTGCATATTCAAGACTTTTGTTACCAAATGATTTTTCCGTAATGTATACAATTTCCTCAGTCAGTGGAATTAGTTCTTTCCATTTTGCAGCTTCACTGAATACACTCATTTTTTTATAAAACCAATCCGTCAATTCTTCAGTGGTTAAAATATTCTTACCATGATAAAACGCCTCAATAAATGACGTATATGTTTTAAAAGTAACATTTTTAACATCTATAGCATTAAGTTCATTATTATAATAATCAAAAAGATATTTATGGATCTTTGTTTTAATGTTTTCGTTTATTAAAGAATGTAGCCCTTCATTCATTAATTTATGTATGGAATAAGAATTATTATCCTCATCGTGTTTCACAAATGAAAACCTTGTAAAACTTTTCAATGCTGTAATGGGATATCCTGTATTGAATTTATCAATTAATAAGGAAAATATCTCACTATCCCACCTTCTGGCAATTGAAAGGACTTTCAGAGTCTCAATCTCATTTTTATCCAGATATCTCAAAAACCTGGTCAATACTTCCTGCTGGGTCTTTGCAAAGTCCTTTTCTTCAGGTTCTCTGTTGTGATTGTTTTTTATCTGGTAATATTGGTCCACTGCAAGGTCGATATAATGAGGTACGCCTTCACTCGCTTTAACAATAATATTCCGGATATCTTCATTATAAATATTATAAGAACTAAGAAGCCGTTTCGAATCTATTTCCGATAATCCCCCGATAAGATGCTGCTTGATATATTGTTCCCATTCACTGTTCAATTCACTCCACCTGAGTTTCTCCCTGCCGAAGAAAATCCAAAGTGGTTCGGGCAGTTCCGAAACAAGTTCTCTTACCCATTCATCAACAAGAAAATAATTTTCTTCCGTTTTTATATTCTCCCATAATGCGTCATATGTATCTATAAGTAAAATGCATTGGGAGTTATTTTTCCTGATGTGTTCCTTCAAGTCAGAAGCAAAATATACCGGTAGGCGGAGCAAAATATCCTTTGCTTCCAGTTCAGGGAGGTTGTACAGTTCCTTTTGTCCTCTTTTTGTCCACCATTCTTTAAGAACTTTGCTGCTTTTATAAATTGCTTTTGATAATCCGGGTAACAGACCAACTAACGGAATACTTCCCAAAGTTGAGACAAGACTTACTACAATACTGCTATCATCGAACAACGTTAAATTTTCTTTTGTCAGCGAAGTATTAGGATGAGTTTTTTGCCAGTAAACCGCATAAGCAATATCAAAAGTTGGAAAAGAAATTTTGTATTTATCTTTTAAATTTTTCCTAAGGTAGTATAATGCAGTTTCTTCCTGCCTGTAAACACTGAGGTCAAGATCAATACTTTCAGTGATTGCCCCGCTGTGATTCTCTTTAATGTATTTTTGTATCTCTTTTTTTAAAGAGCTTTTCCCAATACCTCCCACTCCGTAATAAACAAGTATATTATGAACATCATACAGATTAGCCTCAAATGCTTTGCGAAACTGCTCCATATAGAATACTCTATCGGTGAAATGGTTTACACTTTTGATTGATGCACGTTCCGTTTCAGCTCTGAATTTTGAACGTATTGCCATTTTAAACAGGTATTAATTTCCGAATATTTATATGATAATTAAAAAGTTTTAATTTACGTTCGTTTAATAAATTTGAAAAATAATATAACTGAACTATTTTCATATTAAAGTTCCTATTTAACACAGTCAGTACTGGAATTCCGTTATAGTATTCATGGTTACTAAAATTATAATGAATATATAAAGGTCAGTGGAATTTACTAAACGGATAATTTATAACAGCAATAAATGAGAATATTATTAACCGGTGCAAATGGATATATAGGAAAAAGACTGCTTCCTCAGCTACTTGAATTAGGTCATTACGTTATTTGCTGTGTCAGGGATAAAAGCCGTTTTAGACAAATTCCAAATACTGAAATTATTGAAGTTGATTTTTTAAATGAAATAGACGAAAACAAAATCCCGGAGGATACTGACGCTGCTTATTATCTGATACATTCTATGGCATCAAATGTCGGTTCTTTTGAAGAAATGGAAAAACATTCAGCGGAAAATTTCATAAAGTTTATCAAGGATTCAGGGGCAAAGCAAATTATTTATCTTAGCGGAATATCAAATGAAAAAAAGCTATCACGCCATCTAAGTTCAAGAAAAAGAACAGAGGAAGTTTTGAAGCAATCCGGGATTCCATTAACTGTTTTAAGGGCAGGTATTATACTCGGCTCAGGAAGTGCCTCATTTGAAATTATTCGTGACCTTGTGGAAAAATTGCCTGTAATGATTACTCCAAAATGGCTTAATACAAAACATCAACCGGTTGCAATCCGCAATGTACTGCAATACCTGACCGGGGTAATACTAAATGAAAAAACATACAACAGGGATTTTGATATTGGAGGACCGGATATTTTAACATATAAGCAGATGCTTTTAAAATTTGCCGAGGTAAGAGGTCTTAAGAGATACATAATAACATTACCTGTGATGACACCAAAACTGTCTTCATACTGGCTTTACTTTGTAACATCTACCTCTTATAAGCTTGCAGTAAATCTGGTTAATAGTATGAAGGTAGAAATTATTGCAAGAGATTTCAATAACCCGGAATTACAAAATATGCTTGGCATTACACCAATAAGCTATAAAGATGCAGTTAAAATGGCATTTACTAAAATTGAACAGAACGAGGTAGTTTCAAGCTGGAAGGATTCACTTGCATCGGGTTCAAAGGGAATAATTTTATCAAGCTGCATAAGTGTACCTGTTGAAGGATGTTTTATAGATAAAAGAGAAAAGGAAATACAAACATCGCCTGAGTTAGTGCTTGAAAAAATATGGAGTCTTGGCGGAAAACACGGATGGTATTACGCAAACTTTCTCTGGAAAATACGCGGATTCCTGGATAAACTTGTTGGCGGAGTTGGATTGAGACACGGCAGAACAAATCAGAATATTATAAATCCCGGCGATGCGCTCGATTATTGGAGAGTATTAGCCGCTGATAAAAAAGATATGCGCCTTTTGTTATATGCTGAAATGAAATTACCCGGTGAAGCATGGCTGGAATTTAAAATTGTAAAGAAAAATAAAGAAAGTAAGCTTGTGCAAACTGCAACTTTCAGGCCAAAAGGATTAGCAGGGAGGCTATATTGGTACTTTGTTTGGCCTTTTCACTTTTTTGTATTTAACGGTATGGCAAAGCGGCTAACAGAAAAAAGTTCTATTGAGATTGATCCAATTCATTAATCTGTTTACTATTTATGCATAGGTCAAATGTTTTTGAAATTTTATAAATATTAATGATATAATAACAAATACAATACCTGTGAATATTCCCGTTTCCGAAACAATATATGCAGCATATCCTTTGTGAACTGTCATTTCGTAGAACATACCCATTAATATAATATTGCTGCTTGAATGAAGAACAACACCGGTCCATAGACTTTTTGATTTTTGTACCAGCACAGTTCTTACAAATGATAAACCCGTTAATACTAAAGTAAATCCCGGTAAAGAAATCCACAATGGAGTCCCTTGTCCATAAAATCCTCCGATTATAGCCGGATAGTGCCAAACAGACCAGAAAATTCCAATGAATATAGATACAACAGGTATGGAATATAATTTTAAAAGCTTAGGTGTTAAAAAACCGCTCCATCCAATTTCTTCACCTAATACAACAACACAAGTTAACATGAATCCTAATGACATTTTAGAAAATACTCCAATAAAAAAAGGTGCAGGCAGTTCAAAGCCAAGCAATTTCGCCCATTTGTAATTTACAACTGCACTTGCTGTGAATTCAGCAAAACCGCTCAGCCAGGTAAATCCATATGCAATAAGAGAAACAACTAATGGCAATATATAAGCATAAATTAAAAAACGCATTTTTCCCGGTTTCCAGCCAAAATCACTAATTTTTTCTTTATAAATCAAAGAAGTAATTATTGCAGAAATTCCCGGTGTCCACATCATTATTAATACTGCTATGGTATTATTTTTAGCACCATTAAACATCCATATAAATATTCCGGTTGATATAATTATTGTGACAGCTATAAACGTGATTATCTGCTTTGAGGTATTTTTTAGTGTGTACATGACTATAAAATTTCGAATCAAGTTATTTTTTTGATTCAATTATTCTATTGAAGAAATTATACAAATAATTTTATATTATTTTAGACGGTTTATTTTGGAAATAGTTTCAATTCAGAACCTTTGACTTGCATGTTTTTAAAAAATACAGGAACTAATGATATGCGAGTAATAAGTGTTGAGATTAAATTTGCTTCATGTTAAAAAATATTTAATATTAGGTTTGTAACTGTTTACAGGCATTTAATAAAAGATTTTCACGGTCAGTGTTTGAATCTATTTCAATTATTTTCATACCAAGAGATTTTGCATCTGCCTCTATTTTCTTATTAAGCCAAACGTTTCTTTCAGAATAATGATTTATAAAAATATCCGGGTCAGGGACATCTGAATAAAATAATTTATCGGCAAGAACTCTGGTTTTCAAAATAACTTTTGAGGCGGTTAACCACAGCGAATCAATATTTTCATAAGGCAATGAGTCAACCCAATCCGGGTACAAAGCCCACCCTTCAATAACCGCTGGATAACCGGTTTTTGAATGTCCCTCAATCACAGCTTTAACAGAAGGCATTAACTTTTGATGGTAGAGAATAGTATGATCAAATAGTTCCTGGACTGTATGTTCCTGATAGTACTTCCAATGCGGTAAATCTTTCATTGGATTGAAAGCAGGGTCCGGTGATATAGCTTTAACTGCTGTTCCTAAATCATCAGTTGAAATACACGCATAATTGAATTTTGCAGCAAGTTCCCTTGCAAGTGTAGATTTGCCTGTAAACGGTGCACCGCCAATTAATATGACTTTTTTCATAGATTATTGTCTGAAATCTTCCTTCTTAAATCTTCTGCTTCCTTTGCCTTGCCTGTTTGTTCGTAGATATTAATTATATCATTACAGGTTTCTAAATATGGTATTACTGATGTCTCTACAGTCTTATCAGTCATTAGTTCAATATAATCTTCGCATGCAGTTATGGCATTTTCATATTCACCTGTTTCTTGATAAGCTTTTATTTCACAGCTGAAAATTAGAGCATACAACTCCTTATTAAAATCTCTGATGTCAATCCCAATCTCTCTAATTTCTTTGCAAACTGACAGGCAATTGTAATATTGTTTTAACGATATATATACAACGGCAATATTAGAGATGCTGAAGAGGTAATTGTAATGAGATGTTCCGCACAACTTTTTGAAAATTTCCATTTCTCTTTTATGGCATTCCAATGATTTTTCATATTCTCCTATCCTCTGGTAAGCACTTCCAATATTACCCAGCGATGTTCCATATACCGTATGGTTTTCCCCATAAATTTCCGCTTTAATTTCCAGGGCCAGTTTACCAAATTCTAAAGCTTTTTCGTACTGACCTTCATCAAAATAAATACTTCCAAGATTAGTTATTATAGCAGCATATAATGGATGTTTAGAATTATACACCTTCTCAGTAATACTCAGTGCTTCCTCAAACATACGCTTAGCCATTTTTTTATCATTCATGATTGCGTATGTGATAGCTTTATTGTTTACAGTCCTTGCACATTCCTGATGTTTCTCTCCGAATATTCTTTTCTTTAACTCCAACGCTTTTTCATGTGTTTCAATAGCATCATTATACCTTCCGCTATCTCTCAAAACTGAACCTAGATTATCTAAAAGTTCAGCATATTTTTCATTATCTGATAACCCTAAGCTTCTGAATAAGTCAATATTTTTATTATATAGTTTAATTGCTTCTTCATATTTTCCTGATTCTTTAAACAGCTTTGCAAGATTGGTGGTTACAGATGATACACCCAGTTCATTTGAATTTCCTGTCTTTTCGTAAATTTCTAAAGCAGTCTGAAGCATGTTTTCAGCTCTATCAAGCTGAAATAACTGTATGAGCAGAGCTGCAGTTTTATTAAGGCTTTCTGCATATAGCAAACTGTCATTTCCTTTTTGCTGAAAGATAATCTCAGAAAGATCCTCCATTAACGGAGTAAGCTCTCTCCATTTTCCTGCTTCACTGAAGTTATGAAAAATTTTATAAAACCATTCAGTAAATTCAGCTATGCCAAAAACTCTTTTCCCATGGTAGAACGCCTCATTAAGTGCACTGCTTGCTTCAGCCGTTATATTTTTCGTATCCAGCTTTTCAAGTATTTCTTTATAATATTTAAACAGGCATTTATGAATTTGGGTCTTTATTTGATCTTCCATTTTTGTCTTAAGACCCTCAGCCATCAGGGTATTAATTCTATAACTGTTTTTCTGTTCATTGAATTGAATGAATGAAAACCTTGCCAGTTCATTCAAAGCTGTAACCGGGTAACCGGTTTGAAACCTGTCTATTAACAGAGCAAATATTTCCGCATTCCATTTCCTTGCTACCGATAGTACTTTCAGGGTCTCAATTTCATTTTTATCAAGATACTTTAAAAATCTGGAAAGTACATCATTCTGTGTTACAGCGAAATCACTTTCTTCAGGCTCTTTTTTTAAATTATTCTTTATCTGATTATACTGATCGACTGCAAGATCAAGGTAATAGGGCACTCCTTCACTTGCTTTAGCTATAATATTCTGAATATTTTCATTAATAATATTGTATGAGCAAAGAAGCTGTTTAGAATCCGTTTCAGTTAATCCTCCAATAAGATGCTGTTTAATATACTGCTCCCATTCCATATCTAATTCACTCCATCTAAGCCTTTCCCTTCCGAAAAATATCCAGAGCGGTTCCGGAAGCTCTGACACCAACTCTCTTATCCACTCATCGAATAAAAAGAAACTACTCTCAGATTTGACATTCTCCCACAATGCCTCATATGTATCAAAAAGAATAACACATCTGGAATTATTTTCTCTTATATGTTCTTTAAGGTCGGAAGCAAAAAACATCGGCAGACGGACCAGTATATCTTTTGCTTCCAATTGAGGAAGATTATATAAATCTTTCTGCCCTCTTTTAGTCCACCATTCCTGAAGCTTTTTGGTACTTTTAATAATAGTTTTGGTAATTCCGGGAATCAGTCCTACTAATGGTATCTGTCCAAGTGTAGATATCAGGCTCATTACAATACTGCTGTCCTCCAGAAGTGATAATGATTCTTTTGTAAGAGGTGTGTTAGGATGGATCTTCTGCCAATAAACTGCATAGGCAATATCAAATGTAGGAAACGATATCTTAGCACTATCTTTAAAGTTTTTTCTCAAATAATAAAGTGCAGTCTCTTCCTGTCTGTATACACTAAGATCAAAATCAATGCTCTGAAATATAACACTTTTAAATTCCTCGCTTATAATTTTTTGTATCTCTTTTCTTAATGCACTTTTGCCTATACCACCCACACCATAATAGACCAGTAAGTTGTGTATATCATTTTGATTATTTTCAAATGCAACCCTGAACTGCTCTTTATAGAATTCCCTGTCTGTGAAGTGATCTGTATCTTTGGTTGATTTTCTTTCCGCTTCAGTTCTGAATTTCGACTGTATTGCCATAAGAGTTTGATATTAACTAATGTACTCTAAAAATAATAATTAAAATAATTAATTTGTGTTCATAAAGCATTCTTTTGTAAAATATAATTTTAGTGGTAAAGCTAAAATTGTGCAGTTATTGTACATTCCTTATAATTAGATTTTTTACATCCGATAATAGAATATTATAATTCTGCTTCAGGTGCTCTTAGTTATATTTTACATAGATAAAATTTAACTAAAAATATATATTTGTGTAATCAAAAATATTACATAAAATTTAACACTTAGATAAGTGTTATAAACAAATCATAATTTAGATTAAAACTCTCATGGCTACACAAAATATGTCAATGTGGGGAATTGGTCCAAAGATGGCATTAATAACATTTCCGTACTTTGCCTTAACAATAATATTATCCTATTTATATCCAAATATATTTAATCTGGATTTCATTCCCTGGAATTTAACAACCATTTTAGGCACAATACTTTTAATATTAGGAATAATTTTTTATATTTCATCTGCAAGAACTTTATTAAAAGAATTTCAAAATGGAAAGCTGTTAACCAAAGGACCTTATTCATTATGCCGGAACCCCCTTTATTCAGCATTTATTGTATTCATAATACCTGCTATATCACTGCTTATTAATTCATGGCTGGCTTTGACAACTGCAGTATTAATGTACTTTGTATTTAAGTGCGTGATTAAAGCTGAATATAACTATCTAAAAGAAAAGTTTGGAGATGAATATATACAATATGAAAAAAATGTTAATGAAATTATTCCGATACCGAAATTTTAAAAAGTTAAATATTGAGATTCTCTTAAATGAAAAGGAGCTTACAAAAGCTCCTTTTCATTTAAAATTTAATTAAGTAATGGCGAATTGGTTTACTTCTTACCAACTGTTGCCAGGTAAATTACGAACTGTTCCTTTCCGTCGAGTTCCAGTATATTATTCAATTCATTATCATTATATGCAGCTATTGCACATGTTCCGCAGTTGATTGTTTCTGCACATAAATATAAATTCTGGCAAACATGTCCTGCATCAAGGTACAGATATCTGTATCCTCTTTCTCCGTACCGCCAGTTCATTCTTTGCGGAACAGCAATCCAGAAGAAAGTAACTGCGCTGGCTTTTATAAAATTTTGGTCTAAACAAGCAATAGAAATCCTGTCAGCTAATTCTGCATCACCGGAAACACAAATCAATTTATGTTCAAGTGCAAGATACCTGTATAACCCGGGCAGTAATCCTTCTACATTATTGATGAGTAAATATGTTTCAAAAGCATGGCGTGCACCTGCTGACGGAACATTTCTTAACGTTGCGATTCCTCTTATGTTCTTTTTTACACCCTGTGTGCACCATAAAAGATATGACAGTTCATTTATTGTTAATGGTATATCTGAATAGGTTCTTATGCTTCTCCGTTGTTCAATTGTATTCCGTAAATCCGCAGTCTCTATATTAATGTTAGCGGGTTCCGGTAAATCAATTAGAGATAAGTTTTTGTCATATTCAAGCTGAAGAGGAGGCTGGGGTTTATTTAATGACTGGTCAGATTTTTTTAGATTTTCATAGTTTGTTAATTCAATGAACTGCTGACCTATTGAATCTTTTTTAAAATCCTTTTTGAGCTTCTTACTTTTTGAACCATCAGTTTTTTCCTGAATTGCTGCAATTGTCTTTTTCATAACATAAAATTAACTGACATTAATTTTTAATGGAGTGTGAGATTATAAATGCAATATAGTTTATACTGTATTTTTATTCAATTTACTTATACATATAAGTTTAAGTGATATAGATTTTATACATTATATAACTAAAAGTTTTCTTATTTTACTGAAATTTCCAACAGATATATGCATGAAACTTCAAATAAACCACCGGAAGAATTCCGGGAAGTTATCACTCCGTCTGAAGAGAGGTTCGAAAAGATAAGAAGTATAATCGGACTTTTCCTCGGTCCCATTGCAGCAATAATAATTTATTTTATTCCCATTAGCAGCCTGGATTTCCGTGCGCATGTGCTTGCATCCGTCATTGCATTTGTTGTTATATGGTGGGTAACAGAGCCGGTGCCGATTCCGGTTACCGCACTGCTTGGTGCTGTGCTCTGTGTATTGCTCGGTGCCGGAGATGCAAAGCAGGTATTTGCTCCCTTTGCTGACCCGCTGATATTTCTTTTTATCGGAAGCTTTATGATTGCAAAAGCAATGTCTCTTCATGGACTGGATAAACGTTTTGCATACAGCTTAATGTCTCTGAAATGGGTGGGAAGTAAAACAGCGAGAATTTTATTTGTTTTCGGTTTTATATGTGCTTTTATATCAATGTGGATAAGCAATACAGCATCAACTGCAATGATGATGCCAATAGGTATAGGTATAGTATCCGTATATACAGCATCCTTGAAGGATAAGCGTAAAATGGGTTTCGGAACGGGTTTAATGCTGATGGCTGCTTATGCATCATCTACAGGTGGTATTGGAACCCCGGTCGGCACACCTCCCAATATAATAGGCATAGCAATGATACAGAAATTCACAGGTTACAGCTTTACTTTTTTCCAGTGGATGACAATAGCAGTACCTATGCTTATAATCATGTACATATTTTTATTTTTGCTGATGTATTATCTGAACAAGCCGGAGGCGAAAGTAATAGAAGGAAGCAATGAGTTCATTGATGTAGAAAAGAAAAAGCTTGGGAAATGGACAAGGGGTCAGGTAAATACAGTGGCCGCTTTCCTGATAACCGTATTTCTCTGGATACTCCCCGGAATAATTGCAGTTATTTACGGCGGAAATTCAGAACAGTTCAAATCAATCAACAGGTATATGCCAGAAGCTGTGCCTGCATTGATTGGAGCAATACTGCTGTTTTTATTACCTGTAAACTGGAGCGGGAGAAAATTTACAATAACATGGAAAGATGCAGTCAAAATAAACTGGGGAACAATATTACTATTCGGAGGCGGATTATCACTTGGCGGATTAATGTTCGAGACAAAGCTTGCAGATGTAATTGGCAAGAGCTTAACAGATATTAGCGGAGCAGAATCGTTATGGGGTATTACACTTGCCTCAATATTTATCTCTATAATAGTAAGCGAAGCAACATCCAATACAGCATCTGCGAACATGGTTATCCCTGTGATGATATCAATTGCAATAGCTGCAGGTGTGAATCCTATACCTCCCGCATTGGGAGCAACATTAGGAGCAAGCTGGGGATTTATGCTGCCTGTTTCCACTCCGCCCAATGCAATAGTTTACGGAACAGGACTTGTACCAATCCGGAAAATGATTAAAGCAGGATTTATATTTGATATTGCAGGGGGATTTCTGATATGGCTGGGATTGAGAATAATTTTACCGGTTATGGGATTTAGTTAGAAGTTAGAAGTTAGAAGTTAGAAGTTAGAAAGGACAGAGTCGGAATTGAAATGGTGGTACATGGCTTTTTAGGATTTTTTCACTTTAAATTATTTTTCACCCAATCATCTTTATATACAATGTATTTGTAATATTCCACGCCGACAGTAAATGATTTCATACTTTGAGGAAAAACATATTTCCCTTCAGACACTCTTTTTGCTCCAACTGATTCCTGCAATTTTTTGAGAAGCAATATTTTTCTTATTTGGAGTTGCTTTCACTCCCCTGCAATCAGTATTTTCAAACAGGTATTTAACTAATGCGGCTTTAATTTCTGTGCCATAACCCTTGTTCCAATATTGCGGTAAAAGCTTTACATCTGTTTCTGAAATACCATTTTTATCAGTTTTGCCCAGTTTGCATTCACCTATTTTATTTCCATATAATATAAAAAAGGAAGCAATGTGCCTCCTTTTTATATTATATTTACCTTATCCAAAAAAACAAAATCTTCATTTTATTAGAACCATTTTTCTTGTTTCATAGTATTCACCATTTATCAGTTTATAAAAATATATTCCGCTTGGGTAATTTGAAGCATTCCATTCAACCTCATAATTACCGGGCTTTAATTTTTCATTAACAAGAGTGTAATTTCTCTTCCAAGGATATCATAAATCTTCAGGGTAATATCAGTCACTCCCCTTGCCTCACCCGAGGGAGGAATGGAAAAGACAATTTTAGTTACAGGATTAAACGGGTTCGGATAATTCTGGCATAACTTAAACTCGTTCGGAGTTTCAGTTGAGACCTGAATAATCGAAGTCATAAGATTAGTAAAGCTCATCAAACCGCCCATATCGGTTGTTATATACCCGCGGTTGTTATTTGCAAAATAAACATTGCGTGCACCCATTTGTGTGAATGGATAAGTTTTGAACCAGTTAACACCCCCGTTAGTAGTTCTAAGTACAAGTCCTGTAAGACCCCAGGCTGCGCCGTTATTAACGTCCCAGAAATGCATTCCACCATCAAGAGAACCGGCAAATATTCCGGAGGTTTGTGCTGTCCATGATATACCACCGTTTGTAGTTCTTGCAATATTAGCAATCAATCCGCAAACCCATCCTAATGTATCATTTAAGAAATAAACGTTATGAGGGTAATTGGAATTAGGCACAGTTGCTGAAACCCATGTTACTCCGTTATCTGTAGAGCGTTGGGTGAACGCACCGTTAACACCAGCAACAATAGTACTGTTTGGAGTAATATCCATTTCACGCACGTTTGTTCCGCCTGTGAAAGTTGAAAAAGTCCAGTTTGCACCGCCGTTAGTAGTACGGAAAATTCTTCCGTTACCGCCAATGAAACCGGTTGAAGCATTTTTGAAACGAATATCTTCTAAATTTTCAATTGCCCCTATATTAATTAATTCCCAGGAATTACCGCTGTTGGTTGTGCGCATAACTTTTCCTGAATCTCCGCAAACCCAGATGTTATTGTTATCAATCATTTCAATACCTTTGAGTATGATATTTGAGCTTGAAAGAATTTGAGGAGTCCAAGTTGCACCGCCGTTAGTGGTTTTATCAAGCAAAGCGTAATAAACTGTTTGTCCTGTGCTTTGACGTTGACCACCTCCTACTACGAAACCGAGCAGCGAATCTGTTTTTGAGAAGCGGACATCGTAAGCATGTTTCATAATTTCACCATACATAAACGTGATGGAAGTATCCTGCACCTTTATGATTGTACCGCCCGCGCCGCTGATATATCCTGTGTTTCCTATGAAAGACATACCTGTCAGGTAAGCTGATTGATAAGCAAGGTTACTTTCAGGGAAAAGCTTTTGCCATGAAGCACCGCCATCGGTAGTCCGGATGATGTTTCCATTGGCTCCAGCAGCATAAACAAGATTTTCATTAAGCACATATACTCCGAAGAGTTCATATCTGATATTAGGGTTTAGAGCATCTATATCAAAAACAGTCCATGAAGCACCTCCATCGGTAGTTTTTAAAGCCGTTGTAATTGGAGATATAGAACTGCCGCCTGCAATATAGCCGGTGTTAGCATCAATGAAGTGCATTGTTGTTGCATTACTTCCGGTGGGATTGGCTGATAAAGTAGTTGAAGTCCAGTTTAATCCTGCGTTAATTGTTTTAAGAAAAAAAGCTGTTGCACCTGAACCGCCAATTGCAAAGCCTGTCATTCCTGTGCCTGAAGCCGGGAAATAAAGCTTATTAATGGTTGTGGTAACTCCCGTTATAACCGAAGCCCAGTTCAAGCCACCGTTTGTTGTTCTGAACATCTTGCCGCTTGCCCCTGCAATATAACCGGTGTTGGCGTCTGTAAAATACACTGCTCTTAAATTCAGGGTATCGCCGGGGGTTACAATTGTGTTTTGGGTCAGAGAAGTGAAAGTTACCCCGTTGTTAGTTGATTTGGAATAATGGCGTATTGACCTGTTATCATAACTGCCACCGGCAATATGAACATCATTTCCAATTGAGAATACATCATGAAAAGTTGTATCATTTACTTTTTTAAAAACCCAGTTTGCGCCGCTGTTTGTACTCATCATTAGAACGCCTGCGTTGCCAACAACGAATATATTAACTCCATTAATATTAATAGCATTAAGACGTTCTGCTGTAAGCTTAGGGTGAAGCCAGGTGTAAGTACCAGTTTGTGAATAAGAATTTACAGAAAAAAAAAGAACAAGAAGTAAAGTGCAGATAATTTTCATAATTCGTATATTAAGAGTTATATAATTATATCAAAAAGATTTATTATTTAATATACGAATTTAGCTTCATAATCTATATTACAAGCAGTAAGAATTCTTTTAATTATTATGCCATTTTTATCCAGCTTTAAGATTATTTATTTGGCCAATCTGTTAAGAATAGCAAGGGCCACCAATAAAAAACAAAAGGGCAAACATTTAGAATTAAATATATTCCCTGAGTTGCATGGGTTAAGTGATAAGGTACAACATTCAAAACTTTATTGAAATAAATACCGTTTGGCATACAACGGGTATGTAAAGCTTGATTCCAAATTAATAATGACAAATGGCAAAATCTGATTTTCTGATTACTGATATTGAAGGTTATACCACCGAGATAAGCCGCTTGGTTTCAATGATGAATTATGCCAGGCAAACAACTCTTTGGGCAATTGAAGGACTGACTACTCAACAACTTGATTTTATTCTTGATGAAAAAGCCAATACTATCGGTACTCTTTTGATGCACATTACAGGAACCGAATTTTATTTTCAAAAGCATTCATTTGAGAAAAGAGAGCTGACTCCCGAAGAAGATGCTGAGTGGCATGCCTCAACGGTTATGGGTAAAGAAGGTTGGGATAAATATAAAGGCTATAGCCTTGAGTATTATCTCAATGAAATGAAAACAATGAGAGATAAAACCCTTGATAAGCTAAAAACAGTTAACGATGAATGGCTATATGAGGAATTTCCCTTTTGGAACAATCAGCCCGTTAATAACTATTTCCTGTGGTTTCATGTTTTTGAAGATGAAATCAACCACAGGGGGCAGATAAACCTGATAAAGAAAAGAATACCAAAATAGTCTATTAATGCTTTATGAAACTTATTTTGGTATATTTGTGTATATTACCGTATTCATCTTGGTAGTGGAGTTGAAAATACTTTTTGTAATGCGTTTTTGATAAAAACATTGTTTATCTCCTTTTTTGCAGAATGTTTGCGGTAGGATTGGAGATAATTGATTCGACAGGTAGCTCAGTTGGTAAAGCAACGTGCCCTCCCGATATGACCCATGGTATAACCTCTTGGCAGGAAATAAAAAAACACCACAGAAAAATGTCATTTCCATAGTGTTTGTTGTGGACAGGGCCGGAATTGAACCGACGACACACGGCTTTTCAGACGACGAAAACGGAAAATTAATATTTGTTGCATTATGCATTTATATTAAAAATATGATATATTTGTATAGAATAACAAATTTACAAACTCAAATATTTTTATACTTGCATTATGCAAGTATATATTTAACAATTTATTAGGTCTCAGGTGTCACCCTGGGTGTCACCCAACTTTTTCAAACATTATAATGGTATATGGCTTTATAAAGCCGGTTACCAAGAGGAGTAACTTTTATGCAAAAAGTATTTAATACTTACATAAGAAAAATATTCAAAAAAGGAACTGATGGAAAATATTTAAAAGAAGCCAATGGAAAAAATATTGTTTTAAGAAAGCAGCTTTCAATTTACTGGTATGAAGAAAAGTTTGCTGACGGTAAATTAAAAAAAGAGAAAAAAACACATATGCCGCCAGACTGGGTTAAAACAAAAGCTGATTTAAATAAATACCTTAAAACCTATGTTATCCCGGACTCATCAATTCCTAAAAACGCAGAAGTAATGGATTTCAAATCATATACAGATATCCTGATTAAGGGAATGGAAAACGGTTACAGTAAAAGCACAAAAAGCATATATCAACGTACTTGCGGTTATTTCATCAGTCTGGTAGGTAATAAACCGATCAAAATGTACACATATGATGACATTGTTAATTTTAAAAATTTAAGAAAGGTCATGTCGAATTTATGCATTAAAAATAAGGATGTACCTTACAAGCCTATCTCCCCTGTCACGGTCAATATAGAGCTCAGGGATTTGCATCATATATTTGAAGAAGCTGTAAATTCAGGTTACATGCTGAAGAATCCCTGCAGCAAAGTTACTCATGAAATTGTGGCTCAAAAACCAAGACGTAATTTTTCTAATAGAGATATTCCTCTCATTTTAAATGCTATAAAAAGACCAAAATTGAAAATTGCTACAATTATTGCATTAAATACAGGAATGAGGTTAAATGAAATCCTGCATTTACAGTTTGACGATTTTGTATTCAAAGATGATTATCACTGGCAAACAATTTACATACGATTCAAAGCATGTACACCTGATGAATTTAAGGAATTTGCCATGAGTATTTTAGACCATATAAAGATTGAAAACAAGCCCAATTTCACGCTAAAAGATCACGACAATCGTAACGTCATTTTAATCTGGGAAGTATTTGAAATTGTTTTTGAAGAGTATATAAAGATGGCTGATGCAAATGTATTTAACCTTAATGGTTACATACTTGGCTCTTTATTGAACAAAAATACTGCATCCCAATACCTAAATAAAGTTATTCGTTCACTTGGGTTTCCTGCCGGAAGATATGTATTTCACAGTACAAGACATACAGCATTGACTAATATGCTGCATGCAGGCATTCCCTTAGATACAGTACAAGCAATCGCAGGACATGCTTCACCGCTAACAACAGTAGGTTATGCACATCCGGATTTTGAAGCTGAAAGAGAAAAGTTTAATAAGATTAGATATAGTAGTCTTTAAGATTTACATTTTATCATACTATAAAAGTATCTTAATATGATATTCAAGTAAACTTTAAACTAAATATATTATCATTCTTAAATAAACATTTATTCCAATATGATTTGGAATATTGCAAAATAATTTCTTTTAACTTTTACCAAGCAATTAATAATTAATGTTTAATACATATAAAAGAAATCTTTATAAAAAAGGTCATAATGGAAAATATTTAAAAGATGACTTTGGCAATAATATTGTTGTTGGCAAAAAGATGTGCTTCTATTGGTACGAAGAGAAAACTGATTTAAATGGAAATCTACTAAAGGTGAGAAAGTATCATATGCCGCCTGCCTGGATAAATTCGAAAACTAAGCTGCGGGAATACATGAATTCCTTTAAAGTAAAAACAGATTCATTAAATAATAGAAAATGCATATTAAATTTCAAAGAATTTGCATCGCTGATAATAAAGGAAATGCAAAACAGCCATAGTAAAGGTACCAGAAACAACTACAGACTTACTATTAACTACTTTCTTGAGTTCATAGGAAATAAACCTATTAACATGTACTGCTTTGATGATATAAATAAATTTAAGAACATGCGTAAGACCATGAATAGACGAAATGTTAAAGAGTCATCAAATAGACAAGCAAATGAGCCAATCTCCCCTGTCTCTGTAAATATAGACTTGCGTAACTTACATCATATTTTCCGGCAAGCAGTATTTTATGACTATCTGGTTAATAATCCTTGCGATAATTTGGAACCTCTGCCAATTCCACAAAAGCCAAGAAGAATATTCAATAACAGTGATGCGTCTAAAATCATAAATGCTATCAAAAGACCTAAAATGAAAGCAGTGGCAATTATAGCATTCAATACGGGTATGAGACTCGATGAAATACTCCATCTTCAATTTAATGATTTTGTCTTTTCTAATAGACATACGATTTTTGACATATATAAAATTTATATATCATCTACAAACGAAGAATGGCAAAAATATGAATTTGAAATAAAAGGATACATAAGAGTTGAAAATAAACCTGGCTTTACACTTAAGGACTATGAAAACCGTGAAGTAATACTAACACGAGAGGTATTTGAAGTTATTTTTGCTCTATATAATGAAATGGTAAATTCGAAGAACTTTAATTTAGACAATTACATCTTTGGCAAACTTTATAACAAGCAATCTGCAAGCCATTACCTTAATAGTGTTATCAGGAAACTTGGCTTTCCAAAGAGGCAATATGTTTTTCATTCAACCAGACATACATGTTTTACAAACTGGCTGCACAACGGAATATCTCTCGATAACGCACAAAAAATGGCAGGTCATGCGGATATAGCAACTACATCCGGTTACTTGCATCCGGATATTGAGATTGAGAGAGAGAAGATAAATAATATTAAGTATAGTACCTTGTAAAGATATTTTTACAATTATATAGCTATATATTAAATAGTAAAGGTAGCTTTTCTGACAGTTTTTTGTAAAACAGGCTGTTTTTGGTTAAGTACTTTATTTTATTGAGACTTAACTTTTTTTTAGTGCCTGTTCTGACAGATGCCTTATTTTATTATAACTTAGAGGTAAATAGTTGACATATTAAGAATTTATTACTAATTTTGAGGTGAAAAAGAGCCCTGAAAAGTACACCGTCAGAAAATGGGTATATAAACTATCTAAATATAATATACTTACAACCCCGCTCTTTTTACATGAATGAGGCGAAAGCCGATTGAAACTCCCTTAAGATTCCAATCTGAGTCAGAACCAAGACTTCCTTTTTACATGAATGAGGCGAAAGCCGATTGAAACCGCTGATTTTTTGAGAATACGAATTCACGATTACAAATAACTTTTTACATGAATGAGGCGAAAGCCGATTGAAACTCTTGCAAATCATATTTGGATGGATTGCAGTTACTTTTTACATGAATGAGGCGAAAGCCGATTGAAACAATTTCGCGCAAATCATCTCTCACTGAATGGAACATCTTTTTACATGAATGAGGCGAAAGCCGATTGAAACCTCTTTGCGCTAGTTGTAGATTCGCTATTTACCTTTTTACATGAATGAGGCGAAAGCCGATTGAAACCATTTATATGTAACGGAATGGTGGAACTCGTCTCTTTTTACATGAATGAGGCGAAAGCCGATTGAAACTCTCAATCACAATAGGTGGCTGAGCTTCGTTCTTCCTTTTTACATGAATGAGGCGAAAGCCGATTGAAACTCCGTCTAGTGTGCTCGTATAATATACGCCTATACTTTTTACATGAATGAGGCGAAAGCCGATTGAAACATGTTGACCGGCCTGTTAAATGTTTTTTCATACACGAACTTTTTACATGAATGAGGCGAAAGCCGATTGAAACTCCCTCTGGAATGTCGAACTGGACGAAGTTTGTCCTTTTTAAATGAATGAGGCGAAAGCCGATTGAAACTCAGGCAATGAAGAGCTTGGTTCAATATTTTCTTCCTTTTTACATGAATGAGGTGTCCCGCTAAAGACGGGATCTAAGGAAAAGCCGATTGAAACTTGGGGTCTTTTATCCTGAATTTATTGTCTTTGTGTCTTTTTACATGATTGAGGCGAAAGCCGATTGAAACTCATTCTTCTGCTCCTGCTTCATCTCCTGGCTTTGCGACTGCCTTTTTATATGAATGAGGCGAAAGCCGATTGAAACTCTTCTTTGCCAAGTATAGAAACTATTTCTACTTGATAACTTTTTAAATGAATGAGGCGAAAGCCGATTGAAACTCGGTAAGCTCGGTGTTACTCCAGGGCATATCTCCTTTTTACATGAATGAGGCGAAAGCCGATTGAAACTAAAAGTTCACAGTTGTCAGCATATCATTATAAGTGCTTTTTACATGAATGAGGCGTCCCGCTAAAAACGGGATCTAAAGAAAAGCCGATTGAAACGTCATACCGTTATATATGATAATCTACTGTACTTTTTACATGAATGAGGCGAAAGCCGATTGAAAACTATCTTTGATCATATCCATCTTCTTCTATTAATTTAAATTATCCTGCCTCATTAATCTTCATTGTTTATTTTTTTACCAATATGTATATTTAATTAACTGTTTTTCCTGTCTTTAGAAGAAGCAAATTTTCTCACTTCCTGACTGCTTCTATTCTGGTTCATAGGTTATTGTTCATATGGCTTATTCAGAAATAGATGCTATATCATTACGACTGTACGTTTACTGACATTCCTTATAGATTAATAATTAAATTCACACATATATTCCAAGAACTAATTTTAATTAACCATGATAAACTGGATATTAAATTTCTTCGGAAGGCTCCGACTTAAAAGACAAAAAAATGACCCCAACAAAGTTGATCTTGCCGTTAAACAACAGAAAACTTACGCTATTAATGAAATTCTTCATTATTCTGATGCTTATATGAAAAAGCTCCAGAATGTATATTCAAGAATGCAAAAAAGATATAATAAACTAAAAGGAATTTTAAAAAGCACTGAAGTAATTGAGGAAAATACCAAACAGGATAAAAAAAATACTTATGAATTTACTGAATATGAAATTCAGAAAGTAAAAAGCTTAAACCGCTTCTATTATTTTATAGTAACTTTGTTTATAATTGCTGAAATCGGATTGTATTACTTGACTGCTTCCGTTTTTGTTCCTCCCCAATTAGAGGCTTTAAAAATTGTTTTAGCGTTATTCCTTGCAACTGTTGTAATGGTTGTTCTTAATTACTCTTTCGATACTCATTTTAAATACCGTGAAATGCAGCAAAAGAAAGAAGAAAATAAAATATCTGAACACATACTTAAAAACTACAAAGATACAAGAAATCTTGGATATGTTTTAACTGCTGTCAGTTTTTTAATTATAATAACAGCAGGACTTGTCAGGATATACTTTCTTGAGCAGACCGATACTACAGGATATACAGCAGAAGAGATACAAAGTAATGAAAGAATTGGGTTTTGGGCTTCAATTCTCACAATGGCAATTACTTTTGCTTTAGGAATATTTATGGCACTTGTAAAAAGAAATCAATTTACAAATAAACTCAAGTATAAGCTCTGGAAAAAGTGGAGAGAAACAGTCACTAAAATACATGAGCATGATGAAAATAGAAAAAACCTTCTTTCTACATTTAATAATGAGATTAAAAAGACTATCGAGAAATTCTGGCAGCTTGTACTTGATGTCAGAAGAATATACAAATTAGAGTGTGACCAGAATAAAGACAAGCTCCATGAAGAATATAAAAAAGAACGATTAAAACCGGGTTTCTCTATAAATGATTCAGTATATATCAAATATGATTCCATCCAAAGTGTTGATGAAAAATTGTTTAAATATGGAATTTTAAATGCAGATGCAATTAAAGAGAAAATGGAAGAAATAAGAAAAAATGAGGAAATTATAATACAGCTCGTAGAAGAAATAAAAGATTTAAAATCAGGAAATAAATCAGATGAAAAAATACCGGAAAAAGAATTGCAAACTGCATAATTTAATAACAGCACAACCTATATCATTATGAAGAAAATAGTATTGTTTTTGATTTCAATAATGTTTCTTTTCTTTTCATGCGGAAAAAAAGAAAAAACATATAATATAATTTGCCTCGTAGATTTTTCTAAAAGCATCCCTCAAAATGTAATTGAATCATATAAAGATATTATTAAAAACAACGTGGTAAAATCAATGAGTTTTACTGACAGAATGATTGTTCTTCCGATCGATTACGGCAGCCAGACAAATGCTACAGAAATTTACCATATTGATTTTGCTTTAAATAGTTATGAAAAAGATATGGATTCCCCTGCTCAAAAAGATAGAATTAAAAAAAGGAGATTTGACGAAAGCAAAGACAGCCTCATAAAGACTTTTGACAGCTTATATTATGCTGCCTTGAGTTCCAGAGAAAAGCTTAGTAAAAAAACTGATATTATTGGAGCATTAAAAGAAACCCGGAGATATCTTGATGATAAAAACGAAGATTGTGAAAACCTCATTATTCTTTTTTCAGATATGGTGCAGGAATCCGATAAGTACAATTTTACCTCTCTTAGAAATACAAAGGATGCAGAAAGATTCTTAGAAAAAACTGAAGCAATGGAGATTCCCAAAACTAAAGTGTTTGTTTATACCGGTGTAATACAGGATTTCCCCCCTGACCAGTATTCAGCATTAAAAACTTACTGGACAGAGTATTTTAAAAAGTATAATATTAATTTACTCGAATATACAAGCGGGGGTACTTCTATTTTGGAAAAAACTCTAACAGGAAGAAGTAAAGAATAATTGAATAAAAAAATTTTACTTAAAGTAATTAAAGGTAATAAAGATTTCCAGGTTCTGGATATTACAATGAACGGCTTATTAGACCCGGAGGATATAAGAAATCTCCAATTACCAAAGGGAATTGATTATACAAAAGGTGTAATTATTTCCGGTAAATCTCCCGTTTGGCTGTTTTCATATTTAGTTCATCTTCTTCATATATCAAAGTGGGTTGCAACGTTTGACCCGCGTAAAGGAGCAATAGTAGTACAATCGCATGATTCAAAATCCCCTCAAGCAGGAGATGTAATTCCATTGGATGATATTAAACATTATTTTGGAATTCATGAGTCGACAAACAAGATAAAAAAAAAGCCCGGGAAAAGAAAAAATAAAATAATTGCCTTTGTGGGCCCGCCTCATAGCGGCAAATCCGTTTTTCTTAACCTTCTTTCTCTGAAGCTTAGTAAAAGGTGGGGGTGGAAGAATTTTCAGAAATATTTCTATATAATAAGGGCTTGTCCAGATGGTGAAGGTGACTGGTACCATGATGTACCGGAACAGTTAGGCACTACTCTTAGATATAAAACTGCTTTTGACGAAGGATTTGTCTCTGAAACGGTTTTAGGTATAAAGACTGCTTCTGAAAATAAGAAGATTTTATTTATTGACTGCGGCGGCAAAATAGATAAGAAAAACCAAAGAATATTGAATGAGTGTAACTGTGTAATTATTGTATCACGTGATAAAAGCGAGACACTTAAATGGATGGGTGCAATTAGCTCAAGTAATCTTGAACTGCTATATGTAATTAATTCAGTCTTAACTAAATCTTACAAAAGGATTAGTAAAACAGAATATGAGTTAGGACCATTAATACGTTTTAATAAAGGGAAAAGAATACCGGCATGCAAAATTCCTTATAATTTGGCAGATGCTTTAATAAAATAGATTTTATAATTTTAATTAATAAAACATTTCCATATTTTTGATTGAATGAGGCGAAAGCCGATTGTCGTAGCGAAGCAGAGATCCCGCCCTTGGCGGGAAAATGATTACTGTGATGTAAAATTGTTTTTCAATTTGTTATATTTGCATAGATTGAGGCTAAGGCCGATTGAAACATCTGCTTTTCGCTTGGCTTACGTGTGTCAAAGTTTATGTTAAAATATGAATGAGGCTAAGGCTGATTGAAACATTGATCCTATGGTAACCCTACAACTTCGGCCCAAAGTTAAAATATGAATGAGGTTAAGGCCGATTGAAACCTCTTTGAATCAAATATCCACCACAGGCTGTCTCTTTGCGTTAAAACATGAATGAGGCTAACTCCGATTGAAACTGCGCCGGTGGCAGTATTGGTAATCACTACATATTCAGTTAAAACATGAATGAGGCGAAAGCCGATTGAAACTTATCTATCTCAGTACCTTTGGCAAACTTCTTGTCAAACTTTTTACATGAATGAGGCGAAAGCCGATTGAAACACCGGGCCAGGTCCAACTTTTTAGCAATTTCTTCTTTTTACATGAATGAGGCGAAAGCCGATTGAAACTCATTAATATCGAAGCAAACTGGAATTGGAACATTAATTAAAATATGAATGAGGCTAAGGCCGATTGAAACTCCAATAGTCGGTTTGCCAAGAGACATAAAGTTTATTGAATCAGTTAAAATATGAATGAGGCTAAGGCCGATTGAAACAAAGTAACTGGAGGTGGTGTCTGTTTTTCTTCCACGTTAAAATATGAATGAGGCTTCCCGCTGAAGACGGGATCTAAGGAAAGGCCGATTGAAACAGAAGTCATCCTTGATGAAGGATGAATCGTCAGTTAAAATATGAATGAGGCTAAGGCCGATTGAAACGCAAAGTTATCCGCTGTCGCACCCGTAACCATGTTAAAATATGAATGAGGCGAAAGCCGATTGAAACTCTGACACATTGACATTGGCGTTTAAGGGTAAACCCTTTTACATGAATGAGGCTAAAGCCGATTGAAACTCTGTGAAAAAGTCATTTAACGAATATGATGGCTGATGATGCTTTTTACATGAATGAGGCGAAAGTCGATTGAAACGCTCAGATTTTGAAGTTCCTGTGCCTGTGTGCTCAAACTTTTTACATGAATGAGGCGAAAGCCGATTGAAACCTGTAAAACTTGTAACTAAGATCTGACCATTAATGAGGCGAAAGCCGATTGAAACACCGAAAAGAAGGTATTCCCCTGGTCACTGCTCATTCTTTTTACATGAATGAGGCGAAAGCCGATTGAAACACTATTATTACTAGCTATATCGAAACAGCCAGCACTTTTTACATGAATGAGGCTAAGGCCGATTAGGAACAGCCTCCCCCTTCCCCTCCGAAGGAGGGGTGTGTGATATGGTGTATTTATATTTTTCTATTTATTCTTTTTCTCCGACTCGTTATTTTATTTATACTCAATTCGAGATTCACAATTCGAAATTCGCAATTGAGAAAATGAGGCGAAAACCGATTGAAACGGCGACCACATTGAATCTTTGCCACAGAGCAGCCCGCTTTTTACATGAATGAGGCGAAAGCCGATTGAAACTGATTTCCTGAAGGTGTAGAAAGCAATTGATGGGTGACTTTTACATGAATGAGGCGAAAGCCGATTGTCGAAGCAAAGCGAAGATCCCGCTTTTAGCGGGAAAACGATTACTGTGATGTAAAGTTGTTTTTCAATTTATTATATTTGTATAAAATGAGGCTAAGGCCGATTGAAACTCCTGCCATCCTGAAACTGTGATACCTGCGACAAGGTCGTTAAGATATGAATGAGGCTAAGGCCGATTGAAACTCCCTCATTGCCTGTAGGATGCTCATCGTATTTTCCGCGTTAAAATATGAATGAGGCGAAAGCCGATTGAAACGAATTGCTATAAACAACAAAAGTCCAATAATTCTTTTTACATGAATGAGGCGAAAGCCGATTGAAACTCCTGAGAATATAACCATAATCTTCATGGAAGGTCTTTTTACATGAATGAGGCGAAAGCCGATTGAAACTCAGTAATGTGGGTTTGTTATTCAACTTGGTGTTTTCTTTTTACATGAATGAGGCGAAAGCCGATTGAAACCTCTTGAGCTAATTCAGATACTCCGTATTGGACTTTTTACATGAATGAGGCGAAAGCCGATTGAAACCTCTTGAGCTAATTCAGATACTCCGTATTGGACTTTTTACATGAATGAGGCGAAAGCCGATTGAAACTCCTCATAAACTTTGGCAAAACCAGCGTTCATAATGTTAAAATATGAATGAGGCTAAGGCCGATTAGGAGCAGCCTCCCCCATCCCCTCCGAAGAAGGGGTGTGTGATATGGTGTGTTTATGTTTTTCTATTTATTCTTATGCAACGGCTGATTATTTATTAATTCTTAATTCGCAATTGACAATCGACAATTCTAAATTTAGGTAAGCGTAAACCGATAATTATATACTCCCTTTTTCCTCTCATCTGTGGTTTTATTATTATTGAAAAATAAAACGGTTACAAACTTTTATCTTCTTTGATTATATTTGTGAAGTTGCTTGAACTAATTTCTTTTTCGTTTCTGCTTTTGAAGGAAATTTTTAGCTGCAACATATCTGAACCAGCAAAGTTATTATTTCAAAATCAATAACTGTCAAAATGAATCACTTCAATTTTCCTGTTAAAGAACTAATTAAATCTATTTCATATAAAAGATTTAAAGTCACAATTAAATTTAACAATGATGTAAATTTTCTTTTCTTCCATGGCTCAAAGCTCTATGACCTTATTTGTAAAACCATGAAAAGAGGCGTTAACAAGCTTGGTGAGGATATTATCATTAATGCGGTAGAATCAGGAAGAACATCTTACCAATCAGGAGATTGCTATAACTTCGGAATTACCGCAATAAATGCAGGTGATTATTTTATTGACCATCTTGAAAGCAAGCTAAAATCAATTTCTTCTTATATACCGAAAGAGAACAGCATAGAAGGAATATTTACATTAGAAGATATAACTGAAATTAAAACGGAAATTATACCGGATTTTACAGATGGAGGTGAAGAAGAATATGAGCTATGGCTTAGGTCACCATTAAGAATGGTAAGAGAATATCCTGTACCCGGGCATAAATATTTTGACCGGGAATATTTTGATATAAGACAATTTTTAAAACTATTATATTATAGAGTAAAACGCTTATCAATATTATGCGGCAATTCAGTTGATGAATGTGACCCTTCTTTAGAATTTCTTCACTGTGCAGTTAATTATATTAACCTTATGTGGCTTGATATGCCATATACATCCAAAACACTTGGAGGAGTTTCAGGCAAAGTAAAATTTACTGCTGAGCTTTCAGCAGACTTAAAATTGCTTTTATGGTTCGGACAGTTTATTAATAATGGAAATAATACATCCTTTGGATTTGGAAAAAATTCAGTTACAAATATTCCCGGGTACAATGTTAGCGAGTTATCTCCTTATGAAACATTTCTTGCAAAAGCAGTCAAAAAAGAAAATGTTTTGAATGCCTATAAAGTATTGGCATCGGATAATAGCTTAACAATTAGCGATAAACTAAAAGTAAAGAAATTTAATTCAAAAATTAATGAGAATTTAGATAATTTAATCAATGAAGTAATTACAGGCAAATATGAAGCTAAACCGTTTACCGGTACTATAACTGAAGAACATGATGGAATTAACATTCATACTGAATTTAATCTTGAAGAAAGAACACTTCAGCTGGCAGTAAAACAAATTGCTGAACCCGTGATAAATAAGTATATAGGAGAAAGCTCATTTTTTTACAGGAATGGGTTTTCGAAAGAGGGAGCATTAAAGATGCTTGATGAAGCAGAAAAAAATGGTTACGAATATAATAAAATTGATATAGACTCTTTCTACAGCTATATTAATAAGGATGTATTATACGAGCGAATAGAAACATTATTCGGTGGTGATCCGGTAAGTGACCTGATAAGGGTATGGATAACACAGCCGGTTTGTATAGAAGGAAATATGGTCACATCATATGAAGGTATTCCATATAATAGAATGCTAAATCCTATGCTCATAAATCTTTACCTTGACCGGCTTGATGAAATGCTGCCAGGTAACTGCAAGCTGATAAAGGATGGTGAAGATTTATATATCATTGATAAAAACAGAAATTTACATTAATTTATTATCAGAAAACTGAATGAGGCTTCCCGCTGAAGACGGAATCTAAGGAAAAGCCGATTGAAACGCATTTATCTTACCGCTTGCACCAGGTCTGTTGTTAAAACATGAATGAGGCGAAAGCCGATTGAAACTCGGTATTCATCGGTGCTTAAGTTTACGACAAAGTCGTAGTTAAAACATGCATGAGGCTAAGGCCGATTGAAACTCCGCGTACGAACCGAATGTTTCGCAATCTCTGTATCTTTTTACATGAATGAGGCGAAAGCCGATTGAAACGCTGTGTATTGTAACCATGCCGTATTCGAAATCAGACTTTTTACATGAATGAGGCGAAAGCCGATTGAAACGTAATTGATTTCATTAAATACTCCTTTATGTGCAGCTTTTTACATGAATGAGGCTAAGGCCGATTGAAACCCCCTGTTCAACGGTTTCTCTGGGTTTCGGAATTGATATCTTTTTACATGAATGAGGCTAAGGCCGATTGAAACTCTTGTGAAATGTATTTGAAGTTATACCAGTTCAAAGCTTTTTACATGAATGAGGCGAAAGCCGATTGAAACTCATTATCCGAATTTTCCGTTCAATCTTGTCCTTTTCTCCTTTTTACATGAATGAGGCGAAAGCCGATTGAAACTCATCAACATACGTTTTTGTAGCGTAATCAGTAAGACTTTTTACATGAATGAGGCGAAAGCCGATTGAAACTGCCCCTTTGTGGCAAACTGCGTTGACAGTTTTACTACCCTTTTTACATGAATGAGGCGATAGCCGATTGAAACTCCAGTGAATGAAATCAACCTTTTCAGGTTCTGTCCCCTTTTTACATGAATGAGGCGAAAGCCGATTGAAACGCTCGAGTGAGATTGCGATTCTTTTGCTCTCCCCTTTTTACATGAATGAGGCGAAAGCCGATTGAAACGTACCGCAATTGAACTCTGTGGTCCAGCCTTGTCCAAATGACTTTTTACATGAATGAGGCGAAAGCCGATTGAAACTCCGTAGTTATAAGTCACGGGCTGTTGAAACTGTTCTTTTTACATGAATGAGGCGAAAGCCGATTGAAACTCTTTTTCAACCACAATAGGTGGCTGAGCTTCATTCTTTTTACATGAATGAGGCGAAAGCCGATTGAAACGTATCCGGTTTTCACATAAGCAGTATCTATTTCTTTTTACATGAATGAGGCGATAGCCGATTGAAACCTAAGAAAATTTGGAGTTGGTTCAATTATAAGTAATGATACTTTTTACATGAATGAGGCGAAAGCCGATTGAAACGCTTAATTAAAATATATGTTGATTGCGAAATAACCTTTTTACATGAATGAGGCGAAAGCCGATTGAAACTCTACTTTAATGATAGGTTGTACCTTTTCAGAATATATCTTTTTACATGAATGAGGCGAAAGCCGATTGAAACTCAATTTCTTTCATCTTTTCTTCATGGGTCATCCTTTTTACATGAATGAGGCGAAAGCCGATTGAAACCTGGATTTGGACTTATTGGCAATTACACGTTTTGTCTTTTTACATGAATGAGGCGAAAGCCGATTGAAACTCAGGATTTATTACTGAGATAACAGCATTCTTTCTTTTTACATGAATGAGGCGAAAGCCGATTGAAACTGTGGTGTTATCGTTTATGAAGTCTTGAAGGCTTTTTACATGAATGAGGCGAAAGCCGATTGAAACTCAATTTACGATTTCCCCAGAATTCACCGAATATGGTGACTTTTTACATGAATGAGGCGAAAGCCGATTGAAACCTTTATAGAAGCTTCCCTGAACATTTGTCATTGCAAAGTCTTTTTACATGAATGAGGCGAAAGCCGATTGAAACTCTTTGGTTGACCCCTTTGATACGATGACTTTTCGCTTTTTACATGAATGAGGCGAAAGCCGATTGAAACCGTAAGTATGAACCTTTACGTTTTCGGGTTTATTTTTAGTTAAAATATGAATGAGGCTTAGGCCGATTGAAACTCCTTGTTGGAAGTGATAGCAATCTTTGAAGCTGAACTTTTTACATGAATGAGGCGATAGCCGATTGAAACTCTTCTCTTTGTTGTGATTTCGGTGGTCTTATCTGCCTTTTTACATGAATGAGGCGAATGCCGATTGAAACTTGTTAGTGGAGCCGCTAGTTTGTGAAAATGATGTTGGCTTTAAAATGAATGAGACGAATGCAGATTGAAATTTATTGTAGATGTTTTAAAAATCCTACCCATCCTTCCTTTTAATGAATGTATCTTAAGCAATTTAACAACTTAATTGAGCTTAACAATTATTTTATACTGATAATGTCATTTTTGAAGTAGATAACAAACATCTGTTGTTATAATAGAAGTGCCTAATAAGATATGCAGCTAAAGACCGGAAAAATACTATATTTTTAAATAATAAATAGCCTATTCCATAATACTTACAGGTTCTAACACAATTTCGCAATTTGTTATTTTTTTAATAATATAATCATGCCATATATATTTAAGAGGGTTATTTGCCCTAAATAACTCTGTCTCAAATATCCATTTATATTTCCAATTTTCATTTTTCACATCAATGTATATAGAATTTCGGTATCCGCATAAGAAGTTAATGTACATACGTCTCTTATCATTGCTTAAAGATGTATTTAATTTTACTTTTTCGTTTTCCTTATGATATAGGTTTATTGATTTAATGAGGGAGCTATTATATAGTCCATCCAAGCTATTTTGTCCATCTTTATAATTAAGAAAAACACGAAAATAATATTCCGGATTTAATGTAAGTATATACATTAAAACAGCTGCATCTAATAACATATCATATATATTTGCCTCATAATTGTTATGTACAATATTGTTTCTAATAACATTTATATAATTTATATAATTACCGAAAGGTCCATATCTATCGTCTTTTGTAAACAATTTTTCTTTTTTTCTCCCTATGGTACTAACATCTATATCATATAATTCTTTTAAAAATATATTATCAAATATCATAAATGCGTTTATAATGAATTGGTCAAATATTTTATCAGATTTTCTAAAATTCCTTGTTTTCAAAAGCAAAAGTTCAAATAACTTGAATAACATATTAACAGTCGAGTTAAATGCAAGTTCGTTACCTTCCCAATTATTATTTACGAAACGCGTTTTATTTTCAAAGTCAATAAAACATTTCCAAATATTTCTTATGTAGATATTTTCAATGGTTATATTAATAATATTATAAAGTTTTTCAACTTCATCAAGGGTTTTGTCACCATAAATTGTTTTGCATAAATATCCGTTTATACCAATATTCTCTAATTCCAAAATGTTATTCGCTTTTTCAGATGCTGTAAATATTATTACCGGTATACTCTTATCACAATCTCTAATAAACTCTAATACTTTATAGCCCGATCTTTGTTTTATTGGTGTTGACGATGGGTCTTTATCCAAATTCAAGTCAAGAATTACGAGATCATAATCAATTAAAAGTTTTTTATTTTCCTTTAATCCCATTTTTTCGTATGCTTCAAAAGCTGATGGTACAGATGTTAAATCACAGCTTTTTCCAAATACTTTTTCTAACAAGCAACTCCATCCCCCGTCTTCGCAATGGTCATCAACAAATAAAATTTTAAAGTTTCTCTTACTCTCTTTACTGAAGCTTTCAAACAAACTGCTAATCTTATCTCTTTCCCCTATATAATTTAACATGTATTGATTTTCACTGTTTGTTAAACTAAGGAGTAACATATATTTGTGAAAATCTTTCTCAAGGATATTTTTCTGCTTTGATTTTAACAGTATTTTCATGCTTTCTAATTCTACTATGTCTTTAGTTTCAAAAAAAGCATTTGCCCAATTTAAAGCACCTAATTTATTGGCTAATTCATGTTTATCTTGTGTTTCAAATTTTTGTTTGATAGTATCTATTAATAAAAATGGTCTATAATCTTCAAATAATTTTATTTGAGGTTCATTAGATATTTGATTGAATAAATTGTTTAATTCTTCTGTTTTTATAGGTAATCTTAAATGATAAGTATACTTTGTTAAAGCAATAATATTGTATGGGGATTTACGAATTATATCTTTAATGCTCTCAAAAGAGTATATTAAAATAGAATTTAATCTTCGTTCAAGCCTTAAATAATATAATATTTCAATTCCAGCCATATCCTGTCTTCTATAATCTTTCAATATAACATTCGCATTTATTAGAATAATTGTATTATCATTTTCAATTGCATACGTTATTCGGTTCTTCAACTCGTAAAATGTATTTACATAAATATGTTCATAATTAATATCTACATCAAATATCTTTGATGCATTTTTATAATATTCTGTTTCTTTGATTTTATAAATAACATTTCGCACAAAATTTTCATTGTCATCGACTATTAATATTTTCATTTTCGATTGATTTAAATATTTAAAAATAGCTTTTCTATTAATATATATTATTATTCATGAATTTCGAATGGGTTCAAAAACTAGCAATTTTATTACTTTTTAAATTTAGCTCATTTGTTAGATTTTAATTCTTTAAAACAATATCTCTAAGTTTTGTAAGTAAAACATCGTATTCCAATGAATCTTTTGTAAAATTGATTCTTAAGTAATCAATTATTGATATTTCTTCTTCATTATTTGATATTTTAATATTTTTTATTTTTTTCCAGCCAGGTAGTCTCTCAATTTCCTTTGTATCTTTCACTGGAACAAGACATTTATATAGTACATTCAATTTACATTCCATTTCAGATGCAGGGTCAAACATATCCCATATTTGATTAAAATAGTTTACAACAACTTCTTTATTGTTTTTATTTTCAGCTAAAGGTATATATATTCCATTATAAAAGTATTCATCACTATGACCAAATTTCATTAAGAATTTCAAAGATAAATTTAAATGACTATTATTAAGCGTGTGGCTATGATATAATAATCCTGTTTCCTCATTCCTAGGAATATAGTGAGATAAAGTTTCAATTTTCTTCATAATATCCAAAGTTTTAAACAATTTTGGTCCATTTATTACTAAAATCTTATCATCGTTTAAATCAATTGAAAAGAAACTGGATTCACCGTCAGCTTTCCATAAGTGTGTATATTCATCTTTAATAGTGTATTGATTTTCGTAATCTCTTGTAATGAAAATTATATTTCTCATATATATTATGTTAAAGCATTTTTTGTTAATGTTATTTTCGAGAAATGATTTGATGTTAATCCCTGGAAAAGACTTAAAGGTTTAAACTTATACTTTTCATCTCTCTGAATTGAGCCCCCGCCGGAGGTAATAATAATATTTGGAATTATTGTTCTCAAATTTCTTAATAGATGTTCATTAATAAATGTTCTATGAACTATAATACAATCAAAATATGTTTTGATTTCTTTATTTAAAAAATTAAAAGTAACTTTATCATTATTGATATAGCATGCATATGAAGCATTTGTTTTGCTTATAATGTTATTTTCTAATGAGTTTACAAAGAAAATATTAGTGAGAGCCGCCCCATGTGAGTTTAATTCATAGTTCTCGTTGATGATATTGTAATTTGTATTAATTGAATTAAGTTTATCATTCATATAGGCACATAATCTTTCATCAGCTATTAAAATTTTAACCAATGCTGCTTCAATTAATTGATAATAACTTAACTCATTTAATTGACATTGATTAAGAATATTAAAATCATCATTGTTTTTTTCATATGTCTGATAAAAAAGATTACCAAATTCGAAACATTTCAACTGACTTTTAATATCAAAGTGTGTATCACCATGCCTGTCAAATATTACATATCTTTCATTATAATTTAGTTTTAAAGCCTTGCTGGAATAATCTCCATGAAAAATACTATACTTCTCGTTCCCGATAGTCTGGTTAAAATAACTACTCTTATCTTTATCACTGATGATTAAGTTTATTCTTTTACCATTATCCCATCTATCTAACCAATTAATCCAACATGCTTTTAAAATACTAAAAACATCATAAGGCTCATTGTTAGAATCCAAAAAATGAATTTTATTTTTGACCAGTTGTATTCTTCTTGAATTTATTAGTTTACTCAAATATTCATTAAAATCATCATCTTCACTATTCAATAGTAATCTGAAAGGCAGCTTAGTTAAACATCTTTCAAATGATATATAATCTTCATCGCTGAAATTCTTAAAATATTCTCTCTCGAAAACAATAAATTGATACGAAGCTATTGTTTTGGATAAGTTACTGGATAAATCTTCCTGATAGGAGAAAATGGTAACACCTTTTTCCTGAAATTCGTCTATTACTTTTCCATCTATTTTTAAATCATTCCCAACTACCCACATTATTTTTTTAGATTTCTGTAGTTTAAATTTGTATCCAAAACTAAATTTATAATTATCTATATCAAAATCTCCGTAGTAATGTTCTTTTATATCTTTCAATAATTCATCATAATTTCGATATTGAAGTGGATTAAAAATTATTTCTGCAGGACCTTTGATTGATCTATCTATAATAACAACTTCTAAAGATTTTTTTAAAATATCATCATTTATTTCTTCTGAGGAGCATAATAAATGAGCATTAATTTTCATATCTTTAATACCAAGCTGTTTTCGTTCAAGTTGGGCAGTTTCAATATTAATTATTGAGCTTTCTATAGTTCTTTTAAATTCCCATATATCACATAATTTTGCTTCAGATATATTATCATATACAATTACGTGATAAAAATTATTATCCTTTTTATTATCTACTAAATCTGTATCATAAACATTTATCTGGATTAGTAACTCTGATTCATCTTCTAATATTTTCTTATTATGTTTTGAGCTGTTTCTAATAATATTTTCTAAGATAGAGAAAAAAGCATGTTCATTAGTAATACTTATTTCAATATCATTACCCAGTATGATTTTGGTTTTTAAAATATTAGTTAAATCTTCAATTTCGCAATTGTTTGGATTACTTAGCCCTTTATAACAATACACATATGGAAAATGATCAGGATATTCTATCAATTCATCACAATCTACTATACATCTCATATCAGGATATTGCGCACTTAACTCATTGCCGTTTATATTTACTTTTATTTTTAACTTATTTTCAATGCAATTTCCATTTTTAAAATACATTATATCTTCACTTGATGCTATATTATTCATTAATAGCATATTTTCAACAAAGGGAAGTATAATATCTTCGTAGAGCAATAGATTTTTAGGTGGGTGCTGATAATCTGCAAGGAATTCATTCCTTTTAATTGAATAATTTTTCATTAAATCTTTCATTAAATGAATCCATACATCAATTAGTTTTCTGTTATCATTTATTGCTTTTGCACCATATAGATTATTTAAGTTGAAAATTATATCATTATAATAAGTTCTATTATCTACGTGAGCTCCAATGTTGTGAGAATAATTTCTAGCAAAGATTGATGAAACTGCTGATTGAACAGCTAATTTTCTGATTTGATTGTTAATTAATGGGAATATCGATTCTTGAGCTCTTGAAATTATCAATGGACGAATATCTGAATATATTCTATCTGTAAATTCTTCGATATTATTTTCATTAATTGGAATACGATTCCCACGTAGAGCATTAATTTGTACTGAATCACTATATAAACAATAGTTTACAGTACCTTTTTGTCCGGCAATATCTAGTTCTTCAAAAAAGAAAACAAAATAAAATGGGGATTCACCATATAATGAACTGCTTTGCTGAATAATGCTATTGACTATATTTCCATTTATATTTATTTCATTCCATATATTTTGATCTTTGTTATAGAAGTTTAAGTAATATACTTCTGAAAATAAGATTCGCAGCCATTTTTTTAATATATCATCGGCATTTTCTAAATTTTTTGTCTTAGAATTTATCCGATAAAAACAATTATTAATTTTTAAAGTGATTTTATTTGCATCATTGTAGTAATAAAATTCATAAAATATATAATTTTTACCTTTTTCATATCTATTTATATTTTCCGAAAATAAATATTTTAATAATTTATGTTCTTTTACATAAGCATTTAAATTATTATAATATTTCTTATATGGTATATCTAACAATAGATTTCCCATTTGGTCATAAAATGTTAGTTTCCCTAAAGATAACTTTATAGTATTATATTCATCACCATTAAATACTTGTATGTCTTTAAGTTTATCAATATAAAGATTTTTAAATTTTAAAAACTTTAAATTATCTAAATTGAAATATCCTTCTACTTTATTATCTATATAATCACAGTGTAAAATATAATCAGTTATTAAATCTGAAATAAATGATGTATACTCATCAAGTAATTCATTATCTAAATTAGCTGCATAATCATTTTTAATTGGATTGTGTATATCATCAACCAAATCTTCATCATTTATTTGTCTATCATTATCATTCTTCTCTTTAAGTGGTTTATAGAGATAGTCTAATCGTTTAAGTTGATAGTCCAAATAACTTTCCCCGGTTTTTAAATTGGAGCTGGATTTATTTGGCTTTACGTAGAAATCTGCCGTATTAATAAAATTTATATTAGAATTGTTTTTTTTATGAACATTTTGCTGAATGAAAGATTGAAATTTATTATAAACATTATTCGCAATATCACTCGTATTACTTTTATTATAAATATAATAGTAAAATAAGACATTACAATTTTTATTTTTTAAAAAAGGAAGAATATATTTCTCAAGAAATTGCATATCGGGTTCAAGTATACTAGAAAAATCAAAAGGCTGATAAAAAACAAATGAGGGTACATGATCCTGTAATTGTTTTAATACAGATTTTCCGTTATTCATTTTTATAAAAATTACCTCATATCGTATCCTTATATCTCCTAATTTTTTCATTAAATATCTTAATATATTTTCATAATAATCAAATATTAAGATTTTCTTTTTTGATTTATTTTCCATTTTTTTGATTACATTTAGGAATTACTTAATAAGAATATACTGTCATTTTTGAAATTATTAGGATTAAGTTCTTATAAAATTAATATATTATTAAGTAATATCCAATGATTAACTAAAGTTAAACCTTTGTATTTTTTATATTTATATCCAATTTTCTATAAAAGGGAATATTAAGTTTAGTAAAAAAGAAACTAAAAACGATAATTTCAGGTCTGGTTAAGATTGCTAAGAATTCTGATTTAGTTAGAATTTACCCAATTTGCAATGCTTGTTATGATAAGGCGATAGGATTAGGTGCAAAAATAGAGATACCTGGAAACAAAGGATATGAAGTTTACTAACCAGATTTTAGAAAAGGAGCCAATTATGACTAAGTGTTAAAAAATAAAGGTACTTAACTTTTTTTGTAAGTCTTTATGCCTCGGGGCACCTTATTTTTAATATACTTAGCTCTTAAAAAGTATTGACAAAACTAAAAAAACAGGTTAAATTACATATGTTTGACAGTAAAAAAGAACGAGGCTCGCAAATACCCTTATAACCCCTTTAAAATATAGCTGTTAATAGGGGTACTGTTAAAATATAAATGAGGCTTAGGCCGATTGAAACTCGAACGCTACATCTCGTAATCCGATAGACGTGTTGTTAAAATATGAATGAGGCTTAGGCCGATTGAAACTTCATTTAATTTAATAACAATTGGGGGTGTTAGTCGTTAAAATATGAATGAGGCTTAGGCCGATTGAAACATTATGCCATTGTCCTTGAGTATCTTTGATACGGTTAAAATATGAATGAGGCGAAAGCCGATTGAAACTCAGCGACCTCTGAATTGTTATAAATCACTTCGGCGTTAAAATATGAATGAGGCGTAAGCCGATTGTCGAAACGAAGCTCCCCCTTACGGAAAAACTTAATTCAATTTTTCGAAATAATTTTATTTTATTAAAACTCAGAGACGGGATTTTTAAACTTCTTTATTTTATTTGCGTATCAAAAAATTCACCCATAACCATAAATATGTTGTTGATTTTCCTTTATTTATATAATATATTGCGTCATAGCCGAAAGTTATATCCCTCATTTTGTATTCCATAACTTTCAAAAATCAGCAACAAGAAGACTCGTTATTAATCCGGAATACATGACAACCGAAGCTAAAGTGCAAATCAATCTGATTATGTACAAATAAACTGCACACTACAAAAGAGTCATCCAAGTAATTAATTTCAATTCATAAATTCAAATAATATTTTTTATTTTATGGGATTTAACTTTACTGACCTAATCTTATTAATCGGCACCAATCCCCTGCCCAACTATGTAACAGCGAAGTATATTATAGATAATAATCCCGAATTGAAAAATGTTTGGCTGTTGTATTCAGCCGAAGATCATCAAAGATCCACTAAAGATTATGCAGATAACATTAAATGCGTGCTAAATGAAACTGCAAAAAATTTTAAAGGTGAGATTAATTTAATTCCCCTAACAGATGTAGAAAATGCACAAACTTTAAAAAATGATTTAAACGATAACTTAAAGAGAGAATTAGGAAATAGAATTCATCTCAATTATACCGGCGGTACAAAGGTTATGGGTATTTTTGTTTATGAATGGATAAATAGTTTGGAAGTAAAAGAAAAAAGCTACTCATATCTGTCTGCAAGAACATTTGCATTAATTAATCCTGATAAAGATTTAGATTATATTGATTTAAGAAAAGAAATTGATATAGAACTAAAAGATTTAATTTCTTTGCATAGTTATAAAAGACTAAATAATGACCGAGAAATTTTTTTTAAAGCAGCAAATTTATATGGCGAGTGGGTAAGTTATAATACCGATAAACTTTTTATAATAAGTGACAAAAAAGAAAATAAAAGTTTAAAATATTTTTTTTATTCATTTATGGCAAACTCTAAATTAGTATGTGAAGAAACATTCAATAGTAAAAAAGAAATATTTAAGTTTTATACAATAGAAGGAAAGCTATTAGAAATTAATAATACATTACCTCCCAACATTCGTTTTTTCAAAACAAATGGAGAATTCAATACAGGTTTAGAATATAATCCCAGGTTACAGGAAATAATAGAATTCTTTTCTGGAGTTATGCTGGAAATGTTTATTTATAAATTACTAAAAGATAACTCAAAGAACGTTTATCATGATTGGAAAATGAAGAAAGAGGGCATCACAGAACGATTCCAACTAGATGTCGCTTGGATTAATGGATACCAATTAATAGGAATTTCTTGTACAACAAGTTCAAATAAGTCGGAATGTAAGAGCAAGGCTTTTGAAGTTATTCATAGAGTCCAGCAAATTGGCGGTTCAGAAGCAAAAAGTATTTTAATAACTACTATGGAAGAAGAAATATCTCATCATGAATCAGGTGTATCTGATATAAAGTTATTAGGAGAAGAACTTGAAACAGATCTTGGTGTGGGCAAAAAAATATTAGTTTTGGGTAGAAAAGATCTAAGAAAAGAAATTTTCTTAAAAAAAATTAAAGAATTTATCAAATAAAATGAAAAAATATTACGGCGTATTACTTGACACAACCTCCATTCAGCAATATGTATTTGGGAGCAGTAAGCTGAAGGAAAATCTAGGTGCATCTTATATAATCAGCAATATATATGAAGAAATCACAGAAGCTGATAAAGATGGAACATATATTTGTGATAAAGTTGGTTATATAGGTGGAGGGAACGCTTTACTTTTTTTTGAAGATAAAAGCGAAGCGATTAAATTTATAAAAAACTTTACAAGAGACTTATTAATAAAAGCACCCGGAGTATCAATTGCTTGTGCAATTAGTGATGGAACAATTGATTTAGATGATACTGAAAAGTTTAATGAGTTTAAAGAAGCTCTTTTTAATAAACTAGATGAGAATAAAGGTAAATATGTTCCGGTTATTACCCTCCCCTCTCATGGAATAAATGAAGAATGCCCAAGAACCGGTTATTCCGCTGAATCATGGTACGAAGAAAAGCATGATGAAGGCGAAGAAGGAGACTATATATCATCCATTGCAAAGACAAAATTGAATTATTATGAACCTGCTAATTTGAAATTTATTGGAGATTTTAACGATGTTTTAGGTAAATTAGATTTTCCTCTGGAATTTGAGGATTTAGGCAGCAGCAAAGGTGAAGACAGCCATATAGCTATTGTGCATATTGATGGGAATGGAGTTGGCGAAGAATTTGGTAAACGTAAAACCCTTAAAGAAATAAAAGACCTATCTAAGATTTTAGAAGATTCTGTTACAGAATCCTTTAAGTTTTTATTAGAGACTATAATACAGGAAAAAGAGAAAATTGAAAAAGAAATAAGCTGGGATAATAAAAAACTCATTCCAATAAGACCTATAATTCTTGGTGGAGATGATATTACCTTTGTTTGCGATGGAAGGTTAGGAATATATTTTGCAAAAAAATTTATTGAAAAATTTGAAATTGAAAGCAAATTAACAGCTTGTGCAGGCGTAGCAATAATAAAACAAAAATACCCCTTCTATAAAGGTTACATCCTGGCAGAAGAGTTATGTGGTAATGCTAAATCTGTTAGAAAGAATATAGGTAGAAGTGAAGGTTCCTGGATAGATTTCCATATTGCCTATGCCGGGATATCTGCACCTATTGAAGATATAAGAGACAAATATTTTAAGATTAAAGATAAATGTTTGCTAATAAGACCTTATAGATTGAGCAGGAATAAAAATGATATATATGATTTTGATAAAATAATAGAAAATACTCGCTTACTTATAAAGAAAGACTCCAGTGAAAAACAAATTCTATCTTCATCTAAGATAAAAGAATTAAGAGAGGTATTAACCTGTGAAAAAGAAATTGGGAATGAATTTTTAAATCAGTTAAAATCAAAAGGTATAACTCTACCAAATTACCATATAGATTATAATTACTCTAAATCATTATTTCAAAATAATGTAACTCCATATTTTGACATGATAGAACTCACAGAACTTTACCCAAAATTTGAACTTGAATAAAATGGAAAAATATAAACTTGAAATCACACTAAAATCTGATACATTAATTGGTTCCGGTGAAACAGGCGGCGCTATAATAGACAGTGATATCCATTTCGATGAAGCTGGAATACCATATATACCTGCAAAAAGGATAAAAGGATTACTGAAGGATTCTGCTGAAGAGGTAGTTGATATGCTAATTTCAGCAGGCATCAAGATAACTTATAATGCAGGAATAATCGACAAAATTTTCGGCAGTCCCGGACAGAAAGAACCAGCTTATGTTTATTTTTCTAACTTATATATCCAAGATTACAAGGAAAATTTTAAATACCTAAAGTACTTTATTAAAGAATATCCGGAAATTATCCCAAGAGAAGAAGTAGAGAAATATTTCACAACAATCAGGCATCAAACAGCAATAGAAGATAGTAAGGCAAAAAATAATTCATTAAGAACAATCAGAGTTTGTAATAAGAATAATAAGTTCTATTGTGAAATTAGTATTGAAAATAATGAAGAAGATTATATAGAATTATTATCATTAGCATGTGCAAATTTGAGAAGTATGGGCACCAAAAGGAACAGAGGATTTGGTGAAATTGAATGTATATTATTTGGAAAAATAAATTTAAATGATCATTATCTAAAAAATATTGAAAAAAAATGTACAAACTGAAGTATCAAATTAAAGCTAAAGCTCCTTTACTAATTGCAAAGTCATCCGGAGAAAGAAACACAGTAACTACATATGAATATATTCCCGGCACATCTGTTCTTGGTATGCTTGCAGGAAGATATATTGCAAAAAACAAACTAAATAGTAAAGCACATGAAAATGATATTTTCTTTGATTGGTTTCTAAAAGGCAAGTTGAGATTTTCGAATGCTTACATTACACAAAAAAATGAATATAATGAAGATATAGAATTTATTCCTATTCCCTTTTCCATAAAAGAAAAAAAGAATAAACAATCTGAAACAATTGAATTACTATATTCGACACCAGTTGTTCCATTAAAAATGATTAGAGGATTTGGAGTTATAGAAAGTACGACCTTCAAAAAGACATCTGTGAGTAAAAGCATAAATTTCCATCATGAAAGAGATAAAGACACAGGCAGCAGTAAAAAAGGTATTATATTTAACTATGAATCAATTGATAAAGATCAGGTTTTCAAAGGTGAAATTAGTTCAGATGAAAAAGGAAACCTGGAAGAAATAGCAAAAATATTTTTAAATGAAAGCAATTTTTATATTGGCAGATCAAGAAATTCTCAGTATGGTGAAATTGAGTTTTCAATTTGTGATATTATTGAAGAATTAAAAACAAATATAGAAGATAGAGCTGAGATTTCATTAACTTTTTTATCAGATGTAATTATATACAATAAAAATGGCTTTTCAACTACAGATATAAAATCATTAAGAGAATATTTAGAAGAAATTGGTTTAAATATAAAAATTGAAAAAGCATACTTAAAGAAAGATTTTATTGAAAATTATGTGTCAGTATGGAGATTAAAGAAGCCATCAGAAACCTGTTTTAAAGCAGGATCTTGTTTCCTCTTAAAACCCGATAATGAATTGAATATGCATAAACTTCAGGAACTTCAGTTAAATGGAATAGGAGAACGACGCGCTGAAGGATTTGGTCAAGTGATATTTGGACTACAAAAAAATGATATATCAACTGTGAAGCCTTTTTCACCATCTGAAACAAAGATTTCAGAACAGGAATTAAAAAAAGAAGTTATACCTGAAATCACTCAAAAAATTATAAAAAAATCTATTCGGGAATATTCACTCAGAACAATAAAGTTAAAAGCACTTGAAGATGTAAGAACAATAGAAGGAAAAAATAATGGGAAACTGAATCAAAGAATAAAAGGATCTTTAGTTTCAAGATTGGAATCATTTATTAAATCGGCAAATAGTGAAAGTAACTTCAGGGAAAATTATATAAAAGAACTTAAAGATATAGCTATGGAGCAATTAAAAGAATGCAAAACAGATAAATCCAATCTGTGGGATTTTATAATGAGTAAAGAAATAGAGGTTTTGAAAGCTGAAAATGAAACTTTGTATAATTATTATGAACCTGAAAATGATAATGAATTTAAATTTACTTTATATAAGACATATTTCCTTACATTTTTTGCTAATTTAAGAAAAGCAATAAAGAAGAGCAAACAGAAAATTAATTAACATCATGAAAAAGGGAAAAATAAAACTAACAGGTAAGATTGAACTTTTATCACCATTACGCATTGGCAGCGGTGAAGATAATAATACTGATATAGACATATTAAAAGATAGTTCGGGTAAACCCTTTATACCTGCAACATCTTTTATTGGAGTCTTAAGGCATTACTTTATTAATTTTAATGATGCTGACGAAAAGGAGAAGGAAGAATTAACGAAGTTCTGGGGATATCATAAAATCCAAGGTGTAAATACCAAATCAACTTCAATACAGAGCAGCATTAAATGCAGTGATTTATTTGTGATAGATGAAATCGCCGTACCTGTTGATGAGTTAACATCTGTTAGGGAAGGTGTTAAGATTGACATTAAAACCGGAATGACTGTTAAAGAAGCCAAGTTTGACTTTGAAATTGCTGAAAGAGGAATAAAATTTGATCTGAATATGATAGTGGATTATAAAGAAGAAAATTATAAATTTCTTCTTAAATTGATGAATACAATTAAATCAGAGTTAGAAGCAGGTAATATTTCTATTGGAAGTAAAACAACCAGCGGGTTAGGAAAAATTAAATTAATAGACCCATTTCTTGAGGTATATGATTTTTCAATAAAAAATGATGTGATAAAGTGGCTAAAAAATGAAAATGGAAAGGGCATAACAAAAGATTATAATGAAAAGTTTAATTTGAACACAAATATGTTTTCTATAGATGCGTGGTTTAAGGTTAAAACATCATTAATAGTGAAAAGTTACCCATCAGACCCCACGATGCCTGATGCTATCCATATTCAATCATGTGGGAAAGATGTACTTCCTGGAACAAGCTTAAGAGGTGCAATACGAAGCAGAGCCATAAAGATTTTAAATACTAAATTTAATGGTAAATCAGAAAAGATAATTGATAATTTGTTTGGTTTTGTAAAAGAAGGAAAACAATATGATAAAGACGGAAAAGAAAAGGATAATTCAGCAAAGAGCAGAATCATAATTGAAGAAAACTTGATAGATAATTGTCAGGCAGAAATTCAGACAAGAATAAAAATTGACAGATTTACTGGGGGAACAATAAAAGGAGCCCTTATGGAATCAATGCCTCTTTTTAATGAAGAAGGGACTGAAAAAGAAAAGTCAATTCGTGTATCAATTAAGATAAGCAATTATAAAAGAGATAAAGCTTATGAAGCTGGATTAATGTTACTAATTCTAAAAGATTTGTGGACAGGTGATCTTCCTATAGGAGGAGAAAAAAACATTGGAAGAGGTGTATTGGAAGGTATTGAAGCAACAATTTCGGATGGTATAAAAGAAATTATAATTAATAAAAAGCTCGATTTAGAGAAAGAGGATATAAATTATCTTCAATCGTTATTAGATGCTTTAAATGTTTATAAGGAGGAATAAGAATGGAATATAATGGTTTAAATCTGACCACTAAAAAAAGTGAAGCAAAAGCCATAAAAGTAGCAAACCTTGAAGATATTAAAAAGGAATTTGGTAATAATGAAACGGGATATTTTATTACCTACTTAGATTATAAAGTAATTATTGGGAAATATGAAAGTGGTAAATTTATTAATTACGATAATGAACAATTAGATTTGAAATACATACAAAAAATGAGAATATTTAATAAGAATAAAGAGCTTTTAGTCTGGAGAACTGATGGGAAATGGAAAGGGAGAGTAAGGACTGATGAAGAAGGTGAGGAATGTGATATTGTTGTGGCTGATCAAGTATTATTTGGTACAAGAGCAACTAAATGTGCTGGATACTCAACATTAGAAGATTCAAGAGGAACAAATTTAAAGCTGCCGTTTGAATTTGAAATTAATGAGTACAAATCTATAGAAGATAGAAAAAAGAGAATAAAAATTAAAACACATAATTACATTGACTATAACGAGAATAACCAGGCGGAGTATGTAGATTGCAGATTTGTTGAATTTGTTGATGAAAATAATAAAATATTGAAATAAAGGAGAAATTTATATGTCAAAAAAACCAGTTGATTTCCATTTATTTAAAGCACAAATGAATCCTATAGAAACACAAAAAGATGTAAAAGATGATAAAAATTATTGCGGTGCCCCTTATAATTTTATTCCACTTAATGAAAAAGTAGTTTTTACTAATTATTATTTTGGTAATGATAAGTTTGATAAATATTACTGTAATGAAAATTTTAAAACAGGTTATATTGACATAAATATTGATACAAAAGGCAATATTTTCATTATGGGAAACCATGATAACAAAAAATGGTTTGAAGTATTTGAAAAGATTAAAATAAATTTAAGCAAATTTAACCATCTTGAAAAAATTATTTACAGGCTCGAAAAAGATCTAAATAAAAACGAAAAGTTGAAGAATGAAAAAAGTAAAAGTAATAAAAAAAACGAGATTGACGTAATCAATACTAAAATTGATGAAATAACTAATAAAATAAATCAAAATAAAAAAGAATTAAAAGAAAAATATGAATCTTTGATAGAATTATTAAATAGCAAAGAGCTAATTAAATATTTTGAAAAAACATCAAAGTTTTATTCTCCATTAGGTATTAAACCAGTAATCCCAGGCAGCAGTTTAAGGGGTATGATAAGAACTACAATAGAAATTATTTCTTATGGTTATTTCAAAAATTTTTCAAATGACAGATTGTATTATAGAGCATTGGCAGATATGAGCGTATTAAGAAAGCAATATACTGAACATATGGTTGATGTTAATAATAATCATACTTATATGTTTCAAGCAGGTATATTGAAAAAAATTGGTTATAAAGATTATAGAATTTATCCTTCTCAAAAAATATATAGAGCACCTTCAATATATAATGGATGGAAACATAAAATAACTAATTCAGGGACTCCGCCTATTGAGATTGAAGATGATAAATTCATAAAAGTTTTTTTCAATCCTTCAACAGAAACTGACCATCTTCCTCACGGGGGGAAGAGAACAGTAACTCTAAGATTTGCAGAACTTGATGGTCTAAGGCAAAACCGACAAGGTAATTATCAGACACCAGGATATTTGATAGCAAGTGGTAAAATGAATGACAAAAAATATCAATGGGTAATAGATATCCCTGATACTTCTGAAGAGGGAACATATTATAAAATCCCAGACGAAGTAATAAGAAATCACAATCATGATATAAATAGAAAAGGAAATATTCTAGATTTATTAGACACATCTAAAGATGTACCATGTTTTTTTATTACAAAAGATAACAATATATTTAGTTTTGGTCATAATGGATTTTTTAGATTAGGATATAATAAGACGTTAAAAGAACATATCCCTGATGAACTTCGTAATTTTGAAATTGAAGTTGATGAAGAAAGTAACAAAAAAGATAATATTAAAAAATTTGATATTGCAGAAATGATGTTTGGAAATGATGCAGATTTTGCAGGTAGAGTGTTTTTTGAAGATGCTCCGCTACTTTCTGGAAATAATCAAAAAAGTGAAATGGATTTTCATCAAATTTTATCAAGTCCGAAACCAACTACATTTCAACATTATTTAGAACAAATCTATAAAACAGCAGATCAAAAAAAATTTCCTCCATATGGTGATCTTTTTCTGAGAAATACTTATAATGATAATACTAATATCAGAGGATATAAGCTCTATTGGCACAAAGAAGACAATCAATGGATACAGGATAAGAAAGATGAAGTATTAAAACACAGCACTCAATATCCCCAAAAAATATCTCCTATTAAAAATGCAACATTTAAAGGCAGAATTAGATTCGAAAACTTAACAAACGTAGAACTAGGAGCATTGCTTTTCGCACTGGATTTACCACCAGAATGCTGTCACAAAATTGGCATGGGAAAGCCACTTGGACTTGGATCTATTAGGATAACTCCAATATTATTTCTCTCTAATAGAGTAAATAGATATAATGATTTATTTGCTGAATGGGGAAATGAAACAGAACACTTATCACAGAAAAAAGTAAATGAATATAAAGATGAATTTGCAACATTTATTTTAAATACTTTAGAACAAGATAACACTACGCATAACTTCGATGATTTATGGGAAGTAGAAAGAATGAAGCAGCTAAGAAGAATACTTGATTTCGATCATAGACCAGAAAATGAAAAGACAAGGTATATGCAAATTGAGCTTAAAGATGAAAAAGGAAAGGTTGTTAAAGATTCAAAAGGAAAAAAGATTAATGAGTTTAAGAACAGATCAATTCTTCCTAAACCAACAGATGTATAATTGTGGATTATGTTTGGTGACGATTTTAAGTGAAAATGACTTTTTTGGTTAAATACATTATTCTATTAAGACTTAACTTTTTTTAGTGCCTGTTTTGACAGATGCCTTATTTTATTATAACTTAGAGGTAAATAGTTACCAAATAAAGAATTTTTTACAAATTTTGAAGTGAAAAAGAGTATAATCCTTTAATGATTTCGAATACCCACAGTAAAATACAGCTTATCGTCAAAGCAAGTCTTTGGAGAAACTGATTACTGAAGCTATTTGGAGATAAGAAAATTTAAGAAGGTTGAATTAATTGATCATTATCTAAAAGAATATTCTTAATTTATTTTTGGAGGTTAAAAAATGGAATCTTTTTGGGAATTTAGTAAATGGATATTAATTTGTTTTACTATTATCATAATTACTCTGCTAATATTGTTTAATTTGAAAGACAGCGGTATTAAAGCTTTTTTATATAAAGTTTTCAGTAAATCTTTATTTGCTTTAACCGGTATTTCAGTTTTATATATTATAAGCCCATTAGATCTTATACCAGATGTTATACCACTATTAGGACAATCAGATGATGCATTAGCATTAATTTTAGGTATTGTTGTATTTTTGCCTTTTGCTATATTTGCAGGTTTAGAAGGTAAAAAAATTTCAAAAACACTAGAGTCAGCAAATGAATTAGCTAAAACTCTGAGACAAAAACATCAACAATTAATAGAAGATTGATAATAATAATTTCTTTATAATTCACATAACTGCTGTCTCAAACACAAATGGCTTTGTAGGTTTACCATCAACTAACAGCTTGGCTATGCATTGGTAATTGGGCAAATACAACACATCATCTTCCTTAAAATCCGTAAATATATAAGGCATAATTGTTGAAAGCTCATGGCTTCCTGCTCTGAAGAATATAGTATTGCCAACATTTCCAATAATAATTTCTTTTAATTCTTTTGGAATTTGAGCAGTTGTTTGATTTGCAAGAATCATACTTAAACCATATTTTCTAGCTTCAGCTAAAGCATTTGCTGAATCGGTAGAAACAAAATTTTGAAACTCATCTATATACATAAAGAATTGCCGTCTGTCCTTCTCATGAATATTAGCTCTTGAAAGAGCTGCCATTACAAACCGGTTTACCAGTATAATACCCATGAAGTGAGCTGCTTTATCACCTAAAATGCCTTTAGGAAGCCTGGCTAAAAATATCTTTTTATTATCAATTATATCTCTGAAATTAATATCACTTGTACATGTGTTAAACACATTCTTGAAAAATTCATTTAAAGTATAAGGAGTAAACTTGCTGATTATATAAAACAGAATGTTTGTAAATGATATCTCCCCTGTTGTTTGATTTGCATTGTTAAAGAAGTTTATAACATCAACATTGCTGCAGTTTTCAAGTATTTCTTTTCGTTTATCAGTGTATAAAAAGAAATTTACAACATCAAAAATACTGCCCTTGTTCTCCATAACTGCAAGAAGCGCATTTGTAAAATAAAGCTCGAAAACAGGACCGCCAGTTATATTCAAATTATAAATATCATTTATAATTTTTAGCTGTTCATTTATTATAAAGGATTTTTGTGCAGGGTAATTGATGTCATATTCAAGCAAGTTTATTCTATGTTGATACTTTTCCTCAGTCGGGTCAAATATTATTATATCGTTTTTCCTATGTGCTGGTAAATTCTCAGCAATTTTATTACAAAGATCCAGATTGGGATCAATAATTAGAACTCCTTTATCATTTTCAATCTGGTCCATAATCATTGTATATAGCATCGTTGATTTCCCGGTACCGGTCTGTCCAATAATATATGTGTGACTGTTTAAATCTTTATCTTTTATCCTAATGTCCATAACAAGCTCCCCTCTTCTTTTGATGCCAAGTAATGTACCTTCAGTACTAAGTTCTGCCGGAACAAAAGAAAAGCGGCTGAATTCACTTTGTACACCGGAAAGCTTAAAGTTTGTTCTGAATGGTAAATGGAAACATGAAGCGGCTTCTACTGCTGTAAATATATTTGCAAATTCTTCAGGTATTTCTGAATTGTTTATTAAACAATTGAAAATATCAGCAGGGTTATTTATACCTTCATTTATTTCAAAACCAGGATCAGCATTGAATAAGTCAGAATTTATATTATGTTTTAAAGTATTGCTCACTTCATTCTGTTTATTGTAAATTAAAACTACTGTTTTGAAAAACATTGAAGACTCAAGTTTATCGAGAATATTTATTTTGTCTGTTTCTCTAATTTCAGGATTATTCAAATATTTAATCTCGTTTGACAGAGATTTTATATAACTTTCCGGAGTAAATGGCTTTAGATGTATTACAAATGCAGAGCCATCATGTTGTTCAGTTAATATGGATAACAATTTATCATAGCTATATAGTAATTGGTTAGTAAAAAATAGCGCATTTAACAATTCTTTTTCAACTTTTTTATCAGAACTAATAATATCATTGTAAAATAAACTTACACTCTCTTTTATTTTTAACTTATATGATGTAATATTTAAAGGTAAATCAATAAAATATACTGCTGCTTCAAGCTCTTCTTTAGATTTTACAATTCTTAAATCATATACCAAATATACACCGGAAGAATAGAAAAACTCCAATAAAGATTCTTTTATTTTTCCGGCTTCCAAAATAGTTTTTTCCTTTATCTTTCCAGATAATGATATTATAATAAATACTTTTACCTGCTTTAGGTTGTTTATAGTTATAGTTTCATATTTTATGCTTATAATAGCTTCAGGATACAACTTGTAAAAGAATTTCAGAAGCGATAAATGCCAGTTCCTGTCTGATAAATCATTAACTCCCAAAGTTTGGTCCGGTAAAAAGACAGAAATTAATTCAATAGCAAATTGCGCTGTATAATATATTCCAAACTGAGATTTTAATGTTTTTATTACTATTGATGAATCATCTCTGAATTCTGAGCTGCTATATGTATTTGTTATTTTATTTTTAACTAGAATGAACTCCAGTTTATCAACAATTTTATTTAATTCTATATCAACGGGCTCTCGCATTATACCTGTATTTAGAACAGGTTTCAAATTTATACTATCATCATTTATAAAATCGTATGAAAATGCAGGTGTATTTTCAAATATTATTTTTACATCCCTTTCATTCAGTATAAAATCTTTACTGTTAAACATAACACCTTCCACAACGCCTGAATATTCTTTGGCAGCATTAATAAACTCAAAAAGACTCTCATAGTTAATCAGAGTAACTTTTTCACCTAAATTTTCTTCTAGTTTTAAGTTTTCTGATGCTGTAGAATTGTAATTAATTAGTGTCAGCATAATTATGCGGTAATTGTTAATAAATTTATTGTTTTTTTATGAATTTGAAAATCTACCTCTAATATTTTTCACACTTTCATCTGATAGTTTTAAAATTTTAGCAATAACTCTGAAATCATTATCAAACTTCCTAATTACATGGCTAAAAAATAATCTCTCAAGCTCGTTTATTGGAAGTAGTTTTTCTTCACTAGATACATCTTTATCCATTTTTTGAAATCCCCACATTACGTGAGTTTTTTCAACATAATCCAGTTTATCTAGATCAATAACTGTTAATTTACTCTTTCCTGTCCCATCAATCATTTTTTTAAGCCATTTTCTTATGTTAAGCACATTACCGCCTCTATAATTAGCAACTAAAAGCATTCTCAATAATTCGATGCCAATAAATTTAATATGTTGGTTTAATTCTGTATTATACCTTTCAGTGTAATATTTTATAATTTGTAAGACATCTTCTCTTCTATCATTTAATGGTGGAATATATATGTTCAACTGATTTAATAATCTATGCAACTCGGCATTAAAACCACCCCAACTGTATTCATTTTCAATTCCAGCGCTGCAAGCTGTTATTATTCTTATGTTATTATTTTCGTTGGCTTTTATAAAATTTAAAAGATAATTTTGTGAGCCTATAGATAATAAATCTACTTCCTCAAAAAACAATGTTGTGTTAGTTAATCTACTGCATAACAGTTCAGAAATTTCTGTATCCTTTATATCAATGCATTTAATGTGGATAAAAGAATCTTCTGTTTTATTTGCAGAGTTATGTAAAGCTTTAGCAATAATTTTTTTCCCTGTTCCTTTCTCACCTGTAATCAGTACATTACTAGTTAACCTGGAATATATTTCTATCTGTCTATAAACTTTTTTAATTGCCATTGATTCACCAATCAATCCATATTTTTTTCCATAATTGCCGGAAATAATATCAATGTTATTCTGTGCTTTTTTAATAATACTAGAGTAGTTCCTCTCTAATACATCCTGCCCTATCCAGTCTCTCAGCTTTAAAAAAGGAAAATAGTTTATCTTTAACTGCTCATCTTCTTCTTTGTTTTCCGGAAAATACTTGCTTGATAATTCAAACTCTCTGCTTGTCAGTACGTGAGTCAGAGTGTCATTTTCTCCCCCAAACATAGATATTGCAAAACCAATAGCTACACTCATAGTTTTTCTGCCGCCTGATAATGAACAGTGGAGACGCACATTCTTTTGAGCTGATAAATCTCCAATTAAATTCATTATAAAATTAGGAAATAACTCATTTGCCTCCGGTGAATCGATATCATTAATTTCAAAGTTTTCATCTTTTACGGTTAAAACTTTTATATTTGGCAATCTTACATTATATAATTGGCACATCCTATTAATTTCATCTTCCAACGAAGGTATTTTAGTAATGTCGCCTCTGACATACAATTCACCTCCATCAACATATTTTTTCCCTTCTATTGTAGTAAGAATATAAAGCTCATCAATAGAAATATTTTCCCTTACAGAAAAAGCATACAAGGTTTCAGAAACCACTTGCGGGGTCAAACCGCACATTGTTATTAGAATATTTTTTTCAGGCATATGATTAGTATTATTTCAATCTGTTTATAACCAGAAAGATCCAGGAAGAAATAAAATATGTTGATTTGCTATTAAAGATATTAATATATTTTTCTTAAAAAAGAAAATAAACACGTGTATATATATTATTAGTAAAGATGATAAATAAATTAAAATATGCCTTTCCATAATTATAGCTTATTTTATTACTTAAAGACAATATCTTGTGTAAATTTTACATCTTTCAAACCTTTTTGTTCCTCTTCATCTTTGACATCTTCTTGTTCTTGAGGTTTCCCTTCAATTATGTAGTCACAAGCAAATTGTGCATGCTTTGTAGCACTTAATAAAAATGTTTTATCACTTTTTAATACTTTTAACCAGGATTTTAAATATGCTCCAGAATTTTTACATGTCTTACTGAAAAAATCACAATGACTGGATAAAAATGCAGCCCCAAGTTCCGCTACTAATTCTTCTTTAGCATACTCTTCATCTCCAAACTTAATTACTTTAGCAAAAAGACTTCTATTTAACCTTTTTTTATGTCCAGTAGAGTGAATAAGTTCATGAAAATAAGTACTATAATACTCTTCTGGACTATAGAATTGATCGAGTTTTGGAATTCCTATAAGGTCTAAACATGGCATGTAATATGCTCTATCTGGTGAATAAGAAAAAACAGGCGGATTTCTGTATGATTTTATAACATCTTCAGCTTGTTGATTTATGTTAAATAATGATAGAGTGTTTCCATCATAATACTTATTTCTTACCCCAGTTGTTTGCTCTAAATTATAAATTTTATGAGATCGCATCATCAACCACATCTTCTTTTGGGGTCTTCCTCGCTCATCTTTAACTATCTTATGTTTCCACTTTGCTAAAATTATATTGGAATTTTTATTTACTTCAATGCTTTTTATCTTACCACCAAGGTGAAATGCCTGGTTTGCTGTTAACCAATAATGTGATTCAAAACCTTTTTTATGGGCAGCTGAAAGAAGTAATAAAATATTAATTCCTCTATATTGCTTCTTGGTTTTGAAATTTACTGGGAGTTTGCTAAACCATGGTTTTCGCCAAGGTATTATGTTGTTTTCTAAATCCTTTATAATACTATCAACTAGCTCAGTATATTCAGGTTTTAATTTTGGGAGTTTATATTTATTCAAATAAAAGTTTTTTTATTAGTAATAATTTTAAAAAATTAAGAAACATTAATAATATCTCTAAACCAATCTTCGGCATTGAATTTCAGTGATACATCATCCATAAAGCCTTGCAATTCATATTTCTCATCTAAATTTTTAAAATATTGTTCCAATTCTATTCTAATATCATCTTCATTTTTTATTCGTTTTTTTAAATCATTTTCAGTCCTTTGATAAATTTTAAATACATCTTTAAATATTTCAGGTCCCTTCTTTAGATTTGGTAATTCTAATGAATCTAGTTCAAGTTGTATTACAAGACTATTAAAGTATTCTATACTACTTAGCTTTTGTATTCTGCAATTCAATTCTGGGTCGACATCAAATATCCAGTTATCAATATTCAGTTTATGTATTTTTTTTGCAAATGGATTGTTTCGCCTTTGGTCCGGATGTAAACAAATAGACAGAGCAACAAATAAGCCAATATAAGATAAAGACCAACTTCGTTTATTATTTCTATCGTGCCGGCTTAATAGTCCTGCGTCTCTGAGAGAATTAACTGTAAATCTTAAATTTGTTTTGCATCTCGTAGCTCCTGATTTCGTCATTACTATATCTTCATAATTAAAACTTTCATCCTTTATTCGTTCTATAAAATCATCTATGACTTTGTGGAGATCAGTGTTGTTTTCTCTAATTTTTTGATTATTTAGTAACAGAAAAACCAAAAACCAATACTGATATTCAACTGAATTAAAATATTCCTTAAATTGATAAGTATTTTCATCATTAACATTTAAGGTCGGTAAATTGCGTAAAAAACTTTTCTTAATAGATACCGATGAAACCGAATTATTTAATTTGTGTAATTTGTAATCATTTTTAATTTTATCAATATTCGTCTCAAGCAGATATAATGATTGCATTAAGAAGTGTTTATCTTTACTATCCATTTGATGACCTTTGGATATTAATAATTTTATATCATTTATTATAACTGTAAATTCCGAAATGAACATTTTATTAGAGTCACTTTCCGACATTTTTCTACGCTGCTTTCTTTTTCAACCTTTTCTTAAAATCTAATAAAGTGATTTTTTTTAGGTTTTCTTTTGACATCATTTTATGAATTGCTCTATGACAATTTGGGCAAAGCAGGGTTACATCATCTGCTGAAATTTTAGTCTTTGTCTCAACAAATTTTAATGGAATAATATGATGTAATTCTAAAAACCTATTAGGATCTTTTAAACTGTATTTTTTTTGCGGATCAAAATTGCATGCGGGACATTTTACAGTACCAGAGTAAGTTTTCCTATATTTTGTTCTGAATTTATTATCTCGTTCTTTATATATATGAGCTTTGCCCTTTTTCTTATTACCTTCAAATCCCTCTATCACTGCTTCAGCATCAGAAATTCCTATCCTTTTCTTGGGTCCGAATTTCGTCCACATTTCATCGCTCCATTCATATACATTAACATTGTTTGGTCTATGTCTCATTATATAAATCTGCAATTCACTATGCATAGCTTTTTCATATTTCTTCATTCCATAATGTTTTGCAATTTTTCTTAGTAAAGCGAGTTGGAACATTGGAGATAACCTTCTATTTGAATATAAATATGCTATTTTCCATCTAACACCTGCAAAAATATCTTCTACCTCGTCAATTTTATCAAACTTCGCGTTCTGGGTATAAGCTATTATCTTTAAAATGCCATCTTTAATCTTTTTAAATGCCTCCGCTGGAGTATTACCTAACTTTTTTCGCCATGCATATTTTCCATCAGTTGTATAAACTGAATCTTTTGAAAACTTATGAAAATTCTTTTGAATAAATATACCATGTTTAAACGAACCACCGCCACCCCAACCACCTATGCCACCAAGCATGTGTGTACGGTCTTCAATCCAATATGAAAATGATTCTTTGGTATTTTTCCCTCCAAGAACATAATCGTTAATTGTCATTTTCCTTACATCTTCATAACTCCATTTTTGTAAAAATTCATCCAGCAATATTCTGCATGTTTCCGGATTAAGTTTACTCATTTGTTACTCCTTTTTTCTGATTTAAACAATACTTTTTAGGATAATTTAGAACCTATGTTTTATTAAATTATATAAAGGGTACAGCTTCTTAAACTCTGCGATGATTGTGTTTACAATGTTATTTTCGCTTATTCTTTCATCAAGGGGTGATATGCTTTTGCCGAATGTGAAGTAATGATTAATATTATCGTTACGTGTATATCTCCATAGCTCTTCCGGTGTTTTAAATGTATTTAAATATTCACTGTGTGACTTAAAATCAATCCAGTATTCTGAATCCAATACTGTGATTAAACCGAATAATGTTTCCCTGGAGGATTTATTTTCCATTAAATCATGGTATTTTCCTCTATCCCATGCACCGCCTTTTTCTTTCCCCAGGATTAGTGCAATCTCGAAATGATCTCTTCTTACAACTAACTGGAAGCGAATATGATGAATGAATGTTTGCGGATTTGCATCAGAGTGGTATGGTCTATATGTTTCTAGCTCAATATCAGATTTTCCATAATGAAGCCAAATTGCATCTATTCTTTGCTCAAAAAATACTCTGGCTTGTGATAATTGCCAGGTTGATGACCTGTGGTTTATTTGCGGATGTCTGCTTATGTTCCAGCCATGTTTTAATATTTCAGGCCATAGAAGATTATCAAGTTCAAGCAACCGGTCAGCAATGGCTAATCTCTCATTATCTGCATTATCATCGGAGGGTTTATTGCCACAAAATGTTTCATAATGTTCTTTTTGAAAAAACGGATGAAATGTTTCTATAATATTCAAAGCTATGTTTTATAATTTTTTAAATAGCCCTATTACTTCTCCTGTTTCATAAATATTTATGAAACCATTCGCATAAAATTCTTCCTTTTTCATCTTTTTATCATAGTATTTGTAATGTAATTCTATTTCTTTTAATTCTATATTTCGTTGTAATTTATATTTTATTTCTATTACTCTTTCTATAGTTGGATTTTCTAATTTCTTCAACAAAGATTCAAAGAATCCATAAAAAAAATATTCATTATCTGATAACTCATTTTTATAAAGTCTACCCATAATATTATTATTTTCATAGTTAATATAAGTGCATAGATAGTTAAATGGATAGATTTTATATTCTATTTCAATAGATCGTTCAAACTCGGTATATCCATCCTTCCAGTTATTTTTAATAAACTTTACGGAATGGTCGAGTAATTTGCATAGTTTTTTATTTTGTGAGGTATTAGCAAGCCTTTTGATTCTGCTTACATAGTAATTTAGTCTTGACTCAACTTTATATTTTAGTGGATCTAAGCTAAAATTAAAAGGTGTTTCGGGGTCAACAACTGTTAATATCCCATTACTTATTTGATCAGAATATGGGATTCTTGCAATTACACCATAAAACAAAGTAGTTGTTACACTTTTATAATTACTCTGATTTTTCTTTTCAATAATATCCTTTGCTTGTTTATTAATATTTGCATTAATATCAGAGACACCTTTTGCTTCAGTGATAATAAATTTAGAACCAGTTGAAGAAAAGGTATACTTATAATCTAAAGATTTTGATTTTTTTGAAGATGGGATAGCACTGTAATCAGCTCTAGTTAAACCAAACAATTCATTGTTCAGTAATAATGTTGCAGCTACACCATAATGTTCAGTATACCTTCTATCTGGATTTTTTTGTAAAGAACTCAAAACATGTTGGACCGTTGATGAAAAGACAAATCGTTTATCAAATGCCTCTTTTCTCTTGTATGCTAATTTAGCCATATCGCTATAAAACCGAAAACCGGGGATTCTATCATCTTGTTCAGTATACATTGCATAAATGATAAAATCTAATTCATCAACAGTTAAGCCATTCGTTTTTAACATTTGTAATGATAAAACAGGAGAAAAACCTTTTTGTGATATTTGGTTTGTCAATTCCTGTTCATGGTCGATTGGTGTAATGGTTCCATTAACAGTTTTTACTTCTTGATAAAACTCTACATCAAATTTTACCATAATGAACTATCTATCTAAAAGAGCTAAAAATCTAATGCCCTTATGTAAATTGTCTTGTAATACTTGAGATTTAATAAAATAATAAGTTGGCTTGATAACACATGATATGGCACTTGCAGCTACACTTTTTCCGGTAGGTATTTGAAAAATTAGCTCGCTCACCAAAGATAATATAATGGAAATAACTGAGCCTTTAAATATTTTTTTAATATTATATTTTCTAAATATTTCAGTTAGTTCAATCTTCTTACTTTCTAATTCTTGTATTTTTGAAAAATACTCGTTTTCATCAAATTGTTTTAACATAGTTAAATCATCAACTAATTGTCTAAATTCAAGAAATAAATCCCGATGATTTGATTTAATGACTGATAAAGTATCCATTGGAATATCTTCCGGACGAGGGACAAGATTGTTAATTGTTACCTCTACAGATAATGCATTAGAATTATTTTCTTGATTCTCAAAATCAAAAAACAAAATATTTTCTGTTCTATCTGTTGCCGGATTTAAATTCATTTCTTTACTTAACTCATATGCCAAGTGTGTCATAAGTTGTGTTGCTGTCTTTGGTTCTACTTTATACCAGTAGCCTTTGCATTTTGTTGCTAATCCTAAACATTGAAGATTATAAAATATTTCTTCTCCCATTTTCTCATAGTGAATTTTCCTATTAGACTCTCTGAATTTTAAAGAATGTACGCTTTGAAATTCTTGAAATCTCTCTCTTCTTGCAATAATTTCATTCTTATCAAGCTCTAATTCGTGAATTAAAGGATTGATCCTATTTTGTACATCATGAATCACTGAAAATGGATTTAGAGGTGTAACTAGTTCTTGTCTCACCAGTTCTAGCATGAAGGGGTCAAATAAATCATCTGGCTTTTCAAAAAATTCAATTGGAACTATTGAATATACTTTATCGTAATATAACAGAGTTCGAATAGTCCATTTGGACTTCTGCATATTTATATATGGAAAGTATAAAAGATTATTTGACATGGCTAATACTGTTGTAATTAATTTAGGGTATTTTTTTATACTTCTTGCCTAATGAAACTATCTTGCATTGATGTTTAATTTTTTAACTCCATAAATATCACTTAATTTTTTTGCCTTCTTGAGTTTTGAAAATTTAATATACTTTATACTTTGAGGTGCAAGGTATCTTTTATATTTATCTAACTCTATGGGTTTTATTTTAATTGGTTTACCTTTTAAAAATATATCATAATGTCTTTCATCTCGATTGTATTTTATTCCCTTTATATAGCTGTAATATGTAATTGCACATATGGGAGAAGTTTGATAAAAGGCAATAAATTTTAATTTCTTTAAATTTTTTTCATTAATTCTTTGTATAAACCACATGTTTTTTTCAAGCAAAACATATTGAAAACCCCATTCTTGTGCAGGAACAATAATGGTATCAAATATTTCGTTATTTTTATTAATTGCCATATCAAATATTATTTACATACTCGAAATCTCTTCTATTTATTTTCTTTTGTATTTCCGGATCAACTACAATAATATCATCATAATTTAGTTTAAATAGCTTATAAATTAAAAAATCAATTTGTTCTTCTAATTTTTCTGCGTTTCTATTTGAACTCTTAGCTTTCTTTTCAATTACACATTCAACTAATTGTGATATCCTCAACATATCAGATTTGTCACTCATTACAATTGGCAAATTATCAACTTCATAACCATTCACATTACTATTAGTACTAAACTTTTTGAAAACGAAATTAATTAATTTACTATTGATTATTCCAAGGATATATTTAAGTTTTTCAGTGTTATATAATGTTAAGTAATTTAGTGAGTTTGCGCAATAGGCATCTTTTATTATCATTCCCTTTATCCTAATATTTTCATTAACCCCTGTAATTCCTTGCAACACAATTCTTTCGTTTTTTTTAAAATTACAGTTAATATTCTTCTTATACTCTAAGAATTTTTTTTCATTAATATATACAATTTCACCTTGACTCATTTTTTCACGTAATAAATATCTATCAATAATAGCACCTTTTAGCAATACAGCATCTTTTTTGTTTTTTGTAAAAAATTCTTTACAAAATGTCATATCTACTTCACCAGTACTACAATTACATATTTCACTAAGTTTTATAGAATTTTTAAACATTTTAATTAATACATCTTTCTCTCTAGAAGTTACAAGAGGAAAAACTAATGATTTATCATCAAAAAGTTCAATTATATCTTTATTGATAAAGTTTTTTTCATAATTTTCATTAACAAACCTATCATTATTAATTCTAATAAAGAAATCCTTTTTTGAAGGTCTATTTATGAGATTAAGTATGCAAACAGACATCTTCACTGGTTCAAATATACGCTTTTGGGGATTATCTCTTTCAGGGAAACATTCAATTGATACTATCTCACAATGCTCCAAAATATGTTCTCTTAAATTTGCACAGCTTAAATCGCCAGTAAAAGCTAAAGGAAATATTTCGATAAATACTCCATCACTTGATAATAAATAAATACTTTTTAAGATAAATAGTCTAAAGATGTTCAACATACCACCCGCTGCTGGTTTATAATAACTACTATTCTTATAAAAGAAGAGTTCATCATCAGAAACAACAATACTATTAGTCTTATTCTGTCTTTTATTTAAAATACCATAGGGTGGATTACCTATAATAATATCAAAACCGTTGGATATTCCAAACATCCATTTGCTATCAAACCAGTTAGCTGATTCATTACTAAAAGGTTTCCAATTTGCTAACTGAATTGATCTCTTAGATCTTTCCTTATTATATCTCTCTTGTTTTTCTAAAATATTGGATATCTCTTGTTGAGTCTTAATAAAAGCTAATTCAATAAATTCTTTGTTTTTACCATAGGCAGCAAAATATTCATCTCTCAGTTTTTCTAAAGTTATTAAATAATCACTCTCATCAAATATTGAACCCTGCCTTTGCTTCATATCTTCTAAACCTATCAAAGTATTAGCGGCAACAAATTTAAATTCAAGATTTGGTAAAGGGATGATACCCCTATTATATTTTTCATCATCTATCTCCTCATCAACTACTAACGTTAAGAAGCATCTAAGTTTACTTAACTCAACAGCTATTGTTTGTAAGTCAACACCATAAACACATTTCTGTATTAAACCAAATTTTCTTATAAAATTTAGGTTTTCATTCTTGAATTTTTGTCTTATCTGCTCTTTTAATGTTTGGTCGTCTATTGAATCAACCATCTTCTTGAACCATAACTCGGATTTTGGATCTATTTTTTGTAAAACCAAAAGCATCTTCTGTAAAATTCCTATAGGATAAGCGCCGCTTCCACATGCGGGATCAAGAATCTTTGCATTATCTATAGCATTTAATATTTTTATCCTTTCGGAATTAGTTAACTCAGTTCCTTCGTCCGAATATGATACAAGCAATGATAGCTTATCCTCATTAATCTCCGTTTTAGTCTTAAGAAATAATTTCAACGATTCATCAACCATATATTCCACGATTGCTCTTGGGGTATAATAACTACCTGTTGCTTTTCTAGCTGTTTCACCTGTTTCTGGATTGATTTCAGCCAGTAGATTCTCAAATATTCTACCGAGCATTTCCGGGTCTACTGAAAGTTCTATATCTAAAGATGTATTTTCATCAATGGTAAAATTAAAATTTTCTAAAATAGTGAATAATTCAAGCAACCATTTATCAGGTACAACTAAAGAGTTAATTAATGATGGATTATAAAAATCATCTTCATTTGGTTCAAATAAGCCACCGTTTAGGAATGGTACATCTTTGTAATATTCTTTTTGATATTCTTTCTTACGCTCTTCAATTTTTGTATTTAAAGCCTCAAAAAATAATTGTTCAAGAATATTATGATAGTAGTTTTTGTTCTTTACAACTGCATCTCTGGAAAGCAGCTCTGATGGAATTAACGAAACCCCATTATTTGAAACCTTCTTATTCAAAAACCAGCAAAATACTATCCTGCCAATTAACCTAACAGAAAATTCCTGCAAAACTTTCTTATCTGTTGTTCGTGGTAGTTTAAGTAAAGGCTTAAAACTTTGAACTTTGCTTCCAATTTTCCTATCACCACCAGTTAGTTCACTAAATAATACAGCAATTTTTGTAAAGAATTCTTTTGTTACTTTTTCTACGCTAAATGCTTCCTTAATGTCAACAAGTTGCTTATCGCTTCTGAATAATTCATCAAACCTATCAACCGCTGTTCTTACTGTTTCACCTTTTCCCAATACATATGTATAACGTTTTGGTTCAGTTTTTTCTTCTATCCAATTTCCATGTTCGTCTCTCTTCTTAATTTCAGAAATAAAGCTGAACCTCCAATTAGAATCCTGGTTATATACTGCAAATGCACCATCAATTTGTTTGTAATGCGGTTTTAATAAATTCCGCAAACCAACCCGGTTTCTTTCAAGTTTTACATTATCATTAATATTAACTTCATATACTCCTATTATCCGTTTGTCAGCAGTTTCAAAACTTCCAAGCTCATATGCTGTATTAACATAATCCGAGTTAATAGGAAGTTTCTGTGGCACCAGCTTAAGCTGTCCCTTAATAAACACTTTTTTCAAAAGGTCAACCCAGTTATCTCTATTATAAGGATTAGACAGTATTTCTGCAATTTGCTCTTTATTCATTAGGTATTAAAAGTTTCGGATATTATTATTTCAGGTTCTGTAATATAAATATCTTCCTCTTCTGCTTGCGCATCAGGAGATGATAAATATTTCTTTGCAATTTTCACTACTTGTTTTTCGGCTTCAGAAGGTTTAATATTCTTCTTCCTCAATCTTTCCAAGTCAATTACAAGGTTTACATAAGTCCCTTCATCAAGCTGTTTTACAAGAGAGTCATAAATTTCATCAAACTCTTCAATCTCAGCACCGCCTCTTAATTCTCTTAAAAACTTTTTTACATTATTTGTTCTTGCATCAGCTTTGTCACCAGTAGTGAAATCATCAGAATAATTAATAAATTCGTTTTCAAACGTTTTAACTGCTTCGCTTATCTGTTTATAATGGTAATCCGGTAAAGGCACCGGTTTTTCATTTGCATCTGCTCCAAAAATCTTTGCAGCTTCTTCAAAAACTACAAGCCCTGCTTTGCCTTCTTTGTTAATTTTATAAATTTCTTTCTTTACATTTGTCTTCAAGAAACAAATAGAAGAACCTTCAGTGCTTATCTTTTCATTTTCATTTATTTCAATATCCCGTTTCTCTCTACCGGTTCTTGCTTTTAAAGAAATATGCTTAATACGCTTAAACTCTTTTGGATTTTTATCTTTAAAATCTCTTATAATTTGCAAATACTGCAGACGGATATCCTGGTCTTCAGGTAAGCCGTATTCGTACATCTGAAACTGCTGTATTATTTCCTCAATCGTATATACTTGAGCATCCTCGCCATACGCAGTATGAAATCCTTGTAATTTAATATAAGCGGTTTTTTTCAACTTAATCTCTGCTTCACTCTGCGCAGACGGGTAAAAATTGAAATTGTATATCATTCCTGCTACAGAACCTATCCTGTTAACCCTGCCAAGCCGCTGCATAAGCCTTGTAGAGTTCCATGGTGTATCATAATTGACTATTACATTAGCTCTGTGAAGGTTAATACCCTCAGATAATACTTCTGTTGATATTATTATGTTATAATCATTCTTGTGCTCTTTTTCATAGTTAGCATCAAAATTAGCAAGTATTGTATCGAATTTCGATTTGCGGTTATCCGAAGAAATTGTTAGTATATCCTTTATCTTTTCCTCATTCAACCGTTTAGTTAAATAATTAGAAGTATCTTTTGACTCCGTAAATATAACAAGTTTACCTGTTGGATTGATTTTCTTATCAAATAATTTATTCTTAAATACATTTAAAAATTCATCGAATTTTACATCATTTTCATCTTTTATGTCATCCCACTCTGAACATAATTCATCTAACAGCTGCTGATCATGCTTAAGTCCATTAAGAAAATCTTTGTCAAAATCTTCAACACCAAATATTCTGTTACCCGGTTTTTCATCCATTATTTCCAGAATCTTTGCTTCAATTTCTTCTTCCGTACAACCTTCATCAAGGAGTTTATTAATATCCAGGTCAGGCGCAATAAATATTTTCCCTTTATCGAACATGTTTATCATTCTCTCATTTGCAGTTTTAAACCTACCAAGAGATGTTTTAAATGCAAAGAAACTGCTTTCAAGTCTCTTCACAAGCATTGTCTTCATAATGTAAGCAAGAGCCATTGATACAGTTTCTGCATTTTCATAGTAATTATTTCTAACATCATCTTTAAGATACATTATGGCTTGATATCTGAAATAATTCAATTTATCGTCTTCAACCAAATATCCAATTGTTTTATAGAATAAGTCATTTAACTTCTTATCAAGTTTATATTCTATAGCTTTTGGAGGAGCAATTTTGGGAAATGATATTCCCTGAGTTTTTAAATCTTCCTTATAAAGCGGAACACTTTCCAGGTCTCTTCTTGTGCGGCGTATAGTAATATATTTTAGAATCTTTTCCCTTATTTCAGAATATATCCTTTGAAGGGCTTTGATATCCGGTTCATCCTGTCTTTTTATTATCCTGTACCTTTCAACTATTTTGCCGAAGAATGATTGTAAATTTGTAATAGGCAAATTTGATTTCCGGGCATTTTGGAAAAGCAATAATTGATAATATATATCTTCAGGTTTATTATTTAATGGAGTAGCAGAAATCAGTACTACTTTTTTCTTATTACCTTGAACTAAACCACCATTTCTTCTTCCGGATTTACATATTAATTGTAAATTATTAAACATCTGAGAACGGTGATTTCTGAATTTATGCGCTTCATCAACCAGAATCAAATCATATTCTTCTTTAGCCCAGTAATCATCACCATCCTGTTTAATTATCTTCTCAAGACTTCCATTGCTGATAAATTTTGTATATTTATCGATGCCAAATAAATTAAATGTTCTTTTCCAGTTCTTTTCTACTGCCGGTGGATAAACAATCAGTATTTTGGTGTTAGCAGGTCCGTTAGTTATAATAAATTTCTTTGCCAGCATTGCAGCTACAACCGTTTTACCAGTACCTACAACATCCGCCAGGAAAAAGCCATCATATTCATTCAGCATGTTGAATCCTTGATTTACTGCATCAACCTGATAACTTAGTTTCTTGAAGAAACTTGTAGGTACATCCCCTATTGTTTCAGGATCATAATCTATATTTTTATCAAAATATTCAATTAAGAATTTGATATAAATCTCATAAGGAGTATATAATTTATCAAGATGAGTTTTTTCTTTGACTGCTTTAAAATCTTCCGGTAGTATATCAGTTGATTCATTCCATAACTTATTAAATTCATCTCTGGCAAATTTTAAATCATCATAATCTCTTAATTCAACATTCAACTCGTAATTAGATGATTCTGATTTACAGCCAAGTCCTGCTGCCGATAGATTGGAAGAACCGGTGATAACAATTCCATTTGAATGTTCATTAAAGTTTTCTGGAAGGAACAGATATACTTTAGCATGTAAAGTTTTTGAGTTATGAACACGTATTTTTATATTTCCATCAATAATATCCTGCATAAAGTCTAATATTCCTTGCTCAATTGCTCTTTCATAGCGTGCTTCTTTAATATCTTGCTGCATCCACTTAATAAACCCTTCTCTGGTTTTCTCGCTATATCCGAATAATGTCACTCCTCTTCGGTTTGCTTCAGCTATAATTTTATCTACGTTTATACCAACTAATATCTTTACTTCCGGTACTTTTCTTAAGTATTCTCTTATTGCAAAATATCCGGATGCTCTGAAAAAACCAACTATTGCATAGAAAGCATGAAGGTTTACCATGTTCTCAAAAACACCAGTAAATTTCTTGAAAAGTGTATTATCAGCAGTATTAGTAAAAAACTTTGTCGGCATAAAATATATCGTGGAAAATTATGATTAATATAGGTTTATTTACAAAATCATTCAATATAATTAAATAGTGAAAGAACTTTTCCGAACTTTACTTATAATTACAGAAAGTTTTTCAAAAAATCATATAAATTTAATTGGGCTGCGAAAAGCTTGGGAGTAAATAATTATAAAGCATTAAGCATGTTTTTAGGGCTCCTGATATTGATCTTGTGGCCAGAAAGTTGCAGTAATGTCAATGAAGAACTTAAAGCAGGAAGCTACAATATAGATTTCAATGACGCCTAATTGCCAAGCGGAATATATTTCTACCGCTTGATTACAAAGAATTTTGCTGAAACCAAAAAAATGGTGCTTGTGCGGTAAAGCACAGAGCAGCATTTTTTTGGTAAAATTAGTTGATAAAACCCCTTTAATATAAAACAGGGGTTTTTTTATTTCAGATATATAAGCAAAATGAATATTGCCGTATTCGTTTAATTGTGATAGAATAAGACCTACTTATTAACAAAATAGGTGCAGTACTTAAAAGTGCTTTCTTAAAAAGCTTCCCTACTGCTTATACTGTTCTAACACTATGCTAACTTTTTCATCCAGTTCCCTTATTAACTCATTAGTATCGGAAAATGAGTTATTGTTTATGATATCATTAAAAGAACTTTTAAACCTGGACTTGTAAACGTTCGTCTTGATCCTATTCTTGTTAGCAATGAATATTTTGATAGCATTATCATACCCTGCCTTATTGACAAGCGCAGCAATCATGAAATCCATAAACTCACTAGGTGTGTATGAATTTTTCTTATGTGGGTTTAACGAGTTTAATTTCATAACCGAGAAATAGTTATCCTTCAGCATATTCACTGATTTATTATAAAAGTCTCTTTGACATAAATCTTTAACATATACAACCTTGTTAAATTCATATTTAACCCTTCTTTTTATCCGGTATTCTAGTCGTAAGATTTTGCCCTGATATTTTTTGAATTCAGAAGGAATAACAACTTTATTTTTCCCAATCTCTTTACATTTGTCATATATAATAAATTGTTTTTGTTTATTCCCGAAATAATCAGAACCCGGAAATGACCACTTTTCACAATAAGGTTTATCGCCTAAACAATTTAAATACATTTGGATATTTTCCTTCATTATAAGGTTTGTTCCAATTTCCATGCTGAATACTTTTGCATCAGATAAATCTATAATTAACTCATCATTGAGCTTTTCAATTGCAAGAACCACATCAGGTCTGGTGAGAGTATATAAGTTTGTACCATAATAATATTTCGCTAAGCTTCCTTTAACACGGATCTTTCGGTTGCCGAATTTTTTTATATCTAGATTTCCAATTTCTCCAGATATAGATTCTTCTTTTGTTGTCCTGTCAAACTCTTCTTTGACATTCACTAAAACTTTTTCATTTATATTGACATCAGTATCCTTTACCAATATTACATAATCATACATGGCTTCTTTTATTAATGTATATTTATTATCAAATATTGATAATTTTACAAAGTATTTTATAACACATTTATATTATTTCCAAGCTAAAGCTCCTCTAGATTTGCCACCGCCCTGGTCCCAGCTTAATATCAATGAATCTTTTAACCCGGCTCTTGCTAAATCATATATCTGGTATTCTTTGAGTGTATATTTACTGAATTCATCACTTCTCAATCTTGCATCAAGCTGTTTATGAAGTCTTGGGAATTTCATTGCTACATCCTGCGGATTAGGAATATCAAAATGCTCTATCAAGAATTTGATATCATCAGTTGACTCATGCAGTATTAACGGAATACCTGCCTCGGTATATACAGCTATTCTTAATGCTTTAACTTCTTTGAAGAAGTTTCTTACTTCTTCTTTGTAAGCTGATTCGTCTGCATATTTAGAATTATCTTTTACCGTTATAGTCTTTTCATAATCTACCTGGTTAACTTCTGTATTTGTATCAATGCTGTATAACCTGCCGGCTTCAAATTCAACCTTAACAAACTCACCTGATTCAACTGATTGAGTTTTGAATGACTTGATACATTTAATTTTTGTATGGTCTGTTAAATAACCAAGTCTTTGCTGTGGAGGTAATGCTTTAAAAGGTGTTATTACAAGGTCTGATTTCTCACAAGCTCTTTCAATTCTCTCTAAAGCATCCGGGGATATGGTAAGTACTCCATCATTGATAAGTACCATTACATCATTTTTCACTCTGCCATTTAAAGCTAAGTAGTTAGGTATCTTCTGATGTATCTCTTTTACTGAATGAAGTTTATCTTCAAAGTCTGTTTCTATCTTGTGCCATTTGTAATTGGTTAAGCTGAGATGCAGTTCACCATGCTTAAATATAATATCGAATTTATTCCTGTTACCGTCTTTTTTGTATTCAGCATAACAGCCCTCTACTAAGTAACTCATTTTATCCAGTGAATCTTTATCATGCAGTATGTAACAGCTGTCTGATAATAAGAACTTGATGGATGATGCAATACGGTTCATTTCACTCATATCCAGATTATCATTATCCAAATCAACAACCGTAATATCGGGTGTTATGTTCTGTCTTGAAAAGAATAATACAGATACCTCAGCTAAAGCATTGGATTTCTTAAACAGGTTTTTGACATTTAATCTGTAAATTATCTTCTCCTTGATATCTTCAAACTTGCCTGAATCACACATCTTATCTGCAAAAGACTTTAAGCAAATCATGTAACCGCATCCCATACCAAACAAATTGGTCATTGCATAATTCATGGTCCACATCTGCGATTCAATCTCTTCATCTGTCCATTTCAAAGAGAATGGCGGATTGAGAACTAAGACCGGGAACTGAACATTAATGTCCTTTAAGTACTTTGATATCTTTACAAAGTCTGCATTGTAGAACTTCATATTAACCGGTGATGTCTCGGGAATATTGTTCTTATCAATCTCAAATCCTATACATACATTAGCCGGATTAACGGAGAATGGTAAGAGAAGATTACCACTGCCGCACATAGGGTCAATAATCAAGCTTCCTGTACGTGATTGAGGCGATAAATTAACAGGTAAGCATCTTGCTAAGAATGATGCAAAATCCACAGGAGTATAATACTGCTGCAAGTTCTTTTCCTTGAAGTTAGAAGCTGATTCGTAAAGCTTCTCTTCGTTTTGAAGTTTTGCTTCATCAAACTTAGAACCTGACTCATTGAACTGCTCTTTCAGTTTGATTTTGGATTTCTTATCTGTTACCGGTTTCTTTGTTACTGGTTTTTCATTTTTCTTCATTTATTAAATGGTTATTTATTGGTAGATAGTTTATTATATAAAAACTCATTTTCGAGGGTGTGTCAAATTAAAGAATTTTTTGAGTTGTATGCAATATTCTGTTGATGAATCACCCGAATCTTCCAAATAATCAAATATCAATCCACTGAAATTAAATATTTCAAGAGAGTTTATCTTTATCTCCAATTTACCTAAGAACTTATATTGAATTAAAATTGATAAATCATATTGTTGCACAATGCAATTTAATTACTTTCTGATCATATTCCAATACGTTAATAATTTTTATTTGCTTATATTGTTGTTATCAATCGATTTAATAAATCATCTTCGCTTGAAAAACATTTCATTGTGACTTTGGCAATACCGAATTAAACTGCTTACACCTTTGTTGACACTTTTATAAATATAAAAAATATCTGACTATAATTAGGATAAAATTCAATAGGACAACAGCTTGGTTAGCTGTTGTCCTATACTAATTCAAAATTTAAATAATATATTTTTTTGAGGAGTATGCTCAGTGCCTGTTGCTACTATTGCGGGAATTCGATTGAATTTTAAAGGATTATAAATTTATTTTTAGCTAAAAGTTAAGTACTAAGTAAGTTGAAAGCAACAAAAACAGGGATTTTGTATGTATTAATTATCATGAAATAAATCGATATTCTATCATATTAAACTCAACAATCTTTTTTCAATAGTTTTCCAATCATTTAATAAATTAACAGTTTTAAACATTATTTTATGACCTTGTATAACTGTATACTCATCCAATTCTCTTGAAACAGTTGGATATAACAGCATACCATCGCAGTTTTTGTTAACTCCACCCTTAGCTTCAACGTTTTTCAAATAAGCAAAGATTTGGTATAAATTAGTTGAATGGATTCTTTCTTTATTATAATGTTCTGTAAGGGTTTCCTTATAATATTTTGTATCGATAATTATTTTTCTAATAGGTGATTCAAGAGAAATATCCGTTTTCATTACGGGTAACAATCCTGTAGTGCCTTCGGGTTGGACTTCTATATCCCAATTTATGATTTCTACTCCTACCTTATATACATTTTGTTCTTTCTTATAAAAATTTCTCACAAAATTTTCAAACAATACATCCATTTTATTCTCATCCCTGATAAAATCCATGAATTTGTATATCCCTTTATCTTCATTAATCAATACATTTTCATGAATTATTTGGCATATTTTTATAAGAAAATCGTAGAAATAATTATTTCGATTTAATCTTACTGATTTGAAATTTTTAGAATTTATTTTGATATCATCTGTTTCGTGAAATCGTCTATAAATTCTAACCAGAAGTACTTTTAGCTTTTTATCTAAACCTTTAAATAATATAAGAGTTCGAAGTGTTGATTTTATTATTTGATTATGCAAAATATTATGATGGAATTCATCATATTCACATACCATACTGGCTTTTAGTTTCAGATTTCTTTTTATATACTCTCCAAATATTGGCTTACTCTTTATACCTTTTAATTCCTGTGTAAACTGAATATAGTTTCTGTCAACACCTCTTTTAAAAAGATGCAAACATCCATTAATCAAAACTCTTGCAAATAAATCCATAATATCTTTACTGTCAATCTTATCAACATTAACTATTTCTTTTTCATCGAGCTTATCCCAGGCATAACAAAGCAAATAATAAATATTTTGAATTGGAATATCCATTTAATTTAATAGGTTTTCAACGGATTGTTTTGCTTTGTCTTCATTGTCAAACCAGTATTCATATAGTAAAGATGAGATTTCATTTTCGATAATTTTATTATACCAACCAATATCCGGATTAGGAGGGATATTACAGAAATAACTATGACCAACCATAAATCCTTTACCAAGATTGCTATCTCCTGAGATGGTCCCATTAAGAGAGTTCATACGGTTTACTATCTTTTTAATTATAGTTTCATCTACATTATTCTTTCTTAAAAAATCCGAAAATCTATCATCATATACCGGCTGCAAGTCCACAAAACAAAATCTTCTTCTGAGGGCATAATCAACTAAAGCTAATGATCTGTCTGCAGTATTCATTGTACCAATTAAATACAAATTTTCAGGAATGTAAAACGGAATTTGATAATCTTTTGAATATGTCAAAGGTATTGCAAACTCTTTACCTCTTTTATCGTATTCAATTAACATCATAAGTTCACCAAACACCTTACTTAAATTACCCCTGTTTATCTCATCAATTACAAAGAAATAATCATTGTGGGGATCTCTTTGTGCTTTTAAACAAAATTCATAGAAAACACCATTCTTTAGCACAAAATTTCCGTTTTCAGAAGGTCTAAATCCCTGGATAAAATCCTCATATGAGTATGATTGGTGGAATTGTATAACTTGTATTTTTGATTCATCCTTCTTTCCCATCATCAAATATGCAATTTTTTTCGCTATATAAGTTTTACCTGTTCCCGGAGGTCCCTGGAGTATTATATTTTTCTTGAACTTTAATCCATCAATGATAGAAGCAATTTTCATTTCCGGAATAAACAATTCTACTAAAGCTTTACTAATATTATATCTTTCAATCTCTTCAATTACAGGATTCTTTGTGATATTCAATATAGCATTGAATTCACTTTCTGTCAGTTTAAATAAACTGCCCTGATTATTTTTCATAACCTCAACATCATTCAATTCCTTTAAGTTAGAAAGGGTATTCCAATCGATTTGTTTAGTTACAAACTCCTTTATCTTAAAAGTAATTATTTCACCTAAATCATCATCCTGATGCAAACCTTCAGTAATTTCGAAGACTGCCTTAATTTTCTTAACTGGGGTTGATTCATATCCTATTACCAAATCACCACATTTCACATTGGTAAAATATTCATAAATTCTTCTTTTGTTGCCATTTTGATTGTATGATGTATATGATTGTTCGCTTCCAATTGGAAAATCTTCAATCTTCCATATATTAGGATTGGCATTGAGCCACCAGTAGTTTCTTTTACCGTCAGTAATTTTTGCTTTGGAATCTGATTGAAATTCAATTCCCATCATAATCTTTAGTCTTTTTACATAATCAGGATATTTAGTAATATCGGTTAAAGTCTTTGTAACAATAGATCCTCTATACACAACCCACTCTCCATGCTTTACCCAATTTACTTTTCTTACATTTTTGTTGCTTTCTCTTATATCATCAAAAATATAATCCGAATCTATGAACCCATAGCCTATATAGTTAGTTTTACCTGTTTTTGCTATAATCACATCACCTGTTTTAATTACATTGGCAAATTCAAAACAAGCAAGCGATCTGTGACTTTGATCTGAATCAATAGGATATTCAGATTCAAGCGCTGTCTTCAATGCTTCTCTATCTGAATACTTATTAAGGCTGCCTAATTTGTCCCACCCAATAGTAGCAATTCCCTTGTCAAGCCATTCTTTCCAAAGCATATTATCTACATTTATAAGCCAATACTTTTTCTGGTCACTATATTTTTCATTATTTGATTTTTCACTCACGATCGAATCAGTTTTTGAATCAATTTGGAGATAATTCACTATGCTTCTGAGAAAATCCTGAGTAAGCATTGTATTATATTCATCATTGAAACAATCCTCTGATAATCTAATTCTATGATGTTCCACTAAGTCTATATTATTTTCCAATATAATTTTCAATTGCTCACAAAATTTAAAATATTCATCCAGTCTATCTTTCTTTTTTAATGTGCTTATTTCAAAATTTATCAACCGAGTAAAGTTTTTAAAATCTGTTGATTTATATAAATAATACTTTTCAGGATACCTAAAACTTAAGTAGAGTGATACTGCTGTATTGTTCTGGTAATGTTGTTTTATATTTGGTTTATTAATTTCTAAAATAAACTTATCACAGCCATCTTTAAAATTTGATACTCTTTCATTTAAAGCTATAGTTTCATCAAATAGGTTCTTAAATAAGTTTCGTACTTCTTCTTGGTTTATAGTACAGAAGAAGAGTATCATTTTCTTAGGAAAGTAATTTTGTCCTGTCCAAAGGTTATTATTACCCGCAAAGCTCTTTTCATACATAACTGCAAAATCAACTGCGTCTATATCCCAATTATCCTGAAAAGTCTTTAATGCTTTCCACTTATATAACTCATTATAGCGGGGTGTGAAAATAAGTTTCTTGTAAGCTGGGATTAATTCATTTATCTTATCTTCATCAATCACATCCTGGATTTTTTCTATTTTATCCCCTGTCGGCTCCTCTTTTCCTAAATAGTTTTCATATAACCAGCTAAAGAACTGGTCTAATTCTAAGGGAAGAGACGTCTTAGTTCTTTTGCCTACAATTTGCTCATATTTCTCGAGTAATGGCTTTAAAGCTAAATTGTATTTTAGAAACTTCTGCCCGGTTGAATCACCTCTTGAAAAGCATAAATCAATTCCTAAAAATTCAACTGCCTCTTTATCCCTTAAATTGTACATAACATATTCTTCTGCATATACGTAAGCTATGATTTCAGTAATCACAGAAGAACCGAAGTATTTAATCTTATAATCTCCAGTTAACAAGCTATCTATTTTCACATCAATAGGATCTTCTCCATAAGCAAGGTATTCAAATTTTTTCCTGTATTCTTCAATAGGCATATTAATATTTCCCAAGGCGTTTCCCTTTGCAATTGCCATAGCTTTGAAAGCGTGTATTTTATCACCTAACTTCTGTATATCATTCCATTCCAATTTTTCCAGGTTTTCCTTTACAAAAAAATCTTTCATGTAGTCATATCTTTCTTGCAGCCACTTAACTTTATTAGCAAAAAGGTCATCGGCAATTTGAGAAAACTCATAAAGTTTCTGTTCTAAATTTGCTTCCTTAGATTTTGGAATGATATTAAATCCTAAATTTTTAAGGTATCGAAAGGCTTCCTGTGCATTGAAATTATCAGGTCCTAATTCTTCTCCGTATGCAAACTTATGGGCTATTGTAATAATGTATTTCGGTGGATATTTACCCCCTTCATATTCAAGGTCATAATCTATTGAGGCTCTATTATCAGGAATACTGTTGATTTTTATTTCTTCAATTGCAGAAAGGATATGGTCTTTGTTTATATTGGAAGGAATCATAATATATTAATAATTTAATTGTTTTTTTACTTATTGCAGTAATTGTATCTTACATATACTTATCTCTGAATTCTTTCAGCCAGCGATAACCTGGTTTCCTATCCAGAAAATTTACAATCTCCTGGATTGATAAAATTGAAACACTTTTTTGGATATCAGGAGGAAGTAACTTAATAAACCTTAAATATCTTCCTCTTTCAATGCCATTAATTTTGTATTTGAACGTAGAATTTCTTTCATCATGAATCAAAAGGAATTTACCTTTTAACTCAAGTGCTGTTAATAGCATGCGATATGCCTGGTAAAACTCAGTAAATGGGCAATATTCCACTGTGCTTAACAATCCATATTTTTTCATTAAATTTATATATTCTCTCTTCTTCTCAGCATGCAGATAGCAAATAGTAGGATCTGACGCTGGATTCGAGCCATCACATTCTCCTTCTTCGTAGACTGAACATGTACCAAATTCTTTCTCTGTAAATTTAAACTCTATCAATACCTTTGCATCTTTATCCGTATTTACAAATAAATCTATTGATGTTGGCTGGCCTGAGTTCTCTTTGAATACTTCAGCAAATGATTTCTCAAATTTAGTTTCTGAAATTGCGCCTATAAGTGGTATGCCTGATAATCCTATTATTTCCTTTAATGTGTCAAGATCATCTCTTGCTACTAAGGGTCCAAGCAGATTAAACAAACATGCTTGTGAGCTTAAACCATGATGGATATATTTGTGAAGAGGTTTTACATTTTGCTTTTTGACATAATTGGCAACATCCGGTAATATAATATTGTTAGTCCAATTATCATGTGAAGATAAAATGTATTTTGATTTTTGATGTGTTCTGAAACCTTTACTTTTGAAGTACGCAGCAGTTTGGGTTTCCAATTTTGCAACTAATTGTTTTCTACCCATTTTGTTTATTATTTTAGTTAATGTTATTTGTAATTACTTCTTCTTCCCATTCAATTCTTCAATTATCTCTTTAAAATTATTCAATCCGGCTTCGAGATTTTCAATGATCTCAAGTGCGATTATATCAGGGTCAGGTAAGTTTTCCAAATCACCGAGACTTTCATCTTTGAGCCAGAATATATCCAAGCTGGTTTTATCTCGTGCAATTATTTCATCATAGGTGAATTTCTTGAACCGCTCTGATTCCTTACGCTTGAACCTGTTATCGGGATTGAAGCAGTTGATGAACTCCTTTAGGTCATCATATTTCAGTGGATTTGTCTTAAGTGTGAAATGCTTATTTGTGCGCAGGTCATAATACCAGATCTCTTTTGTCCATGGGTCTTTACTTGCAGGTCTGTTATCGAAGAATATTACATTTGCTTTTACTCCCTGTGCATAAAACACACCAGTTGGCAATCTTAGTATTGTATGCAAATCAGTATTTTCAAGCAGACGTTTGCGGAGTGTTTCCCCTGCACCGCCTTCAAACAACACGTTATCGGGCACTACTACAGCAGCTTTGCCATCTACTTTAAGCATTGTGCGGATATGCTGAACAAAGTTCAACTGCTTATTGCTTGTTGTTACCCAGAAATCCTGCCTGTTATATGTAAGAGTTTCCTTTTCCTGCTCACCCATTTCATTTGTAATTGTGACGCTGCTTTTTTTGCCAAATGGAGGATTTGCAAGTACATAATCAAATTTCTCTGATGGAGATGATATAAGACTATCCGACCTAAGCACCGGCGGTTCGCTGTCCATATCACCGATGTTATGGAGGAATAGGTTCATAAGGCATAATCTCATAGCACCCTGTACAATCTCCCAGCCGGTGAATGCTTTGTACTTAAGAAACTCTTTCTGTTCCTTGTTTAGCTTGTAATGGCTTGTAATAAAGTCATACGAGCCCAGGAAGAAGCCTCCTGTACCGCAGGCAGGGTCAGCTAAGGATTTCGTAGGTTCAGGGTGTATACACTCAACCATCGCCTTAATAAGAGCACGTGGTGTGAAATACTGTCCTGCACCACTCTTCACGTCTTCAGCATTTCTTTCGAGCAGGTCTTCATATATATTTCCTTTAACATCTATTTCAATGCTTATCCACTTTTCCGAATCAATCATCTGGATTACCTTATACAGCTTGGCAGGGTCCTGGATTTTATTCTGTGCTTTGAAGAATATCTGCCCGAGCATACCTTTTGAGTTAGCTCCAAGATTATTTAGTATATCGATATAATGTGCTTCTAATTCTGCACCGGTTTTATTAATCAGACTTTGCCAGTTATATTTTAGGGGGATATGAGTATCCCTGCTATAAGGCGGCTTAGAGTATTCATCTGCCATTTTTAGAAAGAGCAGATACGTAAGCTGTTCAAGATAATCACCATAGCTTACACCATCATCACGAAGAGTATGGCAGTATGACCAAATTTTGTTTCCAATTGTTGAGGTTGTCATTTTTTATGATTTAACAAACTTTAATAATGGTATGTAATTAAATTTATCGGCTTCCTGCAGAGCTTCCAAATATTTAGTTCTTTCTTCGCCATCATTATACAGTTCCTTTGCTCCCCAGGTAAAAAGTTGTATTCCTAATGATATGGCAAGTAAATCTGCTGCAAATCTGGCGTGCCTACCGTTTCCGTTTGGAAATAGATGTATCCATACTAACCTATGATGAAATCGTGCACATATTTCATCTTTTCCATAAGTATTATGTTCAATCCAATATTTAATATCATCAAGCAAATTCCTTGTCTCTTCACGGATTTTCTCAGGTGCTACTCCAATGTTCTTTTCTGTTTTTCTTAATTGCCCCGCCCACTTCCATGTCTCATCAAACATATCCTTATGAATATCCTGTAAAAAATAAATATCAAGTATTTTATCTGCTTTATATTCCTTACTATAATATTTTAAAGCAGCATCAGCTATATTGTGTTCTTCCCATTCATTCAATTCTTTTTGTAAGGTTATGTGAGAAGGGATTAATCCTTCGGCTTCATCAGCATCGATAGGTGTTGCACCTTTGGGATATTCAAACTTCATAATCCCAGATTTTCCCTCTCTTTTCTCTGTTTATTTCTTCCATAATGTCTTCCATTATTTTTTTCCCTTCTTTACTGTTTAAATCCTGCTCTTCCAATTTCATTGAATGATTAATTCTTTTAAACATTGCACCTGCAACTATAGCAGATTGGTCTGCAACTATCTTTTCAAACGAGGTTTCAGGAACAAGAGCATAAACTAAATTACACTTCATTGCCTTAGCAACTTTTTTCAATGAATTCAAAGTAATATTGCCTTCAGCTTCGCTTTTTTCCAATCCGGCAACTGCAGGCGGAGAAATGTTTAAACGTTTGGCAAGTTGTCTGTGACCCATTCCAATTGTATTCCTAATTTCCCATATCCAGCCCCGTGCAGGTATCTGCAATCCTTTTAAATCCTTTGATTTCAACTTCGAATCCAGTTGCTTTATTTTCAGATTTTGATATTTTTTTCTCATAACACTTATTAACTTATAAGTTTAATAATAAATATATTAAGTTATAGGTTAATAATACTATTATATTTATTAAGATAAAAGTTAATAAATATTGCAAAATGTTAAGCTATAAGTTAATGAATAATACTGTCTATTAAGTTATAACTTAATAATATTTACTGTTAAAAGAACAAATTCCAATCTTTTAAAAACAATCTCCATAACTTACGCCATCATCGCGGAGTGTGTGGCAGTATGACCAGATTTTGTTTCCAATTGTTGAGGTGGACATTTTTTATTAGTGTAATTTCAAAAAACCGAATTCTTCTGAAATATCTTTTATGAATTTTGATAGTGGACGTTTATTAATCTCAGAATCTATAACATAAGCTCCCAATAACATTCTGTAAACATCTGCTTTTGTACTAAACAATATGCTAAATTCACTATATAAATTATCTATATACTGTGGACTATAAATAATATGTTTTTGTATTAATTCAATTATTACATCTTTGTGCAAATTATATAAATCTTTAATTCTAAAGATCTCAGCCGTTTTAAATGCTCTATTGATATCTTTTTTTGTTGGATTTTTAAACCAGTTCTTTTTTAGTTTAATCTCAAAGTCATCACCCTTATTAAAGAAAAAATTTGTATTTAAAACATTTGTAGAGAATCTTAATATATCATTAAATGAATCCATATAAGGATGAAGATAATTTTTTAAAATGAATTTAGCGGTAAATTTTAGTTTACTATTACATCCATGGCAAGAAAGTATTAAATTATAAAAAGATAATGATAAACAAGGATACTTTGATCTTAAAAAGTAATGATCAAAATCTGCAAGATACATATGGGATTTTTTATGTTTAATAATGGAAATATACTGTCTATTGCAGTAAACACAAACACCTAAATTTATTTCTTTTGCAAGCCATATAGCAGTATCACTTTCTCTAAATGTATCATAATAAAATATCTTATTAATTCGTTTTAATAATATATTTCTTTTTAATGAGTATAAATTAGATATTCCATCAAGTTGTTTTTGTATTTGATAAATCTCACTTGGGATACCTGTGATAAGAGTTTTTAAATTATTATATAAGTGTCTTCCATAATGTGAATAATTACTTCTGTTAGATTTTATTTTAAATTGAGTTTCAATTCGCCCATAAATTGAATTTCTTTTGTGAAATGCACCATTTTTATTTTGTGGATTCAATAATTTAAAATATTCTTCAGCAATTTCTCTAAGGAACTTGCTTTTCCCAGCTACTATCTTGATCATTTATTTCTTGATTTCTCCAAATTATCTAAACGTTTATAAATTGATACCATATCCAAATTTATTTTCTCGTTAAATAAGGTTAATAATTTATTCCTGATAATTGGCTCTCCTATAATTTTTATTCTATTCTTTATTTCGTTATTTCTTTCTTCTGAGGAATTTATAAAATCTTCGTTACTAAGAATTCTTAATAACCCATCAATCTGTTCTTTTGAAAAGTCTCCAATTAATCCACCTTTTACAAAAAATGAATCTTGATATAGTGAATAAATATTGGAGGCAAAGGTTTGCCTAAAATCGTCCAAATTTGATTGTATAATTTCGTCATTTTCATTTTTAGATAAAAATATTACACAATCTGAAGGCAAGTCCGATAAAACAATTGGTGAATGAGAAGTGATAATTAATTGAATATCAATATTTTTAAATTTCGATTCGAAAAGATTTGTTAAAAATTTTAGAATATTTTTTATAAACATTTTTTGCCATTGGGGGTGTAAATATATATCACCTTCATCGATCATGATAATTATAGAATCTGATACCTTTAGAGTTGGTTTATTTACTTTCTTATTAATTATCTCATAGAATCTGGAATATAAATTCAATATAGCTTTTTCTCCAGAACTTAAATCTCGCCACGAAAATTCAAAAAAATCTAATTTTGGATAAGTTTCTAAATATTTATCTATAAAGTTTTTCAAAATTTCTAATTTTTCCACGTTGGTGTTAAAATATATTATATTTCCAAATATCCTAGTATCAGCTTTATTAACTAACCTTTCAAATAATTTAATAAATTCTATATTATTTTTAATCATTTTCCTTATACCAGTTTTTTCATCAATCCCTGGTATTTCCTTGGTTATTTTCTTGAAAAATGATTCAATATTCTTAATAGGTGATAATTTATCATTTATTATAAAGTTTACATTACCGAATAAACTAGAAAACAAAGTCGATTCAAGTATATTATTTATAAAATTAAAAAAAATGCTTTTATAAAAGATAATCTTTATTAATGGTTGTTTATTCTCTTTTATATTATTTCGATACTCATCGAAAAATTCATTAACGGTTTTAAGAGTATTGTAATTTCTATTATTGATATTTCTTTTTGATTTTGGGAAAATACTATTTATATTAATTTCCTTCACAGTGATTACAACTTCTTCAGGATATTTAATATCGCAATAATTATCATATTTATTTATAAAATAAAATATTTGTCTTTTGAATTCGTATTTGTTATGAGCTATTACTGGATGAGTGCCAGATACAAGCTCCGAATTATCTTGTGAAGCATTTTCTTTTTCATAGTTGGGGTTTTTGAAATCTTCATAATCTTGATATATCAACTGGTTTGTCGAAATACTTTTAAAGTTTCTATTATCATATTCTAAATTATTTTGATATTCCCTTTTCCCATCAAATATATTAGAAAAATAGATAAATGAAATATCTTGAAGTTCTTCAACAGTGTGTTTTGATATTCTATTATTAATAATTTTATTTAACTCATATGAACATTTTTCTGATTTGTTAATTATATTTATTTCTTTTTGACAATAAATTCTTAATACATTAACCTTATAAAATATAGCTATATTGTTAGTTTTACCTAATCCAGAAAGCCCCTCAGTCAGACAGTTACTTATGTATTCTAAAGTAGTAGTTTTCCCTGCTCCATTTTCTCCAATGATTGCGGTAATGTTTGATATGTGAATTTTACTATCTTTTTCTAAACTAAAAAAATCAGCAATAAAACTTCTATTATCATTTATGAGCAATTCGTTTTTTTCTGAGTTGTAATTAATTTTGAATTTATAAGAAAAGTTTAGATTTTGATTTATTAAGATATCCTTATAATTTTCAATCCAAGTGAATATTAATTCCATTTTCTTCTGTATATTTATTTGTTTACGATTTCTCACAGCCTCCCCCCAAACGCCTGCTTGAGGATACTCTGTCGGAGGTGTTCTGATTGATTTAATCCTTGGGTTATTTCTTTCTCAATTGAGTCACATACAGATAAACGAGACTCAATTTCATTCACTATTCTTATTTGCTCTTCTTTGGGACAAATAGGTACTAAAATGTTTTTAATATCTCTAAGATAAATAGCTTGTTGGGCTGTAGAACCTGATAACAATATTAACTTATTAAGAATAAAAGGCGATTTCATTAGATAACTCAGATATAATGCTTCAACACATACTTTCGGTTTAATAAGTATTACACTGCCCAATAAACAGAATACTTGTGTCGATTTAACAATACATGATCTTCCTACGGTAGCCCCTCTGCTTACAATTAGTATATCACCTTTTTCCGGATTACATCTTTTACGAAATTTTATGCTATCCTCTTTGCTAATATACAAGCATTCATCAAAAACTACATCATGATCTCTAACATCTTTAGCTGATAGAAAAGGAATACCATCATCAATTATGTTAGGTCTTAAGTGTTCTCCATCTGTTATCTTATTTGATATATCATTTACCTTTACCCACTTCCATCCTTCCGGCAACTCACCATCTTTCACATTCTTATTCGTTAATCTTCCCTCAAACGCATATTTCAAAACTGCCTGCCGGAATATCTTAAGCTGTGCCTGTGCTTTCTTTAGATTTTCAATTCCTTCATCAAGCTCACTGAATAACTCTTCTATTTTATCTGTTATTCTGCGTTGTTCAGCTATTTCGCAAATTGGAATCATTTGATTGAAAACATCAGAATCTCTAACTGCTGGATAGCTTGAACCTGTTTGTAACTTATTAAGTGATTCAACAAAAATATTGGAAATTGAATAGTAGAAGATATATTTATCAACAACTCTTTCTTTTAAAGGTCTTATTACTGCAAAACCTGTGGATGCAATTTGGTCATTGTAAATTGGATTATCAACTTTTGCTGTATTTTTTAGATATGTCCTAACTGTAGAAAATAAAATATCCCCAACTCTAATTATTTGTTGTGCCCTAGATGGAGCTTGTGTCCAGTCGTACTCTTTATGTGATATTAGTTTATGAGTTTTATTATTAATTGAACCTATATCTAAATATATAAAATTACCCTTCTTTTTCTCAAATTTTTTCACTTTTAACACGTTATCAGAAACATCACCCAAACGCACCCACTTCCACCCTTTTGGTAATTCTTTCATCTTATGCTGCTAATGCCTCGTTTAGTTCATTAATAATGCTATCAAGCTCATCGCCAAAAAGCATGTACGCTTTGGCAAGTCCGCCATGCTCTGCAAATGGTGTATTATCAAAATCATCTTTCTCAATATGCACAGAGCTTGCCGCATGCTCTTTTATCATCCTCAGCCAGTCCATCTGCTCCTTCGTAAACTTCAGTGCCCCTGCCTGCTTCTTAAATACCCACTCCTGGAAATTCTTATTTACTGTTACATCATAATTGGTAAGCACATTATCTATGTTAATAGCATGCCTTACAAGTGCTACAAGTGCAGTAAGCTCTTCAAGCGGTCTGCTGCCGTTAACACTTTCAATCTGCTCATAAGCATTCCATACATGCAGCGGTGCAAGGTTTGGTTTTGTTTGCTTCAATACATCGCAAAGTTCCTTTATCATTTTAAATGTCAGCTCTCTGCGTCTGTATGGCTGGCTGTAAAATATTTGCAGTGCTGTTATCTCATCTTTATTAGCTTCAATAAATTCCTTAAAACCGTTAACTAACTCTACAGCTTTTTCCTTTACCTTTCCTGACCATCCTATACCTGTTACCTCATCGATATTAACAGTATCAATAATCTGCTCATACTTCTTTCTCACATTCTCAATATATTCCCTGAACTTAGCATCATCAAACACTGCAGATGCTTCCTTCGCAAGCTCATCGTTTGCCTGCTTCAAAATCTCTTCCGGTATTTCCTCACCATCTTTAACAGGGCTTAAAGTTTTTGCTTTCTCAGCAACTTTATCCGGGTCAAAAGAACCAAGTAACTCAGCTACAATAACGCCAATTGTTTTTCCCCCGTTAATTTCCTTTGCCTTCTCTTTTTCCTGTGGAGTTATTTGCCTTTCAAGCCGTGTCAGGCGGTTTGCAAGAGAAGTAATAGTATCTTCATCACGTGTACCCAATACAACATTCATCATCAAATCTTTTAATGATATGCCCGGCTTTCTTTCCAGCGGTCTGCTGTCTATTTTAACCGATTCACAGACACCAATGGCATCTATCACAACAAAATGTGTCTTGCTGCCTGTAACTGACGGGGTAATCGTCTTCAATGAATCATAATCCATAGTTCTTGTACCGCGTCCTATCATCTGCTGGAAGTAGCTCCTTGATTTCACATCACGCATGAAGATAAGGCACTCAATTGGTTTTACGTCAGTACCGGTTGCAATCATATCAACTGTTACTGCAACACGCGGATTATATTCATTCCTGAACTGCTGTAGTACTGTTGATGAGTTCTCTTCAGTGTTATTATATGTTACCTTTTTGCAAAATGCATTGCCTTCAGCAAATTCTTCACGGACAATCTTTATAATGTCATCGGCATGGCTGTCTGATTTTGCAAAGATTAATGTTTTGGGTACTTCTTTTCTTCCGGGAAAAATTGAAGTTTGAACACTCTCTTTGAATGCCCTGATGATTGTTCTTATCTGGCTTGGATTGACTACATCTCTATCAAGCTCAACGTTGGAATAAATAACATCCTCATCTAATATTTCCCATTTTTTTCTGCGTGATAAACGGTCTCTTTTATCAATCCATTGCTTAGCTTCTATCTTAGCACCATGCTTTGTGATATTGGTATCTATCTTATAAACATCATAACTCACATTCACACCATCTGCAACAGCTTTCTCATGTGAATATTCGCTCACCACGTTTTGGTTGAAGAAACCGAATGTACGTTTATCAGGTGTTGCAGTTAAACCAATGAGGAAAGCATCGAAGTAATCAAGAACCTGTTTCCAAAGATTATAGATTGAGCGATGACATTCATCGATGATAATGAAGTCAAACATTTCAACTGGAACATCAGAGTTATAAGCAACGTCTTTTGGCCTATCAACTTGTTTTATTTCATACAATGATTCAGTTTCAGCAGATTCATCCAGCTCTTCGCCTCTGAGTATTGAGTACATTCTTTGTATTGTACTGATACAAACCTGGCTGTCTTTATCTATGAATTTAGATGTTAACCGTTGAACATTATAAAGCTCTGTAAACTTCCTTTTATCGTCAGATGGCTCAAATGCCTGGAATTCCTGCTCTGCCTGCACACCGAGATTCCTTGTATCAACGAGGAACAGAATCCTTTTGGCTTTAGCGTATTTCAGCAAACGGTAAACCGATGTGATGGCTGTAAACGTTTTCCCTGAACCGGTCGCCATTTGTATTAATGCTCTTGGATTATTTAAAGCGAATGAACACTCAAGGTTTTCAATAGCGTTAACCTGGCATTCTCTTAATCCTTCTATGTTCAGCGGAGGAATAGTGGTTAACCTATGTCTTAACGTATCGGTTTCATTTATCCATTTAAGAAGGGTTTCAGGTTTATGAAACTGGAATATCTCTCTTGAGCGGGGCTTCGGGTCTCTGTTATCAGTGAATCGTGTTAATGTACCTGTACTTTGGTAAAGAAAAGGAAGCGATGATTTATTCTTAATCCATTTGAGTTGGCTTGAAGCGTAACGCTCGGTTTGTCCTTCCGCTACTATTAGTGTTTCCCCTTTTGATTCATCTTTCGCTTCGATAATACCAATTGGATTGCGGTCAACAAACATAACATAGTCAGCCGGACCTGATTCGGTGGGATATTCTCTTACTACTACACCTAATGCGGCATTTGGGCTGAACTGCTTTAAGTCCTGGATTACCCAACCTGCCTGGGTGAGCATTTTATCGATTTGCTGTCTTGCTTTTTGCTCAGGAGTCATGGCTAATTGTTAAAAAGGATAAATAACAGGAAATAGCTGGAAAAACATTACTTAATATAGGAATTTTTTACAGACAAATAAAGAAAGAAAAGAAAGGGTGAAAGAAAAATTTCTTGAGGGTTCTTACATATACATAAATCAAACTATACACAAGTAATATTAATAATCATAAGAATATTCAGTTTTCTGGAGTAATACGTACAGAATTAATTGAAGGATGAGAAGGAAAAAGATAATTGAACGATTAAACATCACTAAAATTAAATAGGTTTTTATAAAGACACAGAGGTTTTAAATCTAAATTCACAAAGAGAGATTGAAAATATCGTCAACAACATAAAAGTGCAATTAACAATAGATATTCTTAAATGTAACAAAAATAATCAGCTCATTAGATTTATTTTTTTCTTTTCCCTTATGTTTTCACTTTACATTTCAGCTTCTTATGTTTATTTTGTTGCAATATGCATTAAAATAATCTTTATGGTTATTAATAAATTTACTTTTAAAAAAATAATATTACATAATTATGCGCCCAAAGCTAAAACCAATAAAACCAGCTAATAAAATTAATGAATTGTTATATGACACTATACTGAAAAAGCAGAATGGTGATGACAAGCTTGCCGTGATTTGCAAAAAAAATGGAATGTATATTGGTACTTTCAGACGTGTACTTGAGACTAAAGATTCCTGGACTCAGGCGATACTCCTTTATAATCTCTGTGATTATTTAGGACTTGATATAAAGAATGTAATAGAAACTGGTGTGAAAAGTAAGATGTCTCAAAAGAAAAGTAAACATACAAACTATAAAACCAGCAAGAGAAAAAATTGAGAATTTCAATAAAAAATACTTTCGCATATCTAAAAATGCATTCTACAATGAGTATTAAAAGTTTAAATTTCCTACTTTTGGTGTCACCCTGGGTGTCACCCAAGGTTTTTGGGGCTTATAAAAGGATAAAGCACTTTGTTAAGTGCTTTATTTTAAGGTGGTTATCTGTGGACAGGGCCGGAATTGAACCGGCGACACACGGCTTTTCAGGCCGTTGCTCTACCAACTGAGCTACCTGTCCTTGATACTTTACTTTTTTTGAGAACCGCGGCACATCCCGCTTTAGCGGGATTGCTCTACTCCCGAGTACTCGGGAAGCTACCTGTCCTTGTTACATTATCAGTTCAATAGAATTATAAAAATGTGAAAATTTTCATAAAAAATCAATTTGATAATTTATACATAAAAAGGGAATACTTAAAAAAGTATTCCCTTTAAAATTTTGTATAATAAAATAATTTTATCTTATAAAATGGTTTTGACCTTGCCTGTTTAACTTACCATCAAACCTTAATTTAAACGCACCTGTACTGTCTCTCCATGTACTATCTATATACATCACTCCATAAACCCGGTTATATGTATAACGAGTATCAAATTTACCTTTTAAATAAAATGCAATAACCGGATGTTCACCTTTTAAATCTGAAAAACTACATGAGCAATCATCATTAAAATCACTTTCACATAAAGAATCAGCATCGGGAATTACAGTAATGGTATCAAACTGCTGCTGAGAAAGATTATTATATATGAAAGGCTGGAATTTTGTCTTAAAGCCCGATCCATCATTAAATGCATCACCTGAAACAAAATAAAATTGGTATCCTAAAAAGGCAGAATCAACTAATATTACATCCTTCCATGAATTTACTTCCGGAACGGTTACTCCTCTAAACAAATCAGCTGCGCTGTAATCATAAAGAGCAGATTTCACATTAATACAAACATTCTTGAAATAAAAGTAAGTGCTATCTACCCTTTTCGGAGGCGGGAGAATTCCTGAATCATCACATCCTTGATATATAAATACAAATGTAATAACAAGAATAAATAATAATACCTTGTTTGAAGATAGCTTCATTGTTGTTTTTGATTATTAGTGATATTTATGAATAATACCACAATTCAATTATAACACTAAATTATTATTAAATAAATGTAAAAAAAACAATGAAAAACAATATATTCTTTATATATTTATACAGATAATTTCAATAAAACCCGATTTTTTATTAAAAATTCAGTAAATTAATGTATAAATATCAGCGTAATTTTTTCTGTACGAAATAAAAAAGAGAATGCAAAAAACCGCATTCTCTTTATATTTAATACCCGGTTTATATATTATTGCTGAGTCGGAACTTTGAAGCTGTTTTCCCCACCCGTATTTAACTTAACGTCAAAACGCAATTTAAAATAATTATTATTATCTCTCCATGCTGAATCAAGGTAAAGCATTCCGTAAATAGGTTTTATATTTACAGTACTTTTCCCCTTTAAATAGAAGCCGTAAACCGAATGGTTTTGCAGAGGATCATTAAATGTGGGGGTTCCGTCAGTTTCAAAATCTTGTTCATTTAATGTTGTATCTGAATCCGGTATTACAGTTAATGTATCAAATGAACTTTGTGTTAAATTCGGATAAACATATTGTTTGAATCTTGTTTCAAAACCCGCTGCATCTATTGTTTTATCACCTGATCTGAAATAAAACATTTGCAGTGATTGCAGTGTATCCATATAATCCACTAAAACTGCATCCTTAAGTGTGCTTAACTCCATAAGTATTTCACCTTTCAACAGGTCAACCGAGCTGTAAGCTGAATCAAATGGAATAGTTCTTTCGCTGATGATAAGGTTATCATAATTTATCAATGTTGAATCAGTCGCTGTTTTATCATCAACGATTCCCGAGTCATCACAGCCTGTATAAAACGCTGCAATTGTTATTGCTAATAAAAGAAACAAAGATTTAAGATTAAATGGCTTCATGTTTGGGATAATTAATTTCTAATTTTTTTCTAAGTTGTATATCCAATTATAACATTATTTAATAATTAAAAACATGAATAAAGTACTGTTTTTACGGTATTATTTAAAATAATTTTTATTGCATTTGATTTAAATCAAATGAATTTATGTCTTAATTTAATATCTTTGTTTAAAAATTGTATGGGAATAGCATTTTCATTTAAAAAACCTGTTTATATTCTGCCCTTTATAGCGTTGAGCTTAATTTTCGGTATCATAACCGGTTGGTTCAGGATTGGCTGGGAATTTTCATCTGCAGCTTCCTGGCCTGAACACGGTGCAATTATGACCGGCGGATTTGTCGGTACTTTAATTTGTTTAGAGAGAACTATAAGTTTTAAATATAAAGCAGCGCTCATTATACCAATTATCAGTTCATTAAGCATTGTGTTTTTTCTTCTGAAATATAATGACATAGCTTATTGGATGTTACTAACAGCAAGCCTGGGGTTATGCGTAGTATATTTCATAATATATTTCGAACACAGTGAGCTTTATATACTCATAATGACGGCAGGTGCTTTTACATGGCTGATTGGAAATATATTTTTAATCCAAACTCATTTTTACCCCAATGCTGTTATGTGGTGGATTGCTTTTCTGTTCTTCACTATACTTGGCGAGCGTCTTGAACTATCGCGTTACCTGATGATCAAATTTTGGCAAAAGATATTATTGATAATTTTTCTTGCACTATATGTTACCGGAATATTAATGCCCTTCCATGGAAGCGGCGGGTATTTAACAGCAATCTCTTTGATAGGGTCAGGTCTTTGGCTTTATAAATATGATATGGCAAAAAAATCTTTAATAAAAGAAGGACAACACTTTTATTCAGGTATTGTTTTACTAGCGGGATATGCCTGGTTAATTATTACCGGAGTTTTAATGGCATGGGGAGCTTACTCGGGTTTATTTTATGATGCCGTGCTTCATTCTTTCTTCCTTGGTTTTGCATTTTCGATGATATTTGCACATGCCCCTATAATTCTACCGGGCATATTGAAATTACAGATTAATATATTCAACCGTTCGCTATATTTATGGTTTATACTTTTACAGTTATCTTTAATAATGCGGATTGCCAGTGTGCTTGACCCGGTTATATTTTCCAAACAAATCGGAGGACTGTTAAATGGTGTGGCAATATCAGGATTTATAATAAATATATTATTTCTTTTATTGAGAGGTAAGCTGTCCATACGGAATAAGGTTCTGGCAAAAGCTTAGAATTAGTTATTAACGGTTGCCTTTAATATACTCTACTTTCAGATATTATATTCCGAAACATAAAATTATTATAATTTTACATACATAATTCTGTTGCTTTTATTTACTGATATATTAGGTTATTTTGTAAATACAAAATGAGAGTTTACAATTTAAAAATTTCAGTAACACTCCTATTCTTATTTATAATAACAGCATGTATTAATTCATTTACCCGGCAGGATTCTTTTTCTATTACCTGTTCATTCACTTTTTTTAAGAAACTTATATATGGCGGAAATATCCATTTCAGCCATTCCCTGACGCTTTGCTAAAGCATATAATTCCTTTGTATTACTAAGAGAAGGTAATGCTGTATTGCACTCGTATGCAGTTTCAGAAGCAAGCTCAAGGTCCTTTTGCATCCACTGCAAAGGAAACTCAGGCGAGAAATCTTCTTTATCTATCTTTTCAGTCTTAGCTGCACAAAAAGGAGCTGTCACGGGCAAAGATGTAAGGTTTTCAAACAGGAAGTTTTTATCAAAGCCGAGTGCTTCACCAAACAATACAGCTTCTGCAAATGCAAGCATGCACTGTCCAAGCAAAGTATTTGCAATCATTTTCATTGAAGCCCCTGTACCGTTCGCTCCTGTATAAACTACTTTCTTCCCCATTACTTCAAGCAAATGCATAACTTCATCAACATCCTTCTTATCACCGCCTGCAAAAAAAACAAGCTGAGCGTTTTCAGCAGGTATCTTAGAGCCTGCAACAGGTGCATCTATAAACCTGACATTTCTTTTCTTTGCTTCTTCTGCCATGAGCTTTGTAAATGATGGATTGACCGTACTTGAATCTACCCAAATTGAACCGGATTCCATCGCATTTAAAAAACCGTTTTCACCTAAAGCTGTTTCCTTAACTGCCTGAGGAGTTGAAAGCATTGTGAATACTACCCCGGCATCTTTTACTGCATCTGCCGGTGTATCTTTTACAAGTGCATTACTTCCAAGCCCGTTAGCTTTGCTCTTCGTCCTGTTGTAAACATTTAACCTTCTGCCTGATTTTATCAGGTTGGAAGCCATCCTGCTTCCCATAATTCCAAGACCAATAAATGCTATATTCATGATTTGCTTTGTTTATTTTTATGTTGCAAAAATATCACTATTTTGTAACTCTAACAACTAACTAATGGAACAATGAAACAATATCTTATCGATACATTCAAATTCAATGACTGGGCGAATAAACAGCTATTGGAATCAATAAAGAAAATGCCTGATCCTGAAAAAGCTGTTAGCCTTTTCAGTCACCTGATAAATTCACAGAATAAGTGGATTGCAGGCATTAACGGTAATCCTGATGAACCAAATATGAAATGGTTTCCACCAGTCTATGGCATTAATGAACTTGAAGACAAATGGAATGAAAGCATAAACACGTGGCTGAGCTTTTTAGAGAACAATTCTGAGGAATTGCTTGAATGCGAAGTTGTATTCTCCCGCCAGGATGGTAGTAAATTCGGAGTAAAGATAAATGATATGGCTTTACAGCTGAACTATCATTCTATACATCACCGGGCACAGATTGCAACACTGCTCAGAGAGCAGGAGATTCCGCCGCCATTTTTAGATTATATAGGCAGGGTCTGGAAGAAATATTAGTCGCATATAATTATATATTTAATAAATACTTAGAGTTAGTATCTGTATATAATAAACAGTATTTATTTGCTTAACCGGTCGCTTATTATAACCGTATAATTACTTAGCCTATATGACGCTATAAAATACCTGAATAGCGTTACCCTTAGCCATTGTAAATTCGTTAGTATTAATCTAATATTGCATTGTATATTTCACTAATTAATAAGGTTAGTATTTTATACAGACAATTGAAATCATGGCATTTAAGAACTACAAGTTATACTAAATGAAGATACTGAAGCTTACTGTTTTATCAATATTTATTTTAATGTTATTCCCGGGTTCTTTTTCCTTTGCAAGCATGAGCCCTGAAAGAACTGCCGAATACATGAAAAAAGCTATGAATTATACTGACTCAATTGTTATAGCAAAAGCTAATGTTATTTTACAAAAATATCCTGATAACAAAATAGACCAGCTATGTGAAGCTTTTGATATGCTTTACCTCAACTGGAAATACAGGTCTGACCCCGACGGAAAAGAAAAATTTTACAAAGCAAGCACTTCACTAAAGACATTTAAAGGCGATTGTGATGACTATGCAATAGCAATGGTTTCACTGATGGTCGCACTTGGCGGTAACGGAAGAGTTGTCTGCGTTATTGACCATGCATTCCCCGAAGTTTACCTTGGCAAGAATCTTTCGCATGGTTATCTTGATAGTCTGCCCGTAATGATTAACGCTCATTATGCAAAAACATCAGGACATGAAAATATGATGACAACTGCTCACTACCATAAAGATGCTGACGGCTCTGTTTGGCTTAATATGGATTGGTGGGAGTATTACCCGGGAAGCAAATTTCACAATACCGACCCTGATGCAGAACACATTGTTATTTACCCTGATGGAACATATGAAGTAACATTTCTGAATAAAACCGGACAAGTGTTCCCGTTAGCAAACTAGAGAGTTCTTTAAGTTCTTTAAGTTCTTTAAGTTCTCAATCCCCCTAACCTTATTCCCAAATTTCCCTGGTGCCCTGTGGGATTTTGGGGGAATTTTTTACACAAGCATTTCCCAAACTCACCCTTTTACATTATGCCGTCACTTATACAAATTTACGACTCACTTAAATGATAACTATATTGACAAAGAACGACAGGCAATGCTTCTTATGCTTATAAAAAGCATCACTATTATAAATTTAATATCGAAATAGCCGCTTGTCAAGTTTTTATTGAAAATAGTATAGAGTGCGTAGAATAATTAATCAAATTCATCAGATTTATCACATTTATCAGATTGATAAACCACTATCTCACTATTTCACCATTTCTCTATTTGGACAGGGGTGTGTCCTTAAATAAGCCGGAAAACCCTAAAACATCACTGAAACTTTCCAACTAAAGCGACAATCTTCACGGACTATTTTGGTCGTAATAACGATTCCCGCTAACTGTATTGTAGAATTTCGATTTATTGCGATTTCAGCTCAAAATCGCCATTTTTAAGCTGAATTTTAACTAAAAAGTTGGCTGTAACTGCTTATGTTAATATAACTTAACCTAAATATGAAAAAAATGGCAGTACCGGAAAAGACTGGAGTAACACCTGGATAAGAATTTAATTAAATACAGTTGAGGTATTAACGCATTCAACGGGGTTATGAATAATTACATCATTCATTCCATCATAATCTTAGTAAACGCCTTATTACCTCTCAAAATATCTCTTGTGAAAGTGTGATTAGAACCATTTCACTATTTCACCATCTCACTATTTACAATAGTGCCATATGTCACCTGGCTATTTTTTAGGTTTTTTATTCTTTTTTGGAGGATGGAAGTTATTATACAATTTAATATATTGATCAACAACTTTCAAACTCCTTCCTGT
>Ga0105092_10000001_pt1 | contig 126634 bp, 165 predicted proteins | sample PPLLak2March2015_FD_87021 | JGI IMG/M metagenome (GOLD analysis project Ga0105092, IMG submission 87021) | Freshwater sediment microbial communities from Prairie Pothole Lake near Jamestown, North Dakota, USA - PPLs Lake P7 Core (1) Depth... | ecosystem: Environmental > Aquatic > Freshwater >... | reverse complement strand
TCTTTTTGCATACATGGGATAAGATCTCTTCTGAGCTGGTGTAGGTTTTGCATATTCTGTAGATCCTGGTTCATATGCACCTCCATGGGCCAGTCTGGATTTCTTATACATACCTCCACATTCATAACAAGGAGTTCCCCCAGAGTTATACTCTGGAGTCTCAAAAGGATAGGCCATTTGTGCATTAGGCATTAATGAGCCATTAGACATAAGATGATAACCTTTCATGTCAATAGTTTTTTCAAAGTTAGTAAATTCTGGAGAATTTCCACCAGTTTTGTACCTGTAATTAAAACTATAATTATAGTTCCCTCCTCTTTTCCTGTACTCAGAATCAATCCAGGCCTTGGTAAAAATACTAGGATAGACCTTAAACTTCTTCTTGGCTTTGCTTACTACCTTCCTGTATAATTTAGGATTGGTAATAGCACCAGTAGGTACTGGCCCTCCTTTTGCTAGGTATAAATCTACTCCTATAAATCCTTTGCTCATCTTGGTGATAATAATTGTTTTACTGTGCTAACCTTAAACAACATTTTTGTTGATCCGCTCACTCTTCTCCTAAGAAAAAATGCTACTAAGTAGTGCCGGAATTTCTTCCTTTGTAGAAGAGGTTTATTATAGTTCAGGTTATTGGGATTCAGTGTTTTTACGTAACCATTAGAAGAAGTGTTCCAGATTGCTCTCTGTGCTGCCAGATTAAACTCCCCCCGATCATCTGTGATATCCCAGAACTGATTAAATCTATACTTATTCTCTTCTTTAGAATATAGGATATTAATGAAACCTGCCTGTATATTAGGAAAAGTTACTGTCTGAGCTGGATTATTCTTAGGACTTAAGTTAAGTCTCAGAATCCCAGATACTTGCTCTGTATTAAAGACAATAGCCTCGTCAAAGTTGAAGTCAAGAACATGAAACCCATCAAAACAGTTCTGAGAGTATCTATAACATTCCAAGACATATTCTATGCTCCTTGTAGTAAATACTGTGGGTTCTGTAGGAGCATAGAACTCTACCTCAAAAGGATAATCTATTCCATAGAAATTACAATAACTGTTGCAAACATTGTTATGTCTCCATATACCTGAACTCAATACACTTAGGAAGTGAGTCTTAGATGGCATAAGTAAATTTGGATGCCAGTCATGATAAGAAAGCCATATCTTCATCTTAGGATCATAACTTACAGTCCAACTAGCATCCTCGAAATATAGAGGATCTCCTAATTTTATAGGAAGGGATCCATTAACCAAAAAGTCATCCTTACTTACATAAGTAACTACTACAGGAAGATTTGGTATGAGCTTGAAGTCTCTTTTAGTAAAATATACAATACCATCCTCATTGTCATAAATAGCCTGACAACCTACTCCAATTATAGTGTTATCTTTTAATTCAAAATTTGGGAAACTCTCAAGAATTTTATAGGGAAGATACTCAGCAAACCACCACTTAAGGCCTTCTGCAGAGATCTCCTGAATTCCTTGACCAATCTGGAATATCTTACCTTGATTCTGACTCATCCAGAATGCCCCCATTGGGGTATTAATTACACTGAGTCTGTTCTGACAAGAACCATACTCATAAGGCCGGTCTGCATTAAGAATATTCTGGAGAGGTTGACTGAAGAGTCCTCCATCTCCTATGGTAAGTTTGGTACCCAGATCTGTCTGAAGTTGATCTAATCCTTGAAACTGAACAGGGGCTTCATTCTGAAACAGAATAAGAGCTCCACTTTTATTTATAGGTTTTATAGCAGTAACTCTACTTTTAAAGTCCTTATAATTATTAGCAAGGAACATTCTCCAATTGTCTTTTCTGAGTTCAGTCTGTTGAGGAAGAGAATATATAACCCTATCTGGATAATAACTGAAACAAGTCTGAGCAACCAATGGATCATAATCCCTATCCTGAATATTTGCCCAGGATATGAAATTGTTAAATAACCTGGATACACTTAAGGATATATCATACTTGAAATAGTTCCCTGATTTTATAGTAGCAGGCTTAGCATTAAATAAAGCAAGAGTATCAGTGAATCTATAAGGATCATAATGCCTTTGCTCTATGTCTTCTCCCCAATCTCTTAGATCAGTGTTGATCTCAGATTCTACATAGAAGTCTCTTACTCCTGAAGAAAAAAGATACATATAAGCCTCTTTCTGGGAAAACCTTATAGCAAAACAAGGTCCGGTTCTATCAAGTCTAAACCTATTATTCGGCAGGGAGTTGTCCCAGTTTGCCGGAGTAAGCAGATTACTTAGTATAGCAGAGGTAAAGTCATTAAAATCAAACTGAGTAGTATCCATCCAGTATCTTGGGAAAGGAAGCATTTTTCTCTCCTGATAACTGAACTCAAAACCATCAGGTTGATCATAAAGCCAATCATAGAAGAAAAAGAAACTATTCTTTTCTGTATATCTGGTTACATAAGTATCTCCATTAAAGAGAACTCCTGTTGCAGATACTGGGGATATCAAAGGAGAAACTGTAGTCGGACATACTGATACAGGTACCTGTTGTATCCCGTCCAGTTGACCATATTGATTTCTTATCCTCTGCTTTAAGGCAGAGTAATGACAACTGGAAATAGTAGCAAAAGGTAAGAGAGGACTCACATGAGTCACCCCTCCTGGATTATCTCCAACTCTCTGCCTGGTTATATCTTGGGTAAGAGGATCTGCAAAAGTTATAGAGGTCTGTAGTGCGACTGACTTACTTCTGTAAAGATTGTTTATTCTATCAGATCCTCCAAAATCCTGAATACTAGGAGTAATGTAAATGGCATCATTTATAGTTCTTCTCTGGTTATTTGCCTGAGGAATCTGAAAACTATCATATAGGCACTGAGAGGTATACTGAAGAGCATACTGCCTATAGGGTACCAGGTTTCTTATAATTCTAAGGATAGAATCAGTTCCTTCTCCTAAATAGTAAGAAAAAGTAGGAAGAGCATTGAATACACGAAGTATTGTGGGAGTTGCTGTAAGACCAGTTTCTTGTTGATCAATATCAGTTATGTATCCTAGCATACCAGGTATTCCAGAACCCGGGATACCAGCAGCCTGTAAAGGGGTATAATAAGCAAGGTCCGGTCCTGTACCTGCAGCTGCTCCTAAAACCCCAATTCCTGACTTATACCAAGCTGCATCAAGTCCTCCCAAAACTCCGTGGTATGCTCCATTGAATGCAACTCCGGATATTCCCAACTCAGATATTCCTGTAAAGGGCACCCCTGGTGCAGCCCAAGATCCTATACCAGCAGGACCTGCAAAAGCTCCAGATCCTCCTTCATTTAGAGGCCTTGGTCCAGATCTCCTTATTGTCCTTCTGCCATTAGAAGCAAGCATTGCTACTCCTATCCCTCCTATAAAAGCTGCGAGAAATGCAAGATTGGTTATAAGTTTGTGTTTAGGATGCTTATCCGGAGGGGTAAATTGTCCCTGCACAACTCCATTAAGTTCTCCATATACCTTAATTTCTTTAGCAGATAAGAAAGGATTCTTAAACTGAGTATCGGGAGAATGAAAAGTGAACCTATCTCTAGAAAAAGAAGCTTGAGGAGTAAAGTTCTCAGTTCCTGGATTACATCCTCCTTGGGTTTCTGTAGTAGATAAAAAAGGATCAGGTCTTAAATCATTATATGGGTAGTTGGGATAGTATCCTTGTCTTGGAGTGATACCTCCTTCAATGGCATACTGTCCCATATTATTAATTATACCCTTGGCAATAACTGACTTGTTTCCTTCTCTGGATCCCCTAAGTATCTCATATCCTACAATATTAAGGATAGGATTTCCCAGATTGTCTAAAGGGATCTGGACATTCTCAAACTTAACTCCCATCACTCTTATACTAGTAGCCCCGGGATTTATATGATGGGTGTTTGGATGCAGTCCATTATCAGGAAATCTGTGATGTCTTATAGGTTGTCCACAGAGATTTCCCCATATCTGAATTTTATCGTCAGGGTATAGCTCTGTTGATTCCCAGTAACCCATCAATCCTTCTGCTACCTGAACCCCTCCATCAGGAAGAGTGGAGGAAACAAGAGAAGTAACTGTTGCTGTATTATATACCCTCCATCTAAATGGGGTAATTCCTTCATTAATCTCAATGAGAGCATCAGCACCGGCGACTGTCTGTATATCAATGGCATTGGGAGCTCTTCCAGGAATATGATAAGAGGGTGACTTGTCTCCGGTATCATAAAGCCATCTTATAAAAAAAGAATACACTTCATCTCTTAGATAACTTGTCTGAGACCCTCCTTTAGCATAATAATCTGAAGGATACTGTACAGAAGCCCACTTAGTGACTATTTGATTAGCAAGAGGTTGGTAATTAAAATCAAGCTTGGTTGCTGGACCGGTTCTTACCAGGTACTCTCCAACCTCAAACATAGCATCTGACTTGTCATATAAAGGGGTTCTGAGAGGAATGAGTTCGATAGGTATTGAAGGAAGATCTTCTTTGATTTGATCCAGGGAAATTACTGATTGTCTGACATTATAAACTCCAAGTCTTTTAGCAACAGTCTGTTGATTGACAGTGGCTACTATAACTAACTCAAACTCGTCATAATTCTCTTTATCAACGTCGTCTATATGAATATCAAGAGACCCTGCTACATTATCATGGTCAAATAAAGACTGTATGTTAGAAGGGACTGAATAGTCTGTAACCCGGATCTTCTTTATTGTATAGGCAATAACTGCATAGTATGATCCATTTCTCAGGGTTCCTCCAGCCGGGCCCTTTTCTACTCTAAGACAAGGAGTTTTTGTAAGTCTTGCAAGTCTTAACTTATCACAATCTACTTCAGGAGGATTTGGTGTACATGTAATACAATTGTTTACTGTGACACAAGTCTCTACAAAAGGAGGCTTGTCAAAATTCATAGTCCGGGATGGGTTCAGTCCATCATCCCAATAAATTTGCCAGGTGCAGTCTTCATTCTCTCTAGAAACTCCTATTATAGGATTAGACTTTTTAAAGTTGAGACAGCCGCCGATAGAATCATCAGCAACCTGAACATAAGTACAAGCTCCCTCATCAAAAAGGCCTATCTCTGAAGTGGTATCATTCGTGGAGAATATTGCCCAACGAGTACCATCCAGATGAATTACCCCAATTATAACAAGAGGTATTGGAGAAGAAGCACAAAGGGTATTAGAAGGTTCATTGCCGAGAGATCCCAGATCACCGGTCTTAGAATTATTTATGGCATTTCTGGCATGTGTCCATACCCCGTCTGTAAGGAGAGAATCCTCAATATCCCGGAAGAGTCCTTTGGTGAACCTTCTGGTAACACTGTTGGAGGTGTTTTGGATCTTGTCTGCCATGTTAACACCAACATGAGTTTATAGGGGGATAAGACCTGAACATATCATAATATCGGGCATATTGAACCTTTCTGTTAATATTAAAGACTTTTCTCATCTCCTCAAAGTTTGGCATATTTACCATACCAAGTGCCTGATTTCTTGCTGCCTTTAGCTTCTGGGCTATGTAACTCATCTTCTGAACTACATCTTCCCCTCCCATCCATAGATTTTCTAGAATTCTTTCTTTAAATGCATACTCGTAGTAATCATTGAGAAGCTCATGATCAGGTACTACTAGATTTCCTTCATCATCTTCCATCATTCCTTGATAAGATATATATATATTACCACAATCAAAGTTGGTAAATAAGAAACCATCTTTTATCCAAGCCTCGTCCGTACAAGTCCATCCTACATTAGGACAATCACAGTCCACATCTTGAGAACTTCTTATCTTAAGTGGAAAGAATGCACTAACAGTTCTGGTTTCAGTTTTAAGGATCTGCACTAATTGTATTTCTTCTCCACACTTGTTTAGAGAACAACTTATAGTTTTGGTACAAGGATCACAACTTGTAGGAGGATCTGCACAAGGATCACAAGGAATGACGTGAGTTGTACAGTTGTCTACAGTTGGAGAACAAGGTAAAGAAGAAGTTCCTAAAGGATCTAGTGAACTTAAATCACAGGCTTTTTCCTCAATCTGTCTTCCTTGAATTGCCGGTCTACTTACTGTCCATTCTCCACATACAAGAGCAAAATTTAAGATATAGAAATCATCCGGAAGCTTAACTCTTCTCTTCTCTATTTCAAGTACCTTTTGCTTAGTCATAGAAATTCTAAGACCAAGATCATAGTTTACTCTCCGGGCCACCTTGATTAACTGTTGAGGTTCTATCATATTCTCCAGGGCATAATTCCTGAAGTCTACCGATACATCCTCAAGTAGTTGATTAAAGGTTCTATATCTAAGTGAGTAGTTTAACATCAACGAAGCGAGTTTTGTTTATCATCACTTTGATCAGGAGGTACTTGCATACCAAAACCAAGGTCTTTCTTGACCATCTCTTCAATTTCTGCAAATAAGAAATCTGGTACATAAAAAGCTTGTTCTTGTCTGGGAAGACACTTCTGATCACATACAAAACATTCAGTATCTCCTATAAATAGGGCCTCAATTGCCACAGCCTCCCATTCTATATTGGGGAAATATAGATAACCATTCAAGAACCAGTAGTATTTACTCTTGTTATACTTAAAAGTAGTTGTCTTGGTCATTGATAAATAAGTCCCTGGTTCTGTTACATAGAGTTCTACTGATCCATCAATAGAAGTAATACTCCGGAACATCGGACCCCAAGGTCCATCTATTATGTCTGGGAGCTTGTTCTTGGTTCTCATAAAGGTACACCCAGAAGCTATGCCACAACAAGCTTCTATTCTATCAACTTCAACAAGTTCTGTACAAGGAAGCCTTGTAAATAGAGAACTCATTTTAAGTATTTTATTCTTGTTGTCTTCTCTGTGAATATAAAGCTTGGCATACTTAAGAATAAGACTATACAAAGTTCTGTCAGTAAGGAAAGGGTCTTCCTTCACTGCCTTAACAATGTTTCTCATCCTGGATGTTGCCTTACCTATAGTGTTCATGTCATATCAAATTCATCATAATTATCCAGAGTAAATGCCTCCTTCATATTCATTTTGTCTATAAACTTATCCTTTCTAAACAACTTAGAAAGGTTCCTTATATCACTATGCCTTAGATACTTAAATGGATCTTTCTTATATATAGCAGATGCATTTCTTGAGAACTTTCTTGCTGGTAAAAACATCCAAGCTTCTCTATTAAGAAATCTATATCTATTTGAGAAGTTTGAGTAGAATATCTTCATACAGAGATTATCCGAGTGCCAGTTTTTATGAGATACTAACACTCCAAGCTCTGCAGAGGTTGGTCTATCTCCAATCTTTCCTTTGTAACTGCCTAAGAATACATAACCTAAGGCTTCAGGGAGTTCTACTCCATCCCTATTATTTGCTGTATGCATCCACATTTTATCTCCCAGGCTATTCATAATAGTCTTCATCTTGGCAGCCAGCTCTGTATCCTTAATCTTAGAGTACTGAGGATACTTCTTCCTAAACCTCTCTATAAACTCTGGTGATATTATACGTAAGAGTTTCTTTGCGAATCTTGGTGCATTTAGATCTGGCTTTTTATAAGTCCTCATTATTTTCTTAGTTCATTAAATAAAGTGAACCCTGGCTTTTACCCCAGGGCCCACACGTCAGCCATGTTTAACCAACAAATCATGACTTACTATTCACAAGATGGTGATTCACATGTTGGTGATGCTTCTGAGCATGGTGTTGTGATATTCTCTGATGTACTTCCTGCTCCCGTTAATTTCCATACATTAGATCCTGTAACTATACATCCTCTAAAAGGACTTCCTGGTATAATTACAGCACTACCAAAATCTCCACAGCAAGATGTATAATATAAAAGTATGGAGGCATCTTCTCCTTCTTCTTGTGTTACGGATAGTTCATAGCATGAACAATCACAAACACAGGTCGATGGACTATCCAGTGATACACTATATCCTACAGGAATAGAAGGAGGACCTCCGCTGGCACACATCTTTATAGTATCAGTAAGAGCAAAGAATCCCTCTGCTATAACAACACCAGTAGTTCCTGCACAATCTGTTGGGGTTATCTCCACACAAGGTTCATCAGTACATTCTACTGTATATCTTTCACAATCTTCCCATGGTGTAAATTCTACAGTAAATGGAATTCTTCCTCCTTCTGAGTCTGGATCCTCACAGCCGGCTTGTACATATCCTTCAATTGTTATAGGTGAACAGTCATCACTTTCTACAGGTATAAGAACCTCATCAGAGCAAGGATCTCCTCCTCCGGAACAGCTAACTGTATTAGAACAGTCATAAGGACCAGAACTGCCTATCCTCCAGCATATTCTGTGTATACCTATATAGTTGGATGTGAAATTTACTGTTAATTTTGCTGTGAAATTCATATCTTATGTTGATTTAGTTGTCACCTGGATGGTGAGTGAATAACAATTACCACTTGCACATATGGCATTTACCCTCACATGATAGTCTGTAGATGGTTGTAATCCTGTTATTGCATTATGATCTACAGGAGGAAGTACTGCAGGGTTGAGAATCCAAACCAGTGATGTAGCTTCTTTATATTCTACAATATAAGAAGTTGCTGTAGATACTCCCGTCCATTGCACCTCAAGACCAACATCTGTTATATTATATGAGAATAGATTAAGAACACTTTGACAAGTTGATGTAGGATCCACACAACCAGGATTTAAACCATTAAGTATAAGCTTCTGGAGAATTTCACAAACCTTGTCCCCGGGATTTATGTCAAGGTCTACAATAGTATCCCCTGTATATATCACACAACAGGCATCCCAAACCTCAGGACACTGAGCAGGTTGAGGACATTCTGCTGTTGTACAAAGTGGTGCCATTGGCAAAGCAGTGTCCTTACATCCACAAGGAGAAGATTTACATTTTTTACAACTCATGTCTCTATAGTTTCTACCTCAACAGTTATTCCACTTGGTGGAGAACATGGTTGAGATAAGGTTGTTGTTACATTAAATTGACAATTCTTTGTCTTGCTTCCTGCTGTGATGACTATCCTAATCTTGTATGTTGTAGAAGAGGCCAGACCACTAAATGAGCCACTAACCGTCTGGGCAGTATTTACATCATGGGTATTAGATGCAAGAAGTACAGCACCGGTCTCATCATAAAGTTCTACTGTATAAGTAACTACTCCAGTTATATGATTGAAGGAGTAACCTATGGTAGTAGTTCCTGGTGTAAGAGTTACAGGAGAAGGACAATCCAAAGTATTAACAAGTACGTATTCTACACATATTCTACACTCAGCATTGGTCTCTGCATTCTCAAGACAAACATCTGCAGAAAGAGTAAAGTCCAGAGCTGTATTAAGTTCAGATCCACTTATATCAAGTGGGAAACCTCCTACTGAATTAAGTATAGCAACTACATTTATAAGTTGAGTTACTTGGTGACCATCGGTATCACGGATAGTAACCATAGTACCGGCAGGATCACACTCAGTAAATCCAGGAGGTATAGTACCGGTAAAGTAGATAGTAAGAATAGTTCCTTCCAATTCTGCTGAAAGAGTAAGTTCAATTCCATCACAACCTGTGGGGCAACAGTTGGCTTGTATAGCAGTGACTGCTGCTCTCAAGTCACAGATTGTTAACCACATGTTGTTAATAGAATCTGCTAGATTCTGTACTATATTAACCCAACCTGGGATAGTACCCATAACCCCACCTGTAGGTCCTAATCTTGGTGAGTTTATAAGACCGGGACATTCCTGAGAAATAGCAAAGAAGATCTCATTTGGTAATCCGGTAGCTGCCCTGAGTTCACAAAACTGAGCTTCCAGAGCTATAAGAACTTCATCTATAGGAGTATCTATCGCAGGTAATACACAGTCAGGAATCATAGTAGGAAGAACAAATACAGGTTCTGGTTCATTCTCCAGAGCTGTTATTCTTGTCTCATGATTTTCTAGTGTAGCATTTATTGTAATAATCTGAGAAACTATTGTACAAACTCTGTTTCCTATAGTTGTTACATAATCTGCAAATGCCATTGTTGTAACAGTATCCCCTTGTTCATTGACAAAATAAAAACATGATGCAATAGGGACTTCTGTGGAAGCCTCAGCAAAAGCAGGTTGAGGGGTAGGTTCTGGATCACAACAATCCTCAAGATCGCAGAGTTTGTTGATTATAATCTGGATGAGTTCTTTAAAGTTCTTGGGTTCAGGACATGCAGTTAAACAGAGTAATTCATACTCCTTAACATCCAGATAGTCCATTATTGTACATAATTCTGTAGCCAGTTTATATACAACATCTGTGATGGAGTCTCCTTTGCATAAGTCTATGCATTCAATATCAGGCCCCTCCCATATGACACAATTGGAAGAGATGGGATCACATCCGTGTTCAAATTTGTTAGTTGGCAGCATAGTGGTACAATATACAAAATTTTTTATTCTGTGACAAATTTCTCATTCAAGTTCTTATATAGCACAAGGATCTGAAGGAGAAGTATCCGGACAACATAGTCCCGGATCCCACAAAGCCTCGAGATCTACCAGTGATTTTCTTATGAAAGCCCTATCAAGATCCTCTTCACAACAAGAGTTAATGCCATACCTTAGACTTAAGACTTTTCTGTAATAGACATCTGCAAAATTAGTATTAGCTTCTATAACCTTCTCAGGATCACAGTTTTTAGGATCAAATCCCGGTTCTATAAAAGGTTTGGTAACCTGAGGTACAGGAGTAGGAGGGCAACTGTCGCAGTCATCAAAGATAAAAGGTTCTCCTGGAAGGGGTATAGCACATATACAATCCGGAGATTCTGATACAATCCAGCAAGTTTCTGAGCCCTCAAATTGTATTACCTTACCAACATATGCTCCTATATCTGTGGAGATTTTGATAGGATCTTCCTTTTCCTTACAATCAGTTAGTAGATAACACTGAGGAAAACAATCCTGGCAATTATCAAAAGACTCACTAATTATAACAGGAACAGAACCAGTACAACTTGGAGAAAGACTAACTGTCCAGCAAGTTGTATCATCTCCCTGGATCTTTACCACCTGACCTAAATACTGAGATAGGTCAGTACTTGTAACAAGAATTGGAACAGGGCTTTGGTCTTCATCACAACTTGTTAATAAATAACAAATCTGAAGTTGGGTCCAAACTGCTGTAATATAAGTATCAAAGTTAAAATCTACAGAGAATGAATTAAATCCTCCATCTGCAGTAACAAATAAAGTATCATTCCAGGAAAAGAAACCATCCAGTGGATTATAAAAATGAGCAGCTAGTCCTATTGGACCAGAGTTCGGAGGAACTGCTGTGGTCCAAATAACTGTCCAAGTAGCCCCCCCGTCTGTACTTCTTATAAAGGCTTGTCCCTGTCCGGTAGCCCAGAAATTACTCTCTCCATTCCAGGTTAAATGTAATCCCTCATTTTGGGTCCAGGTATGGACTGTGGTGAAATTAGCCCCTCCATCAACACTTCTTACTATAATTGACTGTCCACAAGCTACTATAGTTTGTTCATCTGCCGATATAAAAACCCCTAAAAGATTTCCTGAAGCAAAAGGATTTCCTCCATTTAATACAGACCATGTAACACCCCCATCTATAGTTTTCAGAAGTCTGTTATTAAAACCAACAACACCTATACTAGGATTAACCCAATGTGTACATCTTGCTGATCCTGTGACATCTATGAGACCAGTTGGTGTAGCATAAGATGCGGTTTTGTTAAAAGTTGCTCCTCCATCTATTGACTTACTGACCAAACCTCCGGTACCAACTGCAACAATGTTATTGGAATCTATTACCCATACTTCCACATACTCAAACCCAGGCTGCTCATCTATGAGAGGTAGAAGCCAGGTCTGTCCTGCATCTACAGAGTAAAATATACCAGTTGCTGGAAAAGCAGGATCTACGGGACTGATTGCAACCTGACCTACTACAAATACCTTCTCCGGTATTAGAGGATCAGTCATTACATCATGTAAATTACCACTGTAGGTAATAAACCCCCCGGGAACTATTATAGGATTAAGAGAAACACTTATATCATCCCAGGGACCTGAGAGATTGGTCTGTCTCTTAACAAGGGCATTAAGTCCTGTATAATAGGTTCTGGTTGCCATTACTTCTTTTTAACTCACTTTCTCAATTGTAGCAGTGACACTGGTAACCAGTGAATTTTGAGTAGGAGGTTTAGGAATAGCTTTTGCTCTCTTAACTCCTGCTTCATAAGATGTTATACATCTTGTACATGTCTGTTTGCCATCAGAGGCTTTTCTCTTTTGACAACCACAGGTTAGTCTGTTTCCACAATTTGGGCAAGTTCCGCTCATGGTTGGTTTTTTGTTGGTTTAACATGAGATACATAATAACTTATTTAGTCTCTTTAGAGCATAAGAATAGATATCAAGTCCTCTTTGAGGATTATGACAGAACTCTACCTGGGCTTTAGCAGCATCAAGCATTTCTCTTATAAATCTTAATTCTTTGAGTTTCTCCTTAGTTTGTGCAGGAGGATCACAACCGGCAACATCCAACGAACAAAGCACTTGTTGATATTTAGTCAGGGCCTGAGTAATTCTCAAGTGATTATACTCAACATATACAATATCATTTGGTGACACACTATATCTTACTACATATACCCCATCCGGAATACTTGCAAAGATCTGTCCACAATTGACTGTCTGGATTCCTAGATTACAGGCCGTGAGATTAATGTTGAACCCGGGGGCGAGATCTGTAACATCAGGAAGATTGATGATTTCTACTGCAGTGCTAAACCCGGGAACTGTGATATGGAGCTTTTGACAATCTATAGGAATTCTGGAATTGTATACACTCAGATCCATAATCCTAAGAACACACTTATTTAATGTGTCAGGGATCTCCAGACTTAAAACGTGATTGGCCATGAGGTTCTAGGGTATAAGAAAAAAAGAGGAGAGGAGAGAAATAACTCCCACTCTCCTCCTCTTTATGATAACTACTTAGTCTGGTGTCTGAGGTACTACCGGCTCGCAAGTTTCACAATCCTTGATCTCAAAAGGCACCTGGTTGCAACCACAAGCTTCAATCCAAGTCTGGATATCAGTCTCAAATTGAACACTTGGTGCATTTGTGATAATTTCCAGAAGATACTGGTCATTGTCAAATACACCGGTTGGGTTGTTGAACCTTGGTACAGAGTGTAGGATGAAATACCTGTAATACTGTGCAGTCCTTGTAATTACATTGAACAGATCATCTCCTTGAGTGATCTCCCTGATCCGGATATCACTGTGGAATGCATTCTGTAAGTATCTCTCTGCCAGGATGAGGTCTCTGAGAACAGTTTCTCCAAAGCCCATTCCTTGACGGCCACAGCACTCTTCAATTACACAGATTCCTTCAAAAACACAAGGATCTCCTGTATAGTCTACCATGGAAGCAAGGATTTTAACTGGCTCTTTTTCAAAGAAGTCAGTTACCTGGAACGAGCAATCTCCAAACCGGGTATCCACATAAGCTCCATAGAGAATCAGACCTGCACATGTATCTGCAGTATGAGCGGTTGTCTGGTCATAAATGTCCCAAGTCAGTGCTGCTCCTGGGGTTCCTGGAGGATAATAGATGTTGCCATCTTCTCCATAAACAACAGGGAAAATGAAGTCCTTCAGGTAAGGATCATTGATGATGAAATTTGCCCATCCAATCATCACATTTGTTGAGTTCACAACAGAAGGTGTTCCATCTACTGGGCAACATCCTGTATAGAAATCAATTGTGCGATAATCCTGGTGGTTTAAAAACCTTAGTGCAGGAGAACCTTTTACATCAATTCTGAGGTAATAGGTCTGATCGCAAAGGAATTCAAAACAACACTTTGGATCAGAAGGACTCAGTCCGGATGTATAGGGAGTATTCCCTATGTTGATCACAATGTTCTGTGGTAAGCAAGGATCTACCCTGTAGAAAGCCCTTACATACTTTGGGTTAATCATCTTGGACTTGTTAGTCTCTTGATAACCTCCATGAAAAGGACCAATTTTGTCATTGGCATAGAGAGCTGTGCTCACTAAGAGCAAAGGCTGACCACCAGTTAAAGCAGCAGAGGCTGCATTTACTGATTGGTAATTGGTAGGATCTACCAGACCAAATACCCCAATACCTAAGGCATTGGGAGCAGCAGTGTCAATGAAATCCACAGTAGGGACTCCAGAGTCAAGGAGATACCCCTCGTCAACACCCTTGCTGACACCGGGGACAGATGCTTGACTGGCATGAGTGCCAATAAAGATCTTCTTAAAGGCATGATTAAAATAAGCCATGTTTTTTAGGTTTTAGATTATACAAACAGTTAATTATTCACTAATATACAAAATCTTACTATCTTCTGCAAGAGATTAGTTGTTTTTCTCAGTATTTTGTTGTTCCCTGGCATATTGATTCATAGATTCTATGTCTCCCGCAAGGACTGATACGGCCTCATCTATCATAAGTTCCACGATATCATCCTTAAACTCGGACTCAACATCTACTAGAGGAACAGTATTTGTAAAAGGGTCCGTGCATCCAGTGATCTGAATTCGGACAGGTTGTCTATAATACACAAGAGAAGGAGAACTTATAGTAAACTTCCCATCAGTATGTATAAAGATCTTCCCATCTTTCATAGTAGCAAATGTCTCGGCCCACTCAAAACTTGGTTGCTTCTCCTTGTCTCTAAGAAGAATATCCAGGTTTCCTTCCTCTGCCAGATATATCACCATTCTTCTGGGTGTCTCACAACAATCATCTGTAGCCTGGGCAGAAACTCTCTTCCACTGAAGATAATCATTCGGGATATTGGCTTCATGGAAAAGCTTCTTGGTAGTTCCTCCAAGAGCCGCTCCAAGCAAAAGAACTTGTAAATCATCTATCCTTCTTGTGGACTGCTCATCCCCCTCCTTAAAGATATTCTGGCCATGTAACTGCCGTCTACACCACTCTACCTGAGCTTTGTTGAAGGCTTCAACCATCTGCCAACAAGTAAGATTATCATAATCTTGACTGTCCAATTTATTTAATCTCTCTTTTATCTTGAGCTGTAATATGGTATTATTCATTTTACTTATTCAAGTAATTTATACAATTTGATAGTATTTCTGTACTGTCTGATACAAACCCCAATACACTATTGCACTTCCCACATAACAACCCTCTTACTTTTCCAGTCTTATGACAATGATCTACAGAAAATCTCTTTCTCCACTTCTTCTCTGAAATCTTGCATATACCACAACTTTGATTTTGATCCTTCAACATCCGATCATACTCTTCTATTGTAATCCCAAAATTTCTCTTGTATGTATAGTTTCTGGTACGAGTTAATATCTTATCCCTGTTTTCTATGTAGTACTTCCTTAGTCTAACTTTACTACCCTCTCTGTACTTCTTATTATAACTGCTTCTTTTTTTCTTAAAGTCAGGACTTTCCTTAACTACCTGCATCTTTTCTTTAATGTACTCTTTGTTTTTTTCATACCACCTTCTGGAGTTTTGTTTTATTAACTCTGGGTGAAGAAGAGCATATTTCTTACTTTGATTATCTATCTTCTCCTTATTATTCCTATAATATGCTTTTCTAGTCTCCTTATAGTTTTTTATTTCTACCAATTTACTCATTCCAGAATTTCTCTACATCACTTGTGAGTTTTGCTAACTCCTTCTCATTCAAGGGGTTCTTTAAAAACTCTGTAAGTTCTGATGGGTTTCTTCCCATCATAGTGCTAGAAGCCAAATGGTAAATCATACCATCTCCTTTCAGATGGACTAGCTTCAGATAAGTTGAATCCTTAATAATTGCACGGATCTTCAAGGTTTCCATATCCATCTTTGTTGCTTCCAGGAAGGTATTTATAGCTCTTGTCTTACTTTTCTCAGCACCTTCTCCTCTGATGTACCTATCTAAATTTTCATAGATAACATCGTTTGGAGTCCTTCTTTTGTATTGAATACTATTAGCATCTACTACTTTGGCAATGTAGAAAAGCTTACTCATATTCTTAGCAAAGAGCTTCTCAAGTTCTGCAACTGCACTATTCCTGAGTTTTGTGATCTCCATTCTGGTTGAGATGGTAGCCTCTAATTTGTCTAAGTAAAACTTAGGGGGTACTGCTTTTTTCCGAGCTTCGTCATAGCTCTTGGAGATCATATCAAATCCTCCTACTTCAATAGCACATAGTTTAATTCGGTCATACGGACTCTTTACAGGATCCAGAAAAACCGGTTCATTACCACATCTCATATTGATCTTATCCCAGAACTCAGAATTATCTGGTCTGAGGAGTTTTACCTTATTCCAGAATTCTTTGTCTTCTACATCCAGGATGTTGGCAGCAAGTTCTTTCTCAAGTTCTGCAACCATCTCTCTGATCTGTCTGCTTTTGGCTTCTCTTTGTTCTTTGGGAAGGAGCTTAATCTCTGGTGCAAACTCATTCAGACCTGTGACATACCTCTTTACCCCATTCATCTCAATGCATGCAAGATATTCTTCATGCAGGACCCCATCATACAGGGCCATTTTATACTTTTCAAGTCCCATGTTGTGAATTGCTTCATCAACATAGGGTCTCACCGCAATGGTCGTAGCCTTTAGGGTGGGTGTTTCTACAATTGTTACACTCATATTTGTTGGTTTTTGGTTGGTTTATCTTATAGATCTATATTGCAGGTCTCTTGATAAATTTATAATGTAATTTACCTGTCACTGGGGTTGCAGCCACTCCTGTTAATTGTACTTCAAAGCTCTGTGTTCCTATATTTACTCCTGTTGCCTGGGTAACTCCAAAGTCATTACCGTTGACGTTACCTATACCAAGTTCTATATCTCCTGTGAAATTTGGTCTGAGTATTGTTGTCTCTACTAAAGCTTGAGATCCTATTGATAAGTCATCATTTGCTACCATATTTTGTAGAGAGACTACAGCCATTTCATTTTCCTCTAAAGATACAGAGAAGATAACCCTAGGGGTATCATCATCAAAACTATATTCAATGATGCCCTCACCTTGAACTGGTCCTTTTCTATCATTTGATGCAAATGCCATAGTAAATGTTTTATTCTATTAATGAATCAATTATCTCAATTCCTGTAGGGAGTAGATTTGTTACATCAGCATGTAATCCCCTATTTGTGTACATTGCTTTTCCTACATATGTTGTAAGAGCTGCTGTAAAAATACTAAATGTGTTTAGATTAGCAGGATTTACAAGTAAAGTAGTCCCGGAACAAATGAATGTAGAATTTCCTCCTCCAAGATTTATAGTATGAGCATTGTCCTCATTAAGAAGATTTTGAATTGTACAGTTATAAGTGTATAACGTGGTGTCAGTATCACCGATAGTTATAACAGAACGGCCCGGACCAACAAGAGGTGCAGTATCTACTATCACATCCTTAAGTATTCTTAAAGTGATCTGATCCACACTTGCTGTTATAGTTCCATATCCTGTTATAAAAGCATTGGAGATTACCTCTATATTTGAAGTAGAAATCTCTATTGATCCAAAATTCGGATCATCAGAATGAATGGATCCATTGACTATAAGTTTACCAGCCCCTCCTAAATCGTTGGATACCAAAACTCCTCTTCCTGATCCAAAGGTTATTCTGCCATTCACTTCCATGTATCCTCCGTCAACCATCTCAATAACATTGGCAAAAGCCTCGGTATTAGTCATCTCATCTACTGTTGTATATACTCTACAAGCTGTAGTATTTGCCGAGATCCTTACCAAGGGTCCACTGTTAGGGGTTGACCGATATAATTTTTTTGCATTGAGATGTATTACAGAAGCCCCTCCAGCAGTATCCTCGGCCCATACAAAAGGTTCATTGTTATTAGCACCTGCATGTTCTCCTTCAGTAAAAGATAGAAATACTATTCCACTATTGGTGGCATAGAACCCATTATCCCCAGCAGTTATCTTTGTCTTCTTTGAAGTAAAATAAACTGTGTTGATAGCCGAATTCCCAACAAAACAGATATAACTGTTTGATATGAACTCTCCCCAGCCTGATACAGAGAAGGTCTCTCCACCGACAAGAGCCAGATCAGTAAATGTAGCAGTCCCTGTAGCATTGCTGGAAACAGCTCCATCCATGAATAGATAATTTCTTCCAGGCTGTCCTAGTAAAGCATTATCTACACCAGAGTATGTTCCAGGACCCATAATAAGAGTATCTCCTGCAACTGAAACTGCTTCTGCTGCCTTCATAGATTTGAAAGGCCTGTCAAATCTATGAGTAAGCCCTGTAGCATCATTGCCGAATACCGGGTCTACATGAACCGCATTTCTGGGAAGTGCCGGAGCTGCTGCAACTGCTATGAGAGGGCTACCAATAGTACCATCCCCGATAATTGTCAACTGATCTGCTACTACCGGAAAGGGATCCGTCTCAAGTTTCTTAATAAGAGCCCGGAAATGACCAAGCCTTATTAGATACATAGCTTCCTCATTAAAGATGAAAGGATCATCAGACTGGGGCCGGAGCTTGGTTATATCAGGAGGGGTGAAATGTGACATAGTAAATCTAGTTAAGTATTGTCCAGTCTGTTGAAGCTGCTGTGCCGGTAGCTACATAAAGCTTTTTGTTTAGGGTATCTGTATAGAAAAATCCTATCTTTTTAGGAGTAGATGTGGGTGCTCCTTCCCCATCAGAGAAGATGGCATTAAGATGCCCAAACTTGGCTAGTGACATATCCTCATCCTTTTGTAAGAAAGGATCAGGAGATTGAGGTTTGAATGTGTCCATTTTACAAATATTTTTTGGTTGTAGAAACTGGGACCCAGTATATCCGGATCCCAGTTATTGTTTCTAAGTCTAATCTAACTATCTGATAATCAGATAGTTTTAGAACGAACCACCAGTGATTGGGTTCCTCATTACAATCTTCAACACCTTAGTTGGGTCCTTTACCCAGATAGCAGGCATTGTCTGAGTCATCATCACACGGTAACCATTGAACTGTCCAGATGACTGAAATCCTTGGGTAGAGCCTTTATAATCCATAGTTCCATTTTGATAGAACCACTTCAGGGCATTATCCCAGGAGAGTTTCAGTAAGAAGATGTTGTCATTGGTATTCTCAGTGATGTCAAAGATAATGAAGCTATAAGATGATAATGGGAATCCATCTATGATGGGGTTCTCAATATCATTGGTGTGTACATTATCAAAGGCAGGATTCAGTACAAACTGCACGTTTGCCAGGAATGGGATGATGTAGCTTGTATAGGAGAATCCAAATCCAAGGTTCATTCCCTTGTTAGTGATTGCCCCAATATCTGCTGCCTGGATAACCAGACCGGAGTTTACTGCTTCTCTCTTGATGGCCTCATTCACCAACCTCATTCCTCCCATGCCTGTTTGTACAACCAATTGTCTCTTAGGATCGGGTCCTTTGAACTCAATCTTGCCATTGTAAAAATTGAAGATTTCTGCACGGAAAAGTTCTAAGCTGAACCCAGATTTATTGTAGATCCTCTTGAAAGAGTTATCTAACTGTTTCCATAGACCTACAGATAGGCGCATGTCATCTGGACCATCTTGTTTGATCCTTCCACCATGTCCCCACATTAAGTAGGTTTCGATGTCCATTGCTACCTTGGTCAGGTGCTTAGCCTCCATCTGAGTTAAGAAACTGCGACCAAGACTACCATTTTTCATAGCATTCTTGACTGCACCAGGCCCCATTTTCTTCACCATATCTTCCAGGGAAGTAATGGATGGATCCATGGTTTTGTCAAAGTTTCTCCAGATCTCAGTTACAGGTACCGTACCATCTGCATTAAGTCCTCCTTTGATCATAAGATCTGCACGAGAAGATATACTATAGTGCACGTGTGCTTCTGCTCCACCTACAAAATTGTAGTATTCACGGAAACCTGCACCAGTCTGAATATCAGAGAACCTCTCACCATACTCTCCACGAGCAGAGCCCTTACGGAAGAATTTGGTTCCACAAGCCAAGTACTTGTTGTCCAGAAACTTGTAGTTGTCATTGTTTACTAACTGAACTGTGTAGATGAAGCCATCACCCATGGGCAGGATATCATCTGCAGTAACATAGAGCTCACAACCATTATACTTGTCATAAGTGATGATATCCCCATGACCAAACTCACGAGTGTTGAGTTTTATCTTCCAGGTTGTACCATCCTGACCTTTGGTTGTGTTTGTAGGCTCGATGTCCTCAATTATGTAAGGAAGATCCTGAGAAACAGGAGTCTGCCATTTATACTCACCACGGGCATTTTGGACCATGATGACATTTTTCCCACCAAAACTGGATAGTTGATAAAGAGGCATTTCAACTTTTTGAGCCATGGCCCAGATGTCAACTGGTCCTAAGTCCATAGGTTCTGCATTCTTCAACATATTCACCAGGTGATAGGAGTCAATATGGGAAGATGCCTGATAGCTTGTATCACGCATGAAAATCCCATTATTCAGTACCGGAGTTGCCATTTTCTTGTTTTTTTAGTTGTTTATATTAATTATTTATTGTTCTTCCATCTTATTCTTCCTGTTTCCCATCCTTCTGGTACAGGAGTACTCTTGAATATTAGAGTTGAGTTCTCTCCATTATTTATCCAGGTTTTTCCTGAATGTGATAAATTTCCTACATGTCCTAAACTCATCTTTTCTCTAACTTCTTGGTTCCAAATTCTTCCCTTGTTTGGTCCTATTTTTCCCTTTCTTGCTACAGAAATCTTGTCCTTCTGTTCTTTAGTCCAAACCCTTCCTAAGTTTATCTTGTTTCCAAGCCATCTGATTCTTAATCTTTCTTTCTTTTCCTCAGGCATTTTCCACCCTGAATGATTTTCTCCACCTACTTGGAAATTTACAAGAGTTCCTGTATTATCTGACTTTCTGCCATACAAGGCAATGAACTCTTTTTCTTTTTCTGCTGCTGTTATAAAGTCTACATCCATCATCAAGATTTGTACCTGGAATTTGCCTTGATTCTTGTTAACAATTCTATTCCAAAGATTTGTTCTGCTTCTAGTTTCCCAGGCTCTCTTTGTCCTAGACTTTCCTAATCCTATGTAAAAAACCTCATTTTTGTCTGGTCTAATGTGTCGGTAAATATAGTAACTCATTATCTCTTGAAAAAATTACCAGGTCTTGCAATCTTCCCGGTTCTTTTATTGTTTTCTCCCTCTTCTTGTCCATTTCCTCCTGAATTTCTTCTTCCCTCCTCGGACTTAAGTTGTCTTACGGTTTTCTCAGTAGCAAGTTTTGTTCCTGCTTCTTTGATTTTAGCCTTGTATCCATCAGGATCTGCAAGTAACCACAAAGCTTCTGCAATTAATCCATGATTTGGTTCAACCCACTGATACTTCTCTAGAAGATGACCTAGCATATTTGTAGGTCTTCCCGAAGCAGAAGGATAATTGGGCTGTACAAGTCCTGCATATAACATACCTTGTGTTTTCTTATCAAGTTTAATACCATTCAAATCCCCTGGTTCCAGAACACTATATACATTATCTGTATATTTCTGTGCAGCCTCGGCTCTTTGCTTTCTCTTTCCCTCTTCTATTGCAAGTTTCCTACCTACAACATCCTCTTTCATCTTGTCCAACTTTGGTTTAAACTGTTGGGCTTTCTGAGCAAGCTTTTTAAGATCTTTCCAGGAACTTATTTCCTCATCAATTTCTTCTTCAGATCCAAAGTTGGTAGATTTCAAGTATTGTCTTGCAATCTTCTCTTGATCTGGTTCATTCGTTGGGTCCAATTCTTGGACTTCCTGAACTTCTGCAAGAGCTCTGAAAAGACCTTTCATGTCTCTTCCTCCGTCTGCCACATATTTAGCAGCATATTGGAGTTCTTCTGGCAATGAATCGAAGAGATCTGCAGAAACTTCTTCTCTGAGAGTCTTCTCTTTTTCCTGGAAGTTAGCATCTACAAGTTCATAATAATCTTTGATCGTGTAGTCCTTCAGAGCTTTCTCATCATCAAAAGGCATCAGAGCTTTCTTCTCTATAAGTTTTGAAAAGAATCCTTCAAGAGTAGGCTTATCGAATTTGATCTTACCGGCTCCTTCCTCATCATCATCATCCTTGGTCTGTGCCACAACTCCTGCAGCAGTAACCTCTGCATCTTCTTCTTTTCCTGTACCGGTGGTAGAAGTTGCTCCTTCTTCCTCATTGTCTTCTTTCCCCTCTTCTTCTTTACCAGTTGTGTCAAGGAACTTCATATCTGCTTTTGGACCAGAAGAAAAGAAACTAGGCTTCTCATCTTTCTTTTCTGGAACCATTACACTCTCTGCTCCAGGTTGTCCAAACTCTTTATCCAGGTCTACTTCAACCTGGGTAACTGTGGTTGATTCTGTACTCATATTGTTGGTTTGTTGGTTTCAATACTGTAATATACACAAAAATACGGGATTAAACCTCACAAGTTTGACTTAGCTATACAAAAAGTGCAGTATTTGGCTAAGATTTTTTCTTCTTATTATTCTTACTCTCCTTAAGTTTATTCCGGGCCTGGATTTCTGCACTCGTCTGATTTTCCCGGGCTATTTGTACATCCATATCTTTCATCTGCAAACCTGCAGAAATCTTCTCTCTCTCGACTTGTAACTTGTCCTTAACTTCCTGTGCTTTCTGAGTACTCTTCTCTCTCTGTAAACCAATCTGTTCCTGGTATTCTTCTGAGCCTTTTATCTGAGAAAGAGCATCCAGATAGTCACTGGTCTGATTTTCATTTATATCCTGCATAGCTCCATAACCGGCAGCCCTGATCTCAGCAACCAATAGGTCCTTCCTTCTATTCTTCTCTGCTTCAGAAGCTTCATGATCTCTCTCCAGCACTTTCTCTTTTTCTGCAGCTTGGATTTCCATCTGTTTGAGCTTCTCAGCAGATTCCCTATCAGCTCTAATCCGGGACTCTGTTTTAAACTCAGATTCCTTAAGCACATTGTTAATCTCAGAAAGAGAGGTCCCCTGCATGATTTTACCAAGGTCATATATGGAAGCCCCTGTTGTATTGTTATTCATCATGAGTCTTTTGAGCTCTTCCATTACTGCCCTATGATTAGTGCGAGTAGTAGAAAAGATATTAAGATCCCGGAGTAAGAGCTCCTTGCCGTTTATCTCAAAGTTCATCTTCTCGTCTGCAGAAGTTATATACTGAAGTCTTAAGGAAGGTTTATATGAATTATAGAACTGTGCCAGGTCAGTTCTCATTTGGTGTACTCTAGGCATCAAATAATCTGAATGCTGAATGAAGTACATTTCTGTCTGAGCATAAGATCCGGCTACAGCCTGTTCTATTCCTTTGGCTGTATCTGTCTGACCAATCTGTTGACCTAGTCTCTGAGGTGTAATGCCTATATTTTCAAATGCTTGTGTCTTGAAGTAATTTGCAAGTTGTACCCGGGACAATAGTCGGTTTGTTTGTTCCAGGTCAAGTTTTTGAAAATGCTGGAAGTTCGTAGCATTTTCTGTATTTGTGATACTTGTATCTAAGGGAAGCATCTGAAAGTTCTTCATTGCCACATAAGCCTTAGCAAAATTGTGCTTACCCCAATCCTCTCCCATAGAATGTCTGGGAAGAGCATTCTGATCAAGAACTATCACAGTACCTAGTTCATCAACAAGAATATCTGCTATCTGGTTATTTACAATATTATATCCTATCTGAAAAGGCTTCATTAAATCTACAAGTGCTGTAGACTGTGTATTTCTATCAGAGAATACAGCCCCCTCTACAGGAAGTTTGCATCCATAAAGAGTATTATCTCCCTTGAACTGAAACCGGATCCTACCCGGTTTGTTTTGTTGTATGCCTATGTACATGGGATTTATTCCTCCTGCATTGTTCATCCCCCATAGACTTGGGAAATTAGGACCAATCTTTACTACTCCAAGAACCTCATTTATCCATATCCAGTCTATGTGCTCTCCAAACACTATATTATCCCTGGTTTTGTTCTTGAATAGTGATGTATCATATATAGGTTTATCGGTAACCTTGTAAGTCTCATCTACTATATCAGTAATAACTTCTCCTGCTTCTGTCACTTTGGTTAAGTGACCCAGCTTTCTTTGGGATTTCCAGTAACAGGTACTTACCCTAAGCAAATAGGTAGATCCAAGATCAGAAAAATCCTCAGATTGGTTTAGAATTAGGTTTACAATATCTCCCCCATTACTCAGATGGTCACCAAATACAGAAGTGAATTGCCTATAGGCCAGAGATGGCATGTTTGTATTCCACTCATGAGATTTAGTTGCATCATAGTAAGATCCATCATTTTGCATACCTCCTATGGTATAAGCAGCAGCTCTGGTAGGATATATGGCCTCCAAAGACTCGAGTTGTTCCTCTGTCATAAGATAACCATACTTGTCTATCACATCTGCTATAGACATCATGTCTATCTTGCCAACATAATTTCCTTGAGATATATATCTTATGTCGGGAGATTTGTGATAGAAAGTCAAAAGCGGATTCCAAAGTTCAATGTCATAATCATCTTCCATCATATGGAAGTGCCAGAATTCCCGGTCACCAATTAAAGAGTCTCTGAAGGCTCTTTCTTCCAGCTCATCCATCTTAAACCTCTCCTCATCGACCTCGTGCTGGTGGCTGGCCCATTGTTCAACTAAACTTCTGTAACTTTTTCTGAAGAATCCTTCTATTTCAGGAAGAGACTTTAAAGCTTGAGGTTGCATAATCTGTTGAGCCTCAGGAGATTCTGGATCATATCCTGCAGAGATGAGATTAGTCATGAGCTTTCTCTGAGCTTCATCCAGAAGATTCTTCTCAATCTGAGACCTCTTCTGCTCCATGAGTTCATTATAAGAGTAATCATCTACGGCTCTGTATGTGACCTTACTATTTCTCTTAGCAAACTCTGCTGTCAGAACATTTATAACATTGGGTATGATGGGATAGAACTTAAGTTCCAGGGCCCCTTGATCGGCCTCAGTAAGAGCCTCTACTATATCTCGGTACTCATTATCCTCCTCAACTATATAATCAGTCTTATCTATAACTCCCTTGGCAAGTTTATAGTTCTTGAGTAATCTCCTGGCATTTCTCTGTAACTGCTTGATTCCCTGCCATTCTAACCAATCTGCGTTGTGACAAAACCAATCCTCATCTTTTTCTTCTCTGGGGAGAAACTGAAGTGGTTGGGTAAGAGTGCCCATATAATTATGTTTGGCTTTCTTACCTTTTTTGAGGTCCATGGCCGACAATACTTCCATCTATTTCAGATTTTTATAAGGTGATCTTGGTGGTCTCATGCTACTTCTGTGATTTCCTTTTCCTATATGTCTAAAAGGACTCGGGGTCAATTTACGGAAATTATCTGATTTGTGCAAATTCTGAGTATCCTCTACCCTCTTAATGTACCCCCGGTTGGACTGTTGTATCCTAACAAAGGCCACCAGGGCAGCAAAGGAAACTAGTCTGTCCACGTTCAGTCCTTCTACATAGGAAAGCATCTCCTTTATAAGCATAGGATCTGGTATTCTTTCTACTCCATATTTTATACGGACAATTTCCCCATCTGGTTTGGTTTCAATATCTAACTGCTCTCTGATATATTCTATAGCATAACTCAACAAATGAGTTTTGAATAGAGTACCGGTATTCTTCCATCCGTACTCCTGATAGACATTGTTATTTGCACCCAAGTCTTTCAAGAACAGGATCTGGTCTTTGGGTACCAGGTATCTTTGTCTTCTCTTAGAGATCATATACTGAATAAATAGAGAGATGTTGTTCTCCACAACAGCCCAGGCATTATACCACTCAAGAATCATAGAAAGTCTCTCATGGGTAATATTAATATCATCAAATCTCCCACACCAGGAAGCCACTAGCTTCTCATGTTCTATATGGGTTTTAGTCTCGGCAGTATCTATCTTGGTAACCTCTACTGCATTCTTCAGAATTTGTATTGAACAGAGAGAATCTGATGTTGTAGTCTTTCCCTCCCCAATTGGATCTATACTGGCATAATACATACCAAATTGAGGATTATTTACCGGTCTTTCCCATACAACAAGCACCCCCTCTTTGTTATCAGAAACCTTTGATAAGGGAAATTCTGATATTGGAAGTTTGCTGCTTTCTATAGCTTCGAGAGGACCTGTCTCACTTCTTCTAAGTTCTAGAAACTCATACGAATATTCCTTGTCTTGTATTCTTCTTTGTTGAGCAAGAAGAATATGGGCAGGGAAAGGAGAAGTCTTTCTGAATGCAAAAGCCTCCTCTAGATTTCTGGGATGTTGTGAGACTTTTAACTGGTACTGTTCTGGAGATAGATCTTTCTTCCACTGAGCAAATTGAATATCCAGAGATCTGAGAGCTTCTTCCACATCAGAGTTTCCGAACTGATCTATATAAGGCGGTCTGGACCATTGTTCCGGAATGAAAAGACCGGTTCTGCCTGGAGTAAGTTTATCATCAATAAGTGTACTGTCTACTGCATAAATATCATTGGCATCCGGATACAATACCAGATTCTTCAAGGGGAGACATTGATCCAAATCACCTACCGAACCTGCTGCTATAAATATCCCTGTGGTTATATCACCATCTTTCATAGCAGGACCTATGTATCCATAAGTGATATCCATCTTAGGTGCAATACCAGATTCCTCATGGAAGAAAACTTTGCAGGCTCCACCAACCCCCGTTGCAGGATCCTTTTCAAAAGACATTCCTTGAATAGTTCCCTTCTCTCCTACCTCTGTATCCCGGGCCCCTTTTCTTACCTTAATTACCTGCTTCCAACTTAGAGGTTTCCCCGGGTTCATAGGCCTATACCATGCAGTATGCTCATTGAGAAAAGCTTTGTATTCATCAAGAAATTTCCAAGTGCCCTTCTCATTTATATAATCCTTTAGAGAAGCTCCCATCTTTAGAGAAACCCCTTCCTCAAACCATATCTGGTTTACTAGTTTTGCACAATGAAAATAAGATATTGCACATTGCCTCTTCTTAACTATAGCAGCATGCTTGTAGTGAAGCTCTGCTAATAATTCATAAAGAGCCAGATGATACTGGACATCTCTTATTCCAGGAAAGTCAAACTTGTTGTTAGCCTTGTCATAAATCTTCAGGAAGTTAATCCACATGTAGTAATCCCTGGGAATATACCAGGTTTCTTTACCACTTTTGAATATTGCTCCCTTTCTGCATTTGCTCTTCTGATCATCCCAATAATTCTTATAATCCCGGGTATCCTTTGGAGAAGCACAGAAAAATCCTTGTTTTCTAAAAACATGAGCTTGAGAATTGAACTCTAAAGAAGTCTCATCAAACTTATATTTACCGGGTTCTTTAAAAAGAGGTATGCAAAAGTCTTTGAAGTGATCTCTTGTTGGAAAAGATGTAGAAGTCCACTTTCCAGATTCCCAAGTAGGGATAGTTATGAAAGGTTCGGCATTCATTTCTGATCATACGATAGCCTCTGCTGTCCTCGTACTTCAGTCTTCTGTTCCTCAGCAAGGTCTCTCTCGGCACTTTTATAAGTCATCCTCATCTCAGTAAGATCTTTCATAGCTCTTAAAATAAAAGCACCATTACCATCTTTACTATTGCCATTAATTGTAGTATCTCTTAAGTAAGTATTTATCTTATCCAGCATTGATTTAGCTCCCAGAAAAGATCTATAGGTAGGAGTGGTATACAAATCATCACATAACTTAAGGGCTTCTTCTAGAAGTTCTTCATCTGTCGAGAAGTCTGCTTGGATCTGTTGTAGAATGACTTCTTCTTTCTCATTCTCGGGATAATTGAAAAAGGGATTCAAATCAGGATCCGGACAAGTCATATAGAAAAGATACTGATACATTTTTAGATGGTGTTCGGGAAACTTATCCATAATATCTTTCAAGAACCTCAAAGTGTAGCAATGCTCCGTGGGAACTACTTTATCATTCTGTATATCAAATAATCTGACTATCATGCTATCAATTTCTTAGGTTTAATTTTATCCCGGTTCTCATGAAGCCATTTTATCATCTGCCTTACCTCATCCTTATAGTAAGGAAGTTCATAAGGAATTACCTGTTTTACTATAGGACTTCCTTCTGAATCTAATCTGGTAACCGGATTACCAAATTTATCCTTACCGTTCTCCTCAAATGTGACATGGTGAAGAACAAGTTTCCCAGGAATAAACCAGGGATTGTGCTTCATTATCATAAACATATAAAGACTAAGTTGAAGAGCATAGTGCTGATAATTGCAGTCTTCAATATGAGAGAATGGAGGAAGCATCTTCTGAGAAATCCCTTCCCAGTCTCTGTAGCTTTCAGTCTTTATCTCCTTATTTGTCTTGTAGTCGTAGATGTGTACATGGTTCTTTACTACCTCTACCCTATCGGCCTGTCCACAAATACCTGCAGACTTTAAGTATACAAAATGTTCTGGGTAAAGGGCCTGAATAAGTTTCTGATCCGGAGCATATTTTATACCATCCTTAATTATAGGTTTTATTATAGATAAGACTTCCCCATCTCTTTCTATAGTTTCATGATTCGTTATATCCAGTTCTCTTTGTTCATGATACCAGGTTCCCAGATCTATTGCTCTTTTTGTTTCTTTGTTCCAAATCTTTTTTATCTCCTCTGGAGGTATCCCATGCCACTTTGATCTACTGTTCTGAGAGGACTTCAAAGCGGTCTTATCCGGATCAAAGGGTTTTTTAAAATGAGATACTAATGTAGTAGCCCCTATCCAGGTTATATTATTGGAAGGGTCCAGACTCTCATAGATGTGATTCTCTGCCTTAAAGATAACGGCCATACTATTCTGGTTTTATTCCTAACCTCTCATTTAGAATATCTTCTTCTCTCTGTGTAAGCACAGGATACCATCTTTTATCATCACATCCTGAGGAAAGAGACCTGGTCTTTAAATGGAGAGAACATCCGCATAACTTGCAACAAGGATTAGTACCGGGAACCTGACAGGATTCTCCTTTCTTATCGAGATGTTCACAAACCTTACACATCCCCAGTCTACCCTCTGCCACAAGTTCTATATGTTCCTTAGTGAAGAGAGAGTTCTTAATCCCTTCCAGGATCTTCTCCCGGTTTTGCCATATCTTTTTTAGGTCCATATCTTTTCTCTTTATGTAGTTCTCTTCTTTTGAATTCTTGTTGATAAAGTTCCAAAGTCCTGTTTACATCATCAAGTATCTTCTGTTGTCTCTTTTTTATAGCATGACCTGAAAAAGTAGTAATGCTCTGATTTGTAATCATCTTCTCATACTTCATCTTTATATCTTCTAGTTTCTTGTATCTTACCTGGAAGGTACCAAAACTAGGAATGTTTATCCGGATATGCCTTAGATCAGAAAGGGCTTTTCTAAGGTCTTCCCACCAGAAATCTACTACATTTCTTACAAAAGATTCCTCAAGATCCAAATCCTTTGCTACCTCTGGAATGAACTCCTTAGTTTTCTTTGGTATCAAGACTTGCTATCTTTAGATCTAACATTACATTACCTGTTGCCTGAACTTTGAACTCTGGATTGATGTATATCTTCTTGCGATTTCTTCCTTGTTTTATAACAAGACTTCTTTTCTCTGCCTTTGCCAGTCTGTTCCGGACAGTCTGGGGATCTGTAAATATACCTTTATCTGAGGCCAGAATACAGAATTTGGAAAGCTCTGATTCTCCTACACAAGCAAGAAGGGTTAAAAGATCAAGGTCTGAGTCAATTACACAAAGTTTGTTCAAATAACAATAGTGCATGATTTGATACCTGACAATGTCCCATAAGGGCATTCTCATCCTCTTTTGTACAAGATTTACAATTGCCATGTTGGTTTATTATGACTGACGTACTATAACTTTTCCCACTGCCTTATGGCAGATACTATACTATTTACCACCTTGCCCTTCCATTCATCTGTGAGCATCTTAGTAGCTTCTTCTTTGTTTGTATGAAATCCAAACTCTCCTAAAATGGCAGGCATAATGGTCTCTTTAAGGACATAAAAGTTTTCTTCCTTGTCCTCATCTGAATCTGTGGTATCCTTTCTCCACCTTACTGTAGATCCAAAGTTCCTCTCTAGTTCATCTATAACCAGAGAAGCAAAGATATCAGACTTAGTCTGTCCCGGTGATGTATACACAGATATACCACTTGCTTGATGCCAGGATATCCCATCCCCAGCAGCATCCGAATGGATAGAGATATAGATAGAACTTTTCTCCCGGTGCAGACTGTTGGCTTTAGAAACCCTTTTGCTAAGAGAAACATCATCATTGGACCCATTGGTAATATCCAGGGCATCAATTCCCTCAGATTTACAAACAGTTAAGAGCCTTTTAACTATTTCTCTATTGTTGACCCCTTCATATAGAACTGACCCATTATCAAATTTAGGACTTCTCTTGCCTGGTGTTACATACTTACCATTGATAAGACCACCATGCCCTGGATCAAATATAAAAAGGTACTTACTCATTTCTCTTCCTTTTTTAAAGTTCTTACTGGAGTTTCTGCTCCTGATTTGGTAGGTTGATTCCCTTGTAACTGAGCTTGCTGAATAGTCATATGCATTCTTCTTACTCTTGCTTCCTGAATATCAGCAAGCAGGGTTTCATACTTACTCTGCTTTTCTAAAAATGGGATGTTTTCCTCATAGAATTTTCCCATGAGTTCTCTGTGTTCTTTAATCTGTTCAGGAGTGGGTTGGGGGTCAGATGCTTTGGTTTCTTCCATGTTGGTTTAAGGTTTAAATTTCTGATGCTAAGATACATCAAAAGTTTAACCCTACAAAGTTTACTTGAAGATAATTGAGAAGATGATAGATAATCTCTTGATACAGAGATTAATAAAGTTAGGACTTCTTTCTAAACCTGGAAGTCTTCTTGAGAAAGTGATCTTTGGGTTCGGACAAGTTGAGTAGATAGGGGAGGGTGTTATTCATGTTCAAGTTTCTTCCAGATCAGATCAATCTCCTTACGGTGCTGGTTATGCTGTTCCATCAAAATAATAATCTGTCTGTCCCTCTCGGCAAATTCATCTGAAAGTTTCTTGAAGGCATCTCGCAGACTGTTTATTGCTACAAGAGCAGAACTCTCTTTTAGGTCAGCAATATTCTTGTCTTTGCCGTTTACATATCGTAATACAGCCCAGATGAATGTAGCAAGGCCAATTACCCCAGCAACGGCCTCCCATGTGATTGTAACTGTGAATAGTAGCATAGTTATGGTTTTATAAATGACCGGCGTATCTTATCTTCGTCTGTTAGTATTTGGGCTGTTATAATTACTTAGTAGTTGCAAATGCTACTGTGATAGATGTAAGCCCTTCTGGATTTATTGTTCCAGAAAATTAAACTTGTACATCAATAGTCATACTTCCTGCAGTTACAGTATAAGCAATTGCAGCAAGAGTAGCACCAGGATTTGTAACCTCAAAGGGATAAGAAGTATTTGGATTTCTCGCAACTCCTAATATAGTGCCAGCAAAAGTTGCATCGGTAGTAAATATTACTGCTTTTTTCCCGGCTGTCACAGGAGAACCAGTACTATCTGTTGCAATAGAAGCAGTAGGGGTTTCTGTACCTGATGCAAATGCCGGCAAAGGCACGTCTGTTGCTAATGATACTCTTATAACATTTGCTGCATCTACCCCTGTTCCTCCTGCAACACCTACTTGTCCTACAATAAGATTCACCTTTGCCCGGTCACTTTCATCCCAATCATCTAATACACTAAGAGAAATGTTTGCTGTGCTTAACTTGTCAATAACCCCTCCTACTCCATTTATGCCTGCATCAATAGCAGTAACCTCTGTTAGAATAGAAACTGTATTACCATCAAGAGAAGCAAGAAAGAAATTTGTACCCCCAACCCCGGTTATTCCAGAGAGGATAGCCGCAGAGTCAGACTCGATATTATTGAGGGAAGTATCTATTGTGGTGAGTAAGGCATTGGATGCAGCAATCAGGGCCTCCAGGGTATCGGTGTTAAGATTGATCTGGTCTGCATCAATCTCGATATTATCTACACTAATATCTATATTCTGAAGGGCAGTTAAGACCTGTAAGAGAGTAGCTTCTGTGGCACTTCCTCCCCCAGAGGTTCCTATAGCAGCCAGAAGTTTAAGTACCCTGATCTTGAAACTGACACTATCTCCTTTGCCCCCGTAGGTATTCTTTTCTAGTCCCATGATAAATAGATTTTACATACAATATAGCAAATATAAGTCTTTTCTGCAAACTTTCTTATAATTTCCTAGAAACTTGGATATTTCTATTAAATTGGATCTCCTCAAGGTTTAATTTGAGACCTGTACATTTCTATTTCTTTTAGATCATTCTCCTCATTTACCAAGATTGAATTATCTAAACTAACCTTATTTGCTGTAAGAGAAGCAATAGAATCCCGATGCTGTTGTTTCTTCTTTATGTAATCTTCTTCCAGAAAAAGAATACCTGTTTCATACTGTTGTACTTGAGAACTGATCTCTTTACTCATTTTTATTCCCTCTAATTTCCTATCCTGAATCCTCTTTTCTATTTGAGTAATCTTAATTTCCAACTCTTCCTTTGTAAAATCAATGATTTCAATAATAACAGAGTCTTCCTTCTCCGCTTTTGCCAGTAATTTCCCTCCTGTCTTAATACTGAACTCATAGTTGGCATGTCCTCGGGCAGCATGGATAGCAGATTCTCCCTGTTCCCGAATGGAGGATTTTACCCCTTGCTCGTCTTCAATCCACACATCAACATTCAGGTCAATAATAGAAAGGTTGTGAATAGTTATTTTTTGCATTTTATCCTCGGCAACTGCTTGGATTACTTCTGTTACTTCTGTTCCAATAAATGTTTTCATAGTTTTTTTGGTTTATTATGTTATTGTATTCCCAGTGTTACCACTCCAGTAGATGTTGCTGTGCCGGAACCTGTCCAGTTTGACCCAGCTCCTGTAGCGTACACATTTGCTGTACTGCTATTGGCTGGTAGATTGAGATACCCTACGGATGCACTTGTTGTGCCATTATTAACAGAAAACCCTGCAGCTTCATTCTGACCGCCTCCAAATGATACTCCTATTTGTGCTATTGTGTAGGATTTACTGACGGAATTTGATGTCCCCGAGATATACCAAAAATAAATAACAGTTTTCCCCATTACATGATACCGGAGTATCTTTGTGGTAAAAGAACTCCACCCGGATATAGTCGATGTTGCGCTATAATCGGTCCATGTGGTTACATCTGAAAGATCTGTTGTTGCAGGTTGTGCCCATGCCGGGTTGTTGCTTGCCCCGGAGTTCTTTATAAACCGGGATGTTCCCGTATCTTTAGCCAGAGCAGCTGCAGTATCTACTCCACTGAAGTAGGGAACATCACCCTGAACCCAAGATACTCCTGCTATTGAAGATAGTGAGGGATCATAAGCCTGTACATCTGTTCCTATTACAAGACCAAGATTAGTTCTGGCATCTGATACATTAGTAAGATCTGAGAGATTAGATGCCTTAACAAGTTTGGAAGATAGATCTGTTGCTAAGTTGTTGAGTTGGATTTTATCTGAGGCATTTAAAAGACCTGCTTCTGTGATAGAAGCTTCTGGAACAGTGGCACTTGTGCCAGTAGAACTGGTTATATCTAAAGTAGTAGCTGTTCTATTTGATATACCCAGGTTAGTAGCAAGAGGAGCTGGGGTAAAATTAAGAGCAACTTCTAAAGTATGATCATTTCTTGCTATTGCTACCTCAAGAGTTATATTAGGATCGGGGATAGTTGATAGAACTCCGTAAGCTGTAGCATAGTAAATAGAATTTGTGGTAAAAGGATTAGTAGCTGAGATATGCTGTCCCATTCTTATCACAATACAGTTTTTACCATTACAAGCAAGAACCTTGGATACTCCTATTGCCCGGGAACTGTTACTAGTATTGGATGGATTGAATAGATACACTCTTCCATTTATAAGAGAGACTACTCTTCCTGCTGGGATATTCTCTCCAGCTATATGATTTGAAACAACCCCGGAACTAGAATAAGAAAAAGGTATTTGTCCAGGTGGCTCCACAGAAGATCTGGGAGCATCTAATGTAGTATCCTCAACAAAGGCCTCAGCACCTTGTCTAATCTTTTTAGTAGTACCGTCTGGTTGACCTTCATGTAAAAACTCATCAGGGGTGATGTATCTAGTCCCAACCAGAGCCTGATTAGACTGGTTAAGATAGAGAAGTGCTGAGAAAGTTACCCTAGTATATATGAATGTAGCCATGGAAGATCAAAGTTAGAAATAAATAGGGAATTACCTATTATCCCCAGGGGTCCGGAACCCAATGAGAGTATCTTTCCTCTTCTTCTCATAAAGCTTGTCCAGTTCCTTTTCCAGTTTCTGGATCCTAACCTGGACATCCCGGGGCTTACCCTTACTTTTTCTTAGACTCATTGTTTTGAAGTTTAAAGAAATCTTGTCTTAAAGTCTCGGACTCTGCCATACCAGCAATATGTTCAGGGAGCTCTGCCGGGGATATGGGCCTTATATGTACCGTGTTCACATCCCAGTCTCTGGAAGGGTCTTGGTAGATGGGATTAAAATCTACTTTGCACCAGGAAGACATGGTACCAAAAGCTTCCAGGAACTTCTTTACTAATTTATCTCTCACATCCGCTGAGTGAACATGATCAATCTTGATGATAGGTTGGTTGTCCTGATCAACATCAATAGATATTCTGCTTTTCATAGTTTGGATAGATTAATACCATGGCTTAATTGCTCGATGGTCAAGTCAAATCTACAAACTATTCCTTATATATCAAACTCCTCAGGTAAAGAAAAGACCTCTCCTTGGCATCAAACTCTGAGGAACAGTTCTGGATAGTTAAAGTACTAGGCTGACCGGTAGAGAGGATAATACCAACAGACCAGGACCCGTCTGAGTTATCCCTGGCAGTAGAAAGAGTAATAAACTCAGAAAGGGTCATATCAGTCATAAAAGACAAATATAGCGATTCTTAGGCTTTTCTAAAATAAAATCCTCTGTGACTCCGGACCTTAAAGTTCTTTGCAAGAGCCTCATATACTCTTCTAGGAAGAAGCTTTAGAGAGTTTATACAATTCTCAATACTCGGGAAGGTTTGTTCCTGTCCAGTTTCTACATTCTGAGCTATTATAGGAATTCTTTTTATATTATACTCAGATACAGGCTTGTATATCTTCTTTAATCTTGGGAGAGGGTTTGATTTTACTCTCTTCTTTGAACTTTTGTGATAGTTTATATAATCAAAATCTGGAATGTATTCTTCACTTCTTATAAAAAGATACCCTTTATAACTTCTTTTTAGATACTTTTTAGAAGAAGAAATCCAGTAATCCAAAACTCTTCCAACACGTTTGGGAGGGATTCCCAAATCCTTTTCTATATCCAGACGAGTTCTTCTTTGTAAAACCCCGGTTTTGATCTCTATACAAACTATAACTTTCTGTATCTGAGCTTTGGCTTTTACAATTCTCTTAACATAAACTTTAGGAGAATCCGGGATCACTGCATTATAACCATGAGCCCGGTCCAAAGACTTATAAAACCTTATCCAGTAGCTTTCTTTATCTACAAACTCCTCTTGGGAACACAGCTCCACTATAGAAAAATCAAAGAGGTTCTCTCTATACTTCTTCCAGGAAGACTGAAGATGAGTATTATGGTGAAGTCCTTCTTTTAGTATCTTCCTATGATTAAGCCACCGTTTCTTTATGCTCACAGAAGATCCTACATAAACCTTCCTATTCAGAAGATTTCTTATCAGGTATATCCCAGAAATTTTTTTATACCCCATCTTCTAAAGGTAAGGGGTATAAACCTTATATCAAAATTCTAGGGGAGGTTTTATCTGAAGTAGAGAATGTCACTACTCCCCACCCGCAAACCCCCCGCTCTCTCCCCCAACCGGCCCTACCCCCTGCCTTCTCTGGATCAGGATCTTATCTATTAGGTCCTTGAGGAAAAAAGTTCATGGCACAGAACAAGTCTTCTCTCTGGGAAGAGACTTAGATTTGTTGTGCTCCTTCTCATGCTTTCCCAGAATGTGAATCTCAACCCTGAACTAAAATCAAAAGTTATCATGAATAACAGAGAGTATGAGCTCTATGCCTACTATTACGGCCTGAGCTAAAGTGTATCCCCGGGAATAGGGCTTATCCCTTCACCCAAGAAGCAGCTTATAAGGACACCCGATGCGGGTGAGAGGGATGAGGTCCTCTTAGCTACGTCCTCCTCATGCTGCTTTTCGAGTAACAGTCTAGTAACCAATAACCTGCAACTATATGATAACACTATGTCTCATCCAGGTCCTAAGGACCGAAGGTACGAAGCACACTAGGCCTCTTCTTCCTGTCACTGTCATTGCTGATGTTCTCTTGATTGCTGCTTGTTGGATAAGCACCGGGTTCTAAACCTGGTGCTTTACCTCCAAACAGAATAATGTTCTGTTTCCTCCCGAGAGCTTTCTCATTACGTTCTGTGAAAGCAACCCTAAACCAAATTAAAGTTTAACCTAAACCAACTAACCATGATAGCAGCATGCATTATTGAAGGCATTCTTCACAAAGTGAAGATCTTCAGGTACAGTAACATGAGAAAGAGAGTGGCCCGGATCCACAATCTTAAAGGTATACCTATATCAGTATTGAAAGAGACTGAGCAGGATAATACCTTCTTTGATGATATCAACTCAAGGTTCTATAAACTGAACCCGGTTGCAGGTGTACTGGTGAGCATTTAGCTCATCAGTACTTATTTACTAACCCTTAACACTTAATAAGATGATAGAGAGACTATTACAATTACCAGGCTGGGGACATAGAACCAGTCAAGGATCATACTACTCTATTAAGTATAGGGTTAGTATACATGCTCATGCGGGAGTAAACTTACTTAAAGGAAGATATCCGGAGATGATGATCCACTTCACAACCAATGGACATATTATCTTCGGTGGCACCTTTAACCAAATGAGTCAATTCTTCTATGATGCAGAAAGACTAGTTAGAAACCATAAAAAACCAAAGCTATGATAATAGGAATAATAAGGTTCTCAGATAGTTATAACATGGTGAACATCTTGCCATCAGTGGCTTTTGCCAGAGGCTGGATCCAGGGAATGAAAGAGAAACAACCTGAGATCCTCATCAATGATGGACTTACCATAGTAGGCACTGAGATTGTCCAGGTTCTCGTAGAGACCGGAATAGACAGAGTATCAGAGAATTAGCTAGGATCTATCCTAGCTTTTCTCTTTTGAGCCCAGTATCTCCATATGCAACCCTGAACAGGAAGTGCATGTGCAAAATGCATATGTAGTTTAACTCAAAATTGTAAGTCATGTTAAAAGGAACAATGCGCAGCTCCTACAAGAAAAGGAGCCCAAGTGGCAATGTAAATGACGTGTTTGTCTATGCAGTGTCCGGCTCAGAATCAGAGATTGCTGAGTACAAGAAAGATCAGGGAGAGAATCTCCGGGAAGATGACAAGGGTCAGCCTTTATTCTTCGCCACCCGTTTTGCTGGCAAATCAGCAGGAATTGTGAAGACTTCTGCAGGTCGGTACATTGCAGACATGAGTGAAATCAATGCTCAGGCCAACCTTGCTGCACAGTACGGTGGTAACCTGGGACAGGCCATTGCCAATGCAGCAGCTGCAAAGCTGTTCAGTGGAGGTGTTCCTGCATCAGTGCCGGTGGAAGCACCTGCAGATCTGGCCAAGTCGTAAGACCCTGGATCATAAGGAATAAGGGGAGGGGAAAACCTCTCCCTTTTCCTCTTCCTGGTATCTCATTGGCAACCCTCCACACACAATGCGCTCCCACACAAGGCTACCCTGCATTGTGAGTTGGGGTAAGAGTAAAAATGTTGGAGTAGATATGTCACTGGTACACCTACCGGTTTTAACTTGATAACCAAGAAGATATGAATGCATTTTCAGATGAGTACATAGACCTGGGCCCTATCTTTGGTATAGGATATGGACCAGGGGATATGGTAGATATACAGATAAGAGATAGCCAGATACATTATGGTGAAGAACTCCAGGGTATTATATACTATATAAGAGAGTCTTATTTGATACTCTATGATATTCCTCCTAACCTTGGAGGTAGCAGAAGAATAGATATAGAGAATATAAGGAGTATAACCCGGATAGATCCATGACAACATTTGGTAATGATCCCATTGAGGATAGACCGGTCTTCGGGATGGAGTATGAACTTCGTACCCAGGTACAAGTAACCACAGTAGACAAGATAGTCCGGGGAAGTGTATATAGATGTTATGGTAAGGACATATCTTTACTTGTAAAACTACAGGATAGACCGGAAGTAAAGGAGGCCTGGTTATTTACTAATTATGAATTACTTAAGATCAGGAGATTATAACCATGAAATCAGAAGATATAGATACTAAACCTGTATTTGGTATAGGAATAGACCCGGGAGAAGAGGTTGAGATCAAAGTAATAACCGGATTATATAAAGGAAGAGTAAATCACTTATATAATAAGGATATAGTGGTGGATATATATAAGTATTATACTACCACAGTAGCTTATCCAGCATACTTCACCTACTCAGAACTGGTATATATAAGGAGAACTAGTAAGAAGATAGAGTGAGTCTGGGTGTTTTACCGGGAAATTCCTTCATTTTGGGGGAAAAGAAGGTGAGAATATGAGGGCAGACCCTCCCTCTCCCCCTTCCTCTAACTCCTCAAAACCCCCAAAACCACTCAAATCATGGGTTTTGGGCGCAGTATATAGCACACCTTCTTATTACTAACTTCTTTAATACTCTATACCTATAATACAATTACTTATTAAGTATAGATCTCTTAGGTCTCAGATAGTGGGAGATCCGGGGTCTGAACAAACCGGGGATGAGGTAATGTGGAATGATGGGATAAGAGCAGCTATGGAGAACTTGCTTAAGGATGTGGATCCGGACATTGCTCAAATGATTAGATTGGGTCATTTATAACTAACCTCTTAAACTCTACTACTTATGATTATAAGAGAGCACCTTTACAAGGAGTATAAGATCCAGGTTACTTCCGGGGCCCAGCCCCAGTACAAGATCTTTCATGTTACTCAAACTGGTAAACATATCCTGCTCAGGCATATGAGTGGTTCCCGGGGATCTCAGAAAAGATATAACCATCATGGTAGTGTCCTGGTTACCCCATACAAGGATCCATGGACTGCTTATGAGAAGGCAGTAGCATATATAGATGAGTTCCAGGGCAAACTCCAGGAAAGTCTTCAAAAGAAACTAAACAAACTTACTAAATCATGAAAAACTCTAAGCAAGTAACCGGTTACCGGATAATGGAACATCCTAATGGGATATTCTCTCTTCTGTTCAATACAAAAGACCGGTGGGTATTCTTCCACAAGTTTAATGATGAAACTTATCAAATTGGAGGTTCTGCAGAAGGCAAGGATGATGAAGAAGATCAAAAATATATACAGGAAATACCTGAAGGACTCATACCGGATGAGAGCTTCTTAACTCTCACTACCCAGTCTAAAGACTGTATATCCTTCTATTTTGTACCTGTCAAAATGATACTGGAAGGAAAGGTTATCCATGCCTCCGGAGAACTCAAATAACCAAGAAACTATGTATACAACTTTCAAAGCTTTATTAGGTGAACAGTATTCTGAGTGCTTCCTGGAAACAGGAAGACTCCGGGTACCTCAGAAAAGTGAGTGCTCTGCTCATAGACTAAAAGAGGAGAAGGTATTATACGGTGGGAATTGGTACAAATGTATAAGGTCCTCGGCTAATAGAATCTCTCTGGAGACTGATACCCGAGGTTCTTTTGAGATAGTCCGGACTGAATGTAAGATTAAAGACTTTTCTTTCAGTATTACAACCTGGATAAACCGGCTTTCTACTAAATTAGGTAAGAAAGTGACTTATACAATATCCCAGGGATGCCAACTTCATGGTAACCAGGACTATAAGATTTATATAGATGAAAAACTCGAGTATCTAATCCCCCAAAACTATTGAACATGAAAGACTTAAATTATTGGAGAAAGGTTATTTCATCTACCCAGGTTCCTTTTGATCATGAGATAAAAGAAAAACTTGACAAGAGTAACACTGCATTTATAAATCATCTGGTTCAGAGTGGGTTAGAAAGATCCCTTGTAGTAGCTAAACTAATAGGAGGGACAGATTCTCGGACTCTGAATATTGATGAGAGGATGTATATAGTTAGTTACATACTAGATCTTGAAAACTTCACTAATACCTAACTACTATGAAGATAATATTCAAAGTTATAAAACTGGACTCTTCCTCGGATGTTGCTACCTTTGAGGTAGACTGGCCTTTTCCACAGATTCCAAGTAAGGAAGATGAGGTATGGGCTTGTGATATAACCAAGTATATTACTAAATCCTTTCAACCGGGAGATAAGACCGGAAGTTCTGGAAAAGAATGGACAGAAGGGTTCTGGATTATAAAGAGAATTTCCTGGAGAGAATATCCAGGGCATGGTCTTTGTCCACACATCTGGGCAACAAATCATTAAGATATATGACTGAAAAGGGACTGCAAGACCAAAAGACGATATGGTCTTTTCTATTGAAAAAGCGTCATTACCTGGGCAAAAAGCAGGCATATGCCCTCAGTCATCTTTTATTTCCTCCACTGGGTATGTAGCCGGCAGTGGATCAGGCCCGATGTCAGTGGTTTCAAAAGAACCCTGATGCTTGAAGGAATACCGGCAGCTTTTTATGTAGATACCCAACAATCTAAAAGACTCAACTATTTATTAGCACAGTAGTGCTCTCTAGCTGGAGAGCTGGGTGTAAACAACCTTGATTGTTGGGAATGTACAAAATCTTCTGTGTCTTCTGCTGTAGGGCAGCAATGCAAAAAGACTTAAAACACCCGTTAAAGCCTTAAGTCTTAGGGTTAACCATAGGCAACCAGAAGTGGTGGAATGATAAATACCGGTTGAGATACCGGGTTCCCATTCTAAACTACTGCAGCAGAAGCACAGAAGATTATTATAAGAGCTTGCTCTGAGATAAAGAATCTATTGGTGATAAACAGAAATATCTGTGGTAACATGGATAGTTGTACTCACACTTATATGAGTTTTCCAGGTTTGGCCTGGGTAGATAACCTAATCAGAGTTTTTAACTTAAATTATTAAGTATGAAAGAAATCAAAGAGACATGCTACAAAGGCACCAGGATCCTTCTAGGTAATAAAAAGAGAGAGATGATCCAAAGAATGGTTGCTCTCTTAATCGGAGATGGATTTACTGAGATCTCAGTTCCTATTATACAACACCAAGGAACCTTTTCTGGTAAAGTAGGAGAAGAGAACAATAACCTTATGTACAACTTTAAAGACCGGGGAGACCGGGGCTTGTGCCTAGCACCTGAATATACTGCAGTAATACAGAAATTAGCAGGTACTTACTTTAAGGACCAGAAGAATGTGAAGTTGTTTTATGTCCAGGAGTGTTTTAGAGGTGAAAAACCCCAGGCTGGGAGATATAGACAATTTACACAATTAGGAGTTGAGATACTTAACCCTACAGATTTGTATGATGCAATACATGTAGCTGCAATGAGACTACTTGATACAAGCTTCCAGTTAGATCTATTCAAGATAAACTATGAGGTAACCCGAGGCTTGGACTATTACAAGGAAGGTAAGGGCTTTGAGATCATCTGTGATTCTCTAGGGTCCTCCAAACAAGTATGTGGTGGAGGACAATATGATGGAGGGATTGGATTTGCTTTAGGAATTGACAGATTATTACCTTTACTATTCTAAAAAACTAAGAACATGAAACATTTATTTATTCCACACAGGCTGGCTCTTTTAGTTAAGAAAAAGGGTTTTGATAAACCTTGTATAGCAGAGTATGTAAATGGCCATCTTCTTAATAATAAACAGGAATGTGTTGAATATGAGGATACTGATAGTGAATGGAGGACTTATACTAATTCAAGTACAAACTGGATAAGAGATACACATAGAACTGTAATTTCTGCTCCCTTTTACCAACAGGTTCTTGACTGGTTAGAAACCAAAGGGATCTATATTGAACTTATAATAGATGGATGGGGAGAAAATACTAGTGTAAATACTCCTTGTTATCGTGCTTTCATCTGGCAAGTAGGAAAACCAAAACCTGGGCCTGCAGATGATCTGGGAGCCGGTGACCGATATGCAATACTCAATATTGCAATAGAACATGCTTTGAATCTTCTGTAAGTCTAACTCTAAAAACCAACTCACTATGAAAATCCCTTATGTCTTTTTATCCACATGTGTTATGCTTGTTATTATACTAAGTTACTTGACAGGATATGAGCATAGAGAGTGGAATTCCAATGGTAAGATCTACAACCAGGTAACCGATTCAACCTATATAATAGATCTACCAGAAGAGTTTCCTGAGATCAGTAAGAATTCCAAGAACCCTGATCTGATGGTTGCTCACATGTCAGGTGATACTTTATATTTGAGGTTTAAACTAAAGAACCAAGACTATGGCAAAATTACCCACCCGGTAGAGATACTCAAGAGAAAGAATTTATCTGCCCGGCAAATAGCTAATGCAGTAGACAGACTTTACTCAAGGGCTCAGAATAGAGACATCCGAACTTTGATTGCAAAAGCAATCAGGAATTCTTTGGAGCCCCGAATTAAGAAGATGCTGTCTCAAAGATGGAGAAGGAACCACTAGAGGAAAGATCTATATTCGGAATAGATGCTGAAAGAGGAGAACTCATAAACTTTCGTATCAAAGGACATGGATACTGTGAGGCAACCTTTCAATATTATCATGAAAAAGATATGTATCTACATACAGCAAGTCCTCTTATAAGTTGTTCTGCTACTATAGTTTCTGATTTTGAAGTTTGGAGAAGATGAAAAAGGAACCTCTGGACAAAGATCCTGTATTTGGAATTGATATTCAGATAGCTGAGAAAGTTGCTTTTACTTATCTTTATCACGATCAGAGATTTGTTTCAGGACAGATAAATGGTTTCAACAAGACACAAAAGTACTTGTACATTTTTGTGACAGATCATAGTTTTGTTAGAGATCAAAAAAGACTGATGGTGTTTGATATAGACCATATAACCAACTTTAAAATACTAAGATCATGAACCAACCAACTAAGTACTACATAGCCCCAAATGGGAAGATGTACAAAGATTGTAAGTTTGGAACCCGGTACTGTTCTGTCCAATTACTTGGAGTAGAATCCGTGTATTTATATCCCAGTGCTCTTAAAGGACAGAGTCCGGAAGAAACCATAGTACAAGGCAATCTGAGACTTGATATGGTAGGTTCTTATGGATGAGGATTTCTGGGGTAAAAAGAAACATGCTGAGGTCCTGGAAGATCGTCCGGTATTTGGAATAGACTGGGAACCTCCAAGATATGTACAGTTTTGTTATAATGACCAGGTTGTTTCGGGTCAACTGGACAAGAATACTTCTTTCTATATAGGCCTGGATACATCAGATGAAGGGATAACTGTATACATAAAGAGACACATAACCCAATTTAAAATTATCAGACCATGAAACTATACATAAGCTTTGGACAAATCCATACTCATTCTGTAAATGGCAAAACCTTTGATAAAGACTGTATTGCTTCTATTCAGTGTAAGGACTATGAGGAAGGAAGAAAACTCGCATTTGAGTATTTTGGAGGGCAGTTTGGTACTGATTACTCAGAAGAAAGAGTAGAAGCTTCCCTTCATTACTTTCCCAGAGGTATAATTCCTGTAAATCATTAAATTACAAATACCAAGGTCATGAAAACAATAACCGGAGGACTCCCTGCAAAGATCATATTCTTGGACATAGATGGAGTAGTCAATATTCCTCCCTACAATATGTTTGATGTCTTGTGTATGGAAAGGTTAAAATATATAATCCAGCAGACCGGTGCCAAGATTGTGGTATCATCCTCCTGGCGGTGCAGTGACTCCACTCTTATGAAAGAGCAGTTTGACAAACACGGTTTCCCTCAGGATCTTTGGGATGAGATTATAGGAATCACAGTCCATGGGTATACAGAGACTAAGAAAGGAAGCTCTTTACCTATTCCCCGGGGAGTTGAGATAAAACACTGGATAGATAGACATTTGGTCTACCCTTGGCATGCTAATCCGGAATTAGATCATCTTTATAAGGAATTTAAAGAAGATCAATCATTCAAGAAGATGTTCTCAAATAAACTAGGAAAGGACTTTGTTTATATTATTTTGGATGATGATGCAGATATGCTCTTAGAGCAGGCTCCTTGGTTTATAAAAACCAGTAGTGAGACAGGACTCACAGATAATGATATGAAGAGTGCTATAGATAAACTAAATCTCATTTAAAAACCCATAAGACATGAACAGAAAAGAAACACTAAAACGTATGGATGCTCTGGATGCAGAAGCTCTAGCACTCAGAAAGATAATTGAGAAGGATGATAAAGGAATGGATAGTCTCATCTCTTATAAAAGTGCAGTTAAGATCCTGAAAGAGAAACCAAAAGTTTCACCTTCACCTGATGAGGAGATCAGAGCTATTATAAAAGCTGCCAACTATCTGGATAATGGTTACAGGATCTGGAAGGCAGATTTTACTGATAATACTCCCAAGTATTATCCTTGGTTTAGAAAAACTGCCTCTGGCTGGGTACTGTATGCTGTGTATTGCGATCGTGACGGTTCTTGCCGTCCGGGTGGCTGCTACTTTAAAGAGGAGAGTACTGCCAGATTAATAACAGAGAGGTTCTTATCCATCAGTTACACAAGATGGCTTAATAGTTAAAAAATATTGGCAGTATCCTCATTGTTGAGAGGTCATCCAGGAAGCACCAGTCCTGACCTGGCTGCCAAAACTTATTTATGATACCAGGATACTAAGGCCTGCTGTCTGTGGAAGTCAGACTATCATAAGGAAATTGCTCTTCCCATCTTGTCTTAGGTAAGGGGTTCAACATAGACTGTTGGGCGTACCAAGGGTCCAGGGCTAACCGGAAATCCTGGTCAGAAGGATAAAGGGTTCATTACCAAATGCCTCTGCCGGTGAAGATTTACTTCTGATCCGCAACTGCATTTGGGAAGAGTATATTTACTTATTTAAAAAACTGGTAGTATGGAAGAATCAATTAAGTCTCGGGTACTTATGGATATAGAACAAACCCCTGGGTACAAGTACCAACCTGGATTTATAGGGGTAAGATCAGTAACTGAAGGGAAAGTATTCAATCAGTACTTCCCTTTGGCCCCGGGAGAGTATCCTGCTTGTAAGATACATGGAGCTATCCTTCTTGTAGCAAAGAGACAGGATGGAGGTATTTGGAGATGCCGGGAGATAGGATGTGAGGAAGGATGTTTCTGTCCAAAACAAGATGAGATATGATCCCATATAATAAGCTAATACCAGGAAAAGTGTATTATCAGATACCTTATGTTGATCTTGGTAATGGTAAGAAAGGATATATAAGTAGATTCATCCCACCAGATAAAGATACTTTTTTACGTATAACTCTTTCAGGTCGGTTTACTGATTTTACTACAAAAGGATCAAGTTCTCCAAATCAGGTAACTACCATAAGACTTGCTACCCCGGGAGAAATTGAAAGACTGGAAATATGTGAAAGAGCTGGGAGATTTATTGATCCAGTAGAGTCATTAGAAAGGTACACAATATAAAGAAATTACAGATGCCTATGCAGAAGATCCGGGACCAGTGTGAGTCTGGTTGAAGAGTTTAAACCACTCCCGGAACTTTATCTTTTATTTACTAAAAACAAAGAACTATGTCAATATTCAAGAAAGGAGATCGTATTGTTAGGGTTCATCAGGGTCATGTTAATCCTTCAAAAGGAATGTTTATAGGAGTTACTTATATTGTGAGATTCGACCAAATATCAGCTAGTGATGTAATAGTAGAAGATCTTACAGGGATTCCTATTATAAATACAGGAAGAGCTAATGGCAGCTGGGAAGCATCTTACTTTGAGCTAGAATCTAAGTATAATTGTTTGGAAACCTACAAAATATTCTAAACCATGAGACTATTCAAAAAAGGAGATGTAATAAAAAGACACAAAGGACCGGATAGGTCGGATAGAGGTATGCTTAGGGGAAATATATATGGAGTTCTTTATGATCAGGAGGACATAGGTAATGTGAGGATATGTGTACTAGGAACAAGAGAAGAAGTGGGCAGCAGTATGGGATGGGACCCTGATAATTTTATCCTGGTTCAGGAAACACAAGAAATTCATATGGAAACCTATAAAATCTTTTAATCATGATAAATGCAAAAGACTGTATCAAAGGAGAGTTTTATAGGATAAATCATGAAACAGATCCCACTTATACAATCACTCGATTTTCTGGTTCTCATGATGGTCGTAACAGATTTGAAGACTCATACTGCCTAAGCAATATGAGAGGTGGAGAGGACTTTTGTTTTGAGAAAAGTACCCCTTACTATGGGGAAAGAAAAATCACCTTGGCTTCTGTTTCAGAGAAGTACTGGTTAGAGCTCTGTATAAGAGCTAATAAGTTAGTACCAAGACCTGATAGTCAAGACATCTCTTCCCCATTAGAAAACTATCAAATCTTTTAGACTATGAACCAACAGGAATTATTAGATGAGGCCAGAAGAAGGTTTCCAGAAGGAACCAGATTTAGACCAGTTCAGGTTAGTGGAAAATTATCAGCCTCAGTATACACATCTAAGAGAGAGCCTAGGATCTATATAGATAGGGACGGTGAAGTTTGGGTTATTGATACTGCAAATCTTTATAGTAATCGCAATAGGGTTTGGGCTGAAGTATGTCATAAAGATAAAGTAGAAACTTACAAAATCTTTTAAGTCATGGATGAAAAGCAATTACTTGAAGAAGCCCGAAGGAGATATCCTGCTGGGACTAAATATTTCCCAGTTCATCTTGGTCCTGCCAGAGATAGGATATGTACAGTATATGATCCAGAAAGGTTTTATTTGACTGATTCTGCTATTCAGGAAAGCAGTGGTGATATGACAAAGAATGGACATGACTTCTCAGAGATAATTTATTACAAAGAACAATGGGCGGTGATTTCTGAAGTTGCTCAACTACCAAAACTTGAATTATATCAAATATTCTAGGATCATGACTAAAGAAGAACTTATAAGGGAAGCACATGCAAGAGGATACAATACAGGAGTTTTTGTAATCTCTACTTTTAATCCCAGGCAGTATTTTGGTAAGATTATAGATAGTACCAGATGCCAAGGTTCAGGTAATACCAGTGAACTCTGGTTTAGAATAAATACAGGATGTAATGCCAGGATCTATAATAATGGAGAATGGGCAAAGATAATCCCTGATGTGGAATCATACAAAATATTCTAATTATGACTGAAGAAGAGATAATAAAAGAAGCTCAGAGAAGATACCCAAAAGGTACCAAACATTATTATATGAATGGACATGGGAGGGTACTTGATGTAAGTCCTCATAATATTACTACAACATCTAGAGATGTACGAGTTCTAGATAAGAACCCTCTTCGTATAGATGCTGGTGCAGGATATATCTATAGTGGTGGGAAATGGGCACCTCTTCTTGAAGAATCACCAAAACTAGAAACATACACAATTTTCTAAATCAATAACTAAAACCAATAATAATCATGCAAGAGAAAAAAGAAGAAACAGGAGTACAGACTGTAACAAGTGTTGTATCAGGAATTGAGATTGTCAATCAGAAGATTGAGGCACTTAAGCATATTCAGGACAAGGTATACAGGACCTCAGGTAAACTGGATGGGTTTTCCAACAGTATTGAGACTGAGACAAATGTGATGGAGCTCATAAAGATGTTCTCATCAGTACTTGCCCGGAAGAAAGCTTATGATGAATCTCAGCAGATCCTTGAACTTACAACAGTGCCTGAGTTCAAGATAAATGGATTCTCTCTGGATGACTACAAACAGGATATCCAGCTCAGGATTGCCATTATTGAGAACAAAGAAAGACTTGAGGAGCTTACTGCCATCAAGAAGGAGTACACAGAATTGATGGACAAAGATGACCGGATGGCTCTTCTTACCCAGAAACTGGCAAAGCTCAAATAAGAAACACCTCTAAGGAATGTCCCTCCTATACACAAAGATAACTTCAAGTGTGTAGCGGGACGGCCCTGGAGGATTATGAAATCATCTCTAGCCTTCTAAAGGGGCGGCTTGTAATGTAAGGAGAGTAATTGCAACGAAAGAAGCAAAGGCGGCATGTTGAAACACACTGCGTCGACTATGCCTACAAGTAGATTTGATAGCATTGGTAAAAGGAGACTAGGACTACAAGAATGTAAAGTCTTATTAATACTGCTAGTAGTAGTGTACGCAGCTTCATTCATACCAATGTAAAAACCATAGATGATGATAACTTTGAGAATTTTAAGGTTCTTCCTTCCCTTATTTCATCCTCTCAAATACAGATGGATAAGATACTGGTGGGGAGAACAATCCTCAAAAGCTTGGGGAGATCTGAATAACAAACTTAAAACTAAGAAGATATGAGAAGAAAACTGATTATAGGATTCATAACATTACTCTGTGTAGTATATGTAGCAGCATTATCAATAAGACTGGATACAAAAGGGTATCAGTCCAGTTCACTCTATCTGATTGAAGCTTATGATAACCAGACTCAGAATGTGTATACTGCAGATAGTATTATCTTTCAGTCAGAGAGATGTGTGGATTTTGTCAATATGCTTGGACTCCGGCAGAAAGTCTGTGCTGAGAACATTACTGTGACTACTTTTCCAGCAAAATGAATTATCACCAAGTAAGAATATTTGATGATGTTGAACCATTGGAATTAGTAGATGTATTTGGTTGTGATCTTGAATGGGGAGAGTTAATCACATTTAGTGAGACCTTTGCTGGTAGAAGTCGTTATGATCCTTGGGTAGGATTGTTACATGAAGTAAAAACTTCCTCTTTGCTGGTAAGTACAAAAGAAGGAAGTGCCTTGTCCGGAGGGCTCTATGAATTTAGTAAGATTCGAATAAGAAACTTAAAAAGAGAGAGTGAATAAGCTCCAAGATCCTATTGAAAACAGACCAGTATTTGAGCTGGATTTTGAAAAAGGAGAGGTCATAGAGTTTATCTACCTAAGCCATGCCGGCAGAACTTCTCATAGAGGGAACTTTCTGAGAGTTGAGTTTGGTATAATAGAGATAGATCCTCATGATTTTCCTAGTATGAAACATTTTGCTAAAACACGGATCACAAAACTAAGGAGGGTATATGGAAGAGGTACTTGAACCTCTAGAAAGAAAGCCAGTATTTGGAGCAGAAGCGGAACCCGGAGACTTTGTGAAGTTTGTTCATGTGGGAAATGGTGTCAGTCTCGTAACAGGGAGGATTCATCATATTTATAAAAAGGGACTTGAAACAACTGTAGTAATTACAGATATGAGAACACATAACAGAAGAGTCTACAGGTCAAGAAATATAGGTGTATATCATATAGGTAAATCTTGGGTCTATGGAAAAAGAGAGTCTTGATTATAAACCAGTATTTGGTGTGGATATTGAGGATAGAGAAAAAGTTATTGTTTTTAAATCTGGAGATAACTCTTTGGGAGAGAATCCTCCCTTTGTGGGGATCTTCATGTCAATAAAACTGGGGTCTGATCAGTTCTTTTATTTCAAAGATCCGCTCAACATAATTCGTATAGAAGACTGTTTATCAATAAGAAGACTATGAATCTTACAGAAAGAGTAGATAAGAACCATGTAACTCTAAAGAATAATCCTTATATATTCCCAGACCCTATAGAGGACTTCCCTCTATTTGGAATAGATATTTTTAAGCATGCCAGGGTATCCTTTGACTATATTACTAAGAGGTGGAAACATGCACCCGGGGATTATATAGATGAGGTAGAACATATACAAGGTCTGTTTATGTCAGAGGTATCAGATTTCTATATAAATGTGATGTCTTTTAATGGAAGTAAACCCAACATGTCCAAGATCTATGTTACTCAGAACATAATTAATTTCAAAATACATGACTGAGGAACCACTTAATAGCCATGCAATATTTGGATGGGATGTACAAAAAGGAGATCAGGTGATAATTACTGTATCTGGTATGGTAATAGGATTTCCCAGAACTGGGTATGTATATAAACTTTCAAATGAACTACTTTATCTTTCCCCTTCATTGTCTTTTACTACATATGAGACAATTAGATTCAAACAAGTAACTGAACCCAAAATGATAAAAAGATATGATCAAAACCTATGATCCTATTGAGGATAGGTGTGTGTTTGGTTGGGATATTGCAGAAGGAGACAAGATAAATTTCTGGGTAGAAGAGAATATGGGTAAAAGAGAGAAATTTATCACAACACACGGTCCTTATCAAACTTATCTAAGAGCCATGCTTATTACCAAACATAAAATCAATGTACATTATATGAGAGAAAGTCCTCATACTTTTGAATTTGCACTTCAGAGTATAATAAAACCTCAGATACTGAAAAGGATATGAGTTATTCCCAACAAGAAATAGTAGTCTGGCAAGGAGTAATCACTCTATATGGAGTTATATCTCATCTTGCCAGTACAGAAGACATAAAACCTGCAACACCCAAGGATGTAGAAATCTATAAAAAAAGAAGAGATGGAAAATAAGATCATTTTAATAGACCACGGAGATGGTTCAGACATCCTCTCCAAGTTAAAAGCTGCTGGGATGGATACAACTTCTGTGATCCTAGTAAAACCCGAGGACATGAAGTCTTTTCTACCAAATATATCAGTAGAACCTCCAAAACCTTTTGTAATACAGAAACTCGAATCTCTGGTAGAACCTTATGTTTCTCCAGAAGGAGGGCGGGCTAAAAGGAGGAAAAGAAGGGAACAAGAAAGAAAGAACTGAGATAACTTTCTTACTAGGCAGAGTTTCCAGACAAGGGGAGGAGGACCAGGAATGATCCTGGTCTCCCCAAATCCCCTATTACCAACATATAAATAAAAGACAATGAAAAAAATCAAAATTGAAAAAGGAGTACCTATTTGCAGAAGAAAAGGATCCAGGAAATACCCATTTGACAAGATGGTTGTGGGAGATTCTTTTAAGATCCCTTATGACAGACTTAGTCATATGTCAATATATTCTGCTATACAGAGTTTTAAAAAGTACACAGATAAAGGACAGAAATGGAAGTTCATGATAAGAAGTTCCAAATCAGAGAATTGGATAAGAGTTTGGAGGGTACAATGAAGAAGAAGATTCTCACTTATCTCTTAGGAGCCTTTCTCTTAGTTTTAGGAGGTTTCTCCTTATACAAAATAATAGATCTTCTATATGAAAAGATCGGGGCAAAGGATGTTCCTGCTAAATCATCTGAGACTTATACAAATCATGGACACTATGAGTAATTCACTTAAGAAAGAAAAAGTATCCGAGGATCCTTTTATTCAGGAGCATGAAGAGTATCTGGAAAAAGTATCAGAATCCGGGGTACCTCATTGGATCTATGATCAGTATTATTCAGGACTGTTAAAACATGGAACACCGGAAGATCTCGAGATTGACTTTTGATAGACCAGTTAAACTAAATCAGAATATATCTATAGGGAGTCGTGTCTATAAAGTCTCTATAGGAGGAAAAGGTGGTCTTTTTATGGCTGCTACTGATCATAGTACCTCCCTTGTTATTTTTAAAAAGCTTGGATTTGTGGGAACAGTTGAGATAAGAGAGAAGATCTCAAAAATATATGGATATTCTACTGATATAGGATTCTGGCCTGAGACAAACTATGAGGACTTCCAAGCTCTTACTAGATTAGTATTCTTCTTAAAACTTGAATATGGATAAACTCATAGCTTGTAAGAACTGTAGGTTTTGGGAGGTCCTTCTTTACACAAACCCGGCATCATTCTGTAGTAAATTATCAGGTGTAAGTACAGGACCCCGAGTGGGTATTTTGAGACCGGGGGAGTATCCTGATCAGAAAAAACCTTTTAATTCAGGAAATGCTGTCTATACAACAAAGGATTTTGGGTGTATTCATCACAAATTGAGAGATTAAGAAATTTATTATATTTGTAACTCTAAAAACCAATAAAACCATGGCACAACAACCAATGAGATCAAGTGCAGGACTGATGGCAGCAGCAATGATGATGTTTGCAGGAGGTAATCAGAAGAGAATGAGAAAGATGAGTGATGAGGATCTGGAGCAGATGATTGAGCAGGAAAAGACCCGGATTTATAATGCTCAAAGACACACCAGAATGAGTAATGGACTCATGGAGTTCACAATTGGTGATAAAACAGTCTGGGCTTTAAATGAAGAGAATGCCAGAAGGAAAGCACTGGGGATCAAAACTAAGAAGAAAACTATCCCAAAAAGGGAATATATCTACAGAAGGGGAGAAACCCCTATTATCAAAGTTATTTGAAGAATTTGGATTATTGATATCAGGAAAGCTGTCTCAGGACCCACTTAGTTGTGAAAAATCAACAAGGACAATAGTAGAGGAGGGATCATCGCTCTGGAGCTTGCAAGCCTATCAATAGTCCAATCTTATGAACATGGTCCAGGCATAGAAGTCTGGCCCTGGGGACCAACCAGGGATAAATCCATGGCAGTTAAGAGTGCTGCCGGGAAAGGGAGAGAGTGGGAATACCCTCCACATAATGGTGTGGGTGTATAAGTCTCTTCAATCAAGAGTCCGGTATTAGGATTCATCAACTCAGTGGGGGCAGTACCCACCATGTTCACCAAGGGGAAGTTGCAGAGAGGGAATAGATAAAGGAGATATCCGGAACTATTCAAATGCTAAACCTGGCAGTCTAGACTAGACCAGGAAGTGGACGTGGGTTCGATTCCCATCTTCCCCGCACAATGAGAGTCATCTATTTATTATCATGGTATGAGGAAAAGGATGAAAGAAGAAGAGAGGAACTAACAACCTGTCTTCAGAATGTAATAAATCATCCTCAAATTGACCTGGTTCATGTATTTACTAACTGTGAGCTTCCTGTTAAGTCAGAGAAGCTCGTGGTTGAATATATGGAAGGCCGGATAAGGTACAGGGATATGTTCAGTGTAGGTAATCACATCTCCAAGGATGGAGATATAGTGATTATAGCTAACACAGACTTATATCCATCAGAAGGTGCAATAGAAAAGATTAAGGGTATAACAGATAGTCAGTGCTATGCATTATCCCGGTGGGATATTATGTCTAGTAGATCAAGTAAGCATTATGTAAGAAAAGACTCTCAGGACGTGTGGATATTCAGGTCTCCAATTAAGGAAATACCTGGTTTCTATGGTATTGGGGTTCCCGGATGTGATAATCGGATAGCACAGGAAATAAAAGAACAAGGGTATCAGATACTCAATCCTTCCAAGGATGTGATATTTCATCATCTTCATCTATCCAAGGTAAGAAACTATAAATCCGGAATAGATACAGTACCGGGCCCTTATCATTTTGTAGAACCCTGTACCTTAAGTTCTCTAAACACTACTCAGACTGTAACTAGCTCAGTAACAAAGAAATCTATGAAGATACTACATGTAGGATTTGATCAGGCTCCTTTGGAGAAAGTATTTGCTAAGATAGCAACTAAGTATAAATTTATTAAATGGACAGATTATCAGGGAAAGGTTCCTGAACTAAGAAAACTGATGATTGCTTCACAACAAGCAGATCAGTACAATCTTGTCTTTATGCATGTTCAGACTGCTAATATTGTGGATCCCGGGACTATCATTACAATGAGATCTTTGTGTCCTAATACTCAGTTTGTTAACTGGTCCGGAGATGTCAGGTTCCCGCAGCAAAAGTGGTATGCAGAACTTGGTAAACATGTAGATCTTACTTGTTTTTCTAATGAGACTGATGTAGAAAGGATAAAAAGACTAGGAGTAAAATCTCAGTATTTACAAATAGGATTTGATAATGAGATCTTTATAGCAGGTGAACCTAAAAAGACCTGGCCTGAGATAGTATTTCTGGGTAATAACTATAATACTCAGTTTCCTCTATCAGTAGCTAGAACTGAGATGGTTAAGCTCCTGGCCACTAAATATGGTGAGAAATTCGGGGTATATGGAGGTAATTGGTCATCTCTTGCAGCAGGTAACCTGATGAATGATATTCAGGGAGAAGCAGACTGTTATAGAGGATGTAAAATTGCTATTAACTTCTCCCACTTTAACTATGAGAGGTATTCTTCTGATAGAATCTTTAGAATTATGGGATCCGGAGCATTCTGTCTGAGCCACTATTATCCAGGCCTAGAGAAGGATTTCAGACCAGGATGGGAGTTGGACACCTGGGTGGATACAGATGAGCTCTGTGAGAAGATAGACTACTATCTGGGCCAGGATAAGCTCAGGAAGGACATAGCCATAACCGGGTGTAATCTGGTACATAGTAAACATACCTGGGAAAGCAGGATCAAGGAACTACTAAAAATCCTGGCTATATGAAAGATGATTCCTGGATAAACAAGATCGGATCTTCCCCTAAGATTAAGAAGTGGAGCCAGGCCGGAGAAGAGGGTTATATTGACTTCATTCTGAGTCATATAGGTTATGGGGATAAATTCCTTGTTGATATAGGAGCCAGTGATGGAAAAAGTAACTCTAATACTAGGTACTTCAGGATGGAGAAAGGATACAATAGTATTCTTATAGATGGAAAGAACTTTGGTAACCCAGAGATTAAGAATCTCTGGGTTACTAGAGACAATATTATAGAGACTCTCAGGTCCTATTCTTGTCCTAAGAAGTTCTCTTTCTTGTCATTGGATCTGGATGGTAATGATTATTATATTCTAAAAGAGGTAATAACTGAGTATCAACCAGATCTGGTAGTTTGTGAAATAAATGGGACTATTCCTATTGAGTTTAGTAAGACTATAAGATACAATCCCGATCATAAGTATTCTGGAGATGACTTCTATGGATTCAGTTTCAGTGCCGGGGTCAAACTTGCCGAGATGACCGGTTACAAGGTCATATTTCAGAATGATGCCCTGAACCTGTATATGCTCAGGAAAGACCTTTTGGTTGATCCAAATGCAGAGATTAAAGTAGACTTTCAACATTATCCTTATCATGCTCATAGACCTGATGCTGATTGGGAAGAAATATAAAAACTATGACAAAAGCCCTTCCTTTTAATGGAGATAGTTTTCTCCAAGATGAATTCCTGAACCTCAGGGATAAATACAAGATTAAAGAAGTAGTTGAAACTGGAACCTATCATGGAGTTACTACTGAGTGGTTGGCTCAGAACTTTGAAAAGGTAGTAACTATAGAGTCCAATCCGGAATACCTGAAAATAGCCCGGGCTACTCTGAAAGAGTTCTCTCATGTACAAACAGTAGAAGGGGATTCTTCTAAGGATTTGGGGAAAGTACTTGCTTCTCTTTCCAAGAGAGCATGTCTTATATTCCTGGATGCTCATTGGTATAAAAACCCGGTACTCAAGGAGTTAGAACAGATAGCTTGGGCAGAAATCAAGCCTATAATTGCTATTCATGACTTCAAGTCCCCTAATGATCTTACTTTAGGATATGATACTTATCCGGATCAGAAAATAGTCTATGAGTGGTCCTGGATTAAGAATCACATAGATAATATCTATGGACAAGACAATTACTATCATTATTTTAATCACCAGGCAACTGGGGCCCGCAGGGGTTGTGTTTTTATAATGCCCCGAGACTGATGTTTACTAAAGATGAGGCTATAGAACAAATACTTAGTGACAAGATTGTATCCCTGGAATTTGCAGACTTCTTTCTGGGAGAAATGTTAGGGTATGGTTGTAGTAGACGGGTCTTTGAGAATCCCTTTGATAAAACTACAGTGATTAAGATTGATGTGAGTAACTGGAATGCCAATGTTATGGAACACCAGGTCTGGACCCGGGTATCTGAAGTAAAGAGTATCAATAAGTGGTTTGCCCCGGTGACCTTGATGTCTAAGTGTGGTAGAATACTTCTAATGAAGAAATGTAAACCTTTGATATATCCGTACCCAGCTAAACTACCTGAGTTCCTGACAGATATAAAATACGATAACTTTGGTATGTATAATGGGCATGTAGTCTGTTATGACTATGCAGGAAATCTCCTTATGGAAAAGGGGATGAGTCTGAAGATGAGAAAAGTAAAATGGAGGTAACTTATGAGCAAACTTGTACCAAAGAATAGAGAAGAGGCTTTTGCTTACCAATTTCAGGGGGATGTAAAGATGCTTCTGGCATTGAGCAAATTTAGGAAAAAAGAATTCAAAAGACGGTTGGATCTGTTGAAGATTCATATATCTACTTATGAAAAAATGAGCAAAACATGATCAAAGCAATACCTTGTTACTGGCATAAGTCCCCTAACTTTGGGGATCACCTGACAGCTTATTTAGTAAAACAAATAACAGGTCTTGATGCTGTCTGGTCTAACCAGGAGTATGAACCTAAGTATATGATAACGGGAAGTCTTCTCAATGATCCTATGATTCAATCATGTATTGTGTGGGGTGCCGGGATAGCTTATTCTGACACTCTTATAAAGAAACCTTTAGATATAAAGGCTGTAAGAGGACCTATAAGTAGAGAGATAATCATGAGATTTGGTCATGACTGTCCTGAGGTTTATGGAGATCCTTGCCTTTTACTACCCAGGTTTTATTCTGGGCAAGTAGGAGGAAAGAAGTATAAACTCGGGATAATCCCTCATATGATTGATTATGCACAGACTAAGATGAAATACTGGGACATGAAAGAAGTCCAGGTAATTGATCTGACTTTGGGTATAGAACATGTAGTAAACCGGGTCCAGGAATGTGAGCAGTTAATCAGTTCTTCACTTCATGGAATTATAGTAGCTCATACCTATGAGAAACCTTGTATGTGGGTTAAGTTCTCAGAAGGAGTACTTGGGGATGGGACCAAATTCAGGGATTATCTAAGAAGCGTGGGCCATGAGATTTATGAGCCCTTGGATATGAAACATGATATAAGAACTCTGGATAATATCCTGGGTAAGATACCACAAAATACTACCCTGAATATTGATCTGGAAGCCCTATGGAAAGCATGTCCCCTGAAAGAATAAGAGAGTATTTTAACACAGTATACTATGAGTGTGGGTATAGAGCAGTAAGTATCGGTGTAAAGTTCTCAGGATATAGACTAACAAGAGGGTCTTGGTATAAAAGAAATGGCAAAGCAGCTCTTTATAAGCTTTTGACAGAAAAGTTCGGTAAGGGTACTGGACAGGGAACGAATACTTCAAGATCTGAAGGGAGATGGATTATAGATCAATCTATAAATACAGGCTTTAGGTCAACTATATGTACAGAACTTTTCCTAGAGAAACTTCCTAAGATAGACAACCCTGTCCTAGATATGATTCTTTTTACTAAGATACTGCGACAAGTCCGAGCTTGTACAACTAGTGAAGATATCATTTTTCACTGTACATTATTGGAACCTTACAAAGACAGATTGTTCTCAAAAGCAGACCTGGTTACTATTATCCAGGAGTGTATGGATAAGGGGTTTGATGAACAAAGTATCTGGAAAGTATATTTTCCTGATAAAGTTGTAGGGATTCCTGATCTATTTAACTGGTTAGTAATAACTCCTATATCTGTTCAGAATGTTATAATTAATCTTCTTGATAAACTCATTGAATTTGACTAAATTGTGTAACTCTAAAAACTAAGACTATGAAAAAACTATTGTTTTGTTTTATCTTGCTGGGAATGTTCTCATGTAAGAAGGAGAATCCGGCTCCTGCAACACCTCCGGTAACTACTGCTCCCACACTTACTAAAATGGAGCAGGATGCTCTTGGTAAGTGGTTCTTCAAACGAAGAGAGTGGAGAATGGGGACACCAGACACTCTCTTTTCTGTGGATAACAACACAGATAGAGATAAGTGTCTTATGGATTTCACATCCAATGTATTCAGCAGTACTAATTTGACCATGAAGTATTACTGTATTCAGGGATTAAGTTGTACTCCTGTAACAGGATCTACCTGGGCTATTTATAAGGACACCTCTATGTATATTACTAATGCAGAATACAAGATAAAATACTTGACTAAGGATTCTATGGTACTGGATCAGTGGGGAGCATCCGGATCAGCTTCTTTCTACCGGTATATACTGGTAAGATAACTCATAATCACAAAACTCAAGACCATACTGGAGAGATCTGGTATGGTCTTCTAATTAGCAGGTTTATGGAAAAAAGAATACTTGTAAATACCGTTGGAGAGAACTGGGACCTTCTTAGTAAGATAAAGGAGTTTGCTCCCGATGTTCAGAGATGGATGGTCTTTTCTAAGAAGTTTACTGGGATGACTTATAAAGAGATCTATGAAAATGACGAGAAGATCTGTTTTTCCAGTAAAGAAGTAGTAGTAGGATTTGGTACAGCCTTTTACAGACGGGACAAAGTCCGATCTGGTATGTCTTATGACAAAAAGACAAGGAAGGTCAAAACCTGGTTTGGAAAAACAGGTAAGAATATACATGCTATCTGTGAACTTTTCAAATATACAGGTAATGAATGGGTCTGCATACTTCCTCATTCTATTACACAAGTAATCACAGATACTACCTTAGGATTGATCCTAAGCAAAAAGATTACTAACCCTACCCAGCTTATAAGGAGGTGGGTATCTACAAGTCTTAAGATAAAAGGACTTTCTCCAAAGTATTTCTATAAGTTAGCTCAGGAGGCTCCAAATACAACTCTTGCTTATTACAGCAGATTTCTCAAACAAGCAAAGAACCCAGCAGCTTACTTGAAGCATATAGTGGAAGAGGGAGAACCTGAGGGTAGTCAATACAAAGATATCCTAGACCAAGCAATGATGCTTGGGGAAAAGGTAGATCACAGGTGGAGCAAGAAGAGATTGGAAGAAGAACATCAGAGAATGACCAGAAAACTCATGGAATATGAGGTAATGAGTATTCCAGATACAGATTTTGGTTATGGTAAAATACCAGAACTACCTGAAGGCTTCTGTTTGATAACCAGTGATCGGGAATTATTCAGAGAAGGGAAGGAGATGAGTCATTGTGTTTATACTAACTACAGAAACAGAATTAAGGACTTATCTTATTTTGTTATTAGTTATACTCCTTCTCCTATCCATGACTATAGTAAAAGGTTCACTATTGGTATAAGAAAAGCTATTTTTGGGGAAGGTACTAATGAGTTTGTTATAGATCAGATCTGTGGACTGAGAAATGCTTCTTGTCCTGCAGATATAAGGGAGATAATTGAGTCTATAGTATCTGAAAAGAGTCTTCAGTTGTTCTTCAAAAGGATCACCACAAATCTTCAGATTTATGCTGCTGATCTTATAAAGGGAGAAAACTCTATAACAGTAGCTGCTTAATAATATGTGTTACAGGATAGGGGCGGGATTCAGTGCCCCAAAAACAAGGTTCAGGATTGCAACTAGAAAAGGTGAAAGAGAGATGACCTGGGGTTTATTTGGAGGAGATACTTATAACTCTCGTCTGGAAAATCTTAAGTCTACTTGGAAGAAGATTGAGCAGAACCGGGGGATTCTAAGTATAGAGTCCTTCTGGGAAGGAGGAGCAGAGTTTAGAAGGTATAGTGGTATAAACTTTCAGATAGGAGTAATTTTTAACTCTGAAGGAGAGTTTAGTATTGTTACTGTGGATGCAAATCCAACAGTAAGACCTTATCATCACAGGATGCCTTTATGTTTATCTAATAGTGACGAGATATCTTTTATAGAAGGTCTCGGTACTTTTAGTCAGGTAGACCCTGTACTCTGTTATCTTTCAAGAAAACTAGTTGCCTAAAACCTTAAAGGGACGTGTAGTACCTAGGAGAAGTTCATGTTAGTTATGTGGCATTCACACTCCCAGGTCTATACAGTGGACAGGATCTTTATAGGATCTGTGGAACTTGAAGGGTTCTATATTGCCTGTCCATTTAAAACTCATTAAATCAATCAACTATGTACAAAGGTAAGAAGAATATTTATATTTGTAATGAGGGTCACAAAACAGTAACTGTGGACAGAGATAAAGGGACAACGGCCTTTCTAATAGCTTGTCCTGAATGTCCTCCACCTAAAACTGCCAGGTCTTCTATGTACAGGGTAGATCAATCCTTAGAGCCTACCCACGAATGGTATAATCCCACAGAAGAAGACTTGAGGGACCTAAAATCTGATATGGCTCTTGAGATATTTACTAATATCAAAGCTTATGTAGAGCGGGGAGGATTATTATTCAGACCTATCAGAAAGGAGAAAATAAATGAGTGAAGCACCAAAATTTGGACCCAAGAGATCAGATCATCCTTCTATTGGACAGGAATGCCCTGCTTGTAAGGAACCTTTTAAAGAAGGGGATTATACTACTTTAGTAGCTCTGGGTCCGGGAAATGACCTAGATGATCAGAATAAGTGTAGAGCCGGTAAACCTTATAATGCAGTGGCAATAGAGGTCCATTACTCCTGTGTTACCGGAATACAGGTCCAAGAAATTTCTTAACATCTAAACCTAATCAAATTATGAACAGATCAGAACTTTATTACCATTCAGTAGATGTACTCCTGGATGCATACAATGATAAAAAACTCAAACATGGAGATTGCACTGCTTGTGCTGTAGGGAATCTTGTGGGGGATGGGATGAAAAAACTTGGCAAATCTTATACTATGGATGATCTGGAAAGAATGGGAAGTCGGATTACTCTGAGAACTTGGACCAGATTATTTGTAACCAGCAGACCTGGACACTCAAGACAGTTCATTTCTAAAATTCCAGAAAAGATCCTGGGAAAAGATTCTGTTATCAGGACTCATGTGGAATGTACGGGTTACCACTGGAAAGAACTTGCTAGGATAGAAAAGGCTTTTGAATCTATTTCTAAAAAGACAGTTAGGTCTGAGAATGAAACTCTTATGCAATTTGAGGGACTTTGCAAAGTACTGGATGTACTTAAAGAGATCCACCAGGTCGATCAGGAAGTATCCTCTGTAAGTTCCGAAAGACTTCAGAAGATATACAAGAACAAACACGAAAGGGTTTGTCCATATGAGTAGCCAAAACTGTCCTGTCTGTGGATCCAAAGTCAAAGTAGTAGGTGATGAAACTAAGCATTATGAACCTATAACAAATTCCAAGGAATGTCAGGACTTTGCTTTATGGATTGCTAAGTATGGTATATATAAAATACCCGATAAACCTGATATGTGGTGGTTTAATCAACAGGATGGAAAGAGTCCTGAGAAGACTACTGAGGATCTCTATAATTTGTACCTAGTATCTACTTTGTAGACCTTATTGAAAAAGATCTGAAATAACTCTAAATTTGTTACTCAACTTGAACTCAAAACTTTAACTCACACATGGAAAAGCTATTTACAGTACTATTACTGGTCATATCCTCTTTTGTGTATTCTCAGAATTATCAGGGAGGTATGATCAGGACTAAATCCGGGACTCATGATTCTCATATACAGGTTGCTGTGTTTGAGAACAAGATCAGTATTAATGCAGACCGGTATAAGATTCTAAGAGACCTTGGAGAAAACAAGTACTACTGTATTAATGACTCAACCTCTTTTACTATTACTATAGGTAAATCTATAGGGGTAGGAAGTGAGGTTTATGCTCAGATGATAACTGTTGCCCCGGAAGATTCTCCTGGACAAATAATGTATTATTATGTCAACAGACAGGTTTTGCCCAAAGTTGATTAGGTCCTAAGAAGAAGAAATGAGAAACAAATTGGTGGAAATCCGCAATAGGGTTTGTATCATGGGAGCTGACCTGACCCGGGAGCGGAACTATGGCCCATGATACTTAACCATTTATTCAAGATACATGCTGGAGGATAATAAGAAGATACAAGTCAGTATAACAGTAAAAGAGCTAAGAGATTCCCTAAGAGGTATGATTAATCATCCTTATAGAAATCTCATAGTAGATGTGATATTAAATCATCTTTCTAAAAGTGAGAATGGATATGGTCTGGAGCAGTTCTATAAGGCATTACAAGGTCTAGCTCCAGTCTCTGCATACAAAATAGGTGATGAGGTCTTGGTTGATGTAAAACACCTCAACAGTTACAGCATAGATAATGCTAAGACTGAGTCTGCAGGTCTATTTGTTAAGGGACACTGTCTCAAAACTGAAATTATAGCAATAGATCTTTATAAGAAGCATAAGCTGGAAGTTCAGTACACATATAAAGATTCTAAGGATCAAGACTGTCAATATGAGTATCCAGTACATGAAAAAGAGGTCCAACCTTTGGAAGATGTACTTCCAGAGATGAAGGAAGAGGAAGCTTAAGATTAATGATGGAACCATTAATCAGGAGAGGATGGAAAGGGGGAAATTGGTCCCTCTTTCCTAATCTCCAAATTTATTTTGTTTAAATCATGAAGGTTTACTAACTTTGGGGTCTGTTTGTATAATACCCTCATTTAGTGATAGTAAGTATAGGAAACGGCAGAGTGGTCCATATGTCCGTGGAGGAATATCTTGATCTTGATGATCAGGATTATCAATACCTCCTCTCTATTAATGCCGGTGAAGTAATACAATATCCCTGGTATGGTTCAGCCCTGGGAAAGAAAGAAAGGTCTATAAGACTTAGTAATGAACTAGATATCTCTCCAGAGGAGGATACTCTACAAAAACCCAAATTAGAGGAGATTGATCAATCTACTCTTGAAATTCCAGAAGAAGATATAGACAGCACTGAATCCTAGTAAGAAGGTGCTTTCACTATATAGGTCATCCAGATCCCGGACCGGGTTTGGAGTGATCTTTACAACTCATGGTCCTTATTTAACTCAAAAATCAACTCAAAATGAACACAAAAGTGAAAGTGGTTGCATCACCCGATGGAAAAGTCGTGGTAGCTTCCAAAAACAATCCTGAGTATGGCTCAGTGAGAGTAGAACAAACCCGTGCTATGATTGATGAAGCAGGCTTTTTGCGCAGGCAGAAAGTAAGTGCTTTCATCCCGGGTACAGTTGCTGACCTGGAAGGAATGAAATGGGCAAATGGCCAGGAGATTGATGGTAAGATTATCATCAAAGAATCTCTGGAAGCCCTCAATCCTAAAAATCCTGAGAGGGATTATAAAGTGGCTGGTGAAACCAAGATTGTTTGTTGTGTAGGTGGGGATCCTATCTACCGCAAGCAGATGTTCACCTTGGATCCTGATGCTTAAGATGAGCTTGTTGCTCATACCAATGGTGAGGCCATCAAGGCTGCTTACCTGGAGCTTCAGAAAGCCGGACTGGAAAAGAAGTAGTCCAGATCATCTATAACAGAGGAGGGGTCATACAGGCCTCTCCTCTTTTTTTCTCTCCTAGTATTCATCCAAAAATCTGTATATTTATGGTTCCAATCATTGATCAGTTGTCTGAGAAATCCCTGCAGTATCTCGGCAAACTAGAAAAACTTCAGCAGGAGGGTTCTGAGTATAAAGGACGCAGATACAGTGCATTATCTATGACCAAGTACCAGAAGTTTCTGTACCAGAGAGCACTATATGGTCTGGATATATTCCAGCCAAATGAGTTAAAGGAGATGCATAGGGAGAAAAAACAGAGGATTTTGAAAGTCCACAAAAAGGCTAAGATCCTGGTTAATATCCTTAAGCAGGAAAAAGTGAATAAAATAGTAGGTGGATTTGCAGATCAGATGTTTCCTAAGAGTATCCTGGGATCAGAACTGTTCTCAGAATCTGAGCTGATTGATCCTGATTATCCTATTGAGTTAAGTCTTAAGGACTTGAAAATTGATAAAAGGGTAGTAGTTGACAAGTTTATCCAGGAAGGGATACTCCCTCCTAATTTTTATGAACTAATAACTGATCCTCATGGGCTACCACAACTTAAACAACGAAGAGATAGTATACCTATACATGTGTAATAGAATTACCATGTTAAAGTACCAGAGGTGTATAGAGAATAAAGGCTTTCATGTGAATGCTAATATTCCTTTACCAGGACTTGGGGATGTGAAGATCTTCAAACCGGTAGAACCTGATGCCATAGAAGAACTGAAGAAGTCAGAATTTTATAGGTGTGCTCGTGAGGTCAATAGTAAGTTAGAACCTATTGTGACCCTGATAAAAGAAAGTGAGGTAGAAATGTATGATCATCTTGACCAAATGTTTAAAGGAGTGGAGGCACTAGCATGAAATATGACTTTATAGTGAGTGATTATGTTACTCTTGTACTTACTCCAGAAAATCCTATGGAAGAGGAACTTCTCAAAACTTTATCCAGACAGGATAATGATATAGTGGAGTTCCGGAGTAGTATGAGCATTCTTAACAAAACAGTTAAAAATGGCCTGGCTCTTACAAGGAGGGGTATGATAAGAAAACAAGAGGGTGAACCAGAAATCCCTGAAGTAAATGATACAGAAAAAAAAGATCTGTAGTAATTGTAAAAGGAAAAGACCAATTTGGAAAAGAATTGAGGGGAAGGGGTTCTGTAGATACTGTGCTGGAGTTGCCAACACTAGTCAGTCCAAGTTTAAACCAACAAGGAAACAGAAACCCATCTCCCCTCGATCTTCTAAGAGGAAGGTTCAAGACAAAGAATACTCAAAACTCAGGAAAGAGTTCTTGGAAAAGAATCCTTTCTGTCAAGCAAGACTTTCTAAGTGTCAGACAAGAGCTAGTCAGGTCCATCATAAAAAAGGTAGGGGGAAGTACTATCTTGATGTGTCTACCTGGTTATCTTCCTGTGCTAACTGTCATCATATGATTGAGACGATGCCCTCAATGGCAAAAGCCCTGGGATTTTCAGAATCCAGACTTGCATGAAGTATAGAAGTCAGGAAGAACTTGTAGAAGGTTTTGTAGCAGGAGATATTCAAGGAGAAACTTATAGTAGAAGTATGTTTTTTGAGAAAAATGCAATTTATTCTTATGGATATCATTTCCCTATAGCAAAGAGAGTACTTAAACAAGATGGGTCTATACTCTATCTTTTTACAAGTCAGGGATATTCTAATAGTACAGCAAAACACAAGTCTATTGTAAGTAAAGGATTAATGTATAAGCAAGTTTTATACTGTGAGTTTATTCCCTCAGTAGCAGAATTTGATCTTTATGCATTATATAAGAATTTAGTACTAAGTATTGAAAAAGCAAAGAAAATAACAAGTAAGAAAGTAAGAACAAGACATACAGCTCTTTGTAGAAGAGACGATCTGTACCATGTGTATCATAATATGGAGAGGCTTACCCAAGTATTTTTTCCGGAGGAATCAATCGGTTTTGCAACAGGAATGATCTATTTACATGATATATGTTTACCGAGATGAAGAAAACCACAGAAATAAAAACAATTCAGGGAATAAAGGAACTGATTGAGTCTAAAGATGTTCAGTCAAGATACTTAGCTGCTTGTTTTTTGAGAGGTAATTCTCTTCATATAGAAGAGAGAATGGCAAGGAGTCTTCTTGGTAAGATTCCTATTATGGAAAGGATCAAATCAATATCCGATGCTTATGATGAGACCGGGGTTATAGAGTCAGATATCTTGCCTTTTTTAAACCCCAAGAACAAGTATCAGATATCACAAAATGGACAGGCCAAACTTCAGTATGGGATTCTAGCCCTTAATGAAGGATGGATACCAAATTTCCTGGACAAAAATCAGAAGAAGTACTTTCCCTGGTTTGAGAAAACCTCTTCTGGTTGGCGGGTGAGTTCTTGTGCTGGTTGGGCTGATGGTAGTGCTGACGTGGGCTTCGGTCTTCACTATAAATCTGAGGAGCTTGCTCTATTTGGAGGAAACATCTTCCTTCCACAATATATAGAGTGGCTTCCTGAGTAGGTCATATTATTAATTCTCAGCTAGTTAGCGAGTGAATTCTTATACTAATTGGAATGATGATAATGCTAACATGAGCTTCAGTCTCCACTTCTTTATGTGTAGTATGATCTTACCTCTAGGTAAAAGACAAACATTAGTAACAAGAGCTTTGGTACCAAAATCTTTGGGAAGAAGATCTTAAGTGAAGTGAATCTATGAAAAGAGTTGGAAATCTTTACTCAAAAATATGTACTATAGCTAATCTCAAGTTAGCAGATTCCAAAGCTAGACTGGGAAAGTCCAGACAGTATGGAGTGATTCTCCATGACAAGAATAAGGAAGACAATATCATAAATCTTTATCATGTTCTGAATAAGAGAGAGTACAAGACCTCTCTTTATACGGTTTATACAATTTCCGAGCCTAAGAAAAGAGAGATTTATAGACTTCCTTATTATCCTGATCGGATAGTTCATCATGGAATAATGAATATTCTAAAGCCTATATTCCTGTCCATTTTTACAGCAGATACCTACAGTTGTATAGAAGGTAGGGGTATACATGGGGTTTGGAGAACTTTAAGAAAATCTCTTTTGGATGTCCAGGGAACAACTTACTGTCTAAAACTTGATATAAAGAAGTTCTATCCTTCTATAGATCATGATATTCTGAAAGTTCTTCTTAGGAAAAAGTTCAAAGATCCCAGGCTCTTATTACTTCTAGATGAGATAATTAACAGTGCTCCGGGTATACCAATCGGAAATTATCTTTCACAATACTTGGCCAATTTCTATCTTACTTACTTTGACCATTGGATTAAGAGTAGTTCAGGGGGGGGTAAAATACTATTTTAGGTATTGTGATGATATAGTTATCCTGGGATCAAACAAGAAGGAGTTACATGATCTTTTGGTAAAAATTAAGCAGTATTTATGGAATAATCTAAAACTTCTGGTTAATTTCAATCATCAGGTATTCCCGGTTAGTTCCAGAGGAATAGATTTTGTGGGGTACAAGTTTTATCATACACATATTCTTCTCAGAAAAGGAATAAAGAAGAGGTTTATAAAGATGGTAAAGTACAGAAAGAACAGAGCATCTCTTAATTCCTACAATGGATGGCTTAAGTATTGTGATAGTAAGAATCTAAGAAAAAAGTATTCAGTATGAAGACAAATCAGAACTATAATTCTTTAAAAGAAATGGTTACAAGTAAAGATCCGCAGTCTATGTATCTTGCTGCTACTATTCTTCGTGGGACTAGTCATTGTCTTAATAAGAGATCTGCAAAGTCTCTTCTGAGCAAGATTGATCTTGTTAGTAGGATAAAAGACTACCAGGATATTTGTGAAGAAGGTGGATTTGAAGAACTTACTTTAGAACACTTCTCTTTTTTACCTGAGGATCAGAGAAAGAGACAGTTTGCATTACATAGAATTAACAATATATCCACTATTCTAAATGGTGAGTGGATTGCTGACTTCAATAATGGTGATCAGAAGAAGTATTATCCTTGGTTTAAGAAGACTACCTCTGGCTGGGTGCTGAATGTTGGGATTTCCTTCACTCGTGCCGTTTCTAACCGTCCGGGTGGCTGCTACTTTGAGACTGAAGAAAAGTGTAAATTTGCTGTTTCTACTTTTATGGATGTATGGATAGATTACTTAGATTAAGCTTTTATACTACCTCTAGCTAGGTACTGAATGATGTGAATTACAATCATGACAATTCTAACCATCCAGGTAGCTACTACTTTGTCTACAAATAAGTATAAAGCTTTGGCTCTTGCCAGAAAATGACTGAACAGAGAAGGACCTTAGTAAGGAAACTGGAAAGGACCTTAATACAAAGTACTATGAAAAAAGATAAGAATCAGATTCAGGATGAAAGCAGAAGGTACTCTTAAATATCCTTCTCATGATGACAAGAAAATTCCAGTTACTGTCTATACTCTTCAGTGTAAGGAGGTGTATAAGGCTGAATCTCAGAATGATGCTTCTAGATATTTACTTGGGATGTATAATCTTCCTAGAAAAAGTATTCAATCTATGATTTCCCAAATCATTCTTGGAAAAGGTAGAAGAAAGCAACCAAAATTCAATAACCACCTTATCTATAAATTAGGTTGTCCTTGTAAAGTTTATGTAAAGCCAGTCAAGACTGATGGATATTTGGTAAGTTGTTTTGATAAGGAAAGTATGAATCAGATGTATTTTCCTAGTATGGAGATGGCTGCTAGATACTTGAGATGTTCTGCAACTAGTATTAAAAGAGCTCGAGGATGGAACTATCCTTTTAGGAAAAGGTATATAATTAAGGTAACTTATGAAAACAAGAAACATAGTGCAAGATGAGGCATTAGAAGCAATGTCTAAAGTTGAGAGAGGCACTATAGCTGTGTCAATGCGGGTTGGTAAAACTCTTGTAGGGCTCAGACATATGGACAACCACTACTCAGATACTTTAAGGGTTCTGGTAGTTGCCCCGAAGTTGTCTATATTCCAGAGCTGGAAAGATGATGCTGAGAAGTTTGATCTGGTTCATTTATTGGATCATATCACATTTACCACATATCTTTCCTTGACCAAACAGACTTTGGATTATGATATAGTTTATCTGGATGAGTGTCATAATTTATTGTATAATCATGATGAGTGGTTGTCTAACTTTAAGGGGAAGATTGTAGGATTGACTGGTACTCCTCCAAGGGTTCCTGTATCGGAGAAAGGAAAGATGGTAGATATGTACTGTCCTATTGTCTATAAATACATAGTCAAAGAAGCAGTAGCAGATAAGATCCTAAATGATTACAGGATCATTATACACAACCTTTCATTAGCTACAGATAATACACTCAAAGTAGAAGTCCGGGGGAAATCCTGGTATACCTCAGAGTTAAAATCTTATGAGTATTGGAGTGGTAGACTGGACAATGCCTCTACTGCCAAGGAACAACAGATTATGTCTATTATGAGAATGAAAGCTCTTATGGGATTTCCTAGTAAGGAGGTAATTGCAAAAGAGATATTTTTTAAGTCTGAGAATAAATGCATACTCTTTGCTAATACCCAGGAACAAGCAGACCGGTTATGTCCTTATAGTTATCATAGTAAGAATCCTACTTCTGAGGAGAACCTTCAGAAATTTAAGAGTGGGGAAATAATCAGACTTTCCTGTGTATTACAGTTGAATGAGGGCATTACAATCCCTGAATTAAAGGAAGGGATTCTTCTTCATTCTTATGGGAATAATACCAAAACTGCTCAGAGGATAGGTAGAATGCTTTCTCTGAACCCAAAAGATACAGCAACAGTTCATATCCTCTGTTATAGGGACACAGTTGACACCCGGTGGGTGGCAAGTGCCTTAGAGGACTTTGATGAATCAAAAATCACTTATGTTGAATACTAAAAACCAATAATAATTATGACTAAACTAAGCAAAGAAAACCCCTTCCAGATACTGGAGGACACATCTCTTACAGGACCCAGATCTATGAGTCCTGAGATAATGAACTATCTCAAAGAAAGTCTACTGGCTCTTCCTGTGGATAAATTTAAGAGTGTATTTGTTCCTGGAACACAGATTCCTAATAAACAAACAGTATCTTACTTGGTAAGTAAACTGAAGTCAGAATTCCGGGAGAAGTACAAAACCATGAAATCCTGTGATTATGCTTGTAGGGCAATTCAGGATATGAATAAAAAGTACAAAGGAACAAGTATCTGGAGAATTAACTAAATTTGTAAAATTATGGCTAAGAAAAAAGAGTTTAAGATAGGTAAGGTATACTGGCTTCCTTATAGAGGGCCTATAAAGGTAAGTCATGTTGGGGATGATTCTTATGGAGGAGTGTATCTTGAAGGAGTTATAATGAGAACTTCTCCAGATGGTGGTAAAGCTTCTATACTTAAAGTAAGGGAGAATACTAGTTCTTGCATAGAGGTAGATCCCAGGAAAATGCTTGCTGACTACAACAAAGTATTTGCCAAGGCCTACTTTCCAAAACTCAAGAAAAAGAAGGTTAAATCTAAACCTAGGAAAAATGCAAAGAGAAAAACCAAGACCAGGAAGAGGAGATGATCCTCTCCTGGTTAAGTTCAATCCTCAGTGGCAGGATGAAGAAGAAGTCATTGTTAAAGAAAAGAAAGATAGACAGAAGTCTATTGTTTTAATTAATGATGATTTCAATTCTTTTGATCATGTCATTGAGTGTTTAGTCAAGTACTGTAAACACTCGGTTCATCAAGGGCACCAGTGTGCTCTTATCGTCCACAATAATGGTCGGTGTGATGTTAAGAGAGGGACTTATGACAAGCTCCTACCTATTTGTGAAGCACTCCTTGAGAACGGCCTAACTGCTGAGATTGAGGAAATATAAAGAAGTTTGTGGTGTAGCTCAATTGGTAGAGCACCAGTCAGTTCTGAACCCATTTCTGACTGGAGGTTGCTGGTTCGATGCCAGTCATCACAACTAAAACCAATAATAATTATGCAAGTAACCTATAAACCAATTGAGAAGAACACAGGGGAGTTCCCCAGATTGATGGTAAGTAAGTACGGACAAATTGTACTTGTAACCAAGAGCAATGATAAGAAGGAGGATGGTTCTGCTTCTGCAACATATGTAACAGTATTACACGATAAGAAAAATCCTAGCTCACCGGATATAGGTAAGACCTGGGAATCTGATGTAAGTGGTGAGGACTACAATGCATTACCTAAAGGAACCTCAATAGAACTTGTCAACTAAGGTCTTAATAATTCACAATCCTCTTAGAAAAGATCGCTGGGAGACCCTTGAGAAAGAACTGAAGGAGCAGGGTATAAGTGATTATGCCCTGATGCCTTCAGTACATACTTCTAAGAAACCTGTGGTAAACATCTCCCAGGCACATAAAAACTGTGTTAGATGGGCTAAACAGGAAGGGTGGTCTGAAGTAAACATCTGGGAGGATGATATAAAATTTACATCTGAAGGATCTTACCAGAGATTCCTTAACCTTAAAAAGGATCTACCAGTTGACTGGAATATCTATTTATCGGGAGTATATGAAGGTAAGATATATCCAATCACAGAAGAACTGGCCCAAGTCAGAGAATTCAGTGGACTTCACTGTTATATGGTAAGTCACCGGTTTTATGATACTTTTCTAGGAGCTGATGAGAATACTAACCTGGATAAGTGGATAGGGAGTAAAAGACACGGGAATTATCTTAGTCATCTATGCTATCCTATGGTTGCTATTCAACACGATGGATTCAGTGATAATATCAGAATGAGCACTAATTACAATCACAGATTAATTAACAAGTATAAACTATGGCAAAAAGAATAGAAAGTATCTTTGATATACCATTACACAAAGTATGTAGCAAAGATGATATCAGACCTATCATGACAAAGGTTCATTTCACAGATAAGTATGCTTATGCAACCAATGGTTTTATGGCAGTAAGAATGAAAATGGATGATCTTCCGGTTTGTCTGAACTTTGCATCAGTTCCTTGGTATATTTACCAGGAACTTTATCAGAAAAACAAGAGGGCTTATGTTCCTTTTATTTATACCAAATGTATTATAGGAATAGAAAAGGGGGTTGATTGGAAGTATGAACCAGAGGAGACAGATCTTCCCTCCCAGAAGTTTGTAAACTCTATTGACAAACTTATAAAAGAGAGATTGGTCAAGACAAGAACTAAGATTATTTGGGATAAGAGCATAAGTATTAATCCAAAAGCTCTTCTTGCTTGTCAGGAAGTCCTTGGGTTTGATGATAAGGAAGGTGCTCTTATATGTACTTTTAAGTCAGCAAAAGATAGTGTACTTCTTACTTTTAAGGAGTATTCAGTATCAGAAAGAGTTGCTATAATAATGCCAAGAATCAAAACCTGATGATACTAAGTGGACATATAGAAAGCAGAGATTACAAGAAGGAGGAAATCATTGAGGGTCTCCGGGTTATAAGATTTGATTGGCAGAAGAAAAGTCTCTCAGTAGGTACCCTAACTCATCTGGCTACGTCTGGGAATTGGTATTTCTTAAGAGAAGATACTGTACAGGGGGAAGAGATTATGGAACTGGATAGATTAGCTTATCCGGTCTTTGTTCCTTTTCCAACAGATGGTCCTGAGGTAAAAATAAAGTATCATCAGTGGATGCCCATTATTAGGAATGATGAACTGGATAAGGGAGTTATAGTTGAGGCTAAGATAAGTCCTACCCCTTTTTATTCCGGTCACTCTGCCTTACAGTGTAGACTCTGTAGTAATGATTTTGAGGGATATCCCAAGCAGAAGCTCTGTAAGGAATGCTGTGAGAAACAATCAGTTGCTTTATTAATTCCTAAGAAGAGGTTTCATCTTGCTGCAACTACAAGAAAGGATTTGTATAACAGAAGTGATATGTGTAAACTTGTAGAAGAATTTACCAGAGAAATGGGAATGGACCAAAGTGTCTTTCCTGTCTGGCTTACCAGAAAAGAACAACAAAAAACAGAAGAAGATGAGGAAGGGAAAAGTTAAATTCTTTAACCAGGACAAAAAATACGGGTTCATCACTCCTGATGATGGTGGACCTGATATATTCACTCATGTAAGTGGGTGCATAGATAAGATTAAGATGGATGATAGGGTTCTCTTTGACGAGAAATCTAGTCCGAGAGGGGCTTCTGCTATTGGTGTAATACTGGATCGTGGAGAAGACTCCTAATGGTATAGATTATAGTTGGCATCTTACCAAAAATAATGTGTCTAAATATCAACTCTTCCCTATTTTAGGATGCCACCTCGATAGTGATGTAAGGCATGCAATGAGTTGGATACATAAAGAAAAAGGTATTGTAAGGATATATGTAGAGTGGAAAGAAGCAGATCAAAATACTGAGCCTCAAAAACTTCCAGATAGAGTTATAGTAAAGACTCAACATGGTGAACTTGTAGAACTAAGAAGGAAGATAGAAGAGCTTGAGAAAGAAAAGAAAGTACTAGAGAAAGCTGTTGGAGAGAAGTTTAAGATCCATTTTTCCAAAGAGGAAATGGACCAGTTCAAAAAGGATCAGTATGTAACTTCTCTAAAGAATGAAATCACTAACAAGAATAAGAAAATAGCAAACCTGGAGAAAGATATCCAGAAGTTTAGGAATGAGATAAGTCAGTTAGTGATCAGGCTCAATTCTAACAAAGCCACAACTCAGCAAGATGGGGAAGAAGCAAAAGGATAACATGCTTCATATACTCCTGAAGAAGGAGAATGGTAAACTCACCAATGCTATGAGTGGTGGGGATATCAGGTATACAGACTTTGTCAACTTATTAGAAGAAGGTCAGGTAGTAGATGCCTTCTTTGATGCTAATACTGAGAATAAGACCTTGGCTCAACTGGCCAAGGCCCATAAGTGTGTAAGACTACTAGCCCCAGAGATGGGGTACAGTTTTGAAGATCTTAAACTCGAAATTAAGAAGAAAGCTGGACTCTGTGTCAAGAAAGAACTTGAAGGAGAGATGTATATAATATGCAAATCCCTAAGCAAGTGCAGTGTAGAAGAACTTGGTCTATTTATCCAGGCCTGTATAGAAGCAGGAGATCTGGTCAATATAAACCTTAGGTAGGACTAGCTCCTTCCTCTGGAATTTCTACCTCTTTGACTTTATCCTGGTCTTTAGCAGAGACTTCTAGCTCATTTATGATAGACAGTACTGTCTCCAGGTTATAAGCCTCGGGATGGGTCTTTAAATCGACCTCCTTGTCTTTTATGATTTGCATATGCTTTATGAAGTCTTTTTCTTCATAGTGACTAGCAAGCCATATTAATAAGACTTGGAGTCTTCCATAGAAGTACCCACTGACTTTGATGTCAATGAGTGAATCTGGTTCTATTGCTCTGGTCTTTATCATGGAGCAAATTTAAACTTAAAAAGTGTAATATGAAAGTAAATCTTAAAGATTTAGAGAACTGGTATGACAACCTCAGGGTACAAAGATCAAATCTTCATACTCTCTATGAAAAAAAGGAGTATCGAGTCTTAAATGAGGTTCTTAACTTTCTGGAGAAGACTATTAAGGATCTGGAAATTAGAGAAGAGTGTATTATCGAGATCAAGACTAAGAGAATCCCCAAAAAGAAGGTTAAAAAAGGAAGCCTGGCAGAGATAGGTTATCTCCCCCGGGTAAGGTTTCATACAACTCATCAGATACCATGAGTGTAAATATTCAGGATATAAAGTCCAAGTTGTATGAAAGACTCCGGCCTTCCGGTTGGGCCGACAAGCTCAAGGCATTTCTATTATCAGAAGATATGGATAAGCTCTTGGAATACCTAGCAAAGGAGTCTCGGGAAGGAAGAAGATTTACTCCTCCTCTTAAACTTGTCTTTAGGGCTTTTGAGGAGTGTAAGTACTCGGACCTGAGAGTTATTATGTTACTTCAGGATCCTTATCCTTTCGTCAATTGTGCTGATGGGATAGCTACTTCATGCAGTTTGATGGAGAAAGCTCAACCTTCCTTAAGATTCATGTTTGAGGAGATAGAGAGAACTGTATATAAAGGGGATCCTTATCCTTACAAGGACCAACTGGATCTTAAAAGATGGTCTAATCAAGGAGTACTGATGCTAAACTGTGCCCTGACTACCACGGTAGGTAAGATAGGTCAGCATTATAATATCTGGCAGCCTTTTATGGCATATCTCTTTGATGTCCTCTGTTTTACTAATACCGGTCTGGTATATATATTTATGGGTAAGAAGGCTCAGGAGTGGTCTGAATCCATTCCGGATGTGAACCACAAGATCTTTACAGTGCATCCCGCAGCTGCTGCTCATAATAGACAGGAGAAGTGGGATTCTGGGGATGTATTTCAAAAAGTGAACAATATACTAATTGGTCAAAATGGAACTGGAATAACCTGGTAATCATGACAGAAGAAAGACTAAATAAGATAAATAATCTGGTTAGAGATTCAAGAGCTCTCAATGATCTCAAAGATAAGCTTAATCAGATAAATTTCAGAGCATATCCTTTTGAACTGAAGCAGGGAAGTTCTACTATGGTTAGGATTGATGAATTTGCAGACACATGCCCTATCTATATGGACCGAGAGTTTCAGACAGAACTTAGAGAGATACTGGAAGGTGCCATTGATCAGTGCATTTCCAGGATAAAAAGTAGAGCTAATGTCCTGAGAATGGGGTTTGGAGAACAATAAAACTAAGAACTATGGGAAAGAAATTGCTAAACTGGATTAATTGTTATATCTTCGGATACCATCACTGGACCAGTAAGGTTCAGGAAGGACTTCCTTGTGAGTTTAGTCCAAGACCTGCAGATCATGAATGGACTAAGGAAGAGATAGAAAAAGAGTTCTGGATCTATGCCAGGATGTATTGCAAGCACTGTCGTAAGATGTCTAAACTAAATAAAGTATAAGATGATGGAGACTATACCAATAATAGTACTACTGGCAGCTCATTTTGTGGGAGACTACATATGTCAGACCCCAGAGATGGCTGCTAAGAAGAGCCGGGGGATACTTTGGTTAAGCATTCATTCTGGTATGTATAGTCTTATGCTATCTATGGGCTGGCTTTTTGTAGCTTTGATGGTTATAGCTCATAAACCTGAGGAGTTTAACCTTATGAGATTTATAGCAGTATTACCCTTGACTTATCTAAGTCACTGGATAGTGAAATACTTCTCTTCCCGGCTTATAGCCAAATTTGAGAGAAATCGGGAGCATACCAACTCTTTCATGATTTTAGGGATAGATCAGTTTCTCTGTCAGTCCCTCTTAGTAATAATTTATAAACTATTCATATGAAGAAGATGACCTTTTTCCAGTTCTTCCTGTGGAGGAAGAGCTTTGCAGTAGTTCACAGTTGGTTCCTGATCATCTTTACCCTGGTGGTATTGTTTGATCTGTTCTTTGTATGGGAACTGGTCCCGGAAACTCCATGGGTAGCTTTATTCCTTGTAGGAATCAATGTTGGCAACTTTGTAGGGACCTGGGTGACTTTTAAAAGACTCAGGAGAAAGGGGTCAATATGATCTCTGTAATCCTGGTTTGTCTGGCTGCTATCTGTAATGCTGTCATGGATACCCTGGCCCATCATTTTTATGTGAGTATCTTTAAAGACAAGAACCCCAAGTTCTGGAACCCGGACATAAGTTGGAAAGAGGCTCAGTATGCACCACTTACAAGGTGGAAATTTGATGCATGGCACCTATTCAAGAGTATTATGATCATTCTCCTATGTATTGCTATATGCCTTAGTCCTTCCTGGATAGATTCTTGGTTGGATAAACTGGTATATCTGATTTTGCTAGGGGTAGTGTGGAATGTAGTATTTTCCTGGTTCTACAATACAGTTCTTAAAGCAAAGGCTAGTTCACAATAAAGTAGATAAGTCCGACTGATAGAACTAGTGTGGTACCCAACCATTTTAACTTAGTGAATTTCAATGATTTCTGTGTGTCAGAGAGGGTGAGGGTCAGGTTAGAGATATCCTGGTTCTTGCCCTCAATTATTTTGTCCTTCTGATCTGAGATCAGGTACAGACTCTGTATCTGTTTCTCGTTCAGAAGAATAGTCTGGTTTCTATTGTCTAACTGTTTGGTGGTTATGACAAGTAGGGTATCCGATTCCTGGCACTTGGTTAATTTAATGGCAATCTTTCTAAGTTCAGTAAGTCCGTAACACTTGGTAGTATCAGAAACCTGACAGATTCCGGATAATGGAATCACACTGAAAAACAGAAGCACCAGATATAAACTTGATCTTTTGGACATATATGATTTTGGTTTTAGACTTTTGCTCAGAAAGAGTTTGATTCTCAGATCCCAAACTATCAATTTTTACTTGTAGGGTCTTGATATTCCTGGCCAGAGAATTAATGGAGTCCCGATAAGGTTTCTCATTAAAGAGCTCTGGTGCAGAAATATCAGTCTTTCTCAGGAAGATATCATATGCCACAGTTCCTACCAGAAGGATTAGTAGAATAATTGCAAATGTTGATTTATTCATGGTTGAGGACGGGCTGGTTCTTCTTTTTTTTCAAGATCTAGCTTTTTATCCTTATTATTGAAGTAACTATAAATACCGGCCATGGTTACCATACAAGGAGTGAGAATGGTAAGTACCATCTCAATATTCTGTTCATTAGTATTCTTAATGGTCACATAAGATACAAGCCAGAAAAGACCTACAGATAACCATTTTCTAAGAGAGAAAGATCCTGGGGTGTTCCCCATGGCCCCTAAGAATTTATCAGTAAAGTTCACTGTTTTCTTCCACATGATGAGTAATTTTGAGGCAAGATACAAAAAAAATACTAATATGCAAGATGAGATATCACAGCAAATGAGACAATTTGCTGATAAATTCAAAGAAGAATTTAAAGGCAAATTTGGATACTATCCGGAGGTGTATTATTTAGAGACTATAGGTAGACCTAAAAGGGTCCCCCCTCTTGAGGATATAGAGAATATTATAAATTCTTGTAATCCTTCATATAAACCTCCAGGGATAAGAGAACATGTAAGGGATCAGTGTGTCGTTCTTTATAGACACATCTTCTTCTATTTTGGTAAAAATTATGGATATAGTCAAAATCATATGAGGAGGTACCTGGACAATACTTGGTCTCATTCTACAATAAGTTTAGCAATTAAAGGAATCACTCAGCAGTTGGAAATAAAAGACCCTAATGTTACTAGGATTGTTCAAATAATAACTGAGAAACTTAACTTTAGATTATCTGAGATAAATGAAAAAACTTGAATCTTACAGTCTTTGGAATTTGTTTCAGATGATGTCTGAACAGGGTCTGACCCCTAATAGGGTTTATGTACTTCTTAATATACAGAAGAATACAGCTCTTCCCGGAGTAAACATACACCAGGAAGTAAGAGGGTTAATACTAACAGAGTTCTTGGATTCCGAAGGAAAGATTTCTGAGAAGGGCTTACAAGCTATTTCAGAGATTGAGAGTTTTTTGGACAAAGATCCTTCTATGATTGATCCTTGTGCAGATGCTGCTCTTGTTGCTCTTCAGGTAGAAAAGTACCTGAATATCTGGCCTGACATAAAACTTCCCAGTGGTAAAAGGGCCCGGGTTAATGCAGGCAATCTCAAAGGAGCTTTTGTATGGTTCTTCAGGAATTATAAGTATGACTGGGAAACAGTATTAAAAGCTACTGAAAGATATGTCTTTGAGTATGAGGACAAAAACTGGATGTACTGTAGAAATAGTCAATATTTCTTAAGGAAACAACTTTCAGATAAGTCCTGGGAGAGTGAATTGGCTAATTACTGTGCTATTGTTAAATCAGGGAATAAGAGTGATGACTCATTCAAGTTCCCAGAAAATGTTGTGTAATATGAAGACAATCAATAAAATAATTCTAGCTGCAATTTTGTCAGTTATATGCTGGCAAGTTGTGAACATTCTGGTGATTCCTATAGACTTTCTTCACTATATAATTGTGGAGTTTGTATTGGTAATTTCACATTTATTTTATACCTTGGTCACCCAGAAAAAGGTAAGATTTCTGGGTTGGTTCAGTATATGATAAAACCTATAGAAAAACCCAAAGACAGACCTTGGAAAGATCAGAAGGAAGGATTCACTGCTTCTCTAAGATATATGCAAGGGAGAATGAAAGGAGAGATAAAAAGCCTATCAACTCCCTGGAGCAAATTCAATGATGCAGGTACTGCGGGTATAGAATGGAATTCCACTACTGTAATTGCAGGTAGACCGGGTTCAGGTAAGAGTCTTATCTTAAATCAAATAGTAAGAGAATCTTTTGAATTGAATCCAGGAGAGAATTTTAGGGTCTTGGAATTTCAAATGGAGATGTTGGCAAGAACTTCTGCAATTAGGGAATATGCAAGTAGTCTAGGAAAGTCCTATAAATATCTCTGTAGTGCAGAAGATTCTCCTCTTACCCGGGAGGATCTTGAGTTGTGCTTAAAGTATGCTAAAAAAAGATCAGATTATCCTGTTGATGTTGTTGAGTCCCCTCCTACTGTGAGAGAATTCTATGACATTATAAAGTTGTATATGAAAGATCATGCTGTACTATCTGGAGATGCTACTGTTTATTTGAAAACCCTTATTGCAATAGATCACTCTTTACTTCTAAAAAAGGCCGTTGGTCAGAAGGACAAACAAGATATGCTCTATGAACTTGGAGAAGTAGTAACTGACCTTAAAAGGAAATACCCAATAGCTTTTGTAATACTAAGTCAACTTAATCGTGGGATAGATAGTCCTGACAGAAATGAAGATGGGAAGTATGGCAATTATGTCCTGGAGAGTGATATTTTTGGGGCAGATGCTTTACTACAACATGCAGATATGGTAGTGGGTCTTAACAGACCGGGTAAACAGAAAATAAGATTTTATGGACCGGACCGGTATATCATTGAAGATGATAAAACTTTGGTTATGCACTTCTTAAAGTGCCGGAATGGAGATAATAGAATGAGTTTTTTCAAAGCAGAATTTGACAGGATGAGAATCATAGAAATGAAGACACCACCCAAACAAACAAGAATGAGAACATGACAATGATCCAAACAACAAACAGACCTGAAGAAAGAAAGGTCAAGATTGCTAAGCTTAGGGAACATCAACAACCTTTGTTTGAGGCACTGGGAATGCCAGAGGCTTTATATATACCTAAAATGAGCTACAGACCCAGATCCGGGGCTGAGCACCATATAGGTTTATTTGAGAGTGAGTTAAGAAAAAATGAAGATATCTATACTGAGTTTATAGATAAGGATTACAACTCAGAAGATCCTGCCAGGATCTTGTACAAGCTTAAGCATAATCCTCACTGGGAAGAAGAATTTGAAAAGGTTAAGGATGAGAAGAAAGGATACACCAGATATCTGGTACCTATAGCAGAACTTATCAAAATTGATAGAGGTTCTGTTGTACCCAATCCTGATAATTTTGAGATCCTGGATCCAAATCTGGATGCTCCAATAAGTCAGATGACTATAAGGGACCTGGCAGCAATTCTCACAAGGAAACCTATTTCTTTAAAGGAATGGTTGAATAATCTGGTAAAATGAGTGAGTTAATTCTTCCAACAAAGAAAGTACCGGCTGGTTCAACCAGTCCAAGGAATTTAATTATCTTTTCAAAGCCCAAGACTGGTAAGACAGAACTTGCGGCTGCACTGGATAATGCACTTCTACTGGATCTTGAAGAAGGTTCAGATTTTGTAAGTGCTATAAAACTTAAGGCAAGATCAGTAGCAGATATTAAGATTATAGGTAAGAAGATTAGGGAGGCCTCAAAGCCTTATGATTATATAGTTGTAGATACAATTACTGCTCTGGAGGAAATTGTTACTCCTTATGCAGAAGATATCTACTCAAAGACCCCTATGGGGATGAACTGGTTTAAGAAAGATCCCAATGATCCGGATAAGTATGCTCCGGATAGTGGTAAAGCAAAGTATGGAAGTATCATCAATATGCCGAATGGGGCAGGTTGGATGTGGCAAAGGGAGGCTTTTACCAAGACCTTAGATTATATAAAGACCTGGGCCCCTCGTATTATTCTGATGGGACATGTCAAAGACATCCAACTAGACAAAGCTACCAGTGAGTTTACCTCCCTGGACTTAGATCTAACAGGTAAACTGAAGAGGATTACAACCTCATACTCAGATGCTGTGGGGTATCTATACAGAGTAAAAGATCAGAACTTTATTAGTTTTAAAACCTCGGATGAAGTCTCTTGTGGTGCAAGAGCCCCTCATCTGAGTAATAATGTAATTCTGATATCCGAGAAGAAAGATAACAAACTGACTACTTATTGGGATAAAATTTTCATTGATTAATAAACCTGTAACCACTAGAAGTTTATGCTAAGTACTAAAGACCTCCCACAGGAAGGTGGGGGAATACCAAAATCAATTAAGCCAGGAAATAACACTTGTGAAATCAAGGAAGTAGAACTGGAAAAATATCAGTTTAAAGAAGGAGCCTATCATTTGATTCTATTTCTGGAGACTGCTCCAATAGAAGGATTTGAAGGGTTTTTCATAGACAAAGACAAACCAGAATTAGGAAGGTACAAAGGACAGGTAGGAAAAGTGAGAAGCAATGAGTATGCATACGAAGACAGGGTAACCAAAGGCGGTAGAAAAATGTTTAGGGACAAGGAGATCCTTAAGTTCCTCAGAGATCTTTGTCAGGCAACCGGAGCCATGAAGTGGTTTGATGCCCAGGATAACAAGCACGAGACCATAGAAAGGTTTGTTGCAGCATTTGCCAAAGCAAAACCATTCAAAGGGAAGTCTCTGAATTGGTGTCTTGGAGGAAAAGAGTATGTAGGTAAAAGTGGTTATACAAACTATGATCTTTTCTTGCCGAGATCTGCTGATGGCAAAGTAATGTTCGAACTGGCAGATACTGATCCCAAAGTGAGTAAACTCATGAAATTTGATGAGACTGCTCATAAAAGAAAAAAGAAAGTAGAAAGTGTATCATCTTTTGATGATAAAGAAGAAGAAGGACTCAAGTCTTCTTCATCTGTAGACTCGGATTTCAATCTTGATTAAATCAATAGGGGGAGAAATCCCCCTATTTTACTTTCCTCTATATGATAAGTACTAAAATTGTAACGGGTCTCCACGAAGTTCCCACAGAGTGGATATTTGAAAGGTACTGCAGTCTTTCTGAGAAGCTCTCTGGACAGGATATAAAGATGAAGTCTTTGTTTAATCCCGGGGAAAGCAATCCTTCATTCTGTATATACTGGAATGGAAAAGTAGGAAGGTATATGTTTAATGACTTCTCTACGGGTCACAAGGGAACAGCAGTGGAACTGGTAAGACTCCTATTTGACTTAAGGTCTAAGGACGAAGCTACTACCCGGATAATTGAGGACTATGAAAGGTTCATCCAGGATGGGGAATATCGGTTTCCTGAGATGAGGCTCCAGGGAAGATACCGGGTTATAGACTTTAAGAAAAGAGGTTGGAATGTCTTGGACAAAAGATACTGGACTAAGTATGGTATAACATCTACTATTCTTGAGAAATATAATGTTGTACCCCTGGAATCATATCTTATGAGAAGAGATGGGACCGGGGAAGAGATAAATATCTGCAGACATTATATCTATGGGTATTTTGATAAGGAAGGAACCTTGTATAAGATATATCAACCTACCATCTTACAAAAGAAGTTTCTCAAAGTAAAGAGTTATATCCAGGGAAGTGATCAACTGACCTTTACCTCACCAATCCTGGTAATTTGTGCTTCACTTAAGGATGCTCTTTGTCTGCTCAAGACCGGTTGGAACCTAGAAGTAGTAGCTCCGGATAGTGAGAATACCCTAATACCTCAGGAAAAGATTGAGTATTACAAAGAGGTCTATCCTATAGTGTGCACTCTTCTGGACAATGATAAATCCGGACTTCTTGCAATGAAGAAGTACAAGGAAATTTATGCTCTTCCTTATATCCAACTTAGTATGGAGAAGGACATAGCAGATGCAGTAAAGACCCATGGCATAACCAAAGTCAGAAGAAGACTTGCCGGGGTATTCAAAGAATCCTTAAATTTTGATATGTATGGATAAGACCTTCATAGGTGTAGATATAGGAAAAAAAGGTGGTATTGCAATACAATCTCCACTTAGTACTGTTCTTGTAACCATACCCCTAATAAACAATGAGGTGGATTATCATGCTCTGTACAAGATTTTGTCAGAGTTCAAAGATAAACCATGTCATGTAGTATTTGAGAATCTAAGAGCTATTTTTGGGAGTGCTGCAGGGGCTACTTTTACCTTTGGTCATGTGGCCGGGGCAACTGAGATGGCTGTAATTGCCTGTGGACTTCCTTATACTAAAGTAAATGCTAAAGATTGGCAAAAGGAACTATTCCAAGGTGTTCAAGAAATAAGTAAACCAAGTAAAAGCAAAAAGACTATGATTAAAGACACTAAAGCAATGGCACTTCTTTCAGCAAAGAGACTTTTTCCAGATCTGGACCTGAGAGGGTCCGAGAAATCCAAGAATGCCCATGAAGGTATTGTTGATGCTCTTCTTATGTCCGAATATGCAAGAAGAAAGTTTTCATGAGGGGTAGAGATGAGAATTTAGACTGGGAAGGTCTTATGTTCAAACTTGAGGATCTTGGAGTGAAACAAATAAAAGTAGAATATTCTGGAGAAGGGGACAGTGGACAGATAGATGAAACATTCTTTGAGAATAAAGAGGGAGAGGATCTCATCCAAGAAATCTCTGAGAGTATAGTAGACTTTGTACATGACTACTGTTATGATCATATTCTTAATACTGATATTATTGAAGATTGGATCAATAATGAAGGAGGAAGGGGTACTGTTAAAATACAAGTTCCTTCCGGAGAGTATACTGTTGAGAATAATATCAGGATAGAGCAGTATGAAACTTATAATCATGAAGGAATGCTGAAAGGAGGAGAGAGATAGTGGCTCATCCTTTATTGCATGCAAAATCCTCAGTCAAGAAATGGGGAGGCAAGGAACAAGATTACATTCATCTGCACAATTGGCTAGATGAAACCAAAAGTTGGATATCACATTCTGTGCATAGGATGTTCAGACATCACTCAGAAGGTATATTTGAAATGGAGAGGCTCTTCGGGGCCTCTTTTGTAAATTCAGACGGGAAGACCGTCTATACTCGCTATGTGGGAGAAAGACATGTCCGTGAAGACTGTGACGGATATCTCCCATGTGCAAAGGAATGGGTGGATAACCTTAAAACCCCCAAGAAATGGATGTTAAAAACTCAAAAACTGGAAGATTAATATGGCAACAAAAACAACAACTGAAAAGGTAGTAATTAACTCAAGCAACTTTGATGGGATACTTCAACTTCTCATCTCCTCAAATCAGGAAGACAAAGTAGTAGGTCTTCAGTCGATTGAGAACTGTGATTTTAAGAACTCTATTGGACCAATCCTACTTCTTCACAAAAAGTCTGAGCTTGGTGCTTCCTTATGGAAAGAGAATGCTCCAAACACTCTGAAAAAAGTAGAAGGTCTTGGGATAAAAGGGGATGATAACCCCACCTGGAATAAAATTATAACTATTCTGGGAAAGAATGGATATCCTATTGAACAGGTTGCTTTTATGTTTGATGAGTTTGCTATCAAAGTGAAAGATAATCTCCTGGAATGGGGGTATGATTTTATTGAGAAAGTAGATATAAAAATAACACTGAAAGAAGATGAGAAGCAGAAGTGAATCCCTGGCTAAGGCTAGTAAAACCCTTATGTTGAAAGAGCCCTTTTGGGGGCTTTTTCTCATAGGTTTAAACAAAGTCTGGCATTCCACTTTTCCTACTGCAGGAGTAAGTAAGAATGGTATAAACTACCAGCTTACTATCGGAGAGGGCTTCTGGGATAGACTTCTGGATCCATGGAAAACCGGAATTCTCAAGCACGAGCTTTTGCATATATGCTTCTTTCATATAGAAATGGGTATGAGTGGTAAGTATCCTGAGAAAGAAGTCTATGCTATAGCAATTGATATCTGTGTGAATCAGTACATAGAAGATCTGTATCTTCCTGCAAAAGATGTGACCAAAGAGCAGTTTGATGCTAAGTGGAATCCTATTGTAGAAGGCCTAAAAGTAAAGTTCTTATCTAAACAGATAACCCGGGAAGATTATATGAATGCCTGCAAGGATATTCCTCCAAGAGGAGTATACATTGAAGATTTCAAAGATCTTAACCTGGAATTAAAAAGAGGAGCTGATTACTACTATGACAAGTTATTAAAAGAGGCTAAGTCAAAGAAACAGTCTCCGGGTCATTCTAATCTTAGAGATCTTATAAAAGATCTGAAAGATGGAGTACCTGGTCCTTGTGATCATGATTGGAGTGAGTTTGAAGGACTGGATGATGCAACAAAGAGGTTACTTAAGTCTCAACTTGACTACCAGTTAAAAGCTGTTGCTGAGCAGGTAGAGAAGAGCAGGGGGACTGTTCCTGGAGAGATGAGTGATTATATTAAAGCTCTTCAAAATCCGGAGCCTCCTAAATTTGACTGGAGAGGGTATCTTAGGCGTTTTGCAGGAGGATCTACCCGGGTTTATACAAAGAAGCTCAGGAGAAAGTTCAACAAGAGGTTTGAGGATAACCCGGGCCTTAAGATCAAGCCTAAGAAGCATATTCTGGTTGCCGTGGACACGTCCGGATCAGTCTCTAATGATGAACTGGTAGAGTTCTTTAAAGAGATAGATCATATCCATAGAACTGGTGCTGAAGTCACAGTGGCTCAGACAGATGCTGCAATAAGTGATATTAGTCTTTATAGAAGAGATCAGGATATCAAAATTGTAGGAAGAGGGGGTACCGACTTCTCTCCTCTCTGTCAGTATTACAACGAGCAGAGAAGAAAGTATACCTGTTGTATATTTCTTACAGATGGTGAAGCACCTGCTCCAGAAAAGCCCTTAGGAAGAATTCTTTGGGTTCTCTCAACAAAGTCCAAGGATCATAAGCACCTTCCAGGCCATACCATTAAACTTAATTAATAACCACTTTACTAAACTATGAGTCAAGTAACACTTAACATCAAGGAGCTCAAGGAGCTAATAAAGTATAATGTAGAGAACAATAGGTTCTTGCAAGAAAGAGGAAAGAAGCCCATAACTTTTGAGGTTGAGGGTACGGCAGGTCTTGGAAAGACTTCGTGCATAAAACAAATAGCTCAGGAAATGAACCTTAATTTCCAGAAGCTCTCTCTAAGTCAATTGGAGGAGCTGGGAGACTTGTGTGGTTTTCCTATCAGGCAGTTCCAGATGTGTAAAGAAGCAGGTATAGTATCTGAAAAGAAAGAAGTAAAGAGTGTTCCTATTAAACCCGCAGCCAAAACTGTTGCCCGGCTCATTGATGGAAAGCTTGTCCAGGTTCCTGTTGTACAACAAGAGGTACCAAAAGAAGAGACTGCTGTTGCAAAAGTAGAAGTAATAGAAGCATCTTCTGATTGTATTTGGGTTGATGAACATGCTCTTGGAGAGTACATTAAACTCGGATACACCTTTACTGGTAATAAAAGAATGGACTACTGTCCCCCTCCTTGGGTTGCAGACAAAGGAGAAGGATATATCTTCCTTATTGATGACTATACCCGGGCCGATGTCCGTATGATTCAAGCATGTATGGACATCATTGACCAGCAAGAGTATGTATCCTGGAAGTTACCTAAAGACTGGCATATAATCCTTTCATCCAATCCTGACTCAGGAAACTACTTGGTCAACAGCATGGATATTGCTCAAAAGACCCGGTATACAAGACTGAATCTGGTCTTTGATATAAAATGTTGGGCAGAGTGGGCAGAAAGAGAAGGGATTGATGGTAGGTGTATTAACTTTCTGTTACTACACCCGGAATTGGTTAAAGAAGAAGTAAATCCCAGAAGTATTACCAACTTCTTCAATTCTATCTTTTCTATACAAGATTTCCAGAAGGACTTGTCCAGGATCTCTCAATTAGGAGAAGGTTCTGTTGGTCAGGAGTTTACCCAGATGTTTACCTTGTTTATTAATAATAAGTTAGACAAATTGGTGAAGCCTGAGGATATTCTTTTACATGAGAATGAAACTTATATTATAGGAGAACTCAGGTCATGTATAGGTACCAAAACTGAGTACAGGGCAGACATAGCATCGATCCTGGCAACCAGGGTTATGAACTACTCTTTGACTTATGCAGAGAAGAACTCAATCAGTGATGCAGTGAGTAAGAGAGTTGTAAGACTGGTAACAGACCCTGATATCTTTACTGATGATCTGAACTATCATATGATTAAAACTCTGCTTAATGGAAATAAGCAAAAATGGCAAAAATTGATGACCGATAAAAAGGTGGTAGAGATGGCAGTAAAATGACAGAAGTTAAAGAAGGGAGAGAGGAGACTCTCTCCCCTTACCTTGACCTTGTACCTAAGTATTTTATACAAGGATCAGGTAAGGATAAAAAGATAAATACAGTTTACCAGACAAATAAAGAAGGGTATATAACCATAGAGAAATCTCTTCATGGAGATGGTACCCGAAAGATAGTAAGTGGTGATAAAGTATTCATACTTCCGGGAAGTCAGTTTATAGAAAGAGACTATAGAGAGCAACTTAAAAAACTAGGTGCATCCAGAGTAACTGATATTGAGAAGGCAACTCTTATAATAAGTAATGGAAGTATCTTACATAGGTGTACTGAGCCAAGGATGACCTGTCTGGCCTTTACTCTTGTGGGTAGCTACAGATCCGGGGATATTGAATTAATTAAAAGAAGTTACCAGTTTGAGATCAAAGGAACCGCCCGAGACTATCTGCTGTCACAAGAAGGAGCTAAGATAGCAAGAATAGATTCCTCAGGACGGCTGTGGAACCACACCAGAGTAGGTAACTATTTGAGTGATACTGTATGGGGAGTACGTCCCCTGGGACTTAAAGTACTTGAGAGAGTGCTTATTCATAAAGTACCTATAGTTCTGGATAGAGCAGTGATGGAAAACAATATCTTGTCAACTGTCCTGGATGAGAACTCCTATGAATCTGTAAGAGCTATGTTTAAAAGCAAAAGTGAAGCAGATCATCTGGTAGCTAAACATATCCTCTGGCAGTGCGATGTTAGAAAGTCTATGTATTATATATGGAAACTATCTACGGAACATGGTATTCCAGGAATAATTACTTATTCAGTAAGAGACAAGATAGGAAAGGCTTTTTTAAGAAAAGTAGATATCTGGCAGCTCTCGAAATTAGATGAGGAAAACTTTGCAGAATATCTATGTGATGAGAAACTTCTCACTACTGAGCTCTTCTCTAAGCTCTCTGGTGAAATAATAGAGGAGATCAAAGAGAGATCCGAGAACAAGTTCTATAATGTGAAACTAACAATAAACCAAAAGTTTGCTCAATATGTTAAAACTGAGTGATTTTCAAAGAGTCTATGTTGTTGATGATATTGATCAGGAGGAGAAGACTGTAGAAGGTGGGATTAAACTTCTCTATACGGGTAAGAAACAAGAATTTAAGTTTAAGTCAGGATATACACCAAAAGAAGGAGATAAAATTCACTTCTTGCCTGATTGTACTGTACCCAGATTTAAGATAAAAGATTACTGTGAAAAGTACAAAGTTAGTGTAGTAAGAGATCCTGACAAGGCTAATGCTATCTTTGGGATAGATAAGTACCTGGAAGGGTTTATACAAAACTCCTATGAGTATCAAGTACCAGTGGACATATACAATCAGTTTATTTCCAAATTCTTTGGAGAAGGTACTATTAATCATATGAAACATAGGGGAGTAATTAAACAACTTGACTCCTCCTTTATACTTACAGGTTCCACAGATAGTTGTATAATAGATGAGACCTTAAGTATTGAGATGGAACAGACCTATGATCTTTACGAGTTCTTTAAACAAGAGAAAGGAACCTTGGAGAAGTTCCTTGAGTATCTGGATCCTGAAGGTAGATACTTTCATCAAAATGATATTCTCAAGTCTATCAACACAAATGTTATGACCAGGGAGATGTATGATGAAATTAAGACTATGCTAAGTAGTGATGATAAAGATAATCATGTGATAGCTCTGGAAATCATGACTAATTCTGATTATGAGAAGTCTTGTATCTGGCTACTTCTACTATTCAAGGAATATGGCAATCCTATATATGACTGTAATACCCGGCACCATGTGAATTTTAAGGCTCTCATAGAGTTTTTGGATATTAAAGGAGAAATTCACAGGATTAATTCAGATAGGATTATTTCTATACTAAGAAAGAAGAAGCTTCTGACCAAAGAGGTTCTGAGAACTGTTATGGGTATAGTAGCAGAGGAAATTCAGAATGATATTAGAGAAAATAGCTTTAGAGTCAAGTCAGTAGTTCCAACAAGTGAGGTGCTTTCAGATGTGGTTGACCGGGAGGATGAAGAGCTAGAGCATATTCTTGAAGAAAGGATTCCAGAACCAGAAGAGGAGGAACACGATGAATGATAACATAGTGGCCCTGGAAGAAGAGTTCTATTCCAAGCCTTTTTATTTTAGCTACTCATCATTGAGTAGGCTTAATTATGCCCCAAACCTATTTTATAAGGATTACATCCTTAGGAAAAAGGAGGAGTCTACAGAATCCCACCTTGTTGAAGGTAAAGTGATTCACTGTAAGCTCCTGGATGATAAGAGTTTTGATAAGCAGTTTATAATAATGCAGGGATCGGTACCAAGTGAAAATACAAAGAAGGTAATTGATTCAGTTTATTTCAAATATAAGCAGGAGTTAGAAATAATAGGTTCTCAGAGAGATAGTCTGGCAGGATATGAGCCAGAGATCCTTGAGATGCTCCTACAAATGAACCTGCACCAATCACTTAAGACAGATAAACAAAGACTTGATAAGATAATAACCCAGGATTCAGAGGTATACTTTGATTTCTTGAAGAAAAGTGAAAGGAAGATTATCCTGGATGCTGAAATAATGGAGAGGTGTGAGGAGTCTGTATCTGTAGTTAAAGAAAATGAAGCAGTTGTGGATCTTCTTAAATTAGACAGTGAGTCAACTAAAAGTCTTATCATAATCAATGAGAGTCTCTCTCAAATGGATCTTACTGATTATCCATTTGGACTAAAAGGGATTATAGATAACTGTGTTATAGATCATGAGAATAAGACTATTAAGATAAATGATCTGAAGAAGACTGGTAAGTCTTTGGTAGATTTCCCAGAATCTGTGGAGTATTTTAACTACTGTATACAATCTGTGGTTTATATGATGCTGGCAAAGTACTGTACAGGAAACCCGGATGATTATAAAGTAGAGTTCAGATTTGTAGTAATAGACAAGTATAATCAAGTCTATCCTTTCCTGGTAAGTCCTGAGACAGTAACTAAGTGGGAGCTCCGATTGACTCATCTATTAGAAGCAGCAAAATACCATTATGAGTCCAGAAATTATAAACTTCCTTATAGATTTATCAAGGAAGGAGTATATTTGTAAGTATGATTAAGTCCTTATATTCGGATTATTTTCAGAAGTCTGGAGTGTTTTTGTTCCCTATAATTGGAACAAAAAGAGGAGGGAGTAATTCTCCCATCCAAATCTTTACCTGTTGGGAAGGTAAGATAAAGCAAGAAGATAGAAAGTTAGTATGTCTTTATCATCTAAGAAAAGACCAAGAGTTCATTAACTTTGAGAAAACCAAACTCCTGGGAAACAGACTCTTTCATGATTTCAAGATGACAGAGGATAACAAAGGAGTCTATATTTTTGATCTTAAAGAGTACGGTAGTGACTGGGATAAGTTTATGAGGGGTCGGTACTCAAAACTATCTCCTGAGTTAAAGAAGAAGATTAAAGAGTTCTACCTAAAAAGTAGGAATGATTATGTTTATGTGGAGAGCTTCCTTCACCCTGACAGGTATTTTGACATATACTCAAATTTACTGGGGGTGCAGAAGAAAGTCTTACAGGAAGTAGGAGAATTGTGTGGTAAGCCCGATATGGAGAAAGAAACATTAAAAATTGAGATAAGGAATTTGGAAATTAAGGATAATGCAGTAAATTTGTGAGAACCAAAAACCAACATCTCTATGAGTAAACTTGAGGGGGCTACAATGCTCCTTATTAATTCAGTCTGGAACGAGAAAAAGACATTTAAGATGATTCCGGTAACCTTAGATTGCCCCTATGTAGAAGGATTCTATGACCCGGAGAGCAAAGTATTCGTGATCATTGGAAAGACAATGAAGACTACTATGCACATGATCCCAAAACTTAATGATGAGGGAAAACCTGTAATCATAAAAGGAGGCAAGTCAGTAAAACAAGAGAGAAAAGCAATTGAGACTTTTACTGAGTACTACATTGAAAATAAAGAGGATATTAAGACTGTTGTGGAATTAATGGCCTTTAATGCTTCTGAGTTTGATTATCTATCTCACCTTACAGAGGTGCAGGTAGTTCAGACACTGGAAGCAGTGAAGTCCTAAAGACAGTAATAACATATACAAGGACCTGGGAGGAAACTCCCGGGTCTTTTTATCTTAAGACCATGCTAGACACAAATTTCGTGTATGATATTGAGACTATGGTAAATACCTCAGTCTTCTGCTTTGAGGACTATAAGTCAAATGAGAGAAAAGAGTTTGTAGTATGCCACTTAAGAAATGATTTTAATGCTCTGGTGGAGTTCCTTATGGATCTTAAAAAGAGCAGGAGATGGCTTGTTGCCTTTAATGGACTAGCATTTGACTCCCAGATACTACAGTTTATAATAAAGGATCATAAGAGACTTCAGGAATTACCTCCAGAAAGGATAGCAGCTGAGGTATATGATAAAGCTCAGACTATTATCATGGTGCAGAATGATATCAGGAGTTTTCCTGAGTTCTCAGAAAGACATCTATCTATAAGGCATATTGATGTATTTAAACTAAATCACTGGGATAATGCGGCTAAGAGAAGCTCCCTGAAATGGATCCAGTATTCAATGGACTGGGAGAATATTCAGGAGATGCCCATTCCTCACTATAAACCTATAACCTCCTGGCAAGACCTGGATACTGTTGTAGATTATTGTTGGAATGATGTAAGCTCTACCAAGAGGATAATGGAGAAAAGCAAGGATCAGATAAAACTAAGAAGAGATCTGAGTAAAGAATACAATATTAATCTATATAGTGCATCTGAGCCTAAGATATCCCGGGAGCTGTTCCTACTCTTTTTAAGTGAGAAGACCGGAACTAACAAGTGGGATCTGAGAGCATTAAGGACAATAAGAGAAAGTATAAAAATATCTGATATACTTCTTCCTGCAATAAACTTCTCTGAACCCTTATTTCAAGGAGTTCTTGATGAGTTTAAAAAAGTGGTAATTACCCCTCTTCAGACAAAAGGAGGATTTAAGTATTCTGTAAAACATAAGGGAGTAAAGATAGACTTTGGCCTGGGAGGAATTCATGGTGCTAGATCTGAGGGGGTATATGAAGCTAAGGAAGGTACTACAATCATGACCTCGGATGTTACTAGTTTCTATCCTAATCTTGCCATAAAGAACAAGTGGGCCCCGGCTCATTTGCCTGTAAAAGATTTCTGTGATCTGTATGAATGGTTCTTTGAGGAAAGAAAGAAGATTCCAAAGAAAGACCCCAGGAACTATGTGTATAAGATCATTCTCAACTCAACTTTTGGACTTAGTATAGATGAGAACTCATTTCTCTATGATCCTCAATTTGGGATGCAAATAACTGTAAATGGTCAGATGCTTCTTTGTATGCTTTATGTGATGGTATCTACAAGAATACCAGAGTCTACTCTACTGATACTTAATACAGATGGTTTGGAAATAATGATCCCTGAAGAGAAGAAAGAAGCTTACATGGAAATATGTAAAGAGTGGGAGGATCTAACTAAACTAGGACTTGAACATGATGAGTATAGTAAGATAGTCCTTCGGGATGTAAATAACTATCTGGCAATTTATAAAGGTACTGCAAAGACCAAGTGTAAGGGAATGTTTGAATTTGAGGATCTTCCTCTACATAAGAATAAGAGTCATCTTATAGTATCCAAAGGTCTCTATGAGTTCTTTGTTAATGGTACCTCTCCGGAGGACTATCTCAAGACTAATAGAAATATCTATGATTACTGTGCAGGTGTAAGAATCAAAGGAGACTGGAAATTCCAGCAAACCTGTGTAATAGATGGTCAGGTGGTCTATGAGGATCTTCAGAGTACTCTAAGGTATTATGTATCAAATAAAGGATGTAAGATCATCAAAGCCTGTAAAACAGATACCAGGCAGATTCAACTGGAAAGTGGCAAATGGCTACAGACTGTATTTAATAAGTATGAAAGTAAGAACTGGGAAAACTATGATATTAATGAAGACTATTACCTGGAGGCTATCTATAATGAGATAGAGAATATAATGCCTCCTGTAAGTAATCAATTAACTCTCTTTTGATGAAAGAATTTAATATATCTCTTATCAAAGAACAAGGTTGGAAGGAAATTAATAATTCTGGAACTTTATTCAGATTTGGTGATGAATATACCGGAAGATATATCATGGATCTGTATCCTAATGATAGAATAGAAATAAGAGACATGGTTGAAAGGAGTATCTGGAGTACTAACTTCTATTGTGGAAAGTGTAGTTCAGAACTAGAATTCAGAATAATAATGAACTTACTTAGTATAAAATAATATGGCATCAAGAGCACAAACAGCAACAAAAGAATTTATTAAGACCTGCACTCTACCTGAGGGCAGTGAAACCTATACTGTCATCCCTCACGGTTTTGTGATTGACAGAACCATAGAGCAACTTGCAACTGCAGGATTTGCTATTGAAAGAGAACTTTACAGATGTGCAAAAGCAGGAGATCTGGCCCAAGGGGTATATCATTTAAAGTATGACGGAGATCCTGAGATGGGTATGATGTTTGCCTGGTCTAATTCTTATGATAAGAGCAGAAGATTCAAGTGTGCAATTGGAGGCTATGTATTTTGCTGCATGAATGGGGTAATATCAGGAACAATGGGGTCCTGGGCCCGTAGACATGTAGGAGAAGCAGATAAAGACACCATTAAAGTAATAGAACACCAGATAATGAATGCCGAGGACTATTACAAACAACTAGTATCAGACAAGGCAAACATGAAGGAAGTAATTGTGAATAAGAGACTGAGAGCTGAACTTATGGGCAGGATCTACTTCGAGCATGGATATCTCAACAGTGAACAGGTTAACATAGTAAAGAACCAGTTTAATACCCCGGAGTATGATTATAATGCAGATAAGGACTCTCTGTGGACTATGTATAATCATATAACTTATTCCCTAAGAAAAGCTCATCCAAGTTATTGGTTAGATCAACAAAGATTAATCCACCATTTTCTATGTGATAGTTTTAGTATAGAAACTGCCACAGGATTAACTCCGGAACAACCTGCAAATTCTGAAGGAGAACCTATTGCAAATCCCAATCAAGTAAGTATATTTGATGTCCCAGGAGTAGATCCAGAACAAGTAACAGATGACCAACTTTCAAACACTGAACAGCAAATATAAAGACTATAGAAGAAGGGCCGGTCTTATAGGTTGGCTCTTCCATATATATCTTGTGGTATTATCTATGTTATATAAAGACAAGAGCTGGTATGGTAGAAGAAAAGGATTCTTACATGTCCCTGAGAATCAGGGAACATAAATTATTAGAAATACACCATGATGAGAACTACTGGAGTCCTCGGGAATGGGAGAATGTGGGCACGATGGCTATCTTCCATAATAGGTATGATTTTGGAGATACTGTACCCTTTTCCTTCCAGGATTTCCAGAACTGGCAAGAGATGGAGAAGCACATCCAGAAAGAATTCAAAGCTGTAGCTATCCTTCCTATCTATATGTATGATCACAGTGGTCAGAGCATAAGGACTACTCCATTTGGAGATAGATGGGACTCCGGTCAGATCGGATTTATATATGCAGAGAAAGATCATGTAAAAGAATGCTATGATACTCTGAAGATTACAAAGCAGGTTGTGAAAAAAGTCATGACTACCTTAGAGAATGAAGTAAGAATAATGAATGACTACATCACCGGAAATGTATTTAGGTATGAGTTTTTTAAAGTTTTCTCAGATCTTGATTATGAAAGAGATAATACTAAAGTCTGGCTTGGTTCCTGTGGAGGATTTTATGGAAATGACTTTTGGGACAATGGTTTAATGGATCAGGCTAATATTAAAAAAGAAGATGTATTAGATTATGACCAGGTTGCAGCTTAGAAAACTAAAAGAGGGAGTCCAGGTTCTTCTTGAATCCGGCAATAGTGCCAAGGTACTAGGAACCGGATACAAACTACTTGGGTCAAAGGAACCTATAGTCCTCCTTCTGGAGGAGGGTCTTCCTTATAAGGACTGTACTTATTATAAAGCCCACCAAATAAAACATATACAAGATGAAACTCAAACTTGATACTATCAATAAAATCATTGAGATAGAAGAACAGGTAAGTCTGAAAGACTTTCTCATAACTCTAAATCAGATACTTCCTGATGATAAGTGGAAGGAATATACATTAAGAATGTCACCTACATTTACTACTTGGATTAATCCCATACATATACCTGTAGGAGTTCCTTGGAATCCTAATCATCAACCTTTTCAGCCTTATTATGTTGATCCTGTTCCCGGAGGTAACCCTACTTGGCAAGTTACTAGTGCCGGTACTACGGATCATGGTGTATATAATCTTGAGGTAGGTACTGGTAATTGATATTATCCGGTCTGCGGGAGGAAACTCTTAAGAGATAGGTTAACACCTAACTAGTCCGGATGGGTGGATAGACAGACATGAAACCCCCCGAAGTAGGACAGGGTAATTGCGCGAGCAAAGCATGAGCCTATAAATGCACCTTTTCAAGGTAGGGTATAACCTGATTATGGTGGTGAATTCCACATGACTGTGATATAGCTCAACTGGTTAGAGCAAGGTGTTAAACCCAGTATGCAGGTTCGATTCTTGTTATCACAGCTAATCTACAAGAAATGAAGATAGAAGTAATACTGAGTGAGGATAATATCATAGAGTTCCAGGAAGCTCTTGTGAAACCTACTTATAGGAATGAGGTTACTAATGATATGATAAAGTGTAGTCACAAGTATCATCCTGTAAGATATACCGGTAGAAAGAATGGACACGGAGTACCTACTTGGTATTGTGTCCTGTGTGGTCACAAGGTAATAAGCATGTAACTTAAACTTAATAAATTATATGAGAACAACAGTAGATCTGATTACCCGGGTAGCAGTCATTGACTGGGAAGAGAAATACAAATTTGATGACAAGGATATTAAGAGAGCAGAATATCTTTCCTCTGTAGATGTTACTGCAGAAGGATCTGAAGAGCTGGGAGCTCTCAAAGAGAAGTCAGCCAAAGCAACTCTGAATCTCAACCTCATAACTTTTATGTCAGACAAAGTACAGTCTAACACAATGAGTGGGGCCGAGTGGTTGAGGATAGCTGGAACAATAGGAGGTCTTCAGGAACAGCTTAAAGGTAAGACTAAGTTACTCAAAGAGGTTCTTACTGTACCCGAGCCAAAACCTCTTGCTGTAGTTGAAACTAAGGAGAAGCCTGATGAAGAACCTAGAAAGTCTGATTAGTTGTAAAACCTGTAAGTTTTGGAGGAAGAATGTTGATCCCTCCGAGTTCTCATGGACTATATCAGAGCAGTTGCCTGTTGCTCCTACAACTCTCCCAAGTATTACCAAGAGTTGGGATATAAGCATATCAAGTTGTACCAATCCAGAAAGTCCTACTGGATTTGCCTCAAGCACTATTATGACAAAAAAAGACTACGGGTGTGTACTCTATAAACCTTATGACAATGACACAAAGTGAAATAGACAAAAGAAAGAAAGCAATAGCCCTGTTTGATGGGTGGGTAGAGAGTGACCGGCCTCATCCATATGAACCAGGACTAGGAAACATATTTAAGAAGGAAGGAACTATATACAGATCCTGGATTGCCAGGTTTAAGTATGATTCTTCCTGGAATGAACTAATGCCGATAGTAGAGAAAATTGAGTCTATCCCTGAGAGTTCAAATATTGTGATAAGTGGGTCTACTGCCTCAATGAAGGAGGATCCTGAAATTGGAATATGGGAATCTAAAAAGAAGGCAGTATTCATAAGAGTATCTGACTTCTGTATTAAATTCTGTGAAACTAACAACATGAACCTATGAGTAAATATCCTTATCCGGAACATGCAAAACTTGAGAAGATAACTAGTAAATCCCAGAGCATAGGAGAGTTTCTCGAGTGGTGCAATACAAAAGGTATGTCTTTACATGAATATCCTGAGGATCATCCTCATGCAGTTCAAACAAGAAGGTCTACACAGGATCTTCTGGCAGAATTCTTTGAAATAGATCTTAAGAAACTAGAAAAAGAGAAAAAGAAAATGATAGAATCTCTAAGAAAATGAGTCTGTATAACGGAAAAGAGATAGAGTTAACCACTGTATCCACAAAATTCAAGACTCTGATCTGTGGACATTGTGGGATGCCTTTCCTTATACCTTCTGAGAGATATGATGCCCTGGTAGCCAGGAATGGAAGTTTTTATTGTCCTAATGGACATTCTAGAACCTTTATAGGAGAGACTGAAGAAACTAAACTAAAGAAACAGTTTGCAAAGGAGAAAGCAGAACTCGAAGGGAAAGCAAGAAATCTTCATTATAAACTAATTGAGACAGAGAAAAATAGGGTAAAATTATATAATCAACTAAGAGCTTCTGCTAAGAAAAAGTGTCCTCATTGTCCGGGGTCATATATTCACCTAACAGGACATATACAAAGACAACATGGCAAAAAAGAAAACCCAAAGTAAGAGTTTTGTAAGAAGGCCTCTCTATCAATCTCTGATGGAAAGGTATAAGAAACTCTCTGCTGATATGAAAATTATTACTCAGGAGGGGTTTAGTGTAGAAAAGATAGACCTGGTTATAAAATATCGGGAACAATACAAGAGGGGAGATCAATTTCTTAGGGAGATGATCAATCAGTTAAAACTTAACAGTGCTGTCAAAAAGAAGAAATGATAGAGGAAAACTTAGCTTGGGTATCAGATAAGACTATAGAGAACTATGTCAAATTCAAGAATGAGAACAGTAAACCTTTTGGACCCATTATAATGCAAGTAATCCATCTTAAGTTTCAAAGGAAAATGCTTCTTGATGCTGAGAAGTATCTCTGGGCCGGAAGCCCTACTACTTTATCTTCGACTTCATAGTCTCAAAGTTCTTAATAGCCAGAACAGGATCCACAGAAGTTCCTGTCATTCCCAACATCTTACCTACGTGGTTCCATAGCTTGGCAGATTCTTCTTTCTGCCAAGTATATGGACCTACATCCCTTTTATAGTAAGCACTTTCATCCCCTAAGGAGATTTGCCACAGGTCTTGTGCTATAGTAGCCCAGGCATCAACTGTAGGTCCAAAAGCTATAGAAGTAACATTCTTGTACTGCATATAATCATCTAATCCCATACCTGGCCAAGGAATAAAAGACGAGTTCTCATCCCGGGTCTTCATCATGGTGTAAAGGGCTTGGTTAGACAACCATCCTGCAAGTTCAAAGTTCTCAGATCCTAAAGGTCCGGACTTGGCTCTTAACTTCTCATATCTCTCCTTGTCATCATCATCATATCCAAAGAGCAATCCTCCTAACATGGTAAGTAAGGTAATCTGCATCATTTCTGCAGTAAGTTTCCTGAAAGCTATCTTCTCACCGGCACTCATATACTTCACATGCTGTCCTAAGGTCCTGATAGTCTTAATCATGGACAGTCCCGCCTCTGTATAAAATCCCCTCTGCACATCAGTCATTCCCCAATTATATCTTTCTACTCCAAAGCGTGACATCACCATGGAAACAAAGTACTTTCTAAGGAAAGTAACAAATCTCCACAGCAGGTACCGGTTCCCATCGGCCTGGTCAAACTTAGCATATGTACCATATAGCTGATTGGCCCTCTCCTGCATCCTCCTTTTCCACATCTTAAAATTCTCCCCGTCTGTATCCCAGGACTTATCTATCCCCTCTTTTAACTTTATCTGACCCTCCTGCATTTCCCAAGCATCTGCATATTCTAGTTTTTTAGTAGTGCCGTCTGGAAGTACCTGATCCACAAATACATTATGCATCATACCAAAGAATAACTGTAGCTGGGACCCCATCTGACCAAATTCTCTGGGAGACATCATCCAGCTTAGACTGGCAGTGTCTCTGAGAACAGTCCTTGAAGAAGATCTTCCAAAGTCAGTCTCAAACCTTCCTTGCACCGCATCAAATATATCTATCATCTGGGATAATAGACTCTTGGGGCCTCTTTTGTATATCTCAGAGCTCACAGACATCATAGCCTGGGTTGCTGTTGTGGATCCCTTAGCAAGACTCACCGGGTTCACATATTGCCCTCCGGCGGTCTCTATAATGTTTTGGAATACCCCACCAAAGGTATTGACAACAGCAGAAGGTATCTTTAATGCCAGGAAGCTCATAGAGGCCCCTTTCATAAGAAAGTTAGCAAACTTGTTTAATTCAGAGGATGCCTGGAAGTCCCCGGCAACCTGCTGACCTAAGAACTCCCTATCGTACAAGGAGTTAAATTGCTGAGCCATTATGTTCTTCTTACCTTTTAGAGGTAGGTGCTTCATTTCACCCCTCTTCACAAAACTAAACCTACTTACTTTAGTAAGATCCTTTATGGCATGATCCGGGTTGTTTAAGGTTTGTTTTATGGCCTGGGCTATAGGATCTATCTCCAGGAGCTTCTTCTGTCTCTCTGCAGAGTAAAGATACCGGTGCATGCCAAATAATACATCTAAAGAGGTCTGGTCTATATCCATGTTATATAAACCGGTTATAGGGATCCTTTGGATCTCCTCCCCAAAGACATCAGCCCTGACTAGTGTAAATTGTTGATCCGGCTCAAAATTAAGTCCCTGATCATAGTCATCCTTGGATTTAGCAAAACTATCTCTTATTCCTTTTACCCAGGTCTTTAAGGCATTACCGGTCTTAGCAGCCCCTCCCGATTGGAGGTACTCAAGGTTATCCTTCCGGTACCTAGGTAGGTCAAGCCAGAGTCTGCTGTTAGAAGGAGAGTTCTCCTGAAACTCAAGGTGATGTTTGGTTATAACCTTTAGAAGTTTAAATAACTTAGGGTTATCTCTCTGAAGTTTAAAATACTCTTCATTAACATACCTGCTATCCGGGGCATCCTGAACTACAGTTTTTGGTAACCACTTCCCTCTATTATCAATAGTCTCCCCTACAATCCTTTTAGTTCTATACTGAGATTTTACAGTTCTGTACTGAAACCTCCTTGTTGGTTCCCCTTGGATAATCATAGGATTACCTGTTGTAGGATCTATCTTCTTTAAAGTAGTAGTCTTTATATACTTAGGATCCCGGGGTTTTATAACATTCCATACATAAACCCTTTCCCAGACCTCTTTCTTGGTCCTGGTCTCCTTATCAAATGTCTCTTTTCTTACATGGTTTGCTTCAAACCAGGTCCGGAACTTATCATCCTTACTAAGCAACGGCCTTATAACCTCAGATTTAAGTAGGTTATCTGCAGATACCTTATCTACAGTAGCTTGCTCCAGTTCCCTCATCCAGTAATTTACCCTATCCAAATAATAATCAGTAGGTTCCTTTACCTGTAGTTCCTTGAGCTCAGCATAGAGTTTAAACAGTTCTATCTTTTCAAACTGATCCAGGCCCTGAATAATCTTCTTGGAGCTTAAGTCATTAAAGTCTTCTTGCTCCTGCTCAGTGAGCCATAGGTTTTGTCTGCGTTTATCAAAGTAGAAATTTAACCGGTCCATTTCCTCAACTGTCAACCCAGACATTCCAGCAAATTTTGCTTGGGCATCTACTATGTCTTGTTGTATCCTCTTTATCCGGGCAATTCTCTTATCTCCCATATCACTAGCAACAGGCTGTCCTTCACTATCTCTGTACCCTGCAGTAGTATCTAAGATCTCTTCCCATCCGGAAGATATATCAATCTGAGACTGAAGCTTCTGGTCTAGCTTAGCAGTGATCTCCTTTATCTTTGCAAACTTATCTGCACGTTCTTCATACCAGGCTTGGTCATAAACCACCCGGGTATTTTTCTTTATCCAGTCTTGTACATTCTGATTAAAGTCAGCAGTTCCCCGGGCAGTTCCTGCTGCCTCAAGTTGTTCTTCAAAAGTATCCAGAGCCTTCTCAAAAGCACCCTCTTTTGGTTTCCATTCATAAAACTTAGAGGATTCCTGTCTGTAAGACTTAAGTAACCGGGCCTTCTCAAGGTCTCTTCCGGTTTTTTGGTTCCCGTCTATATCAGTCAGAGAAGATAACTGAAGGTAGTCTCTCCAGAGCTCATTAACCTCATCAAATCCGGTGTATTGTTCTATCTCTGGAATACTGGTATTTGTTCTCTCTCTTATCTTGGCAAGTACAATACTTGCTTCATGAAAGGCTTCTACTCCCAAAGGAGTCTTCTTATACTTATCCTCCATCTGATAAAGTTCAGAGGAGTAAGGTTGATGAAAATATCTCTTTAGACTACTTAGTTTTTCTAAAGCAGTAGATACTGCCTCCGGATCCTGACTCTCTTTAGCCTCTTCCAGGTCTTGTTCTGCAACAGATAAGTCATATCTGTAATCTTTCCATTGATTAAGAAATGCCCATACCTCTTTCTTTTCAAGTTCTCCCTTATCATTTCTTATGGCAACGGTATCTTTAAAAAGGACCTGGCTCCAGAAATTCTCAAGTCTATCTGGATTATATCCTGCATCCTCAAGCAAAGGTCTTAATTCAGACATGAACTTATTAGACTTCTTTTGCACAGAAGTCTCAAAGTCTGTATAGGAATCCTTGAGAAATGTTGCAAAGGTTCCTACTATGGGACTTGTGGATAAAGTAAAGCTTTCAGCAATACCATTAAGCCATTTGGTCTTTTGCTCCCAACTAGTCTCTCCGGACTTACCAGTAAGTATATCTTCTAATTTCTGTCTGCTTAAGTGGAATTTCTTATAAAACTCCTCATTCTCCTGGACCTCAGACTTCGGAGCATTCTTCTTTTCTAGCTCTTTCTTTCTTCTCTGGTATCTTTCCTCAACCTGATTGTTCATCTGCTCTACTGCTTTCTCAAAGAAGCCTCCAGAAAACCTTGTGTAGAGTTCTGAAGATGTAGCTTTGGCCTGTCCTAATACTCCATCTATATTATTTATAAGGTTGGATAGCTCTGAGGTAGCTGGTATTGCAGCTTTTCTCATATCCTCCTTCATTTCATTTATGAATTTTCCCCAGGAGTCAAGTAACTTATTATAGTAAATAACATCTCCTATAGTTTCTTTTGAAGGATCCCCAGATTCCCGGGCTATTCTTGAAAGGTCTTCAAAAACTCTTACTGAGAAGTCTTTAAGTCCTATTATACTACCTACCAGAGCAGTGGCTTGTTGCTGTTTATAGTCAAACATTCTCCTTCTAAGATCAAAAGCTTCCTGATTGAATACCTCAACATCTTGAAAAGCAGAAAGTTGATCTTTGATATCTCTGAGTATTCCTGATTTGTACTCTCCTGCCAGAATCTCCCTGATCTTTGAAAAGGCTTTGGGATTGTTCATGACCCATCTCATCTGACTACTTGCTATCTCGTAAGCAGTATTTAGAGTTTTCATAGTCTTATTACTATCCTGGAGAGCCTTGAGATCTTTCATGTATTTCTCTGCAGACTCTTTGAACTCAGCAATATCCTGATTAGTTACAGCCTGGGTATCTATCACAAAGTCTTTACTGGTAAGCATTTGGGATAATTCCTCAAGGGTAGTAGTTGGGGATAGATCGGATACTTTGACAGATTTACCAAACAACTTTCTTAAGATCTGCTTAATTGAGTAGAGAAGATTCTGTACAAACTTCTTAAAACCCTGAGAAGTAGTTTGATCCAGCATATTTTTTGTGGCAGAATCTTCCAGGCCATGTACTATGACTTCTTCTTTGAACCGGTCAGATTCTATATCGAGATTAGGATACAAGACTTTAACTTTGTCTATAGTATCCAATCCCTCCTGAGATTGGGTAAGCTGGATATAAAGAGACTCAAATAGTGGTTTGTTATCCAGAGATATAGCTTTAATGAAGGGATGAGAAAACTCATGTACTACAATCTCCGGGGTGATCTTATCCTTAACAAGATATACCTTTCCAGAGAAGAAGAACCCGGCCTGTCCTCTATAGGGAGTTTCTGTCTTGGCTAGTAACTTATCTGCCTGGGTAGAGTCTAGTATCTCATATGCTATACTAAGCTGAGAAGCAAACCTATCTGCAATTTTACTTGCTATCTCCAGGGCCCTATCCTGTTTAAGAGAGGAATAATCCATACTTATATAATATGGGGTAGGATCCGGCCATGTTCTGTTTATATCATTTATAACATCCATAGTACCAGCAAGTTCTATGGTCAGAGATTTTTCTAACGGTTTTACAGGAACTAATCCAAGAGGCTTGGCTAGGTTCTTTTCTGTGGTCCATCTAAGAAAATTCTTATCCTCAAATAAGGTTGTATCGGCCATTCTTATAAGATCCAAGGTACCCATCTGTCTATTAACAAGTCCTAGGTCATTCTTAATAGCCAGGTTGAGCCAAAGGGTAGATATAGCATTATCCTTGCTCTCTTCCAGATACATCTGGTAAGCAGCCTCTAGAGGACTAGGATACTCTCCTTTGTTTCTTATCCAGGTTTTCCATGTCTCATTCTCTCCTATAGTTGAGACTAAGGAGGTCCATGCTGGAGAAGATTTATTTGGACAAGCTATCATGCACAATTCCGGATTGATTCTTCTACTTCCTGCTGAGAAATTCCTTGTTGGGACTCTACTATTTCTCTCAGAGAGGTTTCATCTAATGAAGTAGGATTGATGTATCCAAACTCTTCATATAACCTCTTTGACAAATATAAGAAGATTTCCCTATCTAAACCCTTGAGTTTAGTACCAAAACCTCCACTACTAAATGCTATAGTCTTTCCTGCTTTCCTTGCTTCAATTGCTGGCTGCAGATCTTCCTCTATCATACTCTTTATCTTCTCCACCTGCTCAGAGGTCTTGGCCCCCCAATCTCCATTAAATGTCTGGAATGAGCTTCTTATCCCCACGGCATTATCTGCCATCTTCATATCCCCTTCATTACCTGCTCTGTGAAGATTCTTCTCAACTGCAGTAAAAGTATCCTTATGTACAAAAATTATATCGGGATAAGAATTTAGAAGTCTCATCAGCTCATCCCTTTTGACATAACCATCAAAAGTTACAGTATTAGGATCAGAGGTTCTGTTGAAATCTACCAGGATATCCCGGTTAAGTATATCAGTAGCAATCTTAGAAGAGGCTCTGTTCACAACATAGTTCTTAAACCGGGATCTCATCCTGCGGTTATACTTCTGGTTGTTGTTTAAGAAATACTCATAAAATATGTCCAGCATCCAAGGATTTTCTTGGATGAAGTACTTCCCTGATTCCTTTTTGATATAAGGACCTGTTCCTTCTCTACCTGCTCTATGAGCAGAAGGATCTTTATCTAAAAGTTTCTTCAGATTGGGATCTAGAGATTTAATATCCTCAGGTCCCATTTCTTTCCAGCTGAGATAGTTATCAGTAAAATCTTGTGTAGGTTTTTCCATAATCTTTGCAAAAGGTTCAGGAGAAACTATACTTGTAAATGAGAATTCATTCTTACTAAGACCTGACTGCAAATAGGCATAGAAAGGAAGTTTTATGAAGAACTCACTTATGAACCGGTTCTCCTGAGGATCTTCTACTTTCTTGATAGATATATCAGAAAGATTATTAAGATTCTCATGATAATTGTCTTTTTTAAGAGTATCCAGGTCTCTGTCTTTTAGGACAAGGTTGTACATCTTCAGATTGAGATCCGTGGATACACCCATATTTGCTATGAGACTATAGTCTTTTTCCAGGCTGGGATTTCTATTGACTATGGAAAGAAACTGTCCTCCTATACTATTTACAGGATCAGAGAATAAGGTCTTTAAGTTAAATATATTCTGTAAGGCCTTATCTCTAAGAGTCTCCTCATAAGTAATCTTCTTAACTCTCCTCTCAAAGCTTTCCTGGTTTTCCCCTTCCAGTTTAGGAATCTGCTGATTTAGTAAATTGGCTCTTTTGAACTCAAGAGTTTTTCTATAGTCAGAAAAAGGTATTGTACTTCTTAAGTATTCTCTCTCTACCACAAAATGGAAGAACTCATTTTTGTTCTTAACCCCCTGCCAGGTAAAAGTAGTAGGATCTAGAGTAGCTAGTCCTCTGCTGTTATAGTTATTCTTTTCCTTATTGGACTTGGTATATAACCCTGACTCCCAGTCTTTCTCTAACTGAGTTTTATCTATATACATAACATCCTCTTTAACAAAAGCTCCAAAATCTAACTTGTCTATAAGTTTGATAGGGACTTCTGTTGTAGCATCGAAACCTTTGTAAGTCTTAAAATGACTTAGGTTAAATCCTTTGATCTGATTCTGGAAGACAAAAGAGACCAGATCATTTTTAAATGTCCTGACAAATTCTTCCTGGTCATCAAAGGTGTCCTCCACATCTGCTTGACTTCTATTAAGCTTATCCTTGAGAAAAGTATTTACTATGTCATTGTTTCTGAATTTGAATAACTTGCCTAAAAGTTTTACCTGGAAGTCCTGTACAAAGAAACTTCCTATGACAGACTCATCCATTATTTTATCTACTAACTCAGGAGCTAGTCGGGAGTTCTCTCTAAGAGAATTTATCCGTACTGTTCTCATAATGGCATCAAAGAGACTTGTGGATCTTTTGGTATCCACATTTGTGGCAAACTTGAGCTCCTGTATCCCCTTCATCATTTCCTCAATTTCAATATAGTGCAGAAATGCCTTAACAGCATCTTCTGATGATCTGTCTTGGGTAGTAACTATCTTCTCTATAGTCTCTGGTTTTATAGTTTCCTCTCCTGTCTTATTCACAATTTCCTTGTATAAATCAAGTACTGTAAATTCTTTACCCAGCAGTTCTGTTGTGATAGCTTCCCGGGCCCTGACACGGAAGAAGTTGTAATTTATCTTTCCCTGATAATCTCTCGGTACTCTTCCGAGAGGCTCTGCAAAGGTGGACTTCATCAACCTTTGTTGTTTTACATACTCAAGAACCAAAGGTTGAGAAACAAACCATGCAGCTTCTTTAACCGGTACTCCTGTTTTGAGAAGGAAGAGAAACACTGGCATAATTTCATTGTTTCCCTGAATATTAGATACCCAGGTGTCCTTCACAATATCAACCAGACCATTCATGATCTGGGAGATGATATCAGATACTCTGTGCTCTCCGTTTGCATCATACAGACTGGAAAGTGATATACCAGTCTTCTCTACTCCTGTATTGTCAGTATATATCTGAGAATTATGATTTAATAGGATCTTGATCCTCCTGGGTTGCTTCTTACCTTTTCTAGTAGTATATGTATAACCTTCCTGTAAGTATGCTCCTATTTGATCAAATATAGAATCATAGGTGTTTTCTACTGCAGCTATCCCCAAAGCCTTTCCAGCTATATTACTAGTTTCATGAACATAAAGATTGTACCCGGCCTCAAATATCCTGGTGGGGCTAAATCTCTTACTTGTGGTATCAGAGATCCTCATATTGGGATTGTACTTACTTACATGAGGTTCTAGATTCTCAGAAATTGGTTTGGCTATGTCTGTGTTATTAGGTCGAATCAAAGAGACAAAGTTCTGAGGTAATTCTAGAATAGTTCTTATATCCTCAATAACTGCATTTTCTACAGTGCTCATGAACTTAGTCTTCTGTTCATTGAGATATCTTAGTTGATCTTTATACGGAGTAAGTTGTTCCCGGACCTGTTGTCTTAAGTCAGAGTACTTTTTATACAAGGTTTCATTCTTGCCTGCAGAACTTTCCAGTTCTTCCCTAATTGAATCGATATCTTCTCTGAGACTTTTTATAGCAAGAAAATCCTCATGTACACTTTCATCAATATCTTTTAACTTTCTGAGTCCTGAATTGACCTGGTTAAGAGCTCTTAGTAACTCAATATCCCCCATGCCTGTTGCTCCTACTAATTCTTTAGGTACTCTGGTATATCCTTCTATCTGGGTTAAGTTCTCCCGGATGTTATCTAGTAATTGAGCTCTTCTATCTGTAGCTACTTCCATAGCAATAAGAAGTTCTCTCATCTTATCTGTCTCCAGAGATTTTCCTGCTTTGAAAGCTACTTTAGCCTCATCAAATCTTTTACCCAGGTTGTTATAAGCAGTATCTTTCTCAGATTCTACTTCCCGGATCCTCTTCTCTATTGCTTCTATGGAATCAAAGTCCTTACTAAGATAACTTCCATTCTTACTAATAGCAGGCATGAAGATAGTAAGCTTATCAATATCAAAGTCAGCACCAGCTTTAGCAACTATCTCAGAAGGAGGAACTATAACGGAACCTGCTGAGGTAGGTAGAAACTCATATACCTCCATAAATTCCATGGAGTTGAGTCCTTGAACTGGAATCCGGGCCCCTACCATAGTAACCATCTTCCTATTCTTATCTTTATTCAACCACTCTTCATCACGGATAGTCTCATTTAATCTTCTTAATTGTTCTTCAGGAGAACCTGTTCCTATTCTGTTTCCGTCTTTATGCCTGAGTTTCAAAAGATTTCCAAAGTCTCCTTGCAGGGCAATCTTAACTTTCATAGCAAGAGTCTTCTCAGAATAATCTGGATTTTCTTCTTTGAGAGGTTTCCTATAACTGGGGAGATCATTTGTACCATACTTGTCTAAATCATCCTGACTAGGATTCTTGAAATGTCTTTCAATGAGAGCTTTCTTCTCAAACATAGAAGTGGATACCTGAACCAGAGCTTCTCCTCTTATTTTTTGTCTGACAAGTCTATTAGCAATCAGAGCAGTAAGAATCTTTTCTATTTGTTCAGAACTTGGATGCAAGGACAGATCAAATGCAATATCCCCAGTTTCTTCGTTGTAGTCCAGGAACTCAAGCTCATGATCAGAAAAGTCACGGGCCGATAAAGTAGTCCTGGCAATCTCCAGGAGATTTCTCATGGGTCCGGAGATATTACCATCCTCATCCTCTTGCCATCCAGCTTCTCTAAGAAGTTCTTGCTTCTTGAGTTCTGTAAGCAGATCTATATTTTTTATATACCTATCTGCTATTTCTCCTGCTTCTTTATTAACAGGGCTACCTCCTTCAAATAATCCGGATATGATCAGTTTCCTGAGCTGAGTAGAGAAAGTAGCATTACCCTTGTACTCATCTGCTATATCCACCTGATCTTTGAGATAGTCAAGATAGATAGTATTCTTTGTAAAAGGCACTTCCTCATTAAGTCTACGGTTTCCTTCAGAGTCTATAGTATAATAAGCATCAGGTCTTCCGTCAGAAGTAACAGATCCAACCTTAGATCCTGACTCAAAAAGAGTATAATCTACTTCTTCCCTCATCATTTTATCATGCATCTTCTCAAGCTCAGTACCTTTTATAACTGTAGGTATCAGAGGAAATAATGAGAACTTATGCATAGCTGTTATAGGAAGACCGTTTTCTTTGATCTGGTTAGCCAAAGGGCCATAGTATTGAGCTTTGTAGACAGGGAAGAAAGATGTGATATCCTCATATACTTCTCTACCTGCAATGATATCCTGGTAGAGTTTCTCATGCCTGTCGCTCCATTTGTTCTCCAGTTTTCTAAGTATTCTATATGCATCAAATCCTACCCAACCCTGACCATCTCCTTCTTTCATTTTAGTATAGGGTTCTATGGCACTTTGTACTCTTTCTTCTACTATCTTCTTCCTTTCCTTGTCAGATAACTTGGACTTAGAATATCTTTTGGTAAAATAGTCTCTTAGAGCTTTCTCATACTGAGGAAGATATATAGACTGTATCTCCATATCCTGGAGTACTGAAGTATTCATAGTACCATCATACCGAGAAACAGGAAGATTCTTGGATTTGGTATAAGGTCTTGACCAATAGTTATTTATAAAGTCCTGGGCACCTTGGTCTGTTCTAAATACATATCCTGTGGAAGCAGCTCCTGAATTTCTTTTAACAAACTCTTTCTTGTCATGATTATACTGGGCAGAGTCTCCATAGATAAGTATAGTTGACTCGAAATTATGCATCCACTGGTTATAAGTAAAGGCCCTTAGTGCAGCCTTCTGCATATCTCCTGGAGGAAGATTAGGTCTTTTAGAAGAAATCTTCTTTATAATCTCAGGATGAATATACCGGTTCTCATTCATGATTTCCTCATTGAGAGAAACCTGCTTATCAAAGTAGTTCTTTACCTGTTCTCTTATCTTAATCTTTAGAGCATTATACTTGTCCTTTTGAATCTCTACTACAAACTCTCCAGTTTTTATCAAGGTATATAATTTCTGTTTAACATCCTGAGACAAGATATCATCAAATGCAGTAAGCACTTCTCCTGCTATCAGGGATTCTCCCTTATCATCTTTTCCTTCAACAGGTCTGTTATATCCCTTGGCTTTTTTGTATATATCCTTGTTGGTCCGGACTTCATGTACTCTACTGAGTTCTGCTCCCAGGTATTTCATTAGAATATCAAAAGCCTGCCCAAAACCACTATAGTCATCACTTCCAGATCTTGAGACAAATGTGTCAATATCAACATAAAGGTTTGAATCTTTCTTAGTAGGATCTGTTATAATCTTGTCTACCACAAGATCGTAAGAGGTACTTTTAGATGCATGTTTTATTACCTCACTTCTTCCGTGAAGCAATAGCATATGAAAGTCTTCCAGGAACTTAGTTGTCCTATCTGACTTACTAGTCTTTACTCCAATCTCTGGATATAAAGAATTGACTAGAAGTTGTGTACCAGAAAGGTTCTCAAGTTTCAGAGTGACGACCTTGCTACCTTCCTCAAGGTTGCTCTTTCTTCTCTGTCCATATCTAGAATCAGTTTCAGGAACATCCAGAATAAATATGGAATTCAAAAGTACAGATGACTTGACAAAAGGATTTCTCCGGGAGTCCAGATAACTCATCTTGGGGATATCCCTCATGTCCTGATATTTGGTTCCTCTATTTACTCCCTCAACCATCTTGGTCATGCTGTTGTTAAGAGAGTGTTCATATTCCCTATTATTTTCAGGGTTTATTGAACTGAAATTTGAGAACTCATCTGATACTCTGGAGTGAAAAGATAGTATCTTTTTTACCCGTCCGGAGCTGTTAGATTCTATACCTATCTTTGGATGAGATGATTCCAAAAAGTCTATGGGATCACTAATCACCACCTTTGCTTCTTCTGCAGCTACGAGAGCCTTGAGTAACCAATTCACACCAAAATCCTCATACTTATCTGATACCAGAACTCTTATGTCAGGCTTGTCATCTAAGTAAAATCCTATTGCTCTTAAAAAATCAAAAGTCTTGTCTTTAGGGACCTTTCCCTTTTCTGAGAAAGTAGATATAATCTTGGGCAAATCCAGATAATTTACCTTAGTCAGATCCTTCTTAATGTAAGGATTTTGAGTAGGATCATCAACCCGGAACTTGTTTTTCCAATTGGATTTTACCCTGTAGAAATCTGCAGATACTTCCCCTCCCCTCATATCATACTTGATCTCTGTTACTTCTCCTCCTACTTTAGTTTCTACTCGGTCTATTACTAACTGTACAAGAGATATCCTGGGTTTGTTAAAGTCCTGCCAGAAACCGGTCCAAAGATCAAACTCTGCATTATCCCCTTCTCCTGAAGGTATGTTTGCATAATCCTTGTATGGAGTACCGAGCTTGTCTAAGATCTGAGCAAACTCGGGGTGAATGTTCTTATACTCATTTAACCTTCTGAATATCTCCATGGGTTCATAACTTCCTGCAAGAGTTCTTACAAGACTATTCCAGACTTTATCAAAATCAGCAAGTTCTGGAATACCTACTTTGTTTAGTACAGATTTGCCATCCCGGATTTTGTGTACACTTCTTATCAGATATAGAGTCTGTCCCTGTGCAAGTTGCTTGAGAGAAAGCTCATTACCTGATCTATCTCCTACTCTTAAGGTTCCTTTAATTGCTTCCTCACTGTTAGAAGGATCTTCTCCAATATCATATAACTTTTCTGATACTCCCAGATACCTGCTTTTCTGTCTTTGATAAGCAACTAGTCCCTCTGTCTCTTTACCAGCAAGAACCTGGTCAATATTCCCATAATTGTCAATACCAAATCCCAGAATCCGGGCCTTACTTAAATACTGTTCTTTAACAAAAGGATTCTCTTCCTCCTCTGCCTTTATAACCCAATCATTATAATACTGAGTAAGTCTGGCCTTTACATAAGCATAAGCATTCCTGAGATTTTCTCTGTCTGTAAAGAGAGTAGTAGTAAATCTATGGGTGGTATCCCTGAAATTCTTTTTGTTTACTGCCTCAGATAATAGTGAATCAACACTTTCCACAAGAGTACGGGAATCTTCTAAGGAGAGAGTATCTTCAGGATTAGTTAATGACTGAAGTCCTTTGTTAAGTCTTCCAAACTGGACATTGTCTATAGAAGATCTGTACTCGTTGAGATTTCCCAGGTAGAGCTTATCATAAAGATCTTTGATCTTTGAGACAGTCTCCATCTGACTCATTGCCTCTGTCATAGTGACCCCAAAAAAGAGTTCTCTTAAGAAATTGAGAATTCTTCTAAATATAGAATTCCTATGAGGCCTTCCTCCCAGAATACTTTTACCTTTAGAAATAACATACTTTCTAAAGTCCTCTGCTATGTGTTCTTCTAATTGAAGATCACTGGCAAGTGAAAAAGGAATATTGGTACCTGAGTAAGTTTTGAAGGATCCTGAAAGCTTACGGGCTTCCTTATAAAGATCCCTCTTCTGCTGCCGGCTTAGAAATAACTGACTAAACCCGTGCCAGGCTTCATGATAAAGATCAGTATAATTGGATCCCTCAAATAGAGTAATTCCATCAACAGTCCATTGAGCAAAAGCATCTGAGTTCACTATATTGAACATCTCAGTAAATGGGACATGCTTGCTTAAAGGACTTGTCTCATACCAGGTTTTAGCATCTAGTATCTGCTGTTTACTGGCATCATTAGGAATAGCCTTGAGTTTCTTAAGGGCATCCAAGAATTGATCGGGATCCCCTGTCTCCTTCTTGTCTAAAGGACTTCCTCTAAGGATCTTATCTATCTCACTTCCCGGTTCTACTCTTCTGTATTGGACTTCTGTATTAAGTGGCGATGTAACCTCTTCAGGAGACTTATCCCCTCTAATTTTACCCAATTCAGAATCAGGCACAGAAAAAGTAAGATAAGCATTAAGCTCAGATATATCTCCATTGGAATTAACCTGAGCATATATACTAGTCGTATCCCTAAGAAACTGAGCATAGCTCTTAATCTGCCTTGTGGCATTATCTCCTGAGATTTCATAGTCTATATATTGACCTGTTTTCAGGTGGTCACCGTTAATATTCATTCTGACAGGTCTTTTGCCTGTCTTTGTGGATACTGCAGTCATTAAAGCCTGAACTATCCTATTTTTAGCATTCTCTACCTCTACAGGAGTCTTCAAGGTAGATAACTCAATTCTCTCTCCTGCAAGAGATATAACTAAGGTATTAGCACGATCATCTGCTTCTATGAATATAGGTTGACTGGGATCGGGTTTCTTCTTGAAATACAGAAACTGCTTAGCATAAGAAGCTCTGTCACTAGGAAACATGGGAGTTCCTTCTACCTCGAGAGATTTTGTAAGGACATCGGCTATCTTCTCGGCAATATCTGAAGTCATCTCTGGCCGGTCTACCCTGATTGTTCTATCTACATTGTTTAGTTTGATTACAGAATACCCTGCATTCTCACCTTGATCTCTTTCAAATCTTATTCCCAAGATCTCCTGATCTGAAACATTGGTTGCAGATAAAGGAGTAAGTACTTCATTATTGAAATAGCCAAAACTTCCTCCAGTAATGTTGGTAGTGATATTGTTTAAAGGATCTGACTTTATGTACTGCGATATCTCATATAGAAGCCTGAACTGCTCCTGTCTTTGTCTGTGTAGTTCTTTTCTTCTAATATTGGCTTCCTTCTCAGTATAAGGAGGAACTCCATTGTCTCTTCTTTGTGTATCTTCTTTTCTTAAAAGATCTTCTATAGAAACAACTTCACCAAAATCCAGGATGAATTCTTTCTTCTCAAGTTTCGGAATCCTCATATAGGTATAAGCAACCTTACCCTTATCCTGAGAGGTGATTTCAAAGTTATCATCAAAGTATACAAGGTTTCCTATTCCATCAGTTATAGCAAGTGCTATACTATGATCCATTCCGTATCTTTCAATAGCAGCCCTTCTTTTGGGATCTCTGAATTCAGGATATACAGAATCCTCAGGTATTCTTGTGGAAGAGATTACTGACACATAGAGATTGGGTTTTTTCCCATCCCGGGTATCCCGAAGGATCTTTCTTGTCACATCATAATGCCATTTCTTCTCGGGATCCGGAACATCTTTGAGAGCTCTTCTTTCTGCAGGATCTCTTTCAAAATCTATGAAGTATCCCTCCTGACCCCAAGTTGCAAGAGGACTAAGAGGCATTGCCTGAAAAGTAATATCTCTCTTATCCAGAGTATCCTTAGGAATAGGTGTTCCTGTTAATTCACTATCAGTTTTTACTGATACTTGTATATCTTTGACAGCTTGTTCTGATATACCCAAGTACTCGGTTACAGTTTCCAAATCCTCAAACTGAGACTCAAGATCAACAATCTCTGAAAAGGTAGGAGCAACAAGCTTGGCTATAGAAGCTCTCTGTCCCACAGACATTCTTATGTTCTGAGGAAGTAAGGATACATAGGTAAGAGCAAGAGTGTTGTCCTTCGTGTGTCCTTGGACAAGGTCATATATAGACCGGGCATAAAGCCTGAAGTTAAACTCTTTGCTCTTATCTACTGTATCAAGAAGATCCTTGAATACCTTAGCAAATAATTGCTCCTGCTGTTTTCTATCTAGGGTACAGTTCATTTACAACCTAATCCTTTAATGAACTCATCATTAATCTCTTTCTTGTCCTTCTTCTCTGTCTTATCTGCCAGATCCTTTATAGCACCGGTATCTGATGTGAAATCGAGATTGTCTGTTTTGGTCTCTGAGGCAAGTACCTTCTCCTGCGGTGTGACCTCAGGTTTCTGTAAGTTTTCTTCCATATAAGGTGTCCATTTGGATTCCACAAATTTAGGAATATCTTCCCTATTAATGGTAGTAATTTCTGTTTTTGGTGCATTGAGTTTTCTGATAGTTATTGTGTTTTCTGAAACCTGTTCTATTTTATGAAGCCTGTCTTTAAAGTCTGGTTTGGTAGGATCCTTTGTAAGGATTATATCTCCCTCTTTAAGGTTATCCAGGTTCTGATCTAATTCATTCCTCTTAGACTCAAGAAGTTCTGAGACTAAAGATGTAGGAATTGTAGATAACTGATCTCCTGCATGAAGTTGTAAGAGGATCTCTCTTACTCTTTCTAACTCTTGCTCAGTCTTTGTGTCCTGGATCATCTTCCTGACCTGTTCTGCATTCATACCTGATAGAGGAGCCTTCTTCTCAAAGACATCTGGTTCAGATATAGGTGGTTCTATGATCTCTTCTTCAGCAGCTCCTTTTACTCTTTTCTTGGGTATTACCTTCTCTATCTCAGGTATATATTCTAAAGGGATTATGGTAGGGGTCTTGTCTATGATATCTTCGACAAAAGACCCTTCAGGAACAATAACAAATTCTTTTCCCTCTAACTCAAACCTGGCAGTTTCTTTTGCAACAATTCTCTTAGCTGCTGCCAGAGCTTCTTCTGGACTATCTCCCCTTTTCTCAAACTCCTTAGCAATCCTTTCTGGGTCCTTTGTAAGATATATCTGATCAGCCATGTCATATGCCCAGAAGTTACTGGTAAGTACGATCTTGCCCTTTTCCTTAGCTTGCAGTAACAGATCCCGGACCTGATTTTTCAAACTCTCCTGTATCTCAGCAGACTGGGTTGATAAGTAATTTGCAAAGTTTATTCCGGACTTTTGAGCAGACTCGGTGGGTATTTTATTTTCTAAGAGAAAGTTGTACAAAACTTTATCTGCATCAACATATTGCCTGGGGAACTTCTCGGCCAGGGTGGTCTTGCCCAAACCTGGTGAAGCATATACTATAGATCCTTTCTCAGGTTTAGTTACATCAAAACTAGGAATTTTTAGTTCCTGGATGTTTCCATCTGTATCATACTTTATCTCAAAAGGTACTACACCAAGGCCTTTTACATCAATGCCGTAATTATTGAATAGAATATTTCCATAAGCAGAAAGTTGTAACTGGTGTTTTATCTTATTGGATTTGAAGTTCTTCAGATCCTCATAAGCCTCCCATTTATCCTTCCTGGAAGTCTTGATATCAAAGACATAAACATTACCCTCTCTATCTGCAGCAAGCATATCTACCTCTCCTGCTATCTGAAGATTAGGATCATAAATTACAATGTTCTCTGCCATGATTGCCAGACCTCTCTTATCAAACTCTTTTTCAAGAAGTTTCAGATTAGTAAGTAAATCTACAAAAGCCCCTTCAGTCATCCCTTCAGACTTAGTCTTTATAGATCCGGTCTGGAAGAATTCTCTAACTGCAGCATCTACAGTGTTTCCCGCAATTCTAGAATCATCATAAGAAAGTTCATTCAGAAGTTTTACAAGGTTCTCACTTGAACTATCCTTCTCAAGAGCTTTTTGTAATAGATCATACTTCCTGGGATTGAACTGCTTCAGGTTTAGAGCCTTAAATTGATCTATGAAAGTCTGAAGAGATTGACCAGTTCCTATTGTTTGATTATACACATCCAGTCCGGATTGTACTCCGGGATACATGAAATCAGCCTTACCTGTGATCTCCTTTTCTAAAGGATCGATAACTGTAGTGACTCTCTTGTAAGGGGTGCCGTTGACAATATAGAATTTCTCATCCTCACTCCTTCCCTGAACCTGGGTCTGAGCAATCTTGATTCGTTCTATAGTATCAATAAGTTTGTCCTTTGATGTAGGTTTTGGAGCCAGGGATCTTCTGTAGTCAATATACTCCTGTAAGTTTCTAATGTCTACTTCACGGATCTCTACCTGTTGCTCCGGCTCTTTCTTGTCTTTTGCTCTGTTTTGTCTATCCTGAATCTTATCAAGAAGTTTGTCTAGCTGATCAATAGACATCTCTCCCACCTGTTGAGAGGATAGTTGCATTAGTTTAATTACGGGAGGAAGTATTCTCTTGGATCCTTCCAGGGCCTGCATCTTGTATTTTAACCGGTAAGCATTGATTATTTCCCGAACTTTAGGATTTATTAACATCCAGTTCTGTCTCATTCCTGGTATAATAAAATCCTCTATAGGACCAAGTTCTTTTTGTTTTTCCAGATGTCTTGCAAAGACAGGTTCTAGTTGTAATCTAACTTCTTCCGGGAGTTCCTCCCAGGGAGTCTTTGTGGTTACATCCTGAGGTTCTGCCAAGATAAGTTCTGGCTTTTCCTCTACTTCCGTAGGAACAGCTTCTGTAGGAGCTGTAGCTACCTCATGTTCAACCAAGATCCTGGCAGCTTCTGAGTACTCAGGAGATCCTTGATATACAGGTACTTTATTAGCTATGTCATAGAATACATCAGGTATTGATCCGTCCTTAAGATAAGCATCCAGATCCTCAGGAGTCATAACAAGACCTCTCTCATAGAGACGGTTGAGAAGCGCATTTGTTTCTCTATCCTTATTCATCCTATCCTGCCCCTGCTTGATGAGCTCTCCTCTGTTGTCATACTCCTGCCTCATGAAGGCATGAGTTCTTCTGAGATGTTCGGTAAATCCTTCAGGACTGTGTAATAAATTAACTGCCTGGGCTAGATTTTTCCCGTCTTGCTTCAAAGAGTAATAGTCCTTAATCTTTATAAAAGAATTATCTACAGCCTCATTAAAACTGTGAGAGTCGGTAGAAGAAGCAAGATGACCAACATACTCCTTATAAGACTTATGTAGGTTTGTAAGAGCTTCTTCCTGGATCTTTGCAATCTCTTCTGTATCTTCTTCTGTCAGATCTGTTCTGGAAGCAAGTTCTCTTATTGCCAGGGACTCCTGATAGGTTCTTACCTTTTCTGCGTAATCCTCAAGAAATGAAAGTTTTTCTTTCTTGTCAGTACCGGTCTTCTTTCCTTGAGGTGTTGTGGCTTCCTTATATGTCTTAACCTCAGCTTTTAAAAGACCAATCTCATTGGCCAAGTTAGTGGGATCCAGTAAAACTGAAAAATCATTACTGGTTGCTTTACTTATTGCTTTATCTGTGGTAAAATCTTTAAGTAAACCATCCATTCTCTCAACAGATCTATTGAAGGAATAAGGCATAAATACAGCATCAGTAAGAGTTCTTTGCCAAGCTCTTTCTGAGAGTTCCTCATTGGTTCTATCCGGAGTATTTAATGCAAACTTTCCTGGATTGTAAGGACTTGGGAAATTATCCTTTACCAGATCGTAATTCTTCTTAATAGCTTCTGCCCGGGTGATAATCTTGTCCACATCGGCCAGGGTCTGATTTCCGTCTGTACCATATGCCTCAGATATAGTTTTGGGATCCATTTGTTTAATAGACTTGAGCCTATCAAGAAAAATATCATAACTCCCGGTCTGAATTGCTGTTACAATATGACTATAGGTAGACTCATCCTTTAGATCTTGGTAAATCTTCTGATCTCCTTGTCTTTCAGCTTCTCCCATCTTATCTGATAAAGAAGTCTGAGCAGAAAGATTTACAAGTTCTGGAGCAAAGAACTTGAGAGGGCTTTTGTATAACTCATTAAGATCCTGTACTTTCTTATCGGTATAGGTCTTCTTAGAGTCTCTGTAAGCTTGATACTCTGAAGGTTTAAATATCTTGTTATAAGAAGTAGTTGCCCAAGCAGGAATGCCTCCAGCAACCTGCATAAGACCTCCCATAAGAAATCCTCCCATGAAAGTCTCAAACCCTTGTGCTGTAAATTGTTTTGCTGTATTAGTAAGAACAGAGCCAATCATATTGTCAGTATTGGCCTTTGAGGGGTCCTGATATATTGACTTGTAATAATCAGAAGATGCTCCTGAAATAACCTCCTGCATGGATTCCTGAAGACCTTCTGAGAGGTTAGCCTTAAAGTATTTTATACCAGTCTTGGCATATATCCTTGGGTTATATAAAGACTTAGCTGCATTCTTAAAATTAGTCTCTATAAATGAGAAGGGGTCTTTTCCTGCCTTAGCCAACTTCTCATTAAATCCTATCTTGGATCCTGCTGCAGTAATATATTCCTTTTCTAGCTTAGCAAGAGGTCTGAACCCTCTAAAAAGATTATCCCCAAAGGTTATCCGGTTGGTCCAGTAAATCGCAGGGATATTAGTTAAGAGAGTTGTATTACCTGCTTGTTGAGCTGCTTGGAATATCTTACCGGCCTCTTCCTCGTTTGGAAGTCTTCCCTCTTTGTTGTAGAACTCATTGGTAAGATCATCCTGGACTTGTCTCTGGGTCATCCCCCCTTCTAGCTTTGCCTCAGACAAAGCAAAGTTAACCTCTCTGATATCTCTATAGAAAGAACCAAAGAGATTACTATTCTTTGCAAGACCTGCTACTGCTTCTGCCTTTCCTGCATTGGCTAGATATGATATAGTTTCTGTTGGTAGAAGGGTTTTACCTACCCCCTTTGTTGTTTCCCAAAAGTTCTTGGCAGTTTGAAGATTCTCCAGGTTTTTCATAGCCTGAGTGGTATTCTTTACTTGCTCGGCCATTGTAGCAACGGACCCAAACTTCTGACCGGTTCGGGCAAGCATTGCAAGTTGGGCAGGCAGTCTAGCTGCTACGGAAGCTCCTCCGGTAAGGACCCCAAATACTGCACTTTCTAAGATCATTTCCCCCATGATACCGAAAGTATATCCTGAACTTAAGAAAGTGTTTGCAACAAATCCACTTAGTCCTCCTCTTGATGACTGTCCCACGGACATAGCCTTCTCGAATTCTTTTGCTGATTCCAGATCTGCACTGTCAAATTCTCCGGTTAAGATATCTCCCCAGGATCTTATTGCACTCTTAAAACCAGTTCCTGCAAGTCTTCCCCATTGACCGGTTGCTCTTTTAAAATCAGACCATCCTGAGGTGTTGTCATTGTAGATAGATTCATTATCTCTAAAAGGACTAAATCCCAGGTTTTTGAATTCTGCTTTATTGTAATATCTCTCAAAGTTCTTATGATAATGACTTGCACCATAAGAGTGTACTTTAGTATAAGGAGCCTCTTCATAAGCATACTCAGGAGCTTTTCTTAAAAAGTCCTTGGCCAACTTAGCCATCTCCATACTATCCATGGACTTAGACTTCTGGGCTACATATGCAGCAGGTCCTGGATCAGGTATAGATGAGGTGAATGTATCAGACTCCAGAACTTTTGGAGTAAGTCTTTCCTGCGGAGCAAGTATATTCCCTAGCAAGGGACTTGCTGGAAGTGGTATTTTATCTTGTTCCGGCACTTGGGAGAAGTTGTTGAGGATTCCTTACTGAATTATTTCTCCTGTATTCATCAACTTGGGCTTGGTTATTTCTTGAGACAGCCTTCATCATAGCCTGTGCATTGTCTCTCAGGTCTTTTGCACTGAATGTTCCAGACATGACATTAGAATCATAAACCTGTTCAACTCTCTGACCATCTTTATAGACATCTATATAAGTATTGACTGAGAACTTGCCTTCTGCAATTTTCTTATATACAACTTTTCCTCCACCTGCTACTGAGACCTCCAGAGGTTTTCCCCTATCTAGTATGACTTGTTCTGGAGTCAGATCAGAAGTTCTTCTAAATATATTCTGAGCATCTGCTTTAGGAATATATACTACTACATCTTCCCTCCATTTACCAGTTCCCTCAGTCTGGGGTATAGGACTCTTCTCCTTTCCAAGACCTCTATTTTGGGCCCATCCTTCATTGAAACTGAAAGTCACTGCAGTCCATTCATCTGATCCTGCTGCTATATCTTGATAAGTCACGGTAGGAAGAGCTCTATTGGGATCATCCCCTTTACCCTTAGGACCTGCTTTGAAATCTGCGATGAGAGCTTTAAGGATAGTCTTAGCCCCAGAATTATCTCCTACCTCGGGTAGTTCTGTAGCATTTCCATAACCAAATCTGATCTTACCGGGTTCTCCTTCTAATCTTTCGATATCCTTAACCACAGTCATAAGATTCATAGTATTACCGGACAGGGGACTGGCTGAATCTGCTGTGAACTGTCTTCCCTGAACTGTAAGTCCTCCTCCTTTTCCTCTGTTTTCATAAGCAAGAATACCATTAAAAGCATTTCCATGATTCAAATACTTGTCTTTATAAGCAAAGTCCAGTTCTTTATGTTCTTTCTGAGCTGCGGCATACAAAAACTCCCTAACTTTTTCTGGACTCTGTCCTCTTTTAATCCGTACTACAGCAGGCCCTGTCTTAACTGTGAGGGGTTGTGTTCCTATCTGTGTCCCGGGCTGTCCATACACCTGGGGGTCATATATATTAATCTCTTGATTTAATACCTCAGGGTCATTTTTGTGTTCATTATAGTACCATTCCTGAAATTCCTTTACAGTCTTTCTTCTTCCGTCAGGAGCAAGGAAATTGTTAAGACTTTCTACTTTTTTGTCTTTGTTCTTTCCTGTCTGTTCTGCTTTAAGCAGATTAAGAACTTTCTTAGAATTTTCTTTGTAGAACTGATCATGCTCACTTACCATAACTTCCCTATCCTGGATACCCTGTCTCATCTGTTCTGTGTCATCCCAGAAATCTTTTGACCAAGACTTATTAAGTTCTCTCCAAGGAGAGTTACTATTAGGATTTGCAATCTCCAAAGCTTTTGCATAAGCAGCACCTACTACACCGGTTCCTCCTTGCCATGGAGCTTTTTCTATCTTACCTGAGGCAGCACCACTTACCACCTCATTGCCGGATATACCTAATCCTTTAAATACCTGATCTGCAGCATCTACAATCTGTTTCATTTGTGCAGCCCCATTTGTAGAGTTCTTAGCAACAGTCCATGCTGTAGATAACCTCTCGGCCATTTGTTGAAGAAAGGTCTTTTCTTCATTCCATCTTTCCCCATAGAGTCTGTTTCTCTCCTGTTCGTTCACCTGAAGAGTCTCATATTTAACATCAGTGCCTGTTGTTGCTCCCGATTTTATAACTGCCATTGTAGTATTATCCTCAAAAGTGCCATGAGGGTTATTCTTCTTATAAGCAGCAAGTTGCCCACTCATTATCTTACCGGCTTCTTCAAGACTATATCCCTCTTTTATAAGATCCCCTTTTAAATCTTCTTGTTTTAAAGTAAGTGAATTCCTTAGAGAAAGAGAAGAAGTATAAGAAGCTAAAGCATAAGGATCTGCCTGGATAGTCTCTTCATAATTCATATATGCAAAGGTGTTTGCTGCTTGCTTGACCTCTGCACCAAAAAGACTCCGGGCAACAATATCATCAACCCTGTCTTGCATCATAGTAATGTTTGATGCATTCCCGATACTATCTATAAGATCTCCAACCTGACCATAAAACTCCTTATTACCTGTTGCTATTCCCAGTTCTTCATTGAGATCAAGATAGGCCTTATGCTCATCACTCCCGGGAACAACTCCATCTCTCTCAATGATTTCATCATAAGCTTGTTTTCTTGATAAGAGTGTATCATGGTCTTTATTAGCATTTGTCTGGAGTCTTTTTTGAGCAGGCACTACACCAGTAAGAAACTGTTGCATATAAGCTTGATTTGTGGCAATAGGGTCTCCTCCATATATATCCAGGTTCTCTCTTTCAAAGTTCTTCCTATTTACATAAGCTTGGGTTTTGAAAGTATCCATAATAGCAGGATCACTACCAAATAGATTTGTGAAGAAAGAGGGTAATATACCCGGATCATTCTTGGTACCAGATCCTAAAAGAGCTGCTCCGTTCTTTGTGGTTACAATATATCCCCCCCGTCTACTATCAACTTTCACATTGAACCCAGCTTCTTTAGCAGCTTCCAGAGCCTTCTGGGTCATATTTACAAAGGGAGTAAACCTGGGAGAATTGAATTGAAGAGATTGATCATCAGAAGAATTCCTGAACTCTTCCATTTTGTAGTTAAGGGCAGCTACCCCGGTGTCCCAATATTTTCCTCCACACTTCTTCTCATCAATACAGTTCCTGAAATTCTCTGCTCTTCCTAATTCATTGTTGTACTGTTTGGTCCAGACCATGTCTTTGACCATGTAAGGATCCTCATAAAAAGGTTTGAATACTTGGTATGCTTGCTCTACATTTTCTTGAAGAGAGAGATCCAGACCGGATATCTTCTTGATACTATCATCTGCTGCTTTGAAGTACTCATCTCTCCGGGCTATGTTAGAATCCCGGGACATGGGAGAATTAAGAAGACTCCCGTATATGCTACTAAGTTTTTGATAACCTGCCTCATACTGACTCTGTTTAGTTTGGAGTGCCGAGGCATAAAAGTTAAAGTCAGGTCTAAATGGCTGAACTTCAGGTATATAGTCGGACAGCCCCTGGATATATGTGGCCATAGATTAGTTCTTAAAGTTTAAATTGGCAAACTCACCATGATGCTTTTTGGCAGCCTTGTCATATACTCTTGCTGCAATATCTTCTGTAGAAAAGAAACCAAGATTTCTAAGTTTTTTATCTACTCTTATGTGAGCTTTCCAAGGTTTCTCTAGACTTCCGGAATCTGGATAAAACCCTACACCCAAATATTTGGAACTAGACCCTCTCCTGGATGTTGTATTTTTATTATTTCCACTTCTTTCACATTTTCTTAAGTTTGACTTTTGATTATTCAAACCATCATGATCTATATGATCACATAATTCAGAGGAATCTGTTAATCCTAAGATGAGTCTATGCATTAATATAGTTTTCTTACGACCTCCCTCACAGTAAACTCTTCTTATAACATATCTTACTGTAGAGAATTCCTGTATGTGCCAATTCCACTGATTTAGATATTCAAAATCAGAATCATCTACCATTGTAGCCATCCCCTTTGATAGTGGTATTTGCTTCATGGAACAAACCTAAGAAGTTTAAATCTTATATCCTAACCTTTGAAAGTTTATCTAGTCCCTCCTACTTTTTTTCTTGTTTTTGTATACCTGTCAAAATATTCAGAATCAGGAACATTTGTAGTAGGTTGGTCATAGTTCATATTAAGTTTAGCAGCATTGAGATAAACACTATCATCAAATCCAGGGTTCTCATATTTAAGTTTAGAGACTTCTTTCATCACATCTCTTTCCTGCCCTGAAGATGGAATAAGATCTCTTCCTCCGGTAAATCTCATCATACCTCCGGTTAATGGAGCAATGTTGTATTGAGGGTAAAGCTCATTTAAGACCTGAGCATTTGCTCTATTAGTAATAGCATCTATAAAAGAGGATCTGAGCTGCTCCCGGGCTTTTGCCTTGGCATTATCAAACTGTTGGTTTGCTATAGTAGTCTTGTCATAAAGATCCTGGGAGAGCTGCTTATTGGCTCCTTCTGCCCTATTGAGTATCTCGGCTCTGGTTAAGGCAAACTGATTAGCCGCAGTAACATTCATGTTATTGTACTTGGCCAGGATATCTGCAGCATTCCGGGCACCTTCTCCTTGTATTCTGGAAAATCGGGCACTGTAAGTCTGAGGGCCTGCAAACATAGCTGCTCCCTGAGTCCCAATTTGCATTTGTTCTGCATTAGCAGCTAGTTCTCTTGTAGGATCATAGAAGGTAGGTTCAGGTAAGAAAGGCTCAATAGGAGCTCCCCAGGGGGTGTATTTCTTTATCCTGCCAAGATCTGCAGCTGACCCAAAAGTCTTCACCACATCCTGCAACCACCAGTCTGCTCCCTTAGGAACCTGCCCTTTAACATCAGGTATAACAAAAGGTTTTCTTTCTGCTACTGGACCGGTCTCTTTAGTAACTGCAGGTTTTGTAGTCTCCTTCTCTTCCGGTTGTATATAGAAGTCAGCATGCTCCAGACCAAAGTAGTTCTTACCCAGTACAGGTCTGAATTCTTCTTCTCCAAAACCTTCCTCAACTCTCCGGGTGAGAGACTTTGCTCCTTCTTTTCCTGGTTTTCCTACAAATTCCTCTGTATACAGTTGATCAGGAGAGGATATCTTATCTCCAAGATCCTTTACCTCTTCGGGAGTATATCCCATATATTTGAGATAATTAACCCGGTTCTTTTCCTTGTCTTCTTTGGGAAGGCCCTCAAACTCAGAAAGAGGTTTATTCAGATTCTTTCTATTAGACTTCCAGTATTGGTACTCAATAACATCTGGGGTTATAAAGCCCACAAATCCGGATCCTTTATCTATATGTTGGGTACCTATCTTAAGTTCTCCTGAACCCAGGTTATTCTCTTTGTTATAGGAAGCCACCTGTGTTATAAGTATCTTATCCTGAAGACTCAGAGATCTCTTAGATCCCGGGAAAAACTCATACTTACCTGTCTTCTTATTTAAGGTTACCCCACTGTCTTTATCTTTGGATTTAGCCTCAAGAAGAAGTGCAGCTTTAGAAGTATCTTCTGTGATATCAGTACCATAGAGCTTCTTGTACCTTTCAGATGGAGTTAATCCACTAAGAGATGCTGTAGGAGTAGTTTCCCCGGGCTTCTTTGTCTCAGACCCTTCCTGGTATCTAGGAAGAGAGCTTATCTTTATTCTCCTTTTAACAGTAGATACTTCTGATCCGTGTTCATAGACAGGCAAGTACTTATTCTTCTTAAGTTTCTTCATGACCTCAGCACCATGTCTTGCTCCCTGTGTCTGACTGGGACCTTCTGCTGGACCGGCAGGTGCAATAAAGGAAGCGGGGTCAATATTGTTAACTGTGAGATATGGAATAGCTATCTGGGGGATTCCTTGAGGAAATCCTTTCATAGATTCTTGTACCAGGGCGAGTTTACCAAGCTTCAGATTATAATTTGCAATCATGCTCTCGGCAGTCCTCTTTAGGATCTCATCAGAATCAGGATCCTGGAGAAGTTTCCTATACTTATTTATGTCATATTTTATAGCAAGTTCTGCAGGGGTATATCCTTTTTTCTTATAAGCTTTTCCAAATTCCTTCTGAATGATCTCTTCTTTGATCCTCATATCTTTGTCCCGGGAAAAGATAAAGGTGTTTTCAGGTAAAGACAAAGGGGTCCCTCCATCATAATGCCGGTCACCTCCTACCTTATAGAACTCAGGTAAGGTATCATTATTAATATCTCCAACAACAACCTCTCCTTTTTCTGCCTCTAGGTTACTCTCTTCTTCAGGAACTGGTTCTATGGTAGATCTGACCTTTATTCCAGGAGAAGATAGTTTGTTACTATTTATACTATTCCAGAAAGACTGGTTGTTAGTCTTGCTCGGTATCCTTGTTATTTTGACTTTTCTCATTAGAAAAAGTTTTAATCAAGATATTCTATGACACCCCCTAATTTGACAATCTGAGATATCTCTTCATCTGTGAGTTCGTACTCTCCTCCCTGTTTGTAGTTCATCCCTCCATATCGGGACGTCCTTCCTTGGAACTGTACAGGAACATCCTGATCAGGTCTGAATAATCCAGAGTTTGGATCATAGTCTCCTCGGGATCCTTGAGAAGCCGGTGCTGGTTGAAAAACTGCATCTCCTATCCTGCGTTTCCTCATTTCTTCTTCTCTTTTCCTTCTTTCCCTCTGTTCCATAAGACTTGATCCCATACTCATACCTGCTAGTAAAGCATCAGCAGCCCCTGGTCCAGGTTGGAATCCTCTTCTTGGTTGTTGTGGTTGTTCCAGATAAGCCAGTCCCATATTCTGAACATTAATATTACTCTCTGGACTATAGAGGTCCTCTGCTGTAGTAGGAAATCCTTGAATATTATATACATACTGAGTTTCTCCTGAAGGAAGATAAGGAGGAAGTTCTTTCCCTGGAACTTCAACACCCCCCTGGGCCTTGTAATATCCACCGTGTCTATAAAAGTCAGAGGATATGTTGCCTATTCCCTGGATATCTCCTATAAATTCCTCAGGGGAATATTGTAGATTATCGGAGGATTGCTGGAAAGAGTTTTGGTTATAGAGATTTGGATTGTATCCAGTATATCCTCCTTCTTGCATAAACTGACTTACCTCCTGAGTGATGCCATCTGCTTCATCAAAGGCCATGGATCTAATAGTATTATCTCGGATAGTATCCATGAAGTTGATTCTTTTACCTTCAAGAAAGTCCCCAGAGGTCTCTCCGAAGGGAGCCTCTCCTCCATCTTGTTTCTTCTTATGAAATCCGTGGTACTTTTTAAAGGTCATTGCCAGGTTGTACTGGGGACTACCTTTGGGACAATCCGGATTTGGTGCAGGGGTACATCTACCTTTTTTTAAATTCTTGGGAATCCACTTCTTCTTAGACCCTCCTTTAGCAAAAGATCTTGTGTCTTCGATTAGAAGACTAGAATCCTTAGATCCACCGTATCTATATTCTGGATACTGACCAAACATCTCATAAAACATCTGATCATATTCTTCTTGGGGGAGATTGTGATAAGGAGCCATTGCTTGCATAACTTGTTCCTGAGAGTATCCCTTTACTGCTCTTCCTCCATGTCTATAAGAAATTAGGTTCTCTCCCATAAGATCTGAATCATTCTGTCCTCCCGATCTATATGTGGGATAAACTATATTGTATGGAGTTTCTGCTAAGGTCTTTTCATATTCCTCTTGAGTTACTACTTGTGGTACCCCGGGAACAAAACTTCTTCTGTTAAGTTTGGAAAACTCATCAGAAGTATAATAACCAGATCCCTTGTAATAAGTAGGTACATTATCTACAACTCTTTTTGCATACATGGGATAAGATCTCTTCTGAGCTGGTGTAGGTTTTGCATATTCTGTAGATCCTGGTTCATATGCACCTCCATGGGCCAGTCTGGATTTCTTATACATACCTCCACATTC